>ERZ795047.758-NODE-758-length-37965-cov-81.729306_pt1 | contig 37965 bp, 20 predicted proteins | sample MGYA00375131_ERZ795047 | MGnify/ENA primary metagenome ERZ795047 (study PRJEB30176, sample SAMN05720228) | activated sludge metagenome | isolation source: Anaerobic digester | place: Japan | collected 2015-05-20 ...
TTTTGGTATTTTTCCAGATTGACGTCGGAAGCAACCGCAACAGCCGCCTGTAAATTTGGAAATTCCTGGCGCAGATCTTTGACCGATGGAATCATTAGCGGTAGATGCTTATCAACTTCTTGCTGACGACTGCCCGGAAACAACCCGACCAGCGGCTTGCCGCTTTTAAAAATTTTCTGATTTGATTCTGGTATAGAAATTTCATTCTGGTCTAATAAAGGATGTCCCACAAATGTTGCCCGTACTCCTCGTTCGCTAAACCAGGCGGCTTCAAACGGTAAAATACAGAGAACTTCCTGAACGTGGCGGCGAATCTTCTTAACCCGGGATTGATGCCAAGCCCAAACTTGAGGTACGATATAATAAACCACTGGCACACCACGCCGGTCGAGCGCCTTAGCCAAGCGTAAGTTAAAACCGGGATAGTCAATTAAAACGACGACATCGGGTTTAAATTCATCAATAAACTGCAACGTCTTACGATACATACTGATGATAAATGGCAGATGTTTAATAACCTCAACAAAACCCATAAAAGACGTTTCGCGAATATGGAAAAGCAGTTCAGCGCCAGCCGCCGCCATATTATCTCCACCAATGGCGCTGATTTCGATAGCAGGATTTAATTCTTTCAGGGCGGAAATTAGTTTGCCAGCATGCATATCGCCAGATAGTTCACCAGCAGAGATAAAAAGTTTACCAGCGGACATTTAGCCACTCTTTGAGGATTACAGCTAAAGCAAAAATTACAAAAACTGACAGTGTCGATCTTTCGGTACGTAGTAATTTCCGATTGCTCAGAAATTTTGGCTGAACTCCACTATTCCAGGGTTTCAGACGCGGCCATAAGCGCGGGACATTGGCTTTATATTTTGCATATTCCGCACCGAAAATATTAGTCAGCGTTTCTTCTTCGAGAGAAATAATTAAGCCATACTGAAATAAAATGTAAATGAACACTAATAACATCAAAGGCAGAAGCCAGCGCCCACCCGCGAAAAACACCATCCCGATATAAATCAAAGCATTACCGATATAAAGCGGATTGCGTGTATGGGCAAAAATGCCCCAGGTGCAAAGTTCTTTGGCGCCCACGTTGCGAGTGCGGGTACGACCGCCAGCCGCCCGTACCCCATTGAGTCGGATATATTCACCGACCAAAGCCAAAATTGCTCCGATAAGAGCTAATTTAAAGTTCATATCGGACTGGTAAATCAGAACTAACATAAGTGGAATAGGAGTGTAACCGCGTATTTTGAAAAAAAGACGACGAATATCCATTAATTGATTTTCCTAAAATTATCTTGAATAGAATTTATAATCTGGATAGCAACTTTCAGAGCGCGTATTCCATCTTCACCACTAACGCGCGGCGGTTGACCAGTTAGAATTGCATTGACGAAGGACTCTAATTCATTATAAAGCGCGTTACCCTGTTCAGTTTGTTGGACGCGGTAGAAAATCCGTCGGGGGGCACCGTTCACATCCGGCACTTCCATAATTTGAGTAGTATCATCAGGCACCGGTCCGGCATCGCGAGATAAAGAATAGATTTCGGTGGAACCGGCTAACATATCAATCGAGAAATAAGCATCCCGCTGGAAAATTCGCAACTTGCGCATTTGCTTGTTCGATACGCGGCTGGCAGTAACGTTAGCCACACAACCGTTGGCAAAGCACAAACGAGCATTGGCAATATCAATATTGTCGGTCAGAACCGGCGCGCCGGAGGCTTCCACCTGAACTATCGGTGCGGTGACTAAATCCAGCACCAGGTCAATATCGTGAATCATAAGTTCCAGAACAACCGCGACGTCTGTACCACGACCACGAAAAGGTGCAATCCGGTGTGACTCGATGAACAATGGATCTATTTGATACTGTTTCAATGCGCCTAAAGCCGGATTAAAACGCTCAACATGCCCAACCTGTAGGACGAGATTTTTCGCGCGAGCCAGCCGGATAATTTCCTCAGCTTCCGCAACTGTCTCCATAAAAGGTTTTTCGCAAAGTAAGTGTCGTCCACGTTCTATAGCGGCTTTTGCCACGCTATAATGGGAATGAGTCGGAACCACGATCGAAACCGCCTCGCAATCGTCCAGCAATTGTTCCAGCGCTGGATAAGCTCGAACCTGAAATTCGTTTGATATATAGGATGCCCGCTCAGGGTTGTTGTCAAAGAAACCGACTAATTCGGCATTGGGCAAATTTTGTAAATTTTTAATATGCCAGCGCCCAAAGTTGCCAGCACCTACTACACCGATTTTAAGCATAATATATAGACATTCTCCTGAATTGTTCTGTATCGAATAAATTTTAAAAAACTTGATTTTGCCCGTCAATATAATGAAATTCTTGATTATGGAAAAGGTATGTTTCATTCAAAAAAACTGGCTAAGCCAAAAGTTCGCAAATGGAATATCTTTATTGATTCTAATTATGGTGATCAATTTATGGGCGGAGTTGATCGCCGATGTCCCCCAAGTTGTCATTGTCCATTGGAATGATTTACATAGTACTAACCTTCCTTATAAATCCAGTCGGGCAAATTATCGGGTAGGTGGTTACGCCAATCTAGCTGGATACCTCGATTCACTTCGCCATCTTCATCCCCAGGCGATCATTCTGAACGCTGGCGATGATTTTCAGGGTTCGCCAGTTTCGAATTTTACTCGGGGTTTATCGCAAATTTTGATCCTGAATAAAATCCAACCAACTGCTTTCACACTCGGCAATCACGAATTCGATTATGGTATTGATAATCTCCGCGATGTGATGACCTATGCCAACTTCCCGATCCTAAATTCTAATCTATTTGACTCAACTAAAAACGATTTATTGGTCCAACCTTATACTATCATTCAATCTGGAAATTTAAAAGTCGCTATTATTGGTGCTCTGACTGGAGATTTGTTCACCCTGGCTTTGCCGCAAAATCTCAAAGGCATCGGTATCCTTGACCCGTTGACCCAAATCCGCCAAAATGTGCACGAAGTCGAACCTCAAACGGATTTAATTGTTCTGTTGAGCCATTGCGGTTTTGAAGAAGATTCGCTCCTGGCTATGCAACTTGCCGGTGTGGATGTTATTATCGGCGGACATTCCCATACCTACTTGCACCAGCCTAAAAAAGTCAACAATATCTTGATTTGCCAAGCTGGGTCCAATGGTCATTGTCTGGGTTATTTGAAAGCCAATATAGATCGAAATCAGAAAATCATCACGTCCTATAATTACGAATTAATAGAAACCCGTCTCGGGAGAGTAAAGCCGTCACCAGTTGTCGCCGGAGTAGTTGACTCCCTTGAGGCTTCTATCTCTGCAGAAATGGATAAAATCATTGGACAATTGATAACCGACTGGCACCGCAATAGCCACGGTGAATCGAATCTCGGCAATTGGATTTGCGATGTAACCCGTGAATATTTTAAGACTGATATCGCCTTTATGAATAGTGGTGGCATCCGTAAAGACTTGAAGGCGGGACCAATTCGTGTGCGTGATCTCTGGGAAATTTCACCATTCGATAACACGATCGTAATAGTCGCATTGACCGGAGAACAATTGAAGTTCATCATTCAGTACCACGTCGAAAACCTGCGTGACCTTTTACAGGTTTCTGGACTTTCTTATGAATTTAATAGTAAACAAAAAAAGTTAGTAAAATTGACCGTTGCGGGCAAACCGGTCGACGATCAAAAAATTTATACTTTCGCTACGAATAATTTCGTGATTAGCCAGTTCGAACGTTTCTTCGGTCTAGCGCCTTCCGCGGTAAAAATTACTCCTACCGATATCATCGGGCGCGACATTCTAATCGAGGCTATCAAAGCTCAGCCGGTTATTAATAATCACACGGAAGGAAGGATTATTGACTTAGCAAATAAAAAAGAAGAGGTAAATTATGACATCCAGTAGTCGTATTTTGTATAGTTACATAATCTTGGGAATCGCCCTAGTGGCTTTTGGTATCGCAACCATACTTGGTCACTTTTATATCGGCTTAATTTGCTTAATGCTCGGAATGATTATATGGCTAATCGTGACATTTGCTGGCAATACTGAGGGGCAGAGCGGTCAAATTGGCGTGGTAATGATTACAGCCGGATTTATCGGTGGATTAATAATTTTTATTGGAATTGGATTGCGTCCGAGCATTTTCGGCGGACATAAATTACATATTGAAGGAATCATAATGGCGTTAGTGGTATTACTGATTTTTATGGCAATCGGATTAGGTTTTATCAGTCTAGCGAATCTTGAGAAAAAAATGGCTTTTTTCAATAAAGAATTGAAGAAATTCTACAAATTGTATATGAAAGAAGATAACGAATAAAAAAACATCCATAATACTGGTAATTACTCTACCCTGCAATGAGCTTTCGGCTACGTTACAATATAATGATAGCTTGACGAATAGCGGTTCTTTCAATTCGGTTTGGCTTGAAGTGGCTGTTCTGAGTCCGCTCGTCACAAAAATCTCCAGGTTAAGAACAAAATTAGCCGTTAATTTGATTTACAATACCCAAATTTTAACCGTTCGGGCTGGTATATTTACCTAACAATATCTGAAAATTGTCGAGGAACAATTATTCAGTTGCCGGTTCTTCAGCGACGGATTCCGATTTACTTCTTTTCTGGATAATAAGTAGAACAGCCAGAATTAACAGACCTATGACTGTGATTACAGCCAGGATTTTAAAAATTAGTTTTAAGTATTTCATATAGCACCCATAGAATTATAATTTTTTAAGTAAATCAGCCGCTTCTTTCTGCATAACTTTATCGGAATCAGATTGCGCCGGAATTTCCAAAGCCAATTGGAGATTCTTTTTAGCCTGATCTTTCTTCTTGAGTTTTAGTTGAGTCTTGCCGAGCCAGAGTAGATGACGAATTTCCTTCGGTTTAAGTTGATGTGCTTTCTGGAAATACTGTTCGGCTTCTTCGAAGGAGGCTTTGGGCGGCGTTGCATAAATCAGGCTGGCAACCTGGCGTTCAGCCCAACTTAAATCGGCTAATTCAAAATGCCAGCGTCCCATAACGTGGTAATTCGAATCCTCTTTCGGATCTAATGCAATGGCTTTTTCGGTATGTTCACGCACGGCATAGGAGTTGGTAATTTTCTGCTTGGTGCCTTCCAGTTCACCGATTTGTCCGATTAAAATGGCGTAGTACTGATGTCCGCCCGCTACTTCCGGTGCTAGCTCTACACATTTTTTGGCATACTCAAAGCCGGGGTAGAGATTGGCTTTTTGGACTTCGACTACGCCGGGCTGTTGATCGGCGATATCAAAATAAGCTCTGGCGAGTCTCCATAGTACTTCTGGGTTATTAGGTTCAATTTTCTCGGCTTCGCGCAATTTGGTCATCGTGCCCTGATAATCTCTGGCATCATGCAATTTATCTGCTTGTTCGAGTATTGATTTTACTTTAGTTGACTGAGGAGTCAGATAAATCGGTAAAACACATAATCCCAAAACAATGAAAAACACTCTGGTTGCATTAGAGAAAAATAATTTCCGCATAGGAACCTCTGTTTATTTTCTTGATGAGAAAGATTATGACCGTTGTTTAAAATGTATAGATGAGGCGATATCTCCGGGAGGCTAAAATATTTCAGTAAAAGTAAATTTCAATTCGCGATTCATAAAGTCCACGTCTTTACGGTTCAGCAGAATGTTATTGAAATCGAGTTCAACAGTGAACTTATCTACCAATCTCCAGCGAAGACCGGCATTTAAATAGCCCCACCCTTTACCGAGCAGCGGTAATTCCGTATGATTGTCGTTTAGAGCCGCATCATATTCGATAATCAAAGCAATTTCGGAATTCAGGTCTTTATCTACACCTAGGAAAAAATTGGGGTCGGCATCACCATCCGTTTTCTCGATCGGATTATAATTAATTCCGCCATGAAGACCTAAATTGCCCAGAAAATTAAAATTTTTACTGACAACTACATAAAATCCACTGGCTTTGGTTTCATAGCGCTTCAGTGAATCAATATAATTTCCATGACCTTGGGATGAAAAACCAATCAGTAAAGCCGGAACTTTAACGCTTTCTTCAATAAAACGATATTTGATCTCGACACCTGGCTGATTGTACCAGTCAACCTTCTGGTTACCAATAATCCCACCTCCGCCGTATGATATTCCGAACATAAATCTTTCGAAAACTCCTACGCTTATCTTACCCGCTAATCCTCCGCCTGGGAAAAGATGACAATCGACCGCATAGGAACCACGCGGCAATATACCAGCAGTCGGTATGGTAACCAGATTAACCGGCTGATAAATTCCTAAATCACCCTGAGCCGATAGACTAGCGGCTAGCATCATAAAAATGACAAATGGAAAAAATTGTTTTCTATTCATTACCAACTCTCATTTTTTATTTAATATACATTCGGCAAAGATGAAAATCAAATGAGATTTATAGCCTCGTCGATAAAATTCAGATAAATGATATATATCAAACAAATTAAGTTTGCATTTGATAGTTTGGGCTAAACTTTTTATATTTAAACGTTTTTAAATATTCTATGCAGTTTGGGACAAAAGAAGTGAAAAGCATACAGAAACTATTTCAGAAAGAAATTGCCAATCGAGGAAGTCTTATTGTCCCCTTTAATAACGAAGTATTACCGAGCATTTTATTTGTGACATTAACATACATATTGGGTTAAAAAGTGATTTTCAATTTAAAAACACATAGTATCACTATTGAAATTATGACCTTTGAATCTCGGCAGGAAGGGGTATTTTTATGAAAGGTTTTGGCGCTGTTCTTGTTGCAATTAGCTTAATTTTGTTAGTGCTGGAGCACTTGAACTTAGTTGATGTAATCGGTATTATCGGTTTGCTGATCGGCCTTTTTGCGATAATTTTCCCTGATAAAGCTGAAGAATTATATACCAAGTTAAAGTCAGGCAAACTGAAGTAACCGGCCTCAGATCGCTATTTTTTAAAAATAGTGTAATTCTTAATCTATGAAGCCAGAGATGTAAAATTTATATGCTTGTCTATTTAGCCAAATCAATTAAATGTTTGATTAATAATTTTAGCTAAAATGCCAATTTACGAGTTTGAATGTCAGAATTGTGGGCGTGTTTTCGAGGAATTAGTTTTCTCCAAAAACTTTTCAGAAAACGGAATTACTTGTCCGCATTGCGGATTTAAGCAAGCGAAAAAATTGATCTCGGCTCCGGCGCTAAGTAAATCATCCGCCTGCTCTTCTTGCAGTGCTAAATCCTGTCCCAGTAGTTGTGGTTCTCGAAGCCATTAATTCATTATGACAATTGCCGGAACTCATCTTTTGCCGAAATAAATAAGATATTACGGATCAAATTGAGGATTTATCCAGCTTGAAATGAAAAGTAGCAAATTGAGTGATAAATTGTCTTCAGTAGTTTAATTTCCCCGTACATGCATGAAAAACTAACTCAGTTAATCACTATTATTTGTATTTTTATATAGACTTTTAGCGTGCTCGGCTGAAACAGTAATACCTTTTATCATTGCTGAACTAAAGCCCTCATGTTCCATCTGATTTAAACCGGCAATCGTACAGCCACGAGGAGTCGTGACCCGGTCAATTTCATATTCGGGATGGTTGGCATGAGTTAGAATCAAAGTTGCAGCTCCGCGGGCAGTCTGGGCGGCAATATCAATTGCTTCCTGGGAGTGAAAACCAATCTCGATGCCGCCTTGAGAAGCCGCCCGAATGGCTCGTAGGAAAAAGGCGATTCCACAAGCTCCCAAAGCAGTTGCGGCAGTCATTTTTTCCTCTTCGATGACTATAGTTTTGCCCACCGTATCGAAAATAGATTTGGTAATTGCGATTTCAGCTTCCGAAGCGGTATCTGATGCCAGACAGGTCATTGATTCCCGTACGGCTATCGCAGTGTTGGGCATTGCGCGCACGACTGCGATGCCAGATCCGACCTTTTTCACAATTTGAGAAGTATTGACTCCCGTCACGACTGATATGACGATATGGTGGTTGGGTTTTAAATGGGGAGCGATTTCAATCAGAACCGAATTGACCTGCTGTGGTTCAACGGCAATGATAATAATTTTTGCTTGACGAACCGCCTGGCAGTTATCTTTTTCGATAATAAAACCACGTTTTTGCATGTCAGCCAGCAGGTGAATGCGACGTCGAGTTAAAATAATCTCCGCAGGCTTGAAATGGTTAGAGTTAGCTAAACCATTGGCTATTGCAGTCCCAATATTTCCAGCACCAATGATTGCAATTTGATTGATTTTCATAGTGAATTCTCCTTTAGCTTCAAACGGATGCCCCTGACCAGTCGTATATTTCACGGTTAATCCGCCGATGGATAAACGCTGTCTGTCTTAATACCTTAAACTTGGTATTTGGTAATCGGTAATCCGTAAGTAATTCTTGATAAATCTGCATATTCATAATTTAAAATTTTATAATAGTAAATTTTATGATAATAAAAAGTCATTGTCAAGGATTAGGAATACATTAAAATCTCACGTTAAGTCTTTTTATCATAATTAAATAGTCGGCAAATATCAGATTAACCCCCTATATTTTCTGTCGAATTTCAACTAATGACGCGGATTGCCGAGTTTTAGCGAGAGAACACGGAGAATATCCACCGGTGATAACATTGCCAGCCGCTTGCGCGCCTCTTTAATATCAAAATGGTCTACTTCGCGCACTTCACGAATCAACGGCAACATAACAGCTGAGACAAGCAGACGGATCAAAGCACTGAGCATTAAAACTAGTGCTAACGCCGAAAAGCGGTGAAATTGGAACGGTAAGTCAGCAATCAACCCGCCGATCAAACCACCGAGAAACATCCCAATGCCATTAAAAATGTTGTAGTAAGCCACACAAATCGCCATCCGCTGGCGAGTGACCGCATCGTAAATGAAATTGACGGTTGTGAGATTGAATCCAGCCCAGGCAAATCCACTCAGGGTTTCGACTAAGATCAAGTACAGCACCGCTAAAACGGGACGATCGATAAAAAATACTGCCAAAACCCATAACGCCGGAATGATCGGGAGGCAAAAACCGGTGAGGCGCACGACCCGCAAATTGCCGAAGCGATCGGCAAAGCGTCCCCAAGCGGGCATTAGAAGCATATTGACAAACGGCATAGTCATAGTAATAAGAGTGAACTGAAAATAATTGAAGTGCAAATCCTCCAGTATAAATACTGCAAAAAACGGCGAAGAAATATATACGGCAAATTGCATCAGGGCAACGTAAGTAACAAATTTACCGAAATTGCTCTGGGGAATCTTGCGAATGAACTGCCAAATCGTGAAGTAATATTCCTTCTGGGGATGAAATTCCGGTTCGTATTGACGTTTTAATAAAGCCGACGAAAGAGCGCGTCCGGTAAAAGCAATCAGAAAAATGATCGCAAAGCCCGTAAAGGGTTGCCCCAACCTGTTGAAATGTTGCAGGATTAAGCCAGCACTAAGCATAGCGAGAATAGTGGTAAATCCTACAACCCGATTGCGAAGGCCAAAATAAGTCCCGATTTGGCGCGGGATGATGTCGCCCATCCAGGAACTCCAGGCTGGGCCAACAATACCGCCGAAAATTACCATCAGACTGTAAAAAACCATTAGTCCAGTAGAAATCACCATATTGTTTAGATTATAATTAAAATGCAACCAACCAAGTAAAATAATCGGGAACCACATTAAGGTTTGCAAAAAAGTACCCACCCAGGCAATGGTTCTACGACGAATACCTTTCTCTAAAAATTTCAACGTCAAGAGTTGGATCAAGGTCCCCAGCATCTGTGGTAAAGAAATCAAAATTCCAATTAGAGTATTGCTCATTCCGAGCAAAAGGGCATACGGAGTAATGTAACGCAAGCCAAATCCGTCGAACAAACCATACGCGGCGCCCTCACGGATGCTGATCCGACTGGCTTTTTTCTTAAGATATTCAATTTTACGAGCGTGGTTTCCAGTCATCGGGCGCAAATTTATTTAGTAGCCAAATTGTATCCAAGTCACTTGTAAACAATAAAAATTTATACGTCATATCCCTAAAATGGTCGATCGATAGACAGATTTTTATAGTACCAGGACATGGTATCCACCTTTTAGAAATAAATAGGATTAACGCAGAACAGTTTTTTGAAATTCAAAGGCTTGTTGAGCGTAGCGAAACAAGCCTTTGAACTATGGAGGATTATCGCAACCTACGCGAATTGCTTAATAAAGCATCTACATATTGCATTTATTTTAATTAATAACGTAAATCCCGATACAAATATATGAAAACTCCAATCGAAATCCTTAAGTGAGTTTATCGAACTATCATTACCGGTCACCACCTAAAAATAATCACTAAGGGTGGATACCGTGTCCCTAGATAAAACAATTTGGGTTTAAAAAATTTGTATAGTAGTTTTAAAATTCATAAGTAAAATAGCTATTTTCTGAATTTTGAGGAATATGTGATTTGCGTCATTTACTTTATACTAATCAGCTTATAATTATAACTAATAAGTAGAAGAAGGTGAGATTATGAAAAATAAAATACTAGTTCAAAAACATATCTTGATTGGTTATCTCTTGCTACTTATTTTCATTCTTCCTCAATATTTGTCTGCACAGCAGTTTACAATGCAGCTTATTATTCCGTCGCCTGGCTCACCTTATTTCAGTGATTGGGAAAGTAATCCCAATATTGCAACGCTTATTGTCGACAATGCGACTGGCCAATCCCAGAACATTATTTTTTCGCTGAACTTAACACATTCGAGATATGGGCAAGTGCTTACAGTTCAAAGTGATCCTAAAACTATTACGCCCGGTCAAAATATTTTCAACAATACTGATTTTATAAATTGGGAAACGGTGGAATACAATCACGCTTTAGAAAGAACAATTGTCCAAACGGGCCGACTTCCTGAAGGGACATTTACATTGTGTGTTGATCTTCAAAACTTTGCAGGTACATCGGTATTTGCTACTACCTGTGCCAGTGTTGATATTATGTACCCTGAACCACCTCGTTTAGTATTTCCCATGAACAACGATGTAATAACATCTGAATATCCAACATTTCAATGGACACCGGTGGTTGTTCCTCCTGATTATCAGTTAAGATATATTTTAAAGATAGTTGAGATTTTACCTGGTCAATCACCGGTGCAGGCGCTGAGAGCGAATATCCCTCACTATGAGAATAACAATTTAATGGCATCGTATTTTACTTATTCTGTAGAGGCGCTTCCGTTAGAACAAGGCAAGACATACGCCTGGCAGGTACAGGCGCTTGACCAGAATGGATTACCTCCCGCATCCAATGAAGGAAAGAGTGAAATATGGACATTTTCTCTTGGAGGTAGAGTTACATCCGAGGGATTTCCACAGGATTCTCTTGAACTTGTAGATGGTGTGGCTCGATTGATAAATCTTGAAGATGTTTCGATTACAGAAACACCCTTTTCCTATATTCTCAATGGACAAGCCGAAATTAAAATTATGGCAGGCATCAATATCAGGAAGTCGGCGATGCTCAATTCTCTTGAAGTTCAAAAATTTGATCTCGACCGCCCTGTTTATGTTGGTGGATTTTTAACGAGCGAACTTCGTCCTGATGATATCCCCGATTTATTTTCTGGACCATTTATTACATTTTATTCAATCCAATTTGAACCTGGAAGAGGATTAACGTTTCAAGGAGAGGTTTCGTTTCCAGGTATTGAGGGCAATTATGATCTGGGTTCTAGTATTCAACTGACATCTCTTGGGCTTTCTGGAACAGCTCATATAACAGGCGATCCTCTTTTTACCATTGGCGATGATTTACTGCAACTTAAAGTAAATAATTTATCGGTTCACTTCTCTGAACCGACTATAACAATTGCTGGTCAATTTTCTTTATTCGACGGCGACATTCTCTGCGATGTTAATGATTTATTAATCTCAGAAGATGGTATGAGTGGAATGGTAAGTTGCTCTCCTGGGATAGATGTTTCACTGGGAACAGCAGGGAGTCTTTTACAACTTCGAGTGAATACTGTAGATGGAAATTTTGGTTACTCTTTTCTTTCTAGGAAGATAGATTATGATTTGGCTCTTACCGGCAATTTACATTTTGCCTCCTCTGAGGTTGGCGAATGTTCAGCGTCCTTAACAGCTCGGGTGTCTTCAGAGACTGGATTTAGTGTTACTGAATTTTCACCATCTTGTTCATCTGAGTTCAGTCGAGTTAATCTTGGTTGGCTGAATTTTGCTTTCAACACTTTGCAAATTGATTCACTGATATATAAACATGGAACAGGATGGGATTTTTCATTAAATGTTAATCTTGACATTGATTTCCCGGACCTTCCCGGTTTTACTTTCCCGGGTTTCGAGAATGTCAAAATAACACAAGCTGGACTTTCAATACCAGCGCTTAACTTCTCAAGCAGATCATTGCCTACTATTGATTTTGGTGGCTTTGGTATTAAGCCTTTGTCAATCCAACTGCCTGCTTTTACCTTCCAATGGAGCGATTGGTTATCCGGCAATACGACTCCGTGGGCTTTTGATATAAGTTTTAAACTTACATTACCGAACCTTCCAATTGGAACTGCAGATTGTCTAATCGACCCTGAGATAACCGTTGAGCATGCTTCTTTTAGCGGAGGCAATTTCTCAGCTTCGATTCCTGTAAGATTATTTGGCGAGCCTGGATGTTCGCTACCGCTTGGCGGCGGTATAATTCTGAATGTTACAGAACTATCGGGCAGTTTGAATGCTGTTTCAGCAGGAGCAGGTTTAAATGTAACCCCAAATATTAGTATAAAAGGGAAATTTACTCTACCATCGTATTTTGCCTGTACATCAGGTCAACAGGTTGATCTTGGAACCACGGCTCTTTCAATATCTGGAGATGGTCTTATTACAGGTACTATTGAAAATATTATTCCTCCCTCCTGCCCGTTGAATTTATCAATCTTTGATATTACGATAGCAAATTCCACTTTAGTGTTCAGGATTATTGATGGGAATCAGTCAATAGTTCTTAATGGAAGCGGATCGCTTTCTCTTCCTGCACCTGGCGGTGGAACTGTCTCGGCGCGGGGAACTATTGTCATTGACCTCATTCAGGGGAAAATGATTGATGGTAGGTTTGCGATCAATGAGCAATTTGTTTTGGAAATCCCGACTGATGAACCGGTATTATCTTTCCGGATTAATAGGGCTGTCCTTGATACAAGTGGATTGGAAATTGATGGACGGAATCGGTTGTTAATATCTGAGGGAGCTGAAATTGGCTGTACCTTTGACCATCTCCTTATAAATCCAACGAACCTTTCAATAATCAGTGGGAAAGTATTATTTGACTTTCCATTTGCTTTCAAAGTTGGCATAGGTGATGGTTCACTTAATTGGGCAGTTGTTCGACGGAATGAATTATTACCTGAACCGACAGGAATTATCCTCAACTTGCCGGATACTTTATTGATTAATTCATCAGGGTTACAGGCTCATGGTAATGCTTCTATTCATTTAAAATATGATGGAAGAGACCTTGATAGTTTGCTTGCTAACTTTTCATCTGATTTTGGTTTTTCTCTATCGCCTTTTAGAGTTGAATCTGGTCAGGTAGAGTTTTTCTATGAGGGACAACGTGTTGCTGTTATAAATCGTACTGGGTTTTTCCCTGATCCACTATTTTTCGGGCGACCGCTTCTGCCTGCAAAACTTGGTCTCCCTGATACCACTATTGCCTATCTCAAACTGAAAGAGGGTGAAAGATTTCTTATCAATACTGAGATTGAACCAGATGGTGATATTCGTATCTCGACGATTCCTGGTCAGCCAATTGCACTTGTCTTTCCAATCTTGAAATTTGATTTGCCAATATCTCCTCAATTGAATGTGGAATTTAATCTAACAATTGATCCAATGGGTCTCTCGGTTAAAGGTGGAAGTTTTACAACCAGTATCCCGGAAGAACAGCTTGACAACTTTGATCTTACAAGGATAGGAATTCCATTTCAGATTCAGAATCTTGACTACAATAAAATTTCGGACCTTTATGCATTTACTCTTGGTGGTAAGCTTAAACTTTTCAATGAAGAACTCGGCGGAGATGCTATCTCTCTTACCTTTACACCAGATTCAAGAATCACTGGTGATATATCAATTTCAGTGAATGATTCGCTTCCAATGATTCCAGGAAGCGACCGGCTCATGCTCAAGATTGGTAATGTCAATGGCTCCTTTAATAGCGTGATACTTGGACCATCTATTGATTTCGAGCTTAATATTGATGGGGGATTGATTATTCACACCTCTGAATCAAGTTCACGGAGTATAGATGCTTCACTCAGAATTACTAAGACAGGATTGGAAGTTCTAAGTGTAACAACTGATCCATTAATGACAAGTTTTTCACTCCCTCTTGGTGCTGTGACTCTAAATGTTTCTAATCTTGGAATATCAGAACTCACCTATTCAGGCTCAACTGGATGGGACTTTGATTTTAATATGGACCTTGGCTTCTCCTTCCCGGAGCTTGGGAATATAAATTTGCCATCGTTCGCCGGTACCCATCTCCGACCGTCAGGATTTACAATTCCTGATATCTCCATTCCTGAGATAGATAGGGAGCCATTCACATTTTCTGGAGTATCCCTAAAGCCACTTGCATTCCGAATGGATGGAATTACTTTTAATTGGTTTACCTGGAATGGAACAGATATTAGTGATTGGGGATTCTCTTTCGATTTTCAGATTGACCTCCCCGAACTTCCCTCGTCATTCCCTGCGGGATTGAGGAATCCTCGATTGACGGTTCTAAATGCCGGTTACAGAAATGGCAGAATTACCGGCTCAATTGAACCACGACCTATAGACCCACCTTTAACAATTTCTCTAGCTGAGGACTTCGGTTTAAATGTTCGACATCTTGCAGGAGTGCTTAAGGATACACTTGGTTCTCAGCATATTGAAGTTACTTTGAAGGCAAATCTTACACCACCGCCTTTTATGAGATGTGCTGAAAGCGATACTCTTGGTTTATTGAATACCGAACTCACCCTGAGTACTGACGGTCATATCAAAGGAGCCATCAATCCAATAATTCCCCATTGCCCTCTGATGCTGGGTCCTATTAGACTTGATATTGTAACCTCTGACCTAAGATTTGATTATATAAATGGTGAGCAAAATGCAAAACTGGCGCTTCAAGGGAATGTCCGCCTTCCAAGTCCAACACCCGGAGACACTATATCCGCTGGTGGTCACCTCGTTGTCGATCTCATCCACGCAAAGATAGACAGTGGGGAAATTGGTATTACCGAACCCTTTGTATTTGGTATCCCAAGAGACGAACAGATACTTCGCTTCCAGATTAACGCCGCGACCCTAAACAAGGAGGGACTGCAGATTGATGGTTCAAGCCAACTTCTACTTTCCGAAGGTGCTACAGTAGGAGTAACATTTAACAATTTGCTTGTTGGTATTCCTGATTTTGATATTGTCTCAGGCTCAGTTGACTTCACCCGTTCCTTTGCATTCCGAGTTGGTCTTGGCGATGGTGGGCATCTGGATTGGGGAGCAGTTGCTCTCGATGTGTCAACCGGTATCTCTGATGGATTTGTGTTAAACTTACCGCCAACAATTGGAATTAATGCTGATGGATTTAGAGCATCAGGAGAAGCGAGCGCTTCGATTCGTCTCAATGATAGTACATACGAATCCCTTAGCGCTAACTTTTCATCGACTTTTATGCTGCAATTTTCACCCTTTAAAGTTGCTCACGGGCGAGTAGATTTCTTTATTGGTGAAACGAATGTTGCGCATCTGGATAGTACTGGCTTCTGGCCCGGAGATTTCTTTGGTATTTTGCCAATCCCAGCTCGCCTTCCTCTTCCAAATGAATCCATTGCCTATATTCAACTAAAAGATAACGATAATAATCTCCTTATCCATTCTGAAATGACAGGGGGTAATCTAAGACTCTATACACGTAGACGCGATAGAATACAGCTCGTCGTTCCGGCTCTTGCCTATGGAACACCGGATACTCCACGCGTCAATATCCAATTCGATGTTACTGTCAACCCAACGACATTTGATTTTGTTTCGGGGAGTATAGATGTTCGACCGCCTCCAGGTACTGACACGCTATTTTCACTGGTATCCCGCGGTATCCCACTTGTAATTAATAGTTTAAAGTATGCAGATATTGGGGCTTCCTATGGTTTAATAGCTTCAGCTTCTTTTGCACTTCCAGAAGCGATTGCTGAAGGAAGCCTTAAACTTGACAGTCTGATGATCTCTGAACATGGGATTTCCGGGCAGGTGAGCCTCGGGCAATATTCAGAAACTTATATTGAGGATATTACTCCAGTTAAATCGTTCGACATTGGCGATGTGATGACATTTACGGTTGATGGTGCAACTGCCAATTTTACCGAATCATCATTCCAAATAAATTTTTCAGGTAATTTCTTGGTTAACCTCTTTGCAGCCACGGAAGATGGACCCCCAGAACCAATTCACTACGCAGCTGAACTTGGAACTGATAGTATAGATTTTTCTATTGATTTATCACATCTCACAGATGCTCCGTTGCCATTATATCTGGCGAATTTCAAACCAGATATTATCGGGGGCGCTCCGCCTATAGCTATCTCGGTCTCTAACTCTGAATTTACTGCCACCATTAATGGTATTCTTAGTATGCCGAGTTTAAGTCCTGAATTTGCAGTTACAATTCGCGATTTTAAGGTTGGTACCGGAGGCATTGACATTCCAGATGTTAGCATTACGCTTCCTCGTGATATTATGAGCTTTGAGCTTTTCGGCGCTGAATTCGCACTAATTGATACAACGATAGGAACGACAACACACAAGGCGATTGATTTTGAGGAAGAAGGAAACGTACTCCACCTTATCACTACTGGAAGAATAACTATTTTTGATCACACGATTCGCTATTACGGTTTAAATATAGGAACAGACGGCTCAGTTTCAATTGACAGGGTGGATTTCCTTGATGAGTCAATATGGCTTGTTGATGATGTCCTATCAATAGATACCTTGAGCATTGTCAGTAAAAATCTTCAGATAAGAGGAGGAATTACACTACCAGAGCCATTTGATACAACAGGCAGACAGGGATTTAGTTTTGATATAGGCACGGATGGGTCGATTGCTGGCGGAGCACAAATTAATATCATCAATGAAACTCCAGGACTTGGGAGAGGTGACAGAAGTGAATTTGGTATTTGGCTAGCAACTTTTGACCTGACTTATCTCGGTTTGAATCTAAATATTGGAGATTTGAGGGCGAGCAGCGTTAAGATGGTAGCTGATGCCTACTGGGATAATAACATTAATAAACGAGTTGAAATTGGTGAGAAAAGTGGAACAATTGTAACGAGTCCTGGACTTGAAATTAAATTTAATGGTGATGTTAGCTGGGGTAATGTTTCACTTCCCTCAACCTTTGATTTTAATTTTGAAGCGCTTAGCTGTTCTCTTGATGAGATAAATTTACCTGAGGGAGATGGATTTGGTCTGGAATTTTCTGGCAGCCTGAGTATCAATTTAGGAGGAGTTTCCGGAGGGATAGATTATACCCAGTTCAAGATTGGAACTGATGGTTTTCACTGGGGAAGTATTACAGGCGTCAACCTAAGAATCATTGATGTAGTAACAATTGAAGTCGATTCGATCGGATACAGTACTACACCGACAACTATAAATGTGCGTGGAGGAGATATCGGTAGCGGGAGTGGCTCGCCTTCGTCGGATTCAACTGAAATTTCTGTTGATAGTTATTTTAGCTTTGGGGCTGCTATTACTATTGCAGGCATTGGTAACGGTGGAATTGATCAGTTCCTGACTTACCGTAAGGACGACTCAAATAACCTCATCATCCGAAATGCGCATCTCGAAATAGAGAGCATCCTTAAATTGGGAATTGACCTGAAATATCATTCGCAGGGCAACAATTTTTCATTACTGATTGGGGGAAGAGGAGAATTATTAGAATCCTACGGAGTTACAGTTGTAGGTGAGGTGGCACAAGTTAGTGGAAATACAAGTTTCGGTGTATTTGTTGCAGCTGGAGTAACAATTCCCATTGGGCCAGGTATTATAATATCGGAACTCGGAGGTGGATTTTTCTACAATCCTACAAATGAAGCTCTAAATCTTGTTAGAGCAAGGTGTAATCTAGAAGAAGATATCGCTGAATCAGTAAACGCAGAACCTGCCCATTTTGCATTCCTTTTGTACGGTGGAGTAGCTGTGATTAATGAAGGTATCGCCAGAGGGAGAGTTCTTCTAACATTTACGGATAGATATTTTAGTCTCGATGCCGGAGTTGTAGTCCTCAATCAAGGAGATTGTTTTTATGGGAAAATGCACCTTGAGATTGGACTAAGTAAAGCCTATGCAGAGGGAAATATTGAGTTGAACGTTGAGATGGCTTCTGTAATTACAGGAAATGCTTCTCTTGAGTTTTATGTTTATGATTCCAATGCATGGGGAATCATGGGAGGAATTGATGTTAAGATTGTGAATTTTCTTGAAGCATCAGCAAGTCTGTTTGTTGGTCCGCCAGGCTTTATGGTAGACTGCGAGATCAAACATGGTTTCGACATCTGGATTATATCTATGGAGGCTGGATTTAATGGTCTGGTATGGTATAAAGTTGATGTTTCCTGGGGAGCGTATATGAAAATCTGGATTGAGGCAGATGTGCTGGCTGGAATTGCTGGAGCAAAAGGTTGGATGGAAGCCGCTCTGGTCCATAAGAGTGGATTTATTCTATATGGACTTGCAGGCCTTAGAGTACATGTGCTCTTTGTAAGCTGGGAAGGGAGTGTCTGGGCAAAATTTGATAACGGTAATGTTGACGCTGGATTTGGTCGAGACTCAGAGATGGATCGCTTGATAGATGAAGCACGCTCTATGGGCGAAGAGATGGAAGAGGCAAAAGACCAGGCGCTTGATGCGATGGAAAATGCAAGCAAATGGACACCAATCGATGTCTCCCTCTCTGAAGAAGAACTGGCTGAGATTTATTTGAAGATGAGAGCTATGAATCGGTATTTACTTGACGAAATTGCCTGGCCTGCGGCGTATAGAGAACAAGATTATGCAAGGACAGCTTATGACGCCATTCGAACGGGGGACGCTATTCATATCTGGCAAGGCCGGGGTGCTCCGGATTCAAGTGGCGTACGGAGTGCAAGATTGCAGGTTGACGTAACTAGTAATAGGATTGACAGAAAACGTGGTAATGTTGTATCACTACTTGATAATATTCAGGCAGAGATAACTTCACTCCCTCCGGCAGAAGAATATACACTGGGTGGAAATCCGACTAGGACCAGTGGATTTGGCGAGAGTTTATCAACAACTATCAAAATTAATCCAGGTGGCGATACAGTTAAAGTTGTACGTTCCCAGCCATCCTTTGTGGTTAATGATGAAATAAATTCACAGAACCAATTAACTCTATCCAGTGCCGAGGAAAAATTCCAGCAGATTGAACAGCAAATAATTGAGAGTATCCTTCTGCTTGAGGATGCTCGCACTTCTGTATATTCAGCACTTGTTGGTGATGAGAGTGGAGGCATTTCTGATTTTGCTGAAGACTATACCGAGGCGCAAGAAAGAGTTGAATATTTTTATGCTGAGCAAAACGATTATCTGCGTGGAACTAGCCAGTGGGCAAAGGAAAAACTTGGATACTGGAATACACTTAGAACATCGTATGAAGATTGGCTTAATCGTAAATGTCTGATTTTAGAGACCGGCAATAAGTGGGCTGAAATGCTTTATTGTACTGACCAGCGTATTCAGACAATAACAACAATTTATGATAGTATTCCATCTGCATATCAGAATTGGGAAGACGAAAAAACCGATAGATGGCCCAACCCGGAAAGCGCTCGAAAAGGGGTAACAAATGATTTTGATTTTGATGGTCTTAAAGAAGCTTATATCCAAACAGGTATGGACCTATGGTATAATGTTGCACATGCTGGTCTTAGCGCTGTCAGTGAGAGGTCAGATAGTCTCATTTTAGCTTTAGGTGAAAATTTCGATAGACATCGTACTACATTCTCTATCGCACATCAGGCATTGACCTCATCAGTGGATGCTCTCTGGGAAGGATACACCGATATCTCTGAGCAATTGTATGACCTTTACGATCGCTATATTTACTGGAAATATGGAGAATCCTCCCCACTGAAAATGGGAGAAGGAGTTGTTTCGTTACCGGGTAATATATCAAGACAAGTTATTTCCTTGCGGCCTGCTGCTCCTAGCATTTTTCAAAAACGAAATCAGTTACTGGAAGAACTAGAAGTTCCTCAAATTACATCACTTAATGCAACTGCTTCAATTGTAGGAATGCATAATAAAATATCCCTTAACTGGAGTGCACGTCATCCTAAGGGGATTACTGAATATGCTTATGGTATCCGTAGTGGCGTTGGGTCTTCTTTATCGAGTTGGGGATTGCAGTCTGCTGGGATGCGGACATATATGTTTAGTTACGATATCCCAAGAAGATTAAATCCTGAGGGTGAGGTGCACAGATTCAATATGACCCTTCGAGCAAGAGGTGGCGCCGGCTATACTGCAAGGCGAATGATAAACTATGAGACTCGCTTTTCTCCTATTACCACTCCTGACGGTAGAACCAGTTCAACCTGGACTTCGACAATGGCAAGTGATGGAACTCCACCAATAAACCCAAGTGTTTCTTTCCCTGATTATGGAACTGAATATGAAGCTGTCGGGATAGTAGCACTCCGCCCCCGAGCCGCGTATTCATCGAACCCCGGTGAAATTCATGCTACCTGGAGCGGTTATGACACTCAATCAGATATAGTAGAATACCAATATTCAGTTGGAACAGCGCCGGGTAATACGAGCCTATTAGGGTGGAAAACATCGGCTGGAATGACAGATCGGATTATTCGTGGCCTTCATCTCGAAGAGTCACAATTGGTGTACCGGAGAATAGGAGAGCCCCCCATGAAGACTCCAGTATATTATGTCAATGTTAAAGCCAAAAATGGCGCAGGTTTATGGAGTAACGCAGGAAGTTCGATACCATTATATATTGACACTACACCTCCATCATTTCCATCAGGATCAGAAATTACTATTATGCAATTGCCTCCATTACCGGAGGATATGCCAGTAGTTGATTATTCAATTCGTCCATGCTGTAGTCAACTCTCAGGAACAATGCCAATATCTTCTGGAGTTAGTGCTGGGGCGTGGAGTGGAAATTTACAATCAGGAATAACGGGTGCTAGGGAAGTTGCTCGAACAGGTTACACAGGTACGGTCCAGGCGCTTTTGCAATTATTAGCTCCACCTCATGTTAAAGTCAAATTTCCAATTGCGAACGATTTTATCAGTCCAATCAAAGATTATTATTACAAAGTTGTTACTGATAATAATTTTGATTGGTCACCTGAGACCTGGAGTAGAATAGCTGATTTGGCTTTAGGTTCTCCCGGAAGGTATGAATTTGAGATAGATGGAATTCCACCTTTACCGATGTATTATGATACAATATACATTGCCATTCGTGCGACTAACTTAGCTGGATTAGTGAGTGAGCCTATAATTTCTGATCCATTTTATCTGAGAGACCAGACCCCGCCAAAGCAACCTGAATTTTGCGTGGCAGTTGGTGAATCTCCGAGAAGTGAATTGAGAATTACAATTAATACACCTGCCAGTGACCCGGAGAGTGGAATAAAGGGTTATCAATTTGGTGTTGGAAATGCAAGAACTCCAGGAGTATGGGATGTTCATAATTTACCATCACTCCTTAAGGAACCAGTCATTGATTTTACGCCTGATCAAATCCGACGAGGTAATACACTTACTATTTCAGGGTTAAATCTTGTCCATGGTGAATCATATTATTTTTGTCTTCGAGCAATTAATAATGAGAATCTCGCTTCTGCTACGACTTCGGGGCCGGTTCAAGTAATGTTTTTACTTCCACCTCAACCAGTTGTTACCCCACGGTACGAAAAACCAAAGTCAACAAGTGGAAACTTAATATTAGATATTACTATTTCTAGGTCAGTTATCAATGAAATAAGTAGAACGGAAATTTCAGTAGGGAGTAAACCTGGGCATAGCGATGTTATGAGTTGGCAAGCTATTGCAGGCGCAGAAACCGGAACATTTAGAAAATCAACTTCTATCACACTTGCTGTGGGAAAAACATACTATATAAGCGCGAGGACGGTTAATAATGCAGGATTAATGTCAAATATTTTCAAAACATCATTGTATGTTCCATGATTATACAAAATGAAGGTTGACAGATATGCTAAGAAAAAATTGGATTAAACTTATCGCTTTTACCTTGGTATTTTTAATTTCCCAGAAAAGTCAATCTCAAGAAGTTGGGAAATTTATCACTGGAGTAAAAGGAGATTCAGTTTTCATATTTCTCACAGATACGCCTCGGCGCGGTACTGGTTTTTATGTTGAGAGAACAGGACCGGGAGAAAGCAGGTTTGAACGTTTAACAGTTGAACCGGTTAGTGGAATTGATAATCCAGAAGAGGCTAGAATTCTCTTAGGGAATAATTATGAAGCTGTATTAAGAGCAGTCCGGGCAGAGAATCCAACTGAAATGCTTTTACGCTTGAGAGGAAATTCTTTTGCCGGGGGCGTTCTCTCTCTTCTCTATCGTGATGTTGGTACAATTCTCGGCCGATACTATGCTTCTGGAAACAATATAAAAGGAGCTAGATATACCTATCGAGTAATTTTTATAGATCGAACAGGGAAGGAAATATCTAGAGAAGAACGAAGTGTTCTAATACAAGAATCTCCACCAAAGCCACCTTCAAACATAAAACTTGAACCAGGTGATAAAGTTGTGACAATCCGCTGGGATTATCCAGCATGGAAACCTTACACAGGAGACCTGGCAATTGCCTTCCACATCTACCGTAAGGAAGAAGGTAAAGATTTTAAGCTCGTTGAGAAGGAACCATTGCTTCGGATCGAAGGACAGCCGCTTGACTATCGTGATTACGATGTTATTGAAGGTGTAAAATATACTTACATGATGACAGCCGTTGATGTGGTAGGTCTTGAAAGTAGTCCATCAAGCAATATAACCATTCTATTGAAAGATCGTACCGCCCCAAATCCACCTGAGGGTCTTAGAACAGTCGCTGGCAATTTAAAAGTTAAACTAATCTGGCTCATGAGCCCTGAACTCGATGTCTCTTATTACAATGTATATCGCTCAGAGGGACTTGATAAACCTTTTGTAAAAATAAACATCAAGCCAATTCACTCAATGGATCCAAGTTATGTTGATAGTGTTGGTATTGGAGGACTTCAATTTTTTTATAGAGTCTCAGCGATTGATAATTCTGGCAATGAAAGCAAACATTCAAATGCAATAAGTGCTGTACCTCGTGACAGAGTTCCACCCGGTAAACCAAAAGATTTAACCTATGTAATCGACAATCGGAAGGTAAAACTTACCTGGAAACCGCCAAAAGATAAGGATGTGCAAGGCTATTATGTTTTCCGTGGCGAAAGTTTTGATAAAATAGCCCAGATAACATCAACTCCTATACTTGAGACAACATATACCGACAGTGGTTTTAACGCTAAAGGGTTAGTACCGGGGAGAAGTTACATTATTGGAATTACTGCTGTTGATAACTCCTGGAATCAAAGCGAGCGCACAGATATAAAAGTGCAGATACCTGATGATGAGCCTCCATTGCCTCCGGGTGTAGTAAGGGTAGAAAACCTCGATAATATTGGGAACGCACTTATTGTTGAGTGGAATAGCAGTATTTCGCATGACGTAAATAAGTATGAACTGACCCGCAATGATGAAAAAGGAATCAGAAAAAATTTTGGATTATTTGAAACTAGCAAAAGGAAGTTTCACGATACTACTGTTGTAAAAGGTAGTGAGTATTTCTATCAGGTCGTTGCGATTGATTCTGCCGGAAATAGAAGTCAGCCTTCGATCTCTGATACAATTTTTGTAAAGGATTACAGTCCACCTCCTTCGCCAAGATTTGCACAAGCAACAATGAATGAAAATGGCGTCATCATTACATGGGAAAGAGTTATTGATTTTGATCTTGTTGGATATAATATCTACCGTTCAAATTTGCCAACGGGAGTTTATATTAAAGTAAATTCCGGTGCAGTCCATGAACTTAAGTACTTTGATTCCGAAGGGAACTCAAATTCATGGTATAAAATTAAATCAGTGGATACCTCCGGAAATGAGAGCAGAGCAACTACACCAGTACCTGTAAAAATGAGATAAATCTTTATGTCAATGTTGAAAAAAATTGTATGGGTACCTCTTGTTTTTTGCTGTCAGATACTATACTGCCAGAATATGTTCGACGAAGCAAAAATATTAATGAGAGAAGAACAATATACAGATGCAATTTCTTTATTCAATAAGGTCATAATGGACAATCCTTGGAACTTCGAAGCATGGAAGGGAATTTGTGAATCTTACTCAATGTGTGGGCAAATAGATTCAGCTCAATTGATGGCAAAAAAGTCGATGAGTTATTTTCGTGGGAACGAAGAGCTTGTAAAGTTTTATTCAAATCTATTCTGGAATTTCGAGGCATACGAGTATTCTGCCTATTGGTACGACATTGTATACAAAATGGAGCCATCAGAATTAAATAGGGCTATTCTTGTACTCTCTTATAAATATTCTGGAATTGATGCGTATAAATCCGGGCAATGGGAGAAATCTGCCCTCTATTTTGAAAGTGCATTGAAATACGATTCGACTCAACAAGATTTATATCAAATTGTTGCATCTGCATGGATTCAGATAAAGGAATATAAAAAAGCACTTGATGTTATTAATAATGGATTCAAAATATTCCCTGGCGACAAGAATTTAAAACAAATTCAAAAGTATGTTTTATTTCAGCAGAAGGATTATCAGACTCTTGTGGAAATATACGAACAGAACGCTCGTGAGCATCCGGATAACCTTGATGCAGGATTAGAACTTGCGCAATTATATTTAGCGCTTGGGAGAGGAACAGAGACGCAGCTTGAATATCAAAGACTTAAGGAAAAATTTCCGGGTAATCCAAAGCTTTATAATGCTATAGCAGAGTACTGGCGAAATCTCCTTATGTTTGACAAAGAGAGAGAAACATATCTGGAATTACTCCGCTACCATCCTGATGCAGATTCTATCTACCTAAAAATTGCTGAAACCTATTCAAACGAGAACAAGTGGAGCAATGCGCGCAGTTCATACAAGACATACCTTGAAAAGCACCCAGGCGATCTCACGGCTTTATCTCTGGTTGCAATTAGTTACGAGAAGGAAGCGGCATACGATTCTGCGCTTGTTCTATATGAGGAGATGGTTAAGAACTATCCATCGAATGCCGATATTTTTCGGCGCGCCGGAAATACTGCAATGATAATTGGAAAAGCAGATACAGCTCTTGAATACTATCGGCGTTGGTGTGAAATCAATCCTAAAGATCCTGAAGCATGGACAGCGCAGGGACTTGCATTTGAAAAGCTTGGTAATACGGCAAACGCAAGGCATGCTTATGAGCAAGCGGAAAATCTTAAAGGGAATTCGATTTCTGCTTTTCGTCTTTCTTTGATTCTTCGCGAAACAGATGAAATTGATATAGCTAGACGCTTGCAATTTTTAGCGCTTCGTCGTGCAATAGATGAATTAGCCAGAAAGGAGCAAAGGATATCAGCAATTCTATCTCAGGATACAACTATAGGCATTACTGAATTGAGAAAAGTATCTTCTGAGACTGAGTCTCTTAGAAAATCACGAAATACTATTTTTGATATCGTTGATCATTGGTTTCCGAACCGAACCGATCCAGAACTTGAGTCAGAATTAAACAAACTTCTTCGTGAATATCCTAATGCACCTGTACTTCTTGAGATTCTTGCAGATATTTCAATGGAAAAAGGTGATAGAATTAATGCTAACTCACTTTATGAAAAGTTGCTTCGTCAAGAGCCGAGTTCTAGTAAAGGACATCTTATACTTGGGGAAATAAAAGAAGCAAATGGCGAGCTGGATACTGCTCTGAAGTTCTATATGCAAGCAGTAGAAATAAACCTTTCTCAAAAAAATATGGATGAAGGAACTTCGAATGCCTATAGAGCTGCAATAAAGGTTGCAGAAGAAATAAACAAACTTGACCTGCTTGCCAATAGATGGAAGCAGCTTCATACTATATATAAAGATGATGGACAACTAACGCAAAATTTGATAGAAGTTCTTCATAAGCTTGGAATGATGGATGAGGCAAGAAAATTGGCAGAAGAAAAATAAATCTATTTAATAATATTTTCTTCCTATGGTAAAAAGCTATCATATCATTGCCGTTTTGAAAAAGGCTCCAACTCTGGCGGTCGCAATAACTATTCTAGTCTTTCAATCCATAAGTTATGCAACAGAGCCTCAAGAGAAGGACACAACGAATTTCCTTCAGAAGAATGTGGTATTTTCTGGAGATATTGGTTCCTACGGTGAACTTTATAGTATCTCAGGACAGGCACAAAGACGCCCACCTTCAACCGGAAGATTATATTTCCGTCCGAGTGTGAGACTTTTTAATGCGGTTACTCTTTCATTCGACTTCTTATTATCTACTGAAGGAAATTCTGCGAGACAGGATATTAACCAATTTGGGCTAAATCCTAGCTGGAAATGGATTAGTGCCCATATCGGTGATTTTTCGGAAAATTATTCAAATTTTAGTTTGAACGGAATTAACATACGCGGTGCCGGTGTAAATATGAATCCAGGTATTTTCATGTTTTCTGCTGTTGGTGGATTAACAAATAGAGCTGTTTCAGGCGATGCTACGAACAAGAGCTTCGATCGATATATCTACGGTGGGAAAATTGGAATTGGTAAAGAATATAGCGGCTACTTTAATTTATTTTTTTTAAGAATAAAAGATGATCCCGCCTCAGTTGGTGAACCAGAGCCTTCTATCACTTTGATTGCGCCAAATGGAGTAGATATATGGCCCATCGGGTCAATTCAAACAATGAAATGGACTTCAACCAGTTTAATTGGAAACGTTAGGATAGAAATTTCTCGTGATGGGGGTTCGACATTTGAAATATTACTTGAAGAATATCCCAATATCGGACTATTTAGCTGGACTGTTGTTGGAATCGAGACATTTCAAGCAATTGTCAGAATAACAAGTATAAGTGATCCAACAATAAGAGATGTAAGTGATGTACCATTTACAATAGCACCTGCGGGTTCTGAAGCAAAGCAAGGGAATATATTTGCAGAATTCTCTAATCCAAATGCAGTAACTCCACAAGAAAATATTGTAGCCGGTACCCAATTCTCTTTGCCACTCTTCCAAAAAAAATTTTTATGGACCGCTGAGTTATGTGGCGATGTTTATACTAGTAATATGCGAGCGAGTGTTGTTGATATTGATACTCTAGAATTGCCAAAGTTTGTAGAACAAATTTATACACCAAGGATCAGTACAAGTGTTGACTATGCTCTTCAAACTGAGATGAGTTTAAATTTACCAGCGGTGAGAGCTAAGATAGGGTATAAATATATAGGCCCGGGGTATAATTCGCTTGGTCTTGCCTATTTGATGAATGACCAGCAGGAAGTGAATGCTATGTTATCCCTTAAAATTTACAAATTTGCATTGAATCTAAATGGAGCAAGGACGAACGACAATTTGATAGATCAGAAATTGTTTACAACATCTCGCAATAGAGTTGGATTTACGCTGAACGGCATACTGACAAGTTTCTGGAACGTCGGGGTTACAACCAGTATTTTAAGTATGTCAAATGATTCGGATAATGATACAACGAAAGTTGATATTACAAACTTTGCAATTGGTACCAATCATTCATTTATAATAAGTCAATCATCAATTTTAAGGAATATTAATTTTAACTATTCATTTCAATCTTCAGACAATAACTCATCCCTTCGGAATGATATAAGTTCTATCACTCACAATGCAAATTTTATTCTTTCGTTTAGCATTATTAAGAATCTTAACGCAAACGCTTCTTTTGGTCTGGTAAGTTCAACAATATCGGATACCTTAAAAACGACAACTCAGGTTTACTCGACAAGTTTCCAGCATAGAGCTTTAAAGAACAAGCTGACGACGTCATTAAGTTTTTCAACTTCTATTATGAGCAAAAGTAGTTCATTAAGGATCGCTCTTTCATCTCGCTATAGTGTGACAAGTAAAGACATAATCTCGCTCTCGTTATCTTCGAATAATGTTAGTTCTGGAAAAAAATTTAGCGAATATACAGCTTCAATATCTTTTTCACATAGATTTTAAGAGAATATGTTGCTAATAATTGATCTATTGGAAAAATAATCGAGTAGGTTAAATTTCTATGTCCTAATAGTAATCACTTTTGAGAATCTATCAAAGTCATAAAAAGTGAGATAAATCCTACCCAAATGGGAAAATCTATTGTGACTATTTGCAATAAAAAGGAAAATAAAATGGTTTATCACAGAAAAGTGTGGGTAGTTAAAGAAATGAGTTGAAAAAGAGACATCTTTTTCTCCAATTTTGAATTGGAAATGTTAATTGAAATAAAAGGAGAAAAAGATGTCGTTAGAAATTATTGAGCAAATATTGGAAATGCAAAACTATCGACAGTTTAGTAGATAGATTAGTCGAGTAGCAAATTTGAATTGACTGGTTTTATTGGTATTGGGTTTAAGCAAGAGGCTTCAGAGAAGAGCTTAAGTGAGTTGAAGAAACAGCAGATAGAAAACCGGCAATATAATTGTAATTGTATGATAAAGCTAAATTTGTAGTTAGTATATCAAATCTACTATAAATTCTCCAGCAAAATCAAAAACAATTATTTATTACCTATACAAATCTGTGACGAACCAGTTTTACTTGCTTATCTCCCTTCTTTAATTCTACCACAGTATTGTCCTAACGTATAAGCTTTTGATACGAGGTGACTCAGATGAACGGATTTTTCACCTTTATGAATCTACCCAAGAAAGTTTATAATATCTAAGTTCATCGAACAGCCCGCCTCGTTACTTCCAGACTATAGTTAGCATTTTTTATTCAATACTCATCGTAAAAGAAGCAATTTTCTCGTTTTTACTAAGACTTTACCATCTGAATATGCAACAATTTTATATAAATACATCCCGCTTGAAACATTATTGCCAAAATTGTCTTTTGAATCCCAAATAATATTATAGTAACTGGCTTCTTGTTCTTTATCAACAAGCGTCCTGACTTCCCTCCCAAGTAGATCATATATCTTAATATTAACATGGCTCTTATTTGGAATCCCATAATGAATATTCGTTACTGGATTAAATGGATTGGGGTAGTTCTGATAAAGAGTAAATTCTTTGGGAAATTCAGTTTCTTCTTCAATACCCACCCCAAATGCTTCAAACTTCAGGATAAAGGCATCATTATTACCTCCGGCATATGTCCCCTGATAATAGGCACCACCACCAGGATTTTGGGTTGGGAAATTAATTGACTTAGTTTCACCGGTTATAAAAAGATTACCTGAACCATCGGTCGTAATGGAATATCCATAGTCAGCATCACTTCCGCCATAATAGGTTGCCCATTGTCTAACACCGGTATTGGTAAACTTCAAGATAAAGGCATCAAAACCTCCTGCTAATGTCCCCTGATAATAGGCACCACCACCAGGATTCTGGGTCGGAAAATCGTTTGACCAAGTATCACCAGTTACAAAGATATTCCCTGAACCATCGGTCGTAATGGAATATCCATAGTCAGTTTGATCACTTCCGCCATAATAGGTTGCCCATTGTCTAACCCCGGTATTGGTGAACTTCAAGATAAAGGCATCGTCCCCACCTCCTGCTAATGTCCCCTGATAATAGGCACCACCACCAGCGTCCTGGGTCGGAAAATCGGTTGAATAAGTATAACCGGTTACCAAGATATTCCCGGAACCATCGGTCGTAATGGAATTGCCCCAGTCATAACCAGTTCCGCCATAATAGGTTGCCCATTGTCTAACACCGGTATTGGTAAACTTCAAGATAAAGGCATCATAATATCCTGGAAATGTCCCCTGATAATAGGCACCACCACCAGGGTCCTGAGTCGGGAAATCGGTTGACTCAGTATAACCGGTTACCAAGATATTCCCGAAACCATCAGTCGTAATGGAATGGCCCTCCTCGTAATCATCTCCGCCGTAATAGGTCGCCCACTCTCTAACACCGGTATTGGTAAACTTCAAGATAAAAGCATCCCAAGCTCCTGCTTGTGACCCTTGGTAGTAGGCACCACCCTCGGGATTCTGGGTTGGGAAATTGTTTGAACCAGTATAACCGGTTACAAAAAGATTACCTGCTCCATCGGTCGTAATGGAATAGCCATAGTCCGTACCATTGCCGCCGTAATAGGTCGCCCACGTTCTGACACCAGTATTGGTAAACTTCAAGATAAAGGCTTCCAAATGTCCGGCATTTGACCCCTGATAATAGGCATTACCACCAGGATTCTGGGTAGGGAAATCGGTTGACCAAGTCACACCGGTTACCAAGATATTCGCTGAACCATCGGTCGTAATGGAAAAGCCTTCGTCCCAATCATTTCCGCCGTAATAGGTCGCCCATTCTCTAACCCCGGTATTGGTAAACTTCAAGATAAAGGCATCACAACTTCCTCCTGCATATGTCCCCTGATAGTAGGTACTGCCACCAGGATTCTGGGTCGGGAAATCTGTTGAACCAGTCCTACCGGTTACAAAGATATTCCCTGAACCATCGGTCGTAATGGAATTGCTAACGTCACCATAATTTCCACCATAGTAGGTGCCCCATAAAAGGGATAAGGGGGGGTCGATGATAAGTCGCTCTTTCCTTGACCAAGCCTTCACATCAAAACCAATTAGACCATCTGCTGCTATTTCGTAGCAAACCTCAACAGGACTTTCTCCTTCATCACCAATTACATTTCCATCCTCTATTTTTCCGATGGGTGTTGAAAGGATAAGCTTTTTACCATCTTTTACCTCCAAATCCGCATACTTCACCCGGAATTTTATTTTGCTTATATCCGCATCCTCGCTAACCTCAAACTCATGATGAAGTCTCCCTTCATCATATCTCCAGACCCAGTCAATCCCGGGATAAACTTCTTTTATTCTTACCTTTTGGTAGGTCTTAACAAACAAAGCACCCTGAGGACATTGGGGAAGATAGTAGTTCGTGTATCCCGGCAGCTCATCCTCATACACAACATTTGCGGTCTCAATCCTTGAATTTACCAGTTCAAGGTCAATCCGGGCAGAGTGAAGCTGGGCGCTTTGGGATTTGGAATGGGGCAATTCTGAGATTTCATCTTCAGGAGTTCTTTCAGATTTGTAAATAACATAACTGGCACCCTGATCCGTAATGAAGATGCCCAGTCCATTATCTCTTGCCGTAAACAGGACATTGTTTACCGGATTCCCTTCAAAATCACCAACCTGACCGAGGTTTTGAGCAAAACCCCGATTTTCATCCATCCAGGCTCTCACCACCTCATCGGGTATTTCTTCAGCAAACCCCAGACCACAAAGCCCGACTACCAGTGCAATAATTTCTTTACGCATGATAACCTCCTTTGGCTCTTAACTATTATATGTGGAAAAAAGACAGAGTCATAGATCTAAGCTTCCACATTTTGTTTATTCAATGGCGTCCTCTGACAGTTAATCTCGATTCTTTTGCTTCACAGTTTCTCAAACCAATCTCGAAATAAATTCAGGGATGACATTTCCTTAACTCCTTTCAGATTTGAGAACAAACACTTCACTATAAGTTTCCAAAAACCAACTATATTAAATTGTAAATGAAATTATAGCAAAAGTCAAGAACTTTCTGGAAAAATTGTGTGTAAAGTATCAAGACATGGTATCCACCTTTTAGAAATAAATAGGATTAACGCAGAACAGTTTTTTGAAGGACTTATAATAAAGGGCTTTCTCTGGTATTTTAGCAGTTGTAAAATACACTGTAAAATAAAGACTGAGAAAGCCCATGATTAAAATTAACTATTATGAAGCCTACAAGGAAATGAAAAATAGTTACGATATTCGTTTTAAGATGGTTCATTACGCGCTGGATAATGGAGTAAGCAAAGCCGCTAATCAATTTGGTACCACCAGAAAAACAGTTCGCAAATGGCTAAAGCGTTATCAAAGCGAGGGGACATCGGGTCTGGTAGATCACAGTCGGCGTCCACATTGGAGCTCCTTTAAGATCGATGTTCAGGAGGAACAACGTATTCTGGCAACCCGTTGTCGGCAACCTTACCTGTGACCAACAGTGATGTCGAAGCCGCCCATCGCTTGATAGAGGATGAATCCTATGATATGGTATAGTGAGTCCTTCGAACTATGGAGGATTATCGCAACCTACGCGAAATGCTTAATAAAGCATCTACATATTGCATTTATTTTAATTAATAACGTAAATCCCGATACAAATATATGAAAACTCCAATCGAAATCCTTAAGTGAGTTTATCGAACTATCATTACCGGTCACCACCTAAAAATAATCACTAAGGGTGGATACCATGTCCCTAGATCAGACATGATAGACAGATTTTTCCTTTGATAATCGTTGGTATATTGGTAATTTTGCACGCTTTTTGTTCGGGTGCATAGCTCAGTCGGTAGAGCAACGGCCTTTTAAGCCGTGGGTCGCAGGTTCGATCCCTGCTGCACTCACCAATCCAAATTTATCATTGATATCTAAATTTACGAGCAAGTCCCCTGTTTGCCTCATTTTCCAAGTTGTACCCAAATCCGGCACCGAGATGCAAGCCTCATAACAGGTTGTCAACAATTCGAACCATTATGGGCGTCTTTTCCTGACGATTCAATTCAACTTTGGGTGGTTGTGTTAAAACAGTGGAACCAATGTAATCCGAAAGGGAAAGGCTTTGACGTTACTGACTTTAGCATACTCAGGTAAACCGTTTAAAGCTTTTACCACTTAAAATCAAATAGAATTGGCTCTGAATTCAAGGACGAACAATTTTGCAGGTCGGTCTAAATTCCAGGTTTTAACGACCGATAATCCTGTTCGGTTCTCACTCCATCAGATTGTTTAATTTAGACCGTCACTAAATTATATAAGATGAGAGCAGGGTGAACGTCTTCGCCCAGTCTTGTATATTTTTAATTTCCTACCCAAATACAGTTATCCGATTTTAGAGAGTATGTTAGCGATTTCTGTATAATTGTCAGCATAAAAAGGTAATTTCGGTATATCACGATCGTTCCGGTCGCACCGAAAACCGATAGTTACCGCTCCCGAAGCGATTGCGGCTTGAATACCAGTCATTGAATCCTCAATTATTACGCACTCTTCCGGTCGAACTCTCAGACTTTCGAACGCTTTCAAATATGGTTCGGGATGAGGCTTAGCCTGATATACATCATCAGCCGTAATAATTAAATCAAAGATATTGCGCACCGGTGTGTTACGAAATACCCACTCCAAAAAACTGGCTGAAGTCGAAGTCACCAGCCCGGTGCGATAATGGCCGTCAATGCTTTGCCAGAAGTCGAGGAAACCGGGCAAATAATCAACCCCCTTGTTGAATTCTTCCTTGATATAGCGCCGTCCGTCTTCGATTAATTTATGAACATCAGTATTAATCTGATACTTAACCATTATCAATTGATAAAAATCATTCTCGGTTGTCCCCTTAAAATATTTCCAATCTTCGTCCGGAACTTTTATCCCATACTGGTCAAATAAGCGGCGTTCTGCGACCATATATAAAGGTTCGGAGTTAATAACGACCCCATCAAAATCAAATATTACAGCCTTAATTGCCATCCCGTTTTGATCCTAATCGTAAATTACTACATTAACTATCATTTTATATTCTGTACTGTTAAAATCACAAGTAATACGCCAAAACATAAATTATTATTTCTAACCAATTCTCCTGATTGTCCCATAATTACAAGTTACTATTGCTAAAAATTAATTATTGCTCTCGATCGGAAGTTCCACTCGTATAGTTGAACCGCTTTCCGGATTATTGCAAGCAGAAAATTTGGCTTTATAGCTACTCAATAGCATATAAGCATTGTATAAATTATACTTAATGAGGGCTTTCTGGTCGGAAGCGTTTTCGTTTTCAGGAATCTCATGATAAAAACTAGGGGTAAAAAGTTCCTCGGCATTATCCGGAATAATAGGCTGTCCCGTGGTAGCAATTTCTACGTAAATATTATCCTGGGATATACCAGTTTCGATTTTCAGTATTTTTCGAGGAGAATCGCGCATTGATTCAACACAGCAATGGATGATATTCATTAAGCTCTGCGAAAAGTCACTGTAATAACCAGTAATCAGCGGCAGATCGCGTCTTAAGACGATTTCCTTTTCAATCTGGGTTTTAAAGAAAGATTCAGTTTCAAGAAATAACAGTTCATTTCTAAGCAATTCACTTAAATTGATCGTGATTTTCTTGTTCTCCAGTTCGAGGTTCATTTTATCTATGAAACTGGTCAATAGAGATTCTATTTTTCGGACGTTGTCCACAATGATGTCCGGCTCTTTTAACTCCGGCAGACGGGTTTTGAGCATCTGGGCCCGTCCCATTACCACCGTGAGCGTATTTTTAATATTATGGATAATGCCACCGATCATTAAGGTCAGCGACATTAACCGTTGTTGCTTAAGCCATTTTACTTCCAGAGCTTGTTTAGCCAGGCTAAGGCGTTTATATTCGGAAATGTCACTGATTACGGCGAAAGTAGTTAATTTACCCCGATACTCGATTTCCACCGGACTGACTTCCACTTCAATCGTATGACCATCCCTACATTTAAAGGAAGTTTCGTATCGCTTGGGAACGGTTTTACCGATTGCCTGCCGACGTTCGCGCTCCTTGAGTATTTCGACTCCACGGTTCGTCAAAATATTATGAAACTCCATACCGGTTAGCTCGTCAACCGTATAACCAAGCATTTCGGCTAGTTTATTATTAACAAATATAAAGCGCTCTTTATGGCAGATAGCAATACCTTCATTGATTTTGTCAATAAATAAATGATAGAGGGACATGGTTTCAGCCATCTTCTCTTCAGTTTTCTTTCGGTGAAGGGCAGAGGCAATGATACTGGCAACGATTTTCAGCAATTCTATTTCACTATCCAGCCACCGCCGGGAAGTTTTTGATACCGCGACTATTAGTAATCCGAAATTAGTATCGTTATATACCAGCGGTGCAATCATTAAAGATTTGATTTCTAATTGCTGTAATTCCTGCTTTTCTCGGTTGGCTTTGGCCGGTAGATTATTAACGTCATTAATTATGACAGTACCTTTTAAACTCAACTGATTTTTCAACCAGGGGGAATTTGCTAATGCAATATTTTGCAAAAGTTTAACGGAATCCTCTGATTTATCTTCGAGCCCATAAATTTTCAGCGCCTCTTTTGTGTCCGGTAATAATGCCGATACCAAACAATATTCGGTCTGATAAAATTCGCCCAGATCCCGTAGGGATTCATTTATTCTGTTGTCTATTTCAACTCTGGGTACGTCAATAAATCGGAGTGCGATTTTAATTATTAAATCTTTCTTACTAATCATATTGCGCTCACTTTTCATTCTGCAGGGAAGGTATTAGATTTTATTAAAATCCGCAAATAGGATAAATATTGAATATATTTGCTTCTGATACTATTGATGTTCCTATTTAAAACTATACTGGCTTAGAATATTTTCAAGATCACTCGCAGAAATAAATTGGTGGGCTTTAAGGCCGAGTCGCTCGGCGCCAGCGACATTTTCCTTAAGATCATCAATAAATAGGGCTTGTTCCGCGGTTACATCGGCTTTTCGCAAAGCATATTGATAAATCGCCGATTCCGGTTTGGTCGCCCCGACCTCAAATGATAAAATCAATCCATCCATATTCTCCAAAATATTGAATTTCCGGCGGATCGCCCGAATATGGAGGGCATTGGTATTGGATAAAAGAAAGAGCGGTACTTGCCGACGGAGTCTTAAAGCAATCTGCCAGACGTCCGTATTCAACTCGAAAGTAGTCTGCCAAATCCGTTCGAGGTCATCAATACCGATGCTGTGATCTATGTGGTAAATATTTTTGACTTCTACTAAATATTCTGCAATGGTTAATTGACCACGCTCAAATTTCTTCTCAAGTGCGAGAATCGGCGCTTGCATCACCGCTTTTTCTGGAATACGGAATAGTTCCGCAATTTGGGGAATAGCAGATTCGAGATTGACTTTGACCAGAACATTACCGAGATCAAAAAAAACCGCTTTAATTAGGTTGTTTGTGCGTGACATTGGTTATATAATTATCGTCTTAGGTAATTTCCGGCTATTCGGCAACTACTTCCGTGAAGAATTTGCCGATTTCGACGTCGGTATAACTTTTTACTGCCGAACTGAGGTAGGAATCCAGTTTTTTGGCAATTTCATCATCTATCAAGTGCTTATGCTTTAGGACTGCGACCGCCATCGAATCACAAGCTTCCCGGTTACCACTCAGCACCTTTATAGCAATACCGATCGGATTATTTTCATTATTCCGCAGACCAATTCCACGCACACCTTCCATACCGAACTTAGAAATACCGCGCCCTCCCATTAAAGCCCCAAAATCGGTATCAAATTGGGCACGGCCTCCGATTAGTTTCGGGTGGAGGGAAATGCTATGGAAAACCCGTCGTAAGTAATCGTCGCTCCCCTCGACTAATTTTTTATACATTATTGCCAGATTATAAATTGGCATTAGATAAGTCGGGGCATTACTGTTATCAGTTGCGACCGGAATACGCTCTTTGCCGGAGTATAGTTTTATTTTTTCAAAGATTTTTTGCTGGGCGGGATGGTTGATCTCGGTATAATTGGACAAATCGTACTTTAAAGCCTTGGCTATCGCGAGCATTCCGGCGTGAGCCCCTGAATTGGCGTTGTGAAGCGCAGTAGGTCTTCGTCTTTGAATAGCTAATTGTTCATAAGTTTGGCGATCGAGGGGCGGATGCACTCCACATAGTAAATTATCTATACTGAGGTCCATTTTTTTCAGGATGGAATTGATCACGTCAAGATGATAATGCTCACCGGTGTGAGTTCCGCACATTAAAGCCAATTCCTCATCGTTAAAATTAAATTGCTCCAGCGCTCCCGATTCCAACATAGCGACTGCTTGAAAAGGATTAGCAGCGGCTCCAATGAAAATTGGATATTCAGGATCCCCTGCCGAAAATAGGATCTCGCCATTTTCATCTACCACAACAGCATAACCAATATGAAAGCTATCAACAGCATTTCCTCTTATTAACTTACTTACCAGTAACATACGAAAACATCTCCTTTATCTATTTTCAACAATTTCAAGTAATTCTCTTAAAGCTGAGTCAAACCCGGTGATCAATGCCTGACCCAGTAATGCCCGACCCACAGAAATAAACTCCACATCTATCAATTCCAAAAGACTTAAAATCAGGCGCTTATGCAATCGGCCTCCGAGTGAAACTCTCATATGATTGCGAATTGCCAAACGCGAAGCCGCAACGATTTTATTCAGCTCATCGGTGTAGGACGCCTGTAATACCTGGGTGACTAATGGATCAGTGGCAAGTTCCACTTCGTCAACTTTCAAACGATAAGCCGCTTTTAAGTCGCGTATCTCCGGTTTCAACCGTAAGATTAAATTGAAATCTTCGGCACTCTGCACCGTTTCTATGAGATTGTGTACTATTTGAGAATGAGGGTCAACCGTCAAATCCGATTCGTCTAAATTAATAAGGGTGATGGAATCTGGTTTGGCAGACATAGCTCGCTGAATAGCTTGATTCTCAATATTTGCTCGGATATTCAGCCGACAGCGGCTCATAGA
>ERZ795047.777-NODE-777-length-37256-cov-85.175560_pt1 | contig 37256 bp, 48 predicted proteins | sample MGYA00375131_ERZ795047 | MGnify/ENA primary metagenome ERZ795047 (study PRJEB30176, sample SAMN05720228) | activated sludge metagenome | isolation source: Anaerobic digester | place: Japan | collected 2015-05-20 ...
CAGGTGCAATAGCAGTAAAACTACTGCTACCATTACCCACTATAATAGAATTAGATTCTATACCACTTCTACCCGTACCGCCACGACCTACTGATAATTGACCATTCCATCCTAAAGTCATAGCAGTAGAATTTAATAAAGCCGTAGTAGGATTTCCAGTCAATGATATAGTAACATTGGTATCATTATTAACAGATAAAGCTGCTGGAGATGTCCAAGAAGGATTACTAGACGCTCCGTTGCTTTTTAAGTATTGACCAGAATTGCCAGTACCTAAATTGCCTATGCCTTTATTAGCTGTGCCTATTAATAGGTTATATTGATTTATAGTTCCTAAAGCAACTTCACTAATACTAAATGGCACAGAAGAACTAAAAGCATTATTAGAATATTGCAGAGCAGAATTTCCTAAAGTGGTAGTAGCATTCCATATAGGTATATAACCAGGAGTTCCCTATCCATCAATACCACCCTAAATACCGCCTCCTGCACTTGCAATCTAAGCACCTATTAAATTTTTTACTATAAGAGTATCAAATGATGCAACAGCGGTATTAAATGTTCCACCATCTGGTAAGGGTTCAGTAGTAATTTTAAGATAGTTAGTGGGTCCGGCATATACTAATAAACCGCTAGGATTTAGTTCTGCATATCCTTTTGATCTAGCTGTATTTAAACCAGAAATAGTAAAATTGAATATTTCTTGAGGAGGCGTTCCTATAGGATAAGTAGCTGGTCTTTTGTTTTTTACTTTTAAATTTAAAGAATAAGTTTCTCCTACAGCACTTGTATTAGTATAAGACATAAAGATATTACTGCGTGAATAATTTGTAGCACTATTAAATAATAACAAATCTGATTTTTTCATACTATTAGTCTATAATGTCATATATAATGTATCAAAATAATCAGATTGAACAAATGCGGGTTCTATAGCTATACCATTTATACCTATATATATAGTTTCACCTGCATTAGCAGTAATTTGATATTGGCCTTCTGTTTTCCAAGTAGTTAAAGCATAATCACTTATTGTCTACTCAGATGATCCACTATGTGAAGAAGTAAATTGTAAAACAAAATCATTAATATCACTCTTAACCCAGCTACTTGTTCCAGGAATTGCATAAAAAGGATTAAAAGTATCACCCGAACTAGTGAAATAATTTCTAATAATTTGAACTAACTGACTCTATGTATTACCAAAAACATAACCATTTGTTCCTACTATATTCCAAGCTGAAGAAGGGCTTGTGCGTAATTCAATAGAGGCAGAAGTTGCTGAAGAAGTTAATCTATTTGTATCTATATTCCAATTAGCTATAGTTCCAGCAGTAGCAGTAATCTTACCTTGTGATAATGTAAAATTAGATGAACTTATACCTAATTGTGTTCCATCCCATAAAAATTTATTAAGATTATTGACTAAAGATAATCTATTGAGAGAATTGCTAAAACCTATATATATACCATTATTACCATAAGCATTAGAACCTATACCAAAATATTGATTATTATTTTGAGAAGAAAGAGTTACATTACCAGAATATAATTTATCTGCACCGATACTCCAGTTAGCTATAGCTCCAGCTGAAGCGGTTATAGTTCCAGTTAAATATACATTACCTCCACTAGCAGTAAAATTAGGAGTTTGAATGGATATATTAGTTCCATCAAATAATATATATTGATTTCCATTTTTAATTGATAATTTGGGATTTGTATCTACACCAATCCATATTCCATTAGTATTATATGTTGAAGTCCCAACACTTAAATAGCCATTAGTGCCATCTGTATGTAAATGTATATTATTACTATATAATTCATCTGGCCCAATAATCCAGTTAGATATTGTACCACCACTATTAGCTATTATTTTCCCTTTTAAATATGCATTATCTGCATATAAACCATAACCATTTAAACTACCGCCTAAAGAAGCATCTGTAATCCCAGTTAATTTACCAAGTCTTAATTTAATCTTACTTGAGGTTGCACTAACCGTAGTGCTACTTCCACCTAAAGCATCAGTAATACTGGTAACTCCATCAATCATATCTAAGAATGGCCCACCTGCATCATTGGCAGTTAAATAAATTGAGCTTGTTCTATTAGTAGCTGAAGATGTATTACCTACTCTTACCCACTATGATTGTAATGTACTTATCGCAGATACAAATGCCTTCCAAGTAGCATATTGACCATCTAAATAATAATTATTAAAATTTACACCAGACTTTGAACCAGTCATAGTTACTACATAATTTGTGCCAGATAATGCTATATTTGATACTATACCTAAAAAATCCCAGTTTGATACTACAGTGCTACCACTTGGTATCCATCTTTTACTGCGTATTATATCGCCATTCGTAAATGGTATCATACTACCACTTTCAAAATATAAGGACATAGTTCCGGTATTATCATTACCAGCAGAAATAAATGAAGCGCTTATAGCTTTCGCTGCATCACTGACCCATAAACTTCCATTAGTAGCTCTTATTTGGTCTATTACATATTCCTTAACATGCATAGAACCTCTTATATTTAAATCATCAAATTCACCTGTCCAGAAATATTTTGTTATACCATCTACTGTCTTAGGTATAGCTGAAATATTAAAGCCACTACCAGCAAAACCACTTTCATAATCATTAGATTTAAAAGAGGTGCTAAAAGGCATATATAATGACGAAGCTTGATAATTATACCATAATTGAGGATTACTTTCACTATATATTGCAAATGGACTTGTATTTGATTGAGTGTATTGCTACCAAACAGGATATATGTAAGGCTCCTTTCCTATTCCTATCCAGAAACTATTAGTTGCTATTGATCTTTGTAATTGTGCCATATTATTTGTATGTCTCCGAAAGATTATTCAAATATTTACTTAAATAATCTCTTAAAAAATTTAAATTTGTTTTTCTTTTCTTTCCCCTTCTATAATTTTGTTAATCTTTCATTTAATTCTTTAATAGCCTATAACAAAAAAGGAATAAGTTTAATATAGGCTATTTGTTTATATCCGGTAGATTGATTAATAGTAACTGCTTCTGGTATAATCTTTTCTATCTATTGTGCTACAATACCGTAATCATATCTATTACTATTTCTCCATTTAAATTTTATACCATCTATATTTTCTAATGTGTCTATAGCATTAGTAATTTTAATTATGTCCTATTTCAATTCTTTATCTGAATTTTCAAATAAAGCACCGGATATGTATATATCACCCATAATATGAGTATTGCCATTTATAATACAAGAATTATTATTAAAATTCCATTGTAGACCACTATTGACAATATTATGATTATTTCTACATAATATATTATTATTTCCTGTAAGATTAGCATCAATATCAGTTAAATCAATAATTTTAAATCGCTGATCTTCAGGCAATATACTCTTGGGTTTTAATTTGCTTACAATCTATATGTATTCACTCATATAATTTCCAATCTAGTAGTTCCTAAGCTGTGATTTACACTTCTAAATATTACATATGTTTCACTATAATTATTTTCATTTAAAATTTCTGTTCTGTATAATTCAATAAATCCACCAATCAAGCCATTAACGTTAAATTGAGGATAATTATTATCTGCTAGCATATATAAAGGAAACATATATATAATATAATTACTTTGTACTACATTTAAATTACACTAATTTTTATAATTATTTGATAATTTTTTATTACCATTATTTTTTACACAATTTATTAACCATCCTATATCATCTATATTACTACAAACTCCCCAATAAATATAATTTCTAAACCAAACATAAGTAGTATAAGTTGATTTGAATGTCTAATTATATAATACCTATAAATCAATTTTCAATGATTGAGAAACAGTATCAGTTATGACTAAACTATCTGCATAAGCAGGTAATATGCCAGTATTAATAACATTAAAATTTGTCTCATTAGGATAATTTGCTTGACTTATAGTATAATGATACTATACTACATTAACTAAATCGGATACATCCCAGTTTATAGTTAAATCATTGATATGCTTTCCAATATTATAAATCTATGAAGGCTGAAATACAATTATTTGTTCAGGTAAGCCAGTAGGTCTATTAAATAAATATTCTAATGCATTATATACTGTAGTATCATTAAATGGTATCTGTTGTGCTCTTAATATTACTTGACCCGTTAAACCATTAATACTAATAACCCCACTAGCTACACTTTCGCCTATATATGTTATATTATAAGTTTTTTCTAACTATAATATTTGTTCTGTATCTATGCGAATATTATATAATTGATTGAAAAACTGTTCTGGTGCATATCTACCCAATGCATCTTTATGTTTGATAAGAAAATTAGTAGTCTCACCAGAAAAGCCCAATATTGGTAAGTCTACTTCTCGTATAATAGGTAAATTCTCATTTTCATTAATATCTATAATAGATAATAATTGATAATTATTATATGGCGGGTTATTAGTATAATACACTTCGACAGAATTATATAAACCTGAATAAAGATCAATATCAGATATGGATATTTTTAATGGTAAAACTTGACTATTACCAGCTATATTAGGTTTTTCAATTTCATTATAATAACTATATTTTAAATTTAATTTGTGCTAATTTAATTGATTATATAATTTAGTTAAATCTATGTTTCGTGAATATATAGCTATAGGTATATATAATACAGTATAATCATCATTATAATAAAACACTTTCTCAGTATTGAAAATATCATAATCTAATAATTCACAAGCATTCAATTTATAACACTAAATTGCAATATTAGTTAAATCACTATTTAATGCTTGATATAATCCACTAAAAGTATAAACATTGCTATTATATTGTTCTTGATTTAAACTAAAATTAGCATCAATATTGAAATTATCCTCTAAGTGAATATCATTATTCATTTTCAACTATAATAGACTATTACTATTATTCAATTTTAATATGAAATTTTCTGGCGTTTTAATTCCATTATCTATAGATACTTCTAATCTATCAATATTACTAAGATTTAGATTGATTATTTGTGGAGTATTAATATATAACTTATTATATTTTATATTAGTTATATCACTATAATAAATTTTATTCCACTATAAGTCAATATGTTGCAATGCCGATTTATATATTTTACCGTTTATATACTAAATATTAATATTAGCATTATAACCTTCACCACAAAATAACCAATTACTCTCCTCTAATGATACTTTCTCATCTTTATCATAATAAATTATATTGGTGCTTTTGCTAATATAAGAACCACTAGTTTTAATATAAAACTAACCTATACCCCTTAATTCAGAAGCACTAAAATAAGATTCTGTATTACCTACAATATTATTTAATTTTTTATTGTAGAACTGACCTTGAATATAATCAAAAGTCATTAAATCATTATCTTTATAATTTCTAAATTCAGTATAATTATTTATATTAACATTATCTAATATAGTTCTACCTCTAGCTAAAATATTGAAACTACCAGAAAATTGATAGCCTTTGTCATATAATGTATTCTACACCAAATTAATCATAGTTCGCTTGCTTGGGTCTTTGATTTCCCAATTCTTTTCATAACCTTTAATATATCCTAATGCATTCTAAAATATAAAATTCTAACTATAAATCTATCTACCTTCATCAATACTGCCACTTAAATAATTAGTCTACATTGATAATTGTAAAGCATAATCAATAGAACTTATGAACTAAGTAGTCTTAACTGTTGTATAATCCATTAAATCAGTTGATAATCTACAATCCTACTAATTTATTGTCCTTCCTTCATTAAAATCAAAATAAAACCGATATTTTAAAACCTTATTTATATCAGATGATCCAGAAATATTTAATTCAGATACATTATTTCCTATAAATCTTTCAATTGAAGGAACTATTTGATTCATATTTAATTGACCACTACATATATAACCATTTACATAAGATAATGTAATTTTCTATCCTATTAATGACCCATTATAATTCCCCTTATATAAAATGTTACTATCAGTAGAGCCACTATATATGTATTTATAATTTTCACTTGCTAACTATAATGACTAAGTTGTAACTTTATAATTTAAAAATTTCTATTGATAAATGCTTTGACTATTAGACTATAAACTGCCAGTATCAATATATAGCTTAAACATATTAGGCTATTTGATATATTGAATTTCACCAGTTAATGAATTAGTATAGGTGCCCGGTTTTATATATTCTATTTTTTCGATAGGAATACTCTATTCTTTAGTTGTAATATTATATTGATATAATTGTTTAGTATCTATACTTATATCTATTTGTGGCTTATGTGAAAATCTCAATACAGAAGGAGTTTTCTCATTACAATTTATATAAATATGTCTTCTAAATATTACATTTGGCTTATATTTCCACTTATTAGGAACATTCTATAATATACCTATTATAAATAAATTACCTATACCTACAGGAATTTGAGAATCTACCTTAACATAACATCTAACAAACTATTTCTATTTGTATTGAGTAATCTATACCTATACAAATTTATTATTACAATCTAACAAGAAAACCTGTAATAAAGTATTCGGAGCAAAATAATCAGTCTTAGCACCTATTAAAAATGAGTTATAACCTCTACCAAAATAATCAGGAAAATCCTCTAATAGAATATACTAATTATTTATATCCTAAATATATACAGGCTTATTGCCTAAATAATATTGTAATGCCTAATTATAATTTATCATTGCTAATGAATTATGCTTTTGCCATCCTTATATTCTATTTCTATTCTATCATCAAACATTGATTTCATTGTTTCTAAATGTGATATAATTAATAAAGTTTCATAATTTTCTGCTATAAAATCTAATACATTACCTAAGGAAGCAATATTATCCGCATCCATTACACCAAATCCTTCATCTATAACAAATAATCGTCCCTTACTCTTATTGGTAATTATAGATAATGAATGTCTTAATGCTATAGAAATAATGAATTTTTCAAAGCCAGAACAGGTCTATACACTATGAATCTTATCACTATAAACTACATTAATATCAATATTCTTGCCATCTAAAATAAATTCAATACTGAAATTAGTTAATAATTCCAAAACAGAATTGACTTCTTTCTCTAAGAATTTAACTACTTTAGAAGTAATGTAATACTGTAATCCATTTTTACCTATTATATTCTTATATAAATCGAGTAGCTCACGTCTATTATTCTTCTCATAATATATTTTCATATTCTATTCTATAGTCTCAATTTTCTGTTGATTAGTGGCAATTAATATAAGATTAGATTGTAATTTAGCATTTAAATTATTCTTATTATTATTCAAATCTTTTAATGTATTATTTACTATTAATAATTTCTCGTCTATTTTTCTATTTTGCTCTATAATAATTTTATTATCATTGTATACTTTAATCAAATTTTGATTTTGCTCTATTTTATTATTGCATTGCTGTATACTCTGCTCTAAACTTAATTTTTGATTATCCAAACTATTTAATTGCTGAATGTATTGATTATATTTTGGCACTAAATTATTATTATAATTATTCACTACTTCTAAAACAATATCTCTCTATTTTAAACTATCACTATACTCAGTCAATTTTGTTTCTAATTCTTTCAATTTAGCCTAGGTTTCTGCTACTTTTTTTCTAGTCTATATAGCATCTAATGTTAAAGGATTACTCATACAATATGGACATTCAGGATTATACTTAACATTCTCTAATAATTTAACTTTCTTTTGTTGTTCTTCATATAATGCCTTAGTTTTACTATAATCTATATTCAATTGAGTATATTGATTATAAATTTCATTCAATTTTGTTAATTTTTGTTTATAATCTTCTATATCAATTTTAGCCATCTATGATTTAATATTCTAGATTAAAGTCTCAATATTTTCTCTCTGCTTTAGTAATTCCTATATCTTAGCTTGATTATTTTCAATCTTTTTGTTTAATTCTATTATCTCATTATTTAATTTATCTACATCAAAATCTATATTTATTTCTGCTTTCTTTTGTGATAATAAACTATCTCTTTCTAATTCTATATTCTTTATTTTGTTAATATATTCATCTACTTGCTGTTGTAATAATACATTCTATCCTGTTAATACTTGAATATTATTTTTTATATTCTCTAATTCAGTTTCCAAATTCTAAATATTAACAGTAGCCAAATAACCCTTTAATTCTTTTAATTTATCATTGCTTTCATCATAAAATTTATCAAAAATCTATAGATTCAATAAAGAATTTAATAACTATTTTCTATTAGCATTCTGCATCTCTATAAATAAATTACTATTGCCCTGAGTAGATATGAATGTATTTATGGCATCTTCATAATCTCCTATATAACTTGCTATAATATTATTAGTATTATTTCTATCTACTCCAGATAAATCAATTTCCTCTCCAGTATTATCATCAATAGTATAAAATCTTATCTTAATTGGTAATGAATCACCTTTTTTGTTCAATTCGCCACTCTTTTCAATATAATATAATTTATTATTAATATTTAATGTTATACGACCCCATAGTCTATCTTTCTTATTATTCAAAATTGATAATGCCCTATTACCTCTTGAAGTTCTATCATATAACATAAATAAAATACAATCTATTATACTTGATTTACCAGCCGCATTTTCACCTACTATGCCAACTATACCTTTATGAGAATTAAAATTAATTACATTATTCTATTCATAAGAAAAGAAATTATCAAACTCTAACTTCTCAATTGACCATATATTCTGTTGCTTCTTTAAACCATTATCTTTCTGAATTTCCTACTTAAATGTCTCATTCATTTCTTTATTAATGTCTAATAATGCTTCAATTTTTTTATTATCAATATTCTTTTTAGTATCCTTAATATATTCCCTTATTAACTTCTATTGATATTCTACATCATTTATATCTTCTATATTGTAATCTAAATTCGTTGATATTTTTTCAAATTCAATATCTTCCCTACTTAATAATATCTCTATCGCTCCATAATCTCTCTTGAGTTCAGTTTGCAAATTTCTTAAAGTCTTTAAATCAGTATTACTATATTTAATTTTAATTCTAGGATGTTTAGCTGTAATATCAGGCTTATTTATTATTTCTCCATCTTTAACTATAAGATTATAATAAGCATAATTATTTAAAATATCTATCTATTCAATACTTGCATTATCTAAATTCCATAATAATAAACCGTGTCCATCCGGTTCTTCACCATAATTTAATTGTATTAATGAACCCGCATAAGCACAATGATTATTAAAAATTATTCTCTTATGGATATCGCCCAATAACGCATAATCAAATTTACTGAAATCCTATAACTTAAATCCACCTGTAAATGTTATATTATTAACCTATATCCCATCTAATCTACCATGATAAAGGAGAATGTTATAATTATTATTTAATTTCTCGGGATACTATAAAGGCAATCTTTCATCAAATACTGAAGCAACCCAAAAATTCAAATTATCATAATTATACCAATCTGTATCTCTTAAATAAAACAAATTCTTCCCATCAATTAATTCAATAATAGGAGTTAATGCATCTAATCTATTTTTATTTGATAGATTGGCATCATGATTACCAGTAATAACAAATGTAGGTAATATATTTGATAATTCCGTCAAATACAACCCCGCCATATCAATTGCTTCCGGGGATAATTCTAATTTAGTATGAAATAAATCACCAGTGATAATGATAATAGAATTATCATCCTTGCGCTTTAATATTTCCTACTTAACTTTTTCTAAAACCTATTTATACTACTCTTGTCTTTTACTCAATCTGATATGAATATCAGATAAATGAAATATTTTATTAATCATAATGTACTCCTTTAATTTAGTTTATATTTTAATATGTCTAATTCACTGTTTTCATTGAACTATTTAATATTCTTATTTAAATAATCCCAGAACTTTATGCAACCCATTGTATTGGGGTCTTTATTATTTTTATCTAAAAATAAATAATATAAATTATTTATACCGCTCTTATATAATTTCTTTAATAATTTCAATTCATCATTGTATGCATCATTATCTAAAGCAACTATTACCTATGCATCATATAACAATATTGTCTATAATAATGCCTTATTCACTGTTTTACCTAATAATGGTATACTATTAAAATTAACTGTCATAGCATCAAATATGCCCTAGACTAATACCACAGGATATTCCCAATTTATTAAACTCTAAAATACTACTACTTCATCTTTTTTTATACCCCGGGGATTAAGATACTTAGGCTATACTTCATTATCCATAGTTCTTGCAGTAAAATAATTTAATTGATTATATTTATTATATGAAGGAATAATAATTCTATTCTGATATTTACCACTTTCACATATTCCTATATTATACTTATATATCTCATACTATCCAATGTTTCTCTTCTTTAAATATTTCAAGGCCTTATTTTTCATTATAAACTTCTAATTAGAACTTAAAGGTATAAATTCAGAAGGTAGCTATATTAAATTATTATAATTATTATTATCTTCTATAATTAAATAGTGAGAATAATTTTTCAAGATACTTGTCAATTCATCTTTTAAATACCACTTATTTAACTTTCTTAATAAACTATATAAATTTGATCCATGCTATTGACATACCCAGCATTTCCACGCATAACTATTACTATGGATTGCTAATTTAACTTTATATTTATTTTGTTCTAAGCAAAAGGGACAAACAAAATAAACCCATTCTCTATCTGGATATTTAGCATCTCCTAAAATTCCACTTAAGAAATTAACCAATGTAGCATCCAAATAATCCTCCTTTTTATTCTATATAATCTAATTGTATAATAACAGTGGTAGTAGTTATATTTGATTTTCTTATAGGAGAACTTAATTTAGCAATGGCTAATAAATTATTATTATTATCATATAATCCTATAGATGATATAAAAGTAGTATCAATACCCTATTTCAATGTTTTATCTTCATTATAAGCTGTAATATTGCGAGTACTATTAAACTATCCAGGCAATAACGAACAATAATACTCATACTAATGAATATTGAAACTATAAGATAATACAATATTTACTAAATTATCATAATACCTATCCCATATTATTATACCTAACTAATTAATATAAAATCCTATAATATCTTCATGATAACTTATAATATTATGATTTATGTCTAACTATCTATAAACATTATCCTATTTAATGCCAATACTCCTAACTATATTATAACTCGTTTTCGCCGAAATGCCGAAATAAAATGCGCATTCTACAATATTTTTTTGCAAAGAAATGCGGTTCTTATTGATAGTAAAGAATTTAAAAGGAAACTAAATATCTTTCTAAACTGAAATTAAATTATCATTCTAAGGATTTTTATATGCAAAACTATAATTATTCTATATAAATCTATTTATTGCTGATTTTTCATATATAGAAGGTGCTTGACTAATTCTAATCTATTTATCCCATTGACCATTATCACATTGATATATCTTCTACTTATTTACAGTATAGATATTATGTGAAAAATCATTATTAGAAAAATATTTATACCAAGCCATTATTAATACTATAATACTATTTTTGCATGAAGTTCAGTATCTAAATATTTCAATATAGGCTAAGAGAATTTAGCAATAGCTAATAATGTATTATCTTCTCCATATAATCCTATAGTTGTAATAGTAGTATAAGTATCTCCAGAGGTGCTTACTCTTGGAACATTAGCCTTTAAATCTTCATCCCAAACTACCCAGGTTGGATTAGTGCTGGCATTAAATTTCTAGTGTGTAATTCTGCAAAAATAAGTTTTAGAATGCACTTTATACTATCTTACTACATTAACTGAAACAAATTTTGAAATTGGATTATATGGAGTGCTATTATATAGCATAACTAATCCTAATTCGCCAAAGAATAACCCACGCAATTTATTAAATTCATTCTGTGGATTTGTTACACTACTATCAAAAACTAAACCAAAATTAGTAGTCTATGATAAATAGGAATAATTAATATCATAAGTAATATTGGCAAAATTATTTGCTGGATATACAACATAACTATTAGTTGCCAAATTATCTATTACCTTAAATGCAAATCTATCTTGCTAAGTTGAAAATATTGACAATCTATCGCCTATTAAATTATTACTAAATGATATAACTTCTATATTATTAGCCTATACATGATATTGACTAGATGATATGGGAATCCAAGTATCTCCTATGTTTCTCTTTAATAAAGACCTTATACTCCCATAATAAAAAGGATCATTTGTTTTACTTGCTGTATACATTGTTAATATAGTTTGATTATCATATGAAGCTGAATACATCCCAGGTTTAGTTGTTGGTGCTAAAGACATAGTAGTATTATCAGGTATTATGTTTTCTATATAAACTTTGGATGGATTAATTACCACATCATTATTTAAATCAAACTAAATAAAATATTTAGATGCCATAGCTGGAACAATATTTATATTAGTAGTTGTTGCTGTTGCCATAATATTTATTCTCCTTAATTAAATCTGACTTTCAGTTTGTGTATTATCATATGCATAGCTTGAAGGAACTACCTTAAAGGTATAAGTGCCTATTGCAGCTGTATTAACACCAACTACTGTCATATTAAAATATATCGGATTACTAATTTGTTTCTTAGTAAAAATTATTTTTGTTGCATTATTAATATTAAATATAAACGGTTTATCGCCAATATTTATAGAAGCAATAGTACCACTCTATCCAGATTGATAGCTAATTTCACTAAATGGAACAGTAGTCTGGAAATTCAATTCTATATTATAAAATTCCGGTGCGCCTCCAATGGTAGTAGGAGTATATACAACCTATCCTGGTGAGGCTACTATAATATTAGTCTAATCTTGTTTTAAACCATCAATATAAATATCTGTCAACACCTGCACTCCTGCATTAATGGCAGGATTAGTATATAATTTGTTTTTCATCATTAGATTTCCATTCATAATAGGCTATAAAACAGGATAATCTCCTGGGCTTTCCTATAATGTACCCTATAATCCGGGTATAGAATAATCAATCTAATCATCTGACGCAGCAAATTTAACAATGTTAAAGGACTATACACCAGAGGCTAACCTTTCTCTTCCTGCTTTTGTTAATATAGCCTTAATGATTATTTGTTCATTGCTAGAAATAATATGTGCCATAAATTTATTCTCTCCTAAATTAGATTTTTATTATTGTTAATTTCTTTTCATTGTCTACAATGATTTCTCTTTCTCTTGGCTTAGTATCAGTTACTTTAGTTGATACACTTATGCCATTCCATAAAATATTTGGTATATACTTTAATTCACAATTATTAACTAAACCTATGGAACCATATAAAAATAAATTATTTTCTTTATCTAAATTAATTCTACTATTATAATTACTATTATATTCAAATTTTAATAACTAATAATTTAACTATTTTTGAATTATACTATATTGCTCTTGTAAAATACTATTCAACTATGGCATATAATCTATTTTAATTGTCTTATGTTTTACTATCTAGCTCTTAATTACTTGAGGTATTTCAATAGTATTAATTAATTTAGTTTTCTGTTTCTATCCTTTTATCAATTTCATAGAAGGAACTTTATTTCTATATAATATATTATTATTTAAAACCAGTCCAAATTTAGCGTTAACTGAATAAGGAACAAATTGCTTAATTATATTGAAAAAGTTATTATCTAAAATTTCATAAAATTTAAGCATTTTCTCATATGTTGGTAAATCAAGATAGCTAAAATATTCCTAATATTTCAATCTTTGCTATTCTAACTACTTATAATAATAAGTTTCATATTTATAATCATATTCAGGGTCTAGAAAATTTTCAAATTTATTTTCATATCCATTTAAAATTAAATTATCAAATCTATCACTATACTAATTACCTATAATAATATTGGGAGAGTTATATAACATTAACTATTTTATTTGTGCATTAGAAGGCATTTCCTACTATTGATTTTCCTAAATAACATAAAATTTATCCGGTTCTGTCAAATATGAAAAAATAGAATTATAGGTAAATTGCTAAAACTATGCAGTATCTATACAACTTGGATAATATACCAAATTTATATTTTCAGATTGTTTAACTATAACATTTTCCTAATTAAAATTAAATATAGAATCTACTAAATCAATATTACTTACCACATTAGAACCCAATTTATAAATGTTATAATCATATTGTGATATAGATGTCAAACATTTTATGTTATCTACAAATAGAATATTACCAAAAATTACTTTACTAATATATGTATTCTATATAGTCTTTATTGCAATCTACTGTCCTTCTAAAAATACTCTAATATATAAATTATTATTATTTGACTATATTGCTATTAAATATTGTTTTGTTAAATTATAAACAATATCTAATCCCTCTAAGACATCAATTAACTACTATGAAGAATTCTATACTATTATAGCTTGTTCAACATTATCACTAGAAAATCTACAATATATTAATATCGCACTTATACTAGAACTAGAAGGATTATTTATCTATAATGTTAAATAATTTTCTCCTGTTGTTTTTGTGCAATCATAATAAGATTTATTAGTTGTAGTAATAACAGAATTTGAATTGAAAACTTTAATAAATTCTGTAATATGAATTAAATCATCAGATAAACCAAATATATTTAAAATTTGCTCTATACAAAATCTTGTGCCTTTAGCCTGTAAAAGAAACGGCATATTGGCCAATAATCTTGCCATAATTATTTTATTATATTTATCATAATTTATATCTAAATCGTATAAATCTTGTATAAATCTAAATGTTTCCTTCAAATCAAATTCATTAAAACTAAATCTATAATCAAAACCATAGTTTCTTAGTAAATCTTGAATAAATAATCTATTATAATTCTATATATATGACTACAATTTATATGATAATGAAGGTATAACCTTAATGGCTGCCCAATATTCATCAAAAATATCACCAATTAAATTAACAAGAGTAAATAAATCTTCATTATTTGAATCTATTAAAAAATTCTCTGGCAATAATTTGATCAATGAATGAATATTATTTTTATCATATAATCTTGCCTATGCTATCTTTCTATTTTTCCATATGTTAAACTATGAACTATCAATAATATAGAAAGATTTATTTTGCTTATCAAATAGTTCATCTAAACAATAACGCTAAAAAGTATTTAGATTTTGTATAATATCATTTTTACTACTTGCTAAATTAATATCATTTGATGTTATAACTATATATTTATTTAAAAACACTAATAATCTGCTTTCATAAGTACCAAAATGAACAAAGTTTTTGGGATTAGAGGCATCATATAATATTGACTATAACATATTAGCAATAGCAATATGTATTTGCTAATCATTATAATTGTATATTAAATCATTAATATTTTTCCTAATTAAATTAGTGGAAAACTCATTACTATCAACAATAAATCTAGGTGGTAAAATAGTAATATACTACTATTCTAACTACTAAGTTTCATAAACAAGTTCACATTGCTATTCTATAGGTTCATATAATAATGGATATAATAAGATTTTTTCATTTAAACTAAAGGACACAGGATACTTATATCTTATAACACCAAATTGCTTGAAATAATTATACTTAAAAGCTGTAGCAACTTCAATTTTTGTGCCTGTATCATTTAATACTATACATTTAGAAAATAAATCCTATCCTTCTTGAATAATATTATTATCAATTGTCTAATTAAAAACCACTTTAGTTTCTATTTTTTTATTAGAAATTGCTACAACATTTAAATATGTATTATATAAAGGATTACTAGAACATATATAATATATAACATCAAATTTACCAACTTCATAATTCAATGATTTTAAGAACTATTGACTTTCTATATTTATCTATTGATTACTAATACTATAAAAAATCTATGGAACAATAATAATACGATATTGTCCATTATATAAGATTTTAGCATAAATAATAATATTATTCATAATTTAATTTCACTATATGTATATTCCCTATTTTCAAAATCATTTTATTTTCATAATTATTAATATATAATTTTGATGGCTACTGACCATATATCTAATTTAATGTAATATTATACATAATAGATAATAATGCATTTCCCTAAAAATTCTTCTAAATAATATATTCTATGTGATACCAATTCTAATCTGTATTACTACAACTATATTCTATAATATTATTAAATAAATCTATATATCTTTTATTATTATATTGATAATACTATTTATTTAATGTTCTATATGTTAAAAATTGACCATATTTATCATACATAAAATTATATTGATTATAATTATCTTTTGGACTTATTGGAATATTATCATAAACAAACAATTTATTGTCTTTTATATAATAATTACTTGCACTATAATTATTAGCATAAATCTATTGTAAAGATTGACTATTATAATTATTAATAATCTTATAAAAACTACCAATCTATAATAACTATTTATCTTTATTTAAATACATAGGATTAATCACTAAATTTGGATATAAACCAATATTATCATTATTTAAATACTAATCATTTTCTTGAATGCCGTTATAAGGCAATATTCTAGCTATTATAGAATTTGTATTAGGAACTTTATTAATAATAGAATTGTTTTTCTTTATACCATATAATTCAATATCAAAACTTATTTTATATTTAGTTGGTTCATATAGAAACTAAGTATTCTATTGGTTATATATAATAGAACATATATTGACATACTTATTATTATCAAACATCATATTATTAAATCTTGATATACCAAAATAATTTTCACTATCTTTATTCAATGAATATAATGGCTAATTTAATAATTTATATTTAAATGATGAAGAACCAGAAATATCATTTTGTTCATTATATAATTTAATAGAATAACTATAAACAGTAGGTTCTAAAATTTTATATTCATTATTTTCTATTTTAATTCTCAAAGGTGCTAATCCTAATTCATTGGGTATTAAAGAATTATAATATCCTAATTTATTATTTAACTAAAAGTTTACTCCCAAAGACTTAGGATAATTAACATTAAATTTCAATACTTTAGAGTTTTCAAAATGGAAATGTAACGGATAATTATATTCTTTTTTAATCCAAGAATTGCCTATAAATAACTAATTTCCCTAAAATGATAATGCATATACAGGCAATATATCAAAAGGATAAGGAGAATTAAAATTATCACACCACTGACCAGTCTATTCATATATATACTATGAATTTGTTATATTTGATTCAGTTCTATATGTTCTTCCATTATGAGGATAATATTCTATAGGAAATTTTCTACCATTCATCATAATAAAATAATCAATATTTCTATCTAATAAATTATTCATATCTGTAGTATCAACCGTCATTATTAATTTACTGATATTACCGGGCTAATTTAAATATGTTGCCATAAATTCAGCATTAATTGGAGTAGGATAGACTTGACAGCCATAATGCTAATAATCAGATATAATATTTTTCTACAACTCAATTTTAATAGAATTATTATCATTATAAACACTTGTAGTCATAATATCAGAAGGGGGAATAATAACCTCAAATCCATTAAAATTCTTTATTAGATATCGATACATTAAATTAGATGGCTCTACAACCTATAACAAAAATGGATATATATTTGGTTCATCATTAGAATATGTTTTTAATATTTTATTCTTTATTTTTGATAAATTATTATAATCATTTGCTCTAGTATTAACTAATTTATTCCTGTAAAAATAATTAGAAAAATAATACTATAATCTATTTTCATTCTAAGTATTAGATAACATATATTTCATAGGTAAAGAAGTATTTTTTACTACATCTTCTGGCACCATTACAGAATAAGTAATTTTATCCTGTTCACTAAAATTATAATTATTTACATCTATATCATACTTAAAATTATTAATATAAAAATTAGGAATATAATCTACAACTTCATTAGTTATATATCTATTATCTATTAGCAAATTAAATATAGGTAAATATTCTTCATAACTATAATTAGATTGTGATACAAACTATAATAACTCGGTTTCATTGGTTATGATAGTATTAATAGAATAATACTCAAACTATATATTTTCTCTTTTTACAGGCTATATTTTCATAATATTAATGGATTTATTATATGAATATTAGCTTTCCTATATGCTTCATAATAAAAATCAATATCAATTGACTACTATTCATTTTCTTTTATTATTGCATATTCATAATAATTATATTTATCTATATTAGTTAATAATATATTCTATTGATAATTACCTATATTAATCCTTAAATTACCAATCTCAGCATTACCACTAATACGATTATTTTTAAATGTTTTAATGCCAAAACACAACTTCATATTATCATTAATCAATAATATATTATGCTTATAAAAATAAACAGTATAATTGTCATAACTTAAATATTTAATGCACAATATAGGAATGCCTTGTTTATCCTAATTAATTTTTATTGTATTATATACATCAATCCAATACAATGCACAATCACAAAAATGATATTCTATATTATTTATTGATAAAATCTAATTACTACTATTATATTTTATATCTTTAAATTTTAAGTTATTAATTATCTTACTTTTTATTATCTATAAAGATAACTACTTAGTCTAAGCTGACAATTTATCTATATTCTACTTATAGATATTTAATAAATCTACAGCATTCCTAGGACTATAAAATTCCTGTTCTAATGTTATAATCTATTCCTAATTATATTTCATTACACAATTTTAAACTCTGAATTCTATATAGGAATAATCCTATTCTATATCTGTAATTCTATCTTGTATTTTCTGCCTACCACAAACTGAGACATATCAATAGTAAAATAATTACTCTATCCATCACAACAAATCCTAGTATATAACAAATCGTGCGGAATCACCTACATTTGATGAAGTTCTGTAATATCATATATAGCATAAGTGCTCTTATACTATTGTGCTATAACATTCGGTTCACTTAATTCTTTATAATAACTATTACTCCAATCTCTACTATAATATTTAGGAAACATCTTTAATTTAAATTTTATAACATCTGATAAATGATATTCATTTTCTAAATTAACTATACAATGCCTCCAGTCATCAGTATTAAATACTTGATAAGTTGTGCTATTTATAACATAATCATAATCATTGATACATAATACTTCAACTGGAAAAAGCGGAGTATGAGTATTGGCAGAATATATCCAAATATCACCTATAGGCTAAGTTTCATCTTCATATTTTAATAAAAATCCATTACCATTGGAACCACTAAAATCAGTAATATCAAACATTAGGGGTTCATAGATAGTTCTAAAACTTCTAGATAAAGAAAACTTTTGATTTTCATCATAATCACCACCAGAATTACTCCAATTTTTTCCTGATTGTCTATATATCCAGCAAGAATTAAGGCTACTTTGATGACTAGGTGGAGTAGCCATTAAATGTATCCCAGGCTACCACTAACTTAATATAGGATGTAAATCCATATTAAAATATTTTCCTATTAATAAATCTGCATTAGATACATATAATCTTATTTTTTTCTGTTCAATTTTGTCTTTATATTCCTACTAAAAATCTGTTAATACTGGCTATCCTAATAGTATTCTGCTTATACTCTTAGAACCTCTATTTCTTAATAATAACTGAGGATCACCACCAGCATTTTTTAATATGTCAAAATTAAATATTGTATTAGAATACGGTATTGCTGCGTTATAAATCATATTACACTCCCTATTATGTCTATATCAGGATTTAAAACTTCAAAAATTGATGGACTATAACTAGTATAATATTTTCCTGTATTTTTATCGAATGCACTATCCATATCATAATATACCTATGAATAGCCATTTCCCTTAATATTCCTTAAAGTTAAATCTATTATATTGGTTACACCTTCTACACTAAGTATTTTTGTTCTCAATAAATTATAGCTTATAGGTGTACCTATCTAAAAATTGTCAATATTGAAAAACTATTTTATTTCATTCAATACTTTAAATAAAACTTCTTGTTTAGAATAATTATTTTCTACTGCAATTGTAAACTAACAACCTATATTGATAATATATGCGTCTTTAATAACAATTTTATCACCCAGCATTCTATATCTCTGTAAAAACTATCCTAAATTCTATTTTACTTGAGTATTAGTCTTTACTAGTCTTTTATTCATATCTTGTGATAGCACCCATAATTCAATCTCATTTTTAGCATTCTTCTGAACATAAGATTTAGCTACATTACCATACTCAGCGGGCATCAAATTGATAGCATTTAAATAATCTTCCTAAGTAACTACTCTATTTTGAGAATTGATTAAAGCCAAGGCATTCTGTTTTATTTGCTATAAAGACTATAATCCCTGTCCACCTACAGAAGGAGAAGGATTATAAACAAATATATTGTCTACTAATTGTCTATATAAAGCCTAATTTTTGGTTTTTATATTATAATCTTGTTTATATGTTATAGTATCAATACTGCCACCAGGTGCAATAGCCTCAGTAGTTCTCAAATATTTTATATAAAGCGTTGTATCATTTGGCATTTCACCATAACTATTATTTAATAATATTAAACTTGGAGTGGCTATTTCGTTATAATCATATTGGTAAAATTTCTTATACAGCTAATTCAACTGAGAAACTTTATCGCTTGTTATTTTTGAAGCAAAATATAAAAAAGTAGAATCATTTAGCGGGTCTACTAAAGTTCTAAATCTCTTACTTGTTTTTAATCTTTTCAAAACACGCATATTATTTTTATATATTACTTCTGGATTAATAACTGTATCATTTGCTATATTCATAACTTCATACCACAAATTATTATTAATATCTTTAACTTGCTATATTTTTACTATATTCTTATCTGGCAAATAAATTCTATATTCTGATTTTCCTATATTATTACCAACATTTACCTCAATAGTTTTATATTCCACTGAATAACCATACGCTTTTTTAACTAAAATTTTAAAATGATTTTCCTATATCTGAGTATCCAATATTCGGTCTGGTTCATTAAAATTAATAGTATTTAAAACAATAAAATAAGAATTATCTATCTATGACGAACAAACTATAGTTCCTGGATATAATATAGTAGCATAATCATAATCAGGCATATTCTAATTTTTTACTGGCACTAGCATTGAAAACTATAACTATACTAAAGCAGGAATAGCAGTTTTAATCTTATATCCATATGACTGTGCAATATTATAGATAGGTTCTTTTTGTGTAGCATAAAGCAAAATAGACTACTTAGTTTGTTTATCAAGATAAAAGTTTAATACATCTCCTACATAGGCAATTAATTCTAATATCACCATTGCTGGAGAGGCTGGCGAAAAATCATTAAATGAATTAGGATAATAATACTTTACATAATCCACTAATGACTTTAATAGAGCCTCAAAATCTCTATTATAATATTTAATCTATCGTTTATCCATTATTCATAATTTCCAACATAATAGTTTCAAATTGTTCATAATCTACAGAAAATTTTATGTTTATAATAATTGTCTACTATTTAAATTTTACATCAATATTCAGTGTTTTTATCTATGGTATCCATCTATTAATCTATCGCTATAACTAATTCTTAATTAAATTATCTGCATCTTCATAAGGTAAATTCTCAAATAAAATCTTCTGTAAATCTAGACCAAATTCACAATTATTAGCTATAATGCGCTATCCTTTTTTTGTATATAATAAATTCAATAATTTATTTTTTGCATTCTATAATATATCCGTTGTAGGATTAAATAATCCAGAATACGTTCTTTTATAAGGATAGCCTATGTTCTTAAATGTCATTTTAATTATTTTCTTTTATTATTCTTCCTATTGCTACTATTGCATTGATTTTATGCTTTTAGTTAAAAAATCAGGTAATTCATCAATATTTTCTAATACTGACTAATCTATTAAATCAGTCTGTAATTTTGTTGATAATGATGTTGATGGAATATTATTATTATCTAAACCTATTAATTTTTTCATATTAATATTTTTATTTAGAGATTCTTTAAGACCATCAGATAAATTTTCATTATTCTTTTTCAATATATTCTTAATGCCGGCTGTATTATCATAAGTTTGTTTATCTTTCTTTTTCTTACTCTAATTTTTAATCTTATTTTCTGGCATAGATAATTTTCTGATTCTAGTATATAACTAAATCAAAATATCATTAATACCAGCTTCTTCAAAATACTCAGAAATTGACTATTTAATAATCTCTTTCAATTGTGCTTTAGTCTGTAATTTCATTTATTATATACCTCCTTGTATATATTATTATAGAATTTTTAGTAAATTAACTATTCCTACACCTCCTGCATTACTTACTGCAGGTATGCTAACATTGTTAGGTTTAGCATTAACTATATCATTATATAATGTATTTGCTATTAAATTCCAATTATCCTATAAAGTATTATTTCTATTAAATTTTAACTAACTAGCAACTATATGTGGCACAAATAATAATACCGGCGTTAATAACTTTATATTCACACTATTTACATTTATTGTTGCTGTAATACTAATATTCTAACATAAAGATTTATACCAGGAATTATAACTTTTTCTTGCCATCTTTAATAACATATCAAAATCTATCTTCACAAATCCTAATTTTAATTTTGCAGTTCCAGATAGAGGATCAACTACTGGTGGTATACTCATTATATTACCAGTATATATACCTGTAATCTCCAAATTCTGCATTAAATACAAACTGATAAATCTTGCTATATTTCTATGCAATTTTATAGTATCTTTTTCATTTTTAACTATATTCAAAAAACCATTATAAATATCATCTTTATTAATCAATTTTATTTACCGTATGTGGTGCACCCGTAAATGCACAAGTTGTCATTTGACAAAAACCGGGCGTCATTCCATTTTGAACATTCTTCAATTCTATAGAACCTTCTACAGTTAATTTATTTGTTTTAATTTTTATTCCTGAAGTATCTATTATTATCTAATTACTTCCTACTTGAAATTTTATACTCTTATTTGACTGTATTATAATATTATCACTTTCAATGCCTATAGTAGAATTAGCTGAAATTTCTATATGATTCTTAGAAAAAATCTATACATTATTAGTCTTAGCATTAACAATTATTCTATCACTACTGATTATAATATTATTATTAATTAAACTAAAATCCTAAATATTATTTAATATGTTTCTATTAGATGCAATATTTAGTGTCTAATCTGGCTATTGCTAATATTTGTTTAATACTATCAAACTACCACAATTATCTATTGACTAAAACTCATTATTTTCAAATAAACCAGATTGCTCATTTGATATGTTTATCATTGGCAACATTGTTTTTCCATTGGCACCATAATTATAACTAAATTTTATACTATGACCATATCGCCCGGAAATAATAATATCACCTTCTTTATACTTTACTTTTTCTATATTGTTATTAATATAAAACTATGAACCACATTTATCTTCCTAAATATTTGCGGGCTACTATTCATCACTAATAATAGAAATATCTGGTATAGAATTATGATTTTGATTATTTAATATATTTAAAATTGAAACATAATAATATTGCTCTAAATTAATCCCCTATTCTGTGTCCACACTATATACCGGACGTCTACTACAAATAATTATTTCTCCTATTATTGGTATATAATTTATATATGGATTTTCTGGTATCATAACAATCAAGTTCTACACTTCTTTCCCAGGCTATATAAACAATAATCTTGCTTTTATTGCACCGGGCTCATAATCTTCATTATCCTAAGTTAATATCTATTTAACCTCAGCTAATTCTAATTCATAAAACTATTCATTACCAATCTATTTCCGCAATTGTTTAATAATTGTCTGATTTGTGATTAAATTTGGCCCTTTATATTGTTCAGACCTGTTTTGCCATCCTCCAGTTTTTTTGCGCATATAATTACTATTCCTACTACTATTTAATATCCTAATGTAATTTTTCTGTTTCTTTAATTAAAGAACGTAACTACTCCCAATTAACATCACCTTCATTATCACTATTATCATTTGTTGTAATAATTTTAGCAATAGCATTAGTCAATTTCAATAATAGCTAATCATTTTTTACTATAATATTCATATAATTAGCAATTTGTGGCGATATTATTTGAAGATCAGTAGGAGTTTCTACTTTAGTTGCTATTTCTTGTATAGCCTGCAATAACTGTTGGCGATTAGATTGAGTATTATCAATAACCTATTTAATTAAATCCTATAAAGTATATTCTTCATATAATTTTACATTTTTAAAGTTTATCATTTAATTTTATTCTCCATATTTATCATTATAATAATGTTCGGATACAACCTGCTATTTAGCTTTATAATAATAATTACTCAAATCCTTCAAAATTTTGTTAATTAATCTCAAATTTTTTTCACCAGTATACTATTTTAAATATACATAAATTGCTTTCCTATTAAAATTATTTAATTGTTCTACATCATCAATCAATCTTAAAATACCATTAACAATCATTTCACGACGATTATTTTTAATATTTGGCATATACTATTTTTTAATTAACTACTTAAATATCTATATTGTTTCCACAACTATATTATATGAATATTGTGCCTATTCTTTCTGTTCATATAGTTTAGTAGAATATTCGTCTATTAAATTAATTTCTTTATTCTAATAATTTAGCTAATTAATACTAGTATATTTTTTATTTGATTTAATGTATCTATTTAAATAAGATAATATAAAATTTCGTGCAATAACAGTAAAATAAGTAAATGCCTTACCCCGTTTCTTATCATATTTACCCATTTTCTTTACCATCTCAGAAATACACTACTATCTAATCATATAAGCATTATCTATTTTTTCTTCTATATTATATTTCGATATTAAGCTCTAAGCAATAGTTTTAAATGCTTCGTGAATATAATTATTATATAAATACTATCGCTATTCTTGATTATTTGAATTATTATATTTAATTATTATATTCTATAACTATTCTGTAAAATAGTTATTTTTTGGTTCTTTCATTTTTATTAGACATTTTTCCTGCTATATAATTTCTTAGCTAGTTTATTGCTTCAGTCAACAAGAAAAAGGTTTTACCTACTTCATCATCTGACTAAAATGCACCTATTCTATCTATATTTCTCATAATATTTAAAGTCTGCTCTATCTTATAATATATATTTAAAAGTGTATTCTAATGCTTTAATCTAGTTTTTAATTGTATCACAGAAAATACAATAAGAAATCCACAAAATATACTAAGAAGTATTATTGTTACAATCATATTTATTCTCCTAAATATTGAATATATAAATTATTAAAATGATTATACTTCTTTAATACTTTGTTTGCATATACAGTTTGTGCACCACGACAACCATTATATCTACTCAATGCTCTATTAATATTTCCATATTCTGCCTTCATACAATCTGCAAATATAGATGCAGCTTTATCTGCTTGCTAATAAGTATCATTAATAAAATTGGGACTTACTTTATGAATCCTTACATTAACCTGAAAAAAACCTACACAATTTCGATTGATTATTTTCTTTCTAAATGAAGACTATACATATGCAATTGATAATAATAATACACTATCTATATTGTATTTTTTACTACTATTATAAATTGCCTAAGCCAATTGATAACTATCATTCTAATTTATATCTGGCCTAGTATCTTTTATAATTTTATTTATGGTGTCAATTTTTTTGTTTTGTAAATTAATAATTGTTTCAATTTGTTGAGTTTCAGTATTTAATGTTTGATTGTTAGTAAATGCCATTAAAAAAGACATTAATAAAATAATTATAATTAATAAAATCCTCTTAAAATCAATAAATTTCTTTCTCGTCATATTTCAAATCTCCTTCAATTGTTATACTATAATAATTCTCTTACTATGATAAATCTCTTTCCTAAATATTCATATCCTTCTGACTTATCTATATTACCTCCATTACGGATAATATAGCTTGGATGACACATTGGCACAATAAAGAATGGTCTCTAAAATTCATACTATAAGATATAATTACTTAATTCAAATTTTTTTTCCTTCAAAATCTTTAGAATAGAACCATTAAATTTATAATTAGTTATTGCTCTATAAGCCTAATATCCCAATGAAACTATAATCATAGGATTGACAAATTGAATTTGCTATATCAAATAAAAATTATAAGCTTTTCTTATCTACTCGGGAAATACCATATTGTTTTTTGGTTTATACGGAACTAGATTTGTCATATATACCTAATTCTGATAATGCTATAAATATTTAAATCCAGACCTAAACAATTGACCAGCCTTACCTATAAGCGGTTTTGCTTGTTTCACCTATTCTAATCCTAAATCTCTAGCAATAACAAATATTTTACCTTTAGTATTACCATCATAAATTATGGGATTATCCTCATCCTGTATCTCATCATAATATTCATTAGAATGTTGTAATCTAATTTGTATAACCTTCTATTTTAATTGATTATAAAACTAAGTATCATTCATTATTATCTAACATCATCTTCTATAATATTAAGTTGTTCATCTAAATTTACATCTCTCCAATATTTAAATTGTAATGCCACTAAAACATCTTTTAAACGACCAACAATTATCTTATCTCTTATTAACATAACTACACTCCTTTTTTAAGTTATTGATCACGCCAAATCGATTGTGTATAATTATACATATGAAGATATGGCACATAAGGATTAAAATTTGGGTATGTCTCCCTTTTATTAATAATAAAATTCACAAATTCTTCAAATGCATTAACAATTCTCTCATATATCTACAACTATTTTATCCTATCATTTAATTTTTGTATTTTCTACTCTAAAGTTTTAATATATTGATCTTTCTATTCAATATCATCATATCTATTATTTAATTGTTGCTGTATCCATTTTACTTCAAACTATAATTCTTTAATTCTCTATTGATAATCATATTTTTCTTCATCTTTTGTCATTTTAATTTCCTCCTTGAGAAATTATTTTGTATTATCAGATTTTTCCTATAACATTTTTTTTATAATAATCAACAATTGTATCTGATATATTTTTGTATATATCATTAACTATTTTCTCATATACCTATAATTGTTTCACTCTAATTTCTAATTTTTCTATTGTCTTTTCTAACATCCCTTTACTAATTCGCATATTCCATATTGCAGATTCTAACTATTTAATTCCCTACTTCTCATTACATTCTTGTTTATGCTTATACTTTTTAAACATCTTAACCTCCTTCTTTAATAATATTTATCTAAAACTATAAATATAATACTCATCAATTATTATAGTTTCAAATGGCAATCTTAAATATGGCTATGTTTCTTTTAATAAATCCTTGTCAATTTTTACATAATTACCATCTTTTGTTAATTTTAAAAATTCAATGTACACATCTTGATTTTCTATTATATTATCTTGCATACTTTTTAATCTCCTTAAAAATTGGTATGCTATAAATTATTTATAAACTATTTATCTTCATCTATTATATGAACATTTATCTCTTGTGCCAATTGCTAAATCATTGTCTATAAATTTTTAATAGTTATTTTCAATTTTATAATTTCTCTATGCATATCTAATATATAATCTTCAATCTATAGTATATCATTATTTACTAATTTATTTTGTGTTTTTAAATTTTCAAAATCTTTTGAATTGTCCAATTTATTGCCTCCATTCATTATAGTATTTTGTTTACCATATCTAGTTATAATTATGTTTGTATACTGTCCTAGCTCTTTTTTGCTATGGTCTTATATATTTATGAACATATACTATTTCAGGATTTATTTCACAGCATTGGTCTATTACAGTAGTCATAGCTGTATCATATGTATGTATCTATTTAGCATTCTATAATAAATAACAATTATCAAAAATATTATCAGATTTATATTGCAAAACAACTATCGGTAATTCGTCATTTACTATATATCTTCTATCTAAAATCATTCTTTTCCCATTCTAATTATATCTATTCTCATCCTATATTATTAATACATATTGCTTTTCCTAAATATTATATTGTTTAAATAACTAAATCTATCTATCTTTATTTCTCTATGATAATACCGGAATTTTCCATTGTGTTTCTAATGGTAATCTAGCAGGGATATAAAATGTAGAATTTAATGTTTTATACTTATTAATAATATTATTATATAATGGCGAAAAGAAACCAATCCTAAGAACATTCTAGTAATTATTTATCATTAAACTTATTTGTTTATATCCCTAATTATTTTCATTATTCAATTTAATAAAATTTATATCACTATACTATCTATATATCATAGATATAGACTATTCAAATCTAAAATCAATTGGTAAATCTATTTGACAATATTGCCTTGCATAAGTTTTCACAATAGCTTGACAAATTATTGCATCTCCAAGACCTAAATGTTGTGTTATAAATAAAGGTTTATCTAAATTCATAAATTAATATACTATACTCTTATATTTTTATAATCCATTTATTACTTCTATTATTGATGATATCTTATAACATCTTTCAAAGTGGTTTCCTAATTATTAATTTTAATTTTATTTTGTGTTAAAGTATAAAACTATAAATCCAAATCTTCTATAATTTTATCCCAGTTCTACTATAATTTCAATATCTCATCTTCATCTAATTCATTAGAGTTTTTTATCCGTTCTATTATAGTATTTTTTAACTATACAGCAGGATAAACTAAATAAAATCTTATATCATTTAATGCTAATTGTAATCTTACCTAGGAATTAATATTGGCTAAAACTATATTAGACATATTGCCATCATTATAATACTATTTCAATTTTTGAATATAATCATCTTGAGTTTCATTATTATATTGCTATACTAAATCAATTATATTACGTTCTTTATTAAATTCTAAAAATTGTTTCCTATCCAATCCCGGAAATACTAAAATAATTGAAGCCATATATTCATTCTCCTAATCTTCCTAATAATTTTCAGTCTAATTATATATTTTCTATACATTTAAAATTATAATCTATTATTCACATTATAAAATTTACAAATAAATGCAAATATTAAAACACTTAAGTCGAATTATCCTTTAATTTTATTTGCTATTTTGTTCTATTAATTAAATATTTTTATATATTATATTTTCTATTCTCTTAAAATATTATATACAATATTATGTGCAATATTATTAATAATCTAATGCTATTTATATGGATCATTATCCTACATTTTAGCTAATTTCTACTCCCAATTCTTGTTTAAATTAAGTTTCATAGATTCAACAACATCCTCTTTAGGCTACTAGGTTGTAAATTGAAACTAGTTTGGCGAACCATAATATCTAATACAAGGAACAATTCTATTTAACTATATTGTATTTATATCTGGAAATACCTATTTTTTCTTTTCTTCCTAAGTAGACCTTATAATTAAAAGAAATTCATAGAAAAATATTTGTTTAAATCCCTAATTTCTCTACTATTGCTATTCTAGCCATTTAATAAAATCCTATTTCTAATACAATTGTGTTCTTACTACATATGGTACATCCTAATATTCTTTAATCTATAATCCTGTTGGTAAATTAACAAAATGCAATACTATATTTTTCTATCTACAAATATCAATTAATTCATTAAAGCATTCAATTAAAATAGGATAAATAAACTCATGTATTTCATCTAAACGCTATTTAGAAATATTATTTGTATTAACAAAATTTAATATGCTTTTTTTAGCTTTGCATTTAATTTCATCCTAAAGCTACTACTAATCTAATGTATGTAAGACATCATATAGATTTGATTTTAGCATCTTACGTCGTTTATCATATTGCTATTTCCAAAATAATTCCTTCATTATTCCTCCTAATCTTTTATATCTATTCTATCTATATATTATAATCACTTTTTGCCGAAATGCCGAATTTTTTTCGTAATTATTGAAAATTTAGGTCAATAAAGAAATCTATCTCATTGATATATCTTAAATTATATCAATTAAATTATTTTTTAATTTCACTATAGAATAATCATATATCATAATAATACTAACCTAATTCCTTTAAAACAATTTTCATCATTTCTGGTCTTAATTTCCATAATGAACTATAAGAACCACAGCCACCAAAATAACTTATTATAAATTTATTACTCTATAATTGCTATTTCAAAACTTTAAATTGCTCTTTAACTTTTTTAATAATAAATGATAATGACCTTTCAGCATTATGTTGCAATACACTCATTACCATAAGATTCATGCTTAACATATTTAATTTAGACTATATCTTCATCTTATATTTATCATGATTATAAACATAATCTACATAATGATAAATCATATCATTCATTTGAAATTTATATAAATTCTAAGGATTAAACCACTACTTCATATTAGAATTGCATATAATATGAGGCCCACTCCACCACTATATATTATTTTTTATATAAAAATTATATACTTCTGATTTATTATAATTAGGTTTAGCCGCAGAATATTTTAGAGTATATAAAACAGACTAATAAGGTAATTTATTATTCTATATTGGATTATTATAACATTTTTCTGGAACAATGACATCATAACTATAATCAACAATATCATATAAAGAAGGCATATTTTTATGCAATAAAGCGTGAGAACTAAATTGAGTAATATAATCATAATAATTAATTATATTATACATCGCTTCAAAAAAGTATGTAGTTATTCTATTACCAAAAACCGGAGGCTCTGAAGTTTTATACTATTTTTTCTTAAAATCGGTAATAAGAATTAAATCTATCTTATTATCTTGGCTATATTTTATAAATCTTGGTAATGTATATTGTTTTAAATAATTATATTCACCGACATATGGCTACATTTCCTAATGACCTATAACAATAGCAAATTTATACTATCTATCTTTATCTATTGTATCTGGATTATATTCAAATATTGCCATGAATTAGCTCCTATATCTTTTTATAAAAATCAATTTTAACTGACCAATTTAGTTCTCTAATTATCTTATCTGAATTAATAGAATATCTTAAATCTTGACCTGCCCTATTCTATACAAATACTTTATTATCTTTATAACTTTTATTATTAGATAATGGTTTCAATTTATCAAATATTTCACATATATAATCAATAACCTATAAATTAGTTAACTACAATCCACTACCTATCAAATATGTTTTATTTTTGGTTTTATCTAAATTTTCCATAATTAATTGAATAGCATTGCAATGGTCTTCTACTGCTATCCAATCTCTAATATACTTACCGGTACCATGAACTGTAATAATTTTATTGTTGATACAAGCATTAATTACTTTAGGAATTAATTTACTCTAATCTTGATATTTACCATAATTATTAGAACAATTACTGATAGAATATGGCAAGTTATATGTTTTATTCCAAGCTCTTACCAAATGCTAAGCACCAGCCTTAGTTGCCGAATATGGAGAAGAAGGATTAAATTTGGTTTCTTCATTAAATTTTTCATTACTATCAATAGATAAATCACCAAATACTTCATCAGTAGAAATAAAATGAAATCTAAATCGCTATTTCTATTGATTATTTAATATCATATTATAATATTTAGAACTTGCTATTAATAAAGAGTTAGTTCCGATAATATTTGTTTTAGTATGTTTCTATGGGAATTCAATACTACTATCAACATGACTCTCAGCTGCAAAATGAATTATAATTTCGGGTTTATACTCTAATAATATATTATAAATTTTTTTAGTATTGCATATGTTCAACTTATAAAATATATAATTCTATTTATTATGTATTTGCTATATATGCTTTAAATGCTTATGATTGCTTCTATGTAATGTATCTTTATCAACATTAATAATTCTAATTTTATTACCATATTTCTTATAACTCTATTCTATAAAATGTGAACCTATAAATCCCAAACCCCCTGTAATTAAAATAGTTATCATATACCATCCTTAATAATTTCTTTAATTTTCTATTTATCAATTTCCAAATATTTATATAAAAAATCTTTATCGCCTATTAATGAAGGATATTTCTTAATCGAAATATACTTAACATTATCCAATTTAATAATATTACTTTCAAACTATTCCTCTAAAATAAAAATATGTTTATAAGTTTTCAATAATGAGAGTAATGTATTCTATATAGGTTTTAATTTATATAAACTAATTAATCCTATATTTATATTCTATTGTCTTAACTATTTTATAGTTTCATATGCTAATTCATTTGTTTCTCCATAAGTTATTAACATATTATTATAAGACTAAAATATAATGCTATAATCTTTAGATATTGGCACAGTCTAATTTACTAATTTACCATTTCTACTTAATCTAATATATGCAGGCTTTTCAGAATTATTAAGTGCATTAATAATATACTATATCTAACTTTTATAATATGGAGAATAAATCTATAAATTAGGAAATACATTCATTATATATACATCCTATAAAGCATAATGAGTAATACCTAATTTTTCATAAGATAAGCCAGTTCCACCAGCAATAATTTTTATATTTAAATTATGATAAATAATAACATTACGTATTTGCTATAAACACCGTAAAGTAGGAAAAGTAGATATTGAATATACATATACTTTCTTACCATATTTAGCTAAACCCCCAGCTATTAAAATCATATTCTGCTATCCAATACCACAATTAAAAATTTGATTAGGCAACTATTGTTTTATTTTATTATAAAAAGAAAATCCTATATCTCCTACCAAAACAATAATATCTTTATCTTGTTTCATTAATTTTAGTAAATTATCAAAAAAATAATTAATCATTTTTAGATAACTCTTTCATAGCTATTTGGTATTGCTAAGTATTTAAATTGTAATAATGCCACTAACATTTATTCTACATAAATGATACACCCTTACCCTTAATAGTTTTAGCTATTATACATTTAGGTTTTTTACTATGGCTTCTAAAAACTTTCTATAATTCTAGTTCATTATGCCCATCTACTTTAATAATATTAAATCCAAAAGCCTTCCATTTTTTATATAAATTATAATTATAATCCATATTTTTAGGTAAGGCTTGCAAATTATTATTATCTATTATTACTGTTAAATTATCTAAATTATTTTCTGCTATAAATCTTGCTGATTCCCATATTGAGCCTTCATCACATTCTCCATCACCCAATAAACAATAAACATAATTTTTCTTATTGTCTAATTTTAAACCTAGAGCAATACCCGCACTTAATCCTAAGCCATAACCTAAGGAACCACAAGTAAATTCTATTCCCGGAACAAAATGAGAAATATGGCCAGATAAATAACTGTTATTCTATTCAAATTTATCTAAATCAATATCAAAGCCCTTCTATTTTAATATAATATATAACCCTAACCCTGCATGACCTTTACTTAAAATAAAATAATCCCGGTTAATATCATTAATATTTTCAGGATTAAATTTCAAAATCTTATCATATAGAACCCACATAATATCAATACAACTTAATACAGAACCTATATGCTGGGATTGTTTGTCATATGATAATTGTATTACTTTCTTTCTAATATCTTTATTCATTATTTTTAAACCTCTATTTTAATACTTCATAAGTCTATTTCAATCTTAATGGCAATAAATCTAACTAACCTCTCTATAAACTAGTATACTAATCACTTTCATAATCATTATTCAATACTATAATGTCTACTTTTTTATCCTAAAAATTATTTATTATATTTGCTATATCATATAAAGTATACTTAGTGTTATAAACACAATTAATCCTAAATTTATTAAACTTCTAATTACCATTTAACCATTCACTAATATAAAACAATAAATCTTTCATATGAAAAAAATCATAATAAATATTTTTATTTATAACTATTGACTATCCCTTAATATAGTTAGTTATAGCTGTTTTGATAAATCTCTTATCTAACTAATTTTCATTAAATACATTCCATAAACGAAAAATAGTGCAATTACTGAAATTCTTTAAAATCTATCTAATAATAATTTTTGATTGACCATATGGCTTTAAGGCTCTATTATTAAAATCAAATTCAGCACCGGAACCAAAAGTTAATAATTTACCATAATGCTAATTAAAATATAATAAATTAATTACCATTTCAATATTATCCAATAATATTTTATTGTCTTCATCAATTAATCTATCACCACCTCTTACTGCAGTATGAATAACATAATCAAAATAATAATCATTCTATTTAAATGTTTTCTATACGCTATCATAATCTATTAAATTACACTGTCTATGATTTACTGCAATAATATTATATTCATTTTTGAAATAATTGTATATCTATTTAGCAATATGCCCATCCGATCCAGTAATTAATATTTTTTTCATAAAATTAAAATTTCAAATATTTAAATTCATTTTGTATCCATAAAATCTTTCAGTTTCTAACACACATATTTTATCTACTATTTTGTTATTATTTGACTTACACCTATAAATAAAGTATGCTAAGTTACATATCTAGCATCTGGAAATCTTTCATGTATCTTATTATAATTTCCACCAAATTTTTCTTTCACAAAATCTTTATATGCCTAATGATACAAAATATTCCCGCCAAAATATAATCTAGTTTCTATTCCATTCTATTCAAGATAATTTATTAACTACATTCTCTTAAATGGTGCATTCTATTTAATTGTTATGGGGAAACAAAACCAATTAATTTTAGATGATAATTGCTATTGTGGTAAATATAACCAATTTTCATACTATTTCAAAGTATTATATATTTCATTAAAATTATATTTTCTTATTGATATAAATTCAGGTAATTTTTTAATTTGCTATAAACCAATTACTGCCTGCAATTCTAAGGGTTTAAAATTAAATCCTATCTAAGAATAACAATATTTATGATCCCAATCCAAATCTGGCAAGCCTGGTAACCATTTATCAAACCGCCTGCCACATTTACCATTCTATTTCATTGCATCCTATTTACCATGACATATACAATCTCTACCCCAATCCCTTAATGACATTAATGTTTTATATACTTTATAATCATCAGTTGCTATAAATCCACCTTCCCCTGTTGATATATGATGTGCTGGATAAAAAGAATAGGTAGCAAGTTGACCAAAAGTCCCTAATTTCTTATAAATCATTTTATTATTCTATAGCTAAAATATACATTCTGAACCCAAAGCATCACAGCAATCTTCAATTAAATAAAGATTATATAATTTAACTATTTTCATAACTTCATTCATATCTGGAGGATTACCTAATGCGTGTGCAAATATCAATACTGAATTGGGATTATTTTTTGCAATCTACTATAATTCTGATATTTTAAGATTAAGATTGTTTTTATCAATATCAATAAAAATTGGCTATAAATCAAATTGAATAATAGCATTAATTGTAGTAGGAAATCCACATACTGGAGTAATCACTTTTCTATATCCAAGTTTTTTAGCATAATATATAGCAAGTAAGTTGGCACTACTACCACTATTAACAAATACTCCATATTTTCTATTAATAACTTTACAAAACTTATGCTAAAACTATAAACCTTTATCTCCTAATGCCCACCAATTCTACACAATACACTTTATAGCACTATACAACTATTTTTCATCAAATTTATTCCCCGAATATCTTATTCTCATTTATACTTCCATATAACTTAATTAGATATTAATAAAGATTGAGTTATTATATTAAACAATTTAGTATATAAATTTGCATCTACAATTTTATTATATCCGCCTTCTGCATTATTATAGATATATATAGAATAATTATGCTCATTCAAATCTATACACATTTGCTGATTATCATAAATAAAAGAATATAAATTACCATTCTATTTCTTCAAATCCTTTATAAGATTATTAATATTATCTTTCATATCCTAACTCCTACATTATAAAATTCTAAATTTTTCAGGTATTTCACCAGTTAACTCAGCATCTACCATACCATAAACTAATTCCTAAAATGTAATTGTAGGTTTCCATCCTAATTCTCTATTTATTTTAGAATAATCAGCTCTTAAAACATCTACCTATGCAGGTCTGAAATACTAAGGATTAATTTTAATATATTTATTATAATTGTCTAATCCTGCTCTATTAAATGCTAACTCTAAAAATTCTCTTACACTATGCGTCTATCCAGTTCCAATAACATAATCCTCAGGCTTATCATTTTGTAGCATCAAAAACATAGCTTTAATGTAATCTATTGCAGCGCCCCAATCCCGCTTAGCTTCTATATTACCTAATTCAATATAATCTTTCTTGCCATCTATAATATCTTTAATCCCAATAGTAATCTTTCTTGAAACAAATTCAACACCTCTTCTTAATGGTGCCTAATGATTAAAGGCAATACCGCTTACTGCAAACATATCATAACTCTATCTATAATTTTTTGTCATAAAATAGGCAAATACTTTTGATACTCCATAGGGACTTCTGGGATAAAATGGAGTATTTTCATTAGCCGGATTTTCTATCATTTTACCAAAACATTCACTAGTAGCTGCGTTATACATTTTAATTTCATTTTTTCTACCACTCTCTCTTATCGCCTATAAAACTCTTAAAGTCCCTAAAGCATTAATATTGGCAGTATTCTCAGGGGTAATAAATGATTCAAAAACAAACGATTGCGCCGCTAAATGCAGGATAACATTACAATTAGATTTATTTATTGCTCTTAATATAGAATTCTGATCTGTAACATCTCCTTCTATTAAATGAAAATTCGGATGATTTAATACTTTAACTAAATTATTTAAATTTCTATTAGTAGTTCTCCGCACCATGCCATAAACCTAATATCCTTTAGTTATAAGATACTAAGACAAAATACTACCATCCATTCCTGTGCAACCTGTTATCAATGCTGTTTTATTAATATTATTCAAATTATACCTCCAATGTATATAATTTTATATTTTTTGAACCTCTCCACCTTACGCTTCGCTTAGAAGGTGGAGATTCTTGAGAAGTTTGGTTATGCAACCCTTATTCTC
>ERZ795047.781-NODE-781-length-37127-cov-6.151462_pt1 | contig 37127 bp, 36 predicted proteins | sample MGYA00375131_ERZ795047 | MGnify/ENA primary metagenome ERZ795047 (study PRJEB30176, sample SAMN05720228) | activated sludge metagenome | isolation source: Anaerobic digester | place: Japan | collected 2015-05-20 ...
ATCTGTTCGGAAAAACAATATTTCGCTCCGAAACTCTTTTTAGGCTCTCCTCACTCTTAAAAATTAGTGACTTGAAGTATTTTGGCAAAACTATATCTCTAATCAATATTTCTGCTTGTTCATCAGTTGGATGATTGTCTGCTATGTAATAGGGTCTTTCGCCTTCAAAAAGTCTTTCCAATCTCTTAATCGGCAAAACATCCTTGCCGCAATTTTTGGCGGCATTTGTAAAAGAGCATTTGGCTGTCTGTTCGAATAAAATCGAAACATCAATTTCAATTAAAACAAACTCTTTACTTGTATTAATTTCATATGTTGCTAATAGTCTATTATTTGGATATTCAAGCGAACAGTTTATATAATCATGAAGTCCGTCAAAACGCTCATTGTCATTTTTATCATACAATGCCTTTCGCTTCTCGAGTTCCGCACGACTCAATAAGCCGTAATCAAATATCGACAAAAGATTATCAAAGCTTGTAAAATGATAGGGCAGTGTTACGAGTAATTTTATAAAGCCAATTAAGCCCATTCTTATTCTTATCAAAGGTTGAAGCTTTTCTTGCCACTATTAAATAGACCTCACTTACAATATCCTCTGCAAGTGATTTATCGTTAAGGTATTTCTTTGCCATAAAAAGCAGCATACGACTTGTTAAGGAAAACAAATCATCTAGTGCGTTTATGTCACCTTTCGAAATTTTTAATATTATTTTATTAATTTGCTGTACGAGTTTATCCATTATCCTAAATTTAAGCTCCATCTTTCCAGTATTATATACCATACATAAAAAATTTCATATCCCTGTACCTTTATGAATAATATAATAATCGGTAGAAAACGGCAATAGTTACATAGATTTTACTCTTTTGTTCCCTTAATTTCCGTCCCATCTTTGAATACGAAGGTTATTTCCTCTCTACTATGCACGATGACCTTGTCTACCAATTTAGTGAACACATCTTTGTCGAATTCGGTTTGCTTTTGTTCATTCTTTAAGAAGTCTGTTAGCATTTTGTATTGCGATTTAGACAGTGCGCCGTCGCTTTGTTCTGCCATGAATTCGTCTCTTTGCTTGAATAACTCGTCAAGCTGCTCCATAATCTCTCGGCTCTTAATTTTCACTAAGTCAACCAGTTTTGTAAATATGTCCTTATCGAACTCTGCTTGCTCGCCAGCCTTGCTTGCACTTCTTAACTCATTTCTCTTTATAAACTCTTGTTGAACTAGGTCATACATTTCATCTGCTACAAAACTACTGTTTTGCCCAAATTTGTTATTCCGCGAAATCAAGACCCCATCAACTTACTTTCTTACTTTTTGTTTGGTTCTACTTTTTGTTCGGTATCTTGCGCATATCTGGTAATTTTTCCCACTTATGATTTTGTCCTCGCAAAGCGAGCAAGCGCGCCAAAGAGGCGCGCTTTTTTGTTGGGTACGGACGAAATAGGACCATTTATGAGCCTATGAGGCCGGGCACAATAAAAAAAGGCGCAAATGCGACTTCGGGCACATTTGCGAGCGCAGTGGGGCAACAACATTTGTTATTGCCCCACCCGCTGAACCCTTACGGGCGCGGATAACAAACCTATCAGAATATATCCTTATTACATCAGTTGCCAATCTTTGCATACTTATTGTACAACAAAGTTTTTCGTACCTTATTTCATAATAAAAATTCTATTAAAAATATTTTAAAATTTTATTTGCGATAAATGTCGTTTTTTTGCTTGACTTTGATTTTCGGGCTTGTCTACAATGGTAGTATCTTATCGTAATCAGCGACAGGAGCCGGAAGTGGATTTACTCAAAAGAAAAATCTTGGAGTATGGTAAGGTGTTGCCCGACAACATACTGAAGGTTGATAGCTTCCTCAATCATCAGGTGGACATCGGACTGCTTACCGAAATGGGGAAGGAATTCGCCAAACTTTTCGCAGGCTGCCGCATAACCAAAGTACTCACAATCGAAGCATCGGGGATCATTCTCGGAGGACTCGCGGCACAGGCAATCGGGGTACCGATGCTCTTCGCCAAAAAGAGTCAGACCAAAAATCTGTCAAAGGGCGTCTATAGCGCCAAAGTAATGTCATATACCCACGGAAAAGTATATGACATTTTTGTTTCCAAGGAGTACCTCACACCCGAAGACGAAGTGCTGATTATCGATGATTTTCTGGCAAACGGAGAGGCGCTCAGAGGCCTCATCAGCCTGGTCGAACAGGCGGGAGCAAAGCTTGTCGGCTGCGGAATCGCAATAGAAAAAGGATTCCAAGGCGGCGGTGATATGATGCGTATGCAGGGGATAAAAGTTGAGAGCCTTGCGATTATCGACAGAATGTCGCCCGACGGGCTGGTGTTTCGTTCTTAATTTCTACAAAAATTTTAAAAAAATAAACAAAAAAAATCTGGAGGTAATTTGAATGAAGAAAGTATTAGTAATGTTACTAAGCCTTGTTGTTGTGATTGGCTGCTTTGCAGGTCTTACCGCATGCGCCAAAGACGACGTCTTTAAGGTCGGCGTTATCCACATCGGCGACCCCGCTGACGGTGCAGGTTATTCCTACACTCACGATCTCGGCATTCAGGCTATGCAGGCAGAGCTTAGATTAAGAGATGACCAGATCGTCAGAAAGATAAACGTAGCCGACGATGACAACGCTGCCATCAGAGCTGCCATCGAAGCTTGTATAGCCGAAGGCTGCGACATCATCTTTACGACCAGCTACGGTTATATGGATACCACGGCTGCTCTCGCCGAAGAATATCCCGACGTGATCTTCTCTCACGGCACAGGATATAAGAGCAATGAGACCAACTTCAACAATTACTTTGGCAGAATATATCAGTCCAGATATCTCGCGGGCGTTGTTGCCGGTCTTAACATGAGCCTTGGCGGAAACGCGGGCTATGTTGCCGCCTTTACCGATGAGCTCGCCGAAACCGCTTCGGGCATCAATGCCTTCGCTCTCGGCATCCAGGCTGTAAACCCCGAAGCCACACTCTACGTAAAGAGCCTCAACAGCTGGTATGATCCCACAAACGAAAAGGACTTTGCCACCGCGTTGATTGAAACCAACAACTGCGAAGTTATCGCTCAGCATTGCGACACAGCCAACCCCATGATCGCCGCTAAGGAAAAGGGCAAATACGGTGTTGGATACAACAGCGATATGAGCACAACCTCCGCCGGTGACTCCGTTCTCACCTCCGTTGTGTGGAACTGGGGCGTTTATTACACCGCGGCCACCAAAGCCGCTATGGAAGGCAAGTGGGCGGAATTCATGGCCAATGGCGGAAAGGAATACTACTCCAGCTATGCCGATGGTATCTGCAGCATCGTGAAGACCAGCCTCGACGAGAAAGAACTCGCTTACGTTGCAGCCGTTGAGAAACTCTTCAACGAGGGTACCTGGGACGTGTTCAGCGGAAAAGTTCTCAGCTTCAGCTATGATGAAACCGCCAAGACCGCTACAGCTACTCCCGTAGAGAGCGCGCTACTCAAGAACGACAACACCCCCGCAGGCGTTGTTGACGACGGCGTTATCAAAGGCACGATGAACTATCTTGTAAAAGGCGTTGTCAAAGCGTAATCCATAAAAGGAAAAACACATGACAGAATATGCCATTGAACTGAAAGGCATTACCAAAACATTTGGCAGTGTCGTAGCAAACAAAGACATAAGCATTTCCGTCAGGCAGGGCGAGATTCTCGCCCTGCTCGGCGAAAACGGCAGCGGAAAAACCACCCTTATGAACATGCTGTCAGGGATATACAAACCCGACACAGGTTCTGTTTTTGTCAACGGGAAATTGGTTCAGATAAATTCACCCGAAGACAGCAAAAGGCTCGGCATCGGAATGGTGCATCAGCATTTTAAACTTATCGAAACGTTCAGCGCCGCCGACAACATCTGGATGGGCGTGGACTTTCCGTCTTACGGACTAAAAGAAAAACTCGGCGAAATAAGGAAAGAGCATTACGAAGGACAAGACAAAAAAGCAAAGTTTGTCTTTGAAAGTAAGAAATTCGCAAAAGAGTTAAAAGAAATTTGCAATTGCGCGTTTTATCACACCAAAAACGCTTTCCTAACTCCCAAAAGATATAAAAGGATAAAGGATATCAGCGCGCAATTCGGATTCGACATCGATCCGACCAAAATGGTATACGACATGTCTGTCAGCGAAAAACAGACAATTGAAATAATAAAGGTGCTATATTACGGCGCAAAAATAATAATCCTCGACGAGCCTACCGCCGTGCTTACCGTGCAGGAGATTGAAAAGCTGTTCAATATCCTGCGCAAGATGAAAGAGGCGGGACATTCCATAATAATCATTACTCACAAGCTGAATGAAGTTATGGACATCAGCGACAGAGTGGCGATTTTGCGCAAAGGCGAATACATCACCACCGTAAACACCTCCGAAACCAACGAGCAGCAGCTGACCGAATACATGGTAGGACGTCAGGTCGACCTAAAAATCGACAGGCCCATTACCGAATTCGACAAGCCGCTCCTCGAAATCCGCGACCTTACCATAAAGAATGACGAAGGCGCGCTGGCGATCGACAAAGTCAACTTCTATATAAGAGGCGGCGAAATTTTGGGCGTCGCGGGAATCTCAGGCTGCGGGCAGAGGGAACTTTGCGAAGCGATAGCCGGCTTGCGCCCCATTTTAAGCGGCGAAATCAACCACAAAGGCGAGAGCATAATCGGACTTAAACCCGAAGAGATTATTAAGAAAGGCATAGCGATGTCGTTTATTCCCGAGGACAGATTGGGAATGGGACTTGCGCCGTCACTTTCCATTACCGACAACATGATGCTCAAGACATATAAGGGCGACAAGTGGTACAATCCCGTCGTGGACAGAAAGAAAGCAAGGGCGGCGGCCGAAAGGGTGATAAAAGAACTCGGCATTGTTACCCCGTCCACAGAAACTCCCGTCAGGCTCCTTTCGGGCGGCAACGTCCAGAAAGTGCTGGTCGGCAGGGAAATTCAGGCAGGTCCCAACGTTATTGTCACAGCTTATCCCGTAAGAGGCCTTGACATTAATTCTTCATACGCGATTTACGACATTCTTAACGAACAGAAGAAAAACGGCGTGGGAATACTATTTATAGGCGAAGACCTTGACGTCATGCTGGAACTTTGCGACAAGATTATGGTATTGTGCCGCGGCAAGCTCATGGGCGTGGTTCACGCCAATAAGACCACAAAAGAGCAGCTTGGTCTAATGATGACGGGAAGCCAGGACCTCAATGTCATCAAGAAAGATAAGAATTTCGGTATAGCCAAGGATACCAACATCAAGGGCGACGCGCCGACCAAAGAGGAGCAGGGCAATGAGTAATCCGAAAAAGAATTCTTCCGAAGTAAAAGAACCCTTGATCCGTATTGCCAAACGTGAAAAAATGTCGGGCGGAAAGACATTGCTGTTCTATACCCTTGCGATAGTGATAGCGCTGATTATCGGCGGCTTTTTCATATTGCTTATCGGGAAAAACCCCTTTATCTATTACGGCAAGGTAATCGCGGGCAATTTTACAAATCTCATATACCTTAAGCACTTCATAGAGAAAATAGTCCCGCTGATAATAACGTCGCTGGGAATATCCGTCGCGTTCAGGATGAAATTCTGGAACATCGGCGCCGAAGGGCAGTTTATTATGGGCGCTCTTATGAGTTCGACGATAATTTTCGCACTCGGTAACACTCCCGGCTGGATTACCGTCATATTGGCGCTTGTATTCGGCGTTCTGGGCGGCGGCGTATATGCGCTTATAGTCGGACTTCTGAAAGTTCAGCTCAATTCCAATGAAACACTTCTTACATTGATGCTCAACTATATCGCGCTTTACCTCCTGGGCTTTTTAAAGAAAACCAACTATTATAAGCAGCTTGGCGTGGGCGCGTTTATCGATTTTAAGGCTTTGCCGAGAAACGGCTGGCTGGCGACGCTGGGAAGCGGAGTGTTTACAATCGATATTTCGGTGTTCTTCGCAATCGGACTTGTGGCGTTTATATTCTTCTATATCAATTACACCAAACAGGGATATGAAATAAACGTCATCGGCGACAGCATAAATACCGCGAAATATGCGGGAATGAATGTCAAGGGAATAATACTTCGCACGGTGTTTATGTCGGGCGCGATTATAGGTCTTGCGGGCGCGCTGCAGGTAATGGGCACTGCGTCCAACCATATGCTTAGCACGGGTATAACGAGCGGTGTGGGCTGGACGGGTATAATTATCGCGTGGCTCTCGAGGCTTAACCCCGTAGGCATACTTATTACGTCCATACTTATGGGCATGCTGGAAAACGGCAGCAGCGTAGCCGAAAGCGCCATGGGAATATCGACCGCAAGCGCCGACGTAATTCAGGGTCTTATCTTGTTTACGGTGCTTGCTATGGACTTCTTCCTGCGCTACAAGGTCATTATCCGCAAAAAAGAAAAGAAAGAAAACAGCGTTACTGAAGAGGTGGTGAAATAATGCAATCGGTAGATAAAGTATTAATTATTGTCACATTTCTCTTTTACGCTGTAAGGACGGGAATACCGCTCCTGCTTGCAACGACAGGCGAAATCCTGCACGAGAAGTCGGGCAGCCTCAACCTCGGTATCGAGGGCATTATGGCGGTGGGCGCCGTTATCGGCTATCTTGGCGCGTGCAAGGCCGACAGTCTTTTTGTGGGCCTTATCGTGGCGTTTTTGGCCTCGGGTGCGTGCGGACTTATTTACGCCTTCCTGACGGTAACTATGCGCGCCAATCAGAACGTAACGGGTCTTGCCCTTACCATATTCGGACTGGGCGTTTATCAGTTTGTGGGACAGTCTTTGAGGGCTTCGGGAAAATTTCCGCTGCTTGCCAGGTCTCCCGGACTTGTAAGCTCCATTACCGATAAGGGTATACCGCTTTTGAGAGATATACCGTATGTCGGAAAACTGCTTTTCTCCTACAATATCTTTGTCTATCTCAGCGCAATAATCGCGCTTGCGTGCTGGATTTACATAAAATACACCCGAACAGGCTTGAGAATGCGCGCGGTGGGCGAAAGCCCCAACGCCGCCGACGGCGTGGGAATAAGCGTCGACTCGGTCAGATACGCAAACATAATAATCGGTAGCGGAATCTGCGGAATAGGCGGATTGTATCTTGCCCTTCTTATAAACGGCGGAGAGTGGAACACAAGCTGGATAAACGGCTTTGGCTGGATAGCCATCGCGCTGGTCATTTTTGCCAGCTGGTCGCCCGCAAAGGCAATCGGCGGCTCTTTCCTGTTCGGCTTGTTCTACACGCTTCAGGCGTGGAAAGGAAGTCTTGCGAGCGTATTCCCCGAGGTACTCGGGTGGATGAATGCCGTACCCAACGACTTTTACCAGATGCTGCCCTTCCTCATTACCGCGCTGGTTTTGATATTCAGCTCGATTACAAAGAAAAAAACGGGTCAGCAGCCTGCCGCCATAGGTATAAACTACTTCAGGGAAGACAGATAGAAAAACCGAAGATAACGGCAAAGGGGCGGAAATTCAGACGGATTTGCGCCCCTTTTTCAAAGGGAGACAATGAGGTTTTTGTTTGACTTTTGAATGGTGTTGTTATAATATATAAATAATGTTTAGTGACAAAAAATTATTGAAAATACTTTTCTAAGGAGATACGTAATATGCCCAAAATGAACTTAGACTGGAAAACGGCTTATGCCTTTATTACCGACGCTTTTGTGGGTGTCGGAGTGCCCAGAGAGGACGCGGAAATCTGCGCCGATGTTTTGCTTGAAAGCGACAAGAGGGGAATCGAGAGCCACGGCTGCAATCGTTTCAAACCCATCTACATCGACAGAATCAAAGCGGGTATACAGAACCCCGTGACCAACTTCGAGATCATCCGCGAGACTCCCACCACCGCCGTTGTAGACGGTCATGACGGAATGGGTCAGGTTATCGGCTACAAGGCTACCAAGATGGCCATAGAGAAAGCCAAGAAGTACGGCATGGGCATGGTCGCCGTCCGCAACTCCTGCCACTACGGCATTGCGGGATACTATGCCAGCATGTGCATTAAGGAAGGCATGATAGGAATCACCGGAACCAACGCAAGACCCAGCATCGCTCCCACCTTCGGCGTAGAGAACATGCTGGGAACCAACCCCCTTACTATAGGCTTCCCCACCGACGAGGAATTCCCCTTTGTGCTTGACTGCGCAACCAGCATCTCCCAGAGAGGCAAAATCGAGTACTATGCCCGTATTGGCAAAGATACTCCCGCAGGCTGGGTTATCGGAAACGACGGCGAACCCAAGACCGACAGCAACAAGATACTCAAAGAGCTCAATACAGGCGAAGCTGCTCTTGCTCCTTTGGGCGGAATCGGCGAGGAAATGGGCGGATATAAGGGATACGGATACGCGACTGTCGTAGAGGTCCTCAGCGCGGCTCTTCAGCAGGGCAACTACCTTAAGATGCTCAGCGGCATAGGCGCCAACGGCGAACTCGTTCCCTATCACCTCGGACACTTCTTCATCGCCATCGACACCAACGCGTTTATGGGTCTTGAAGAGTTCAAGAAGACCGCAGGCGAAATAATGAGAGAACTCCGCGCTTCCAAGAAAGCTCCCGGCAATGACAGAATCTTCACCGCCGGCGAGAAAGAGTACGAAGTATGGCTCGAGCGCAAGGACGCAGGCGTTCCGATCAACGAAGCCGTTCAGAAAGAAATGTCCAAAGTAAGAGACGAACTTAAACTATCTTACGTATTCCCGTGGGAAAAATAACAGGAGAATAAAAATATGAATTATCTTGAAGAATCCTTAAAACGCCATTATGAATGGAAGGGCAAACTTGAAGTAGTGCCCCGCGCAAGCGTTTCCAGCAAGGAAGAGCTTTCCCTTGCTTACACGCCCGGCGTAGCCCAGCCCTGCCTCGAAATACAGAAAGACGTAGACAAGTCTTATGAGCTTACCAGAAGGTGGAACCTCGTCGCTGTAGTGACTGACGGCACCGCCGTTCTCGGTCTTGGAGACATAGGCCCCGAAGCGGGAATGCCCGTTATGGAAGGCAAATGCGTACTGTTCAAGGCTTTCGGCGGAGTGGACGCGTTCCCTCTGTGCATAAAGAGCAAGGACGTGGACGAAATCGTCCGCACCGTTCAGCTCATCAGCGGCAGCTTCGGCGGTATCAACCTCGAGGACATCGCCGCTCCCAGGTGCTTTGAAATCGAGAAGAAGCTCAAGGCTTGCACCGATATTCCGATTTTCCATGACGACCAGCACGGCACAGCAGTAGTTGCGGCTGCCGCCATAATCAACGCCCTCAAGTATTGTAAGAAGGACATCAGGGACTGTACGGCCGCTTTCAGCGGAGCCGGCGCGGCAGGTGTCGCGGTTTGTAACCTCCTTCTCAATATGGGACTTAAGGACGCCATAATGTGCGACAAGAGCGGTATTCTCGCGGCCGATATGAACGATCTTCCCGCCGCCAAGGCCGAGCTTGCATCTTATACCAACAAAACCCTCAAGCACGGTACTCTTGCCGACGCTATGCGCGGTGCTGATATATTTATCGGCGTGTCCGCCCCCAACGTTGTCACCAAGGAAATGGTAGCCAGCATGGCTCCCGGTTCCGTCGTGCTCGCTATGGCCAACCCCGTTCCCGAAATCATGCCCGACCTCGCGAAGGAAGCCGGCGCAACTGTCGTGGGAACAGGCAGAAGCGACTTCCCCAATCAGATCAACAACGTGCTCGCCTTCCCCGGAATATTCCGCGGAGCGTTGGACGTGCGCGCAAGCGACATCAACGAGGAGATGAAGATCGCGGCCGCTTATGCTATTGCTTCTCTCGTAAGCGACGAAGAGCTCAGCCCCGAATACATCATCCCCAGGGCGTTTGACCCCAGAGTGGGCAAGACGGTTGCCGCTGCGGTAGCGGAAGCTGCCCGCAAGTCGGGAGTCGCCCGCATATAGGGATAGACCCCAAAAAAAACAAGCAAAGAGACCGCCGGAATCGCGGTCTCTTTTTTATTGTTGAAATGCGCGCTTAATTATGGTAATATATTCAATATATGAGGTAGATATGTCAAACAACAGGAGATTCAAAAACAGAAGGCCGTCAAAGGTCGACACATATAAGCCACCGTTTTCCGAAGAGGTGCTTTCGCAGAGCACAGATATACTTAATTTGCGGGAAAATACAAAAAAACTTCTCAACGGTGCGAGCATTCTTACCGTAAGAGACGTGGTGAGGAGAGAAGACAAGGATTTTTACAGAATATCCACTTTCAATAAAAAAAATCTGATCGAACTCAAAAATGCGCTAAGGGTAAAAGGTCTGCATCTCAAGCCCGAGACGCAAAACGATAATGGCGCGATGCAAAACGCGCCTCAGCAAAACGCGCCGCAGAACTCACCCCAAAAAGCCGACCGCAGCAACATGCAGGAAAGGCGTCAGGGATACAATCCCTCGGGCAGAAGAGAGCCAAGGGAAAACCAAACGGTTTATGTGGAAACCACGAGAGTTGTACACCCGCCCAAAGCCCTCGCCGAGCCTGTAAAGGAGACGCTCGACATTTACGTCAAGATAAACAAAAACGGTAAGTGGGGCTTCAAGGACAGAGAGGGGAAATTTGTTATTGAACCCATCTACGACGAAGTGTTCAACTTCAAAGAAGACCTTTGCTGCGTACAGAAAGACGAACTCTTCGGATATATCGACAGACAGGGTAAGGAAGTCATCCCGCCCGTTTACAACTGCGCGCTGTCCTTCAGCGACGGCTACGCGTGCGTCTATAAGGGCGACAAGTGCGGCTACATCAACGCAAAAAACGAAGTAATAATAGATTTTAAATACGACGCGGGCACGCCCATGTCAGACGGAGAATGCCGCGTTAAAAAAGACGGGAAGTGGGGAGAACTCCACCTTGTTCCCGCCGAGGACGGCAAAGGCCTTATCGAGACTGTCCGTTGGATAATCTAAATCAGTAAGAGAAGATAGCCTATTCCCGCTCCGAGAAATGTTCCTATCGCGTAGCCTATCGCGCCGAGTATAAGCCCGGGCGCGGTGAGGTTGTCGTTTTTTAGGTGAGCGGTCAGCGCCGGCACAAAAGCGGGGCCGTAAATGCCCGCCGTGGCTATTACCATGGTGCAGTCCACGTCGATTTTAAAAATTTTGTTGAAGATGACGTGTACGATAAACGTCACTACCGTAATAAACGCAAATTCCAGGAAAATATAAACCGAACTTATGTCTATGTCTTCCCAGACAATGGACATCGCTATTGATATTGAAAAGACGAGTATAAGGTACATGCCGACAAAGTTGTTGCCTTTTACCTCGCGCACTTTTTTGCTGAACGAGCAGGCTGTGCCGCCGATTGTGGCGACCAGCATCATAACGGGCACTATATAATCTGTCATCGCAGCGGTTTTTCCCGTGAGTATCCACACAACGACGCCTAGTCCCGCGCCCACAAGCGCGAAAGAGAGAGCTATCAGAATGTTTAAAGCAAGCGGCTTTTTCTCAATGTTTTTTATGTCGAGCAAGTCAACGTTTTTGACCGAATCGCTGTCTTTATAATAGCTTTCAAGGGGCGGAGCGTTGAGAAAACGCTTAAGGAGCGGCTTGCATATTGTCAACAAAAACAAATAGAATACGCCGCCCACTATCATGTCGGAAATGTTGGCAAGTGCGATTGTGGGAACGGCTACTCCCAATATGCTGCCGATTGCGTTAAGATTGGGCGTGCCGCCCGTGTAAAGTCCAATCGCCATGCCCGCGAGCGCGCCGTTCTTTTCGATTTTGCCTCTGAAGATAAAAAATGACGCGACCGACACGACAATTACCGAAACGGTCAATATGCCAAACGACACAAGCGCCCGTTTTGAGATATTCTTTACTTTTTTCAGTTCGGTGCTGAAAAGGAGCAGAGGGATGGCTATTCCTATGCTGACAAAGCCGCCAATCTGTCCAACGTCGGGATTGAGCGCGACATCTGCGCCCGAAAGCCTTATCAGAAAGAGAATTATCGAAATAAGTATTCCCGCGGCATAAGCAAGGGTAATGCTGCCAATCGTTTTAACGATTTTAGTATCGCGGAAACGCATTATAAGGGCGGGGGCAAATATCATCACCGCCGCCTGAATTATTGTGATAGCTATGCTCATATATTTTTACCCATTATCCTGTAAATTTTGGATATCTCGCCCCCGAATTTCACCAGAGCGCCCCACGACGCGGCGTTTTCTTCCATTATTGTGCCGCCTTCAAATTTCGTTATGCCGTGTTTTTCAAATGCCTCGTACAGCTTGTAGTAAATAAGCGCTATTACGCCTTTTTTCTGGTATTCGGGAATGACATACTGCAGTATGCCTCGCACCGAGTCTATTTTATTCTTTTGAGTCAGAAAGACAAGGGGTTTTATTTTTCCTTTTGTCTTTCGGAGTATCTGGTTGAAGTCGGGCATGACAAGGCAAAAACCTACCGCCTTGCCGCCGGTAGTTTCCCTCGCGATTTTGATAAAATCGGGATTGACAAGAAATTTCACGCTGTCGGCAAATTTCCTTATGACTTCGATTGAGGGCGCTTCCTGATAGTTGATTTCGGTGGTCGCCGCAGTCAGAATGGAATGAATGTCCTCGATGTCTCTGTCCATGTTTTTAAGGTCGAGGCTGTCCACCTTTATATTAAGGATATTGTCCATTTTTTCGCCTATGAGGCGCACTTTGTCGGTATTATCTTTTTCGAGCGGAATTCTGACCGTGTAGGTGTCGTAGGCCTTTTGATAGCCGAGATCTAAAAGGTGTTTTTCGTAGTAGTCGTAATTGTAGCTTGTCATGAATGTATGGTCTTCCTCAAAGCCTTTTACGAGGATTCCGCGCCTTGTGTCGGGGTCGAAAGGGGAGAAGGTGCCTTCGATGTAGGGTACCCTGCCTTTGAGGTCGTTTTCCATGTATTCAAACAATTCGCGAGAAACGTCCGATTCATCGATACAGTCGAAGTAAGAAAAGTACCCGATATTCTGCTTTTTGTGCTTGCTGTAGTCGATGGTGTAAAGGAGCCTGCCTGCGGCGACTCCGTCTTTTTCACAAATCAGAGCGGTGTAGGATTTTTCCTGGAGAACTATTTTGGAAAGCTCTTTTTTCAGTGAATAAAAAATGGGAAAACCGTATTTTTCGCAGTCTCCGTAAAGGTCTTTAATAAAAAAGACGAATTTGTTAAGTTGTTTTCGGTCGGATACCTTTGTAATCAACTTGAAAAACGCCCCCTGTCTACTATAGTATAGCATAATGCGGGATAATTTTGCAAATTTTGGACGTAACGCAAAAGGACATACCGCGCTCAGTATGTCCTTCAAAAAGTTTATATTATTGAAAAAAAAGCCTTATTGTCTGATGGAATCCAGCATTTTAGCGATCCTGGCTTTCTTTCTGGCAGCGGTATTGATGTGGTAGATACCGTCGCTCTTGGCAGAATCGATCATGGATACAAGACCGGGGAAAAGTTCGCTCGCCTTAGCAAAGTCCTTGGCGGCTACAGCAGCCTCATACTTTTTCATAGCAGTCTTGATTGCGCTTTTCTTGCTTGTATTTCTGGCGTTTTCCTCACGGCTTATCAATATACGCTTTTTTTGTGATTTAATGTTGGCCATTATTTGTCTCCTTATGATGTCAATTACGTTTGGTATTTTATCATAGCCGCAATAAAAAAGCAATAGAATTTCAGTATATTTACCGAGCAAAATCGCATAATTTGAGTATGACGCGCGTTTACAGGGAATTGTGGGAAGGCGGAATCGCTTCCCGGGCGAAAACGACGGAAGAACATGTCGAAAAAAAATATTACGGGCGCATCGCCGTAAAATACGCTCGCGACGAAGAGGGAAGCGACTACATCACCCTGAGCGTAAAGAACGACGTTTACAACGATAAGGCACTACAGGACAGAATAATCGAGGAAATGATAAAAGGGATACGGTTTTTCATAAAAAAGTACCGTCTTACGCCCGATGCGTCCATTATGGTGGTGGGACTCGGAAACGGCAACATAACCGCCGACAGCCTGGGCGCGAGGGTATGCGACAGGCTGGTTGTCACAAAACACCTTTACGACAGGCGCGAGATTGCCGCAAAATGGGGATGCCTTTCCTGCGTTAAGCCATCGGTCAGCGGAGTGACGGGAATAGACAGCTATGAAATAATAAAATCGTTAATCAGTTCCCAAAAGCCCGATATGATTATCGCCGTCGACACCCTCGCATGCGGAAGCTATGCCCGCCTTGCCGCCAACATCCAGATGAGCGACGACGGCATTGAGCCGGGACGGGGGGTGGGAAACCCCAAACCTAAGTTAAATCACAAAAGCCTCAAAATTCCCGTGCTCGCCATCGGCGTGCCGCTTGTTATATATATCAGCAAGCTGATTCTCTCAATCGACCCGCAAAACAGCATTGTTATTCCCAAAGAGCTTACCGACCTTGTCGTCACCGCCAAGGAGATAGATTTTCAGATATCCGACTTTTCGTACATCATTTCCGAAAGCATAAATCAAAGCGTTCATTTCCGCCATAAAAATTTTGAATATGTATAGATAATAGTAAAAAGTACTTTTTAGCTATTGTAAAACGCACAAAAAGATGTTATCATAGGTAACGGGGTCTTTTTGCCCCGCGTATTTTCATTAAAAATATCAGTGCATAGGAGAGATGATATGGCAGGTTACAGCAAAGAAAAAGTAAGAAATATCGCGCTTATCGGACACGGCGGAGAAGGTAAAACGTCGTTGCTTGAAGCGATTCTGTTCAACACGAAAGCCATTGACAGACTGGGCAAGGTTGAAGACGGAACTACGGTAAGCGACTTTGACCCCGAAGAAATCGCCAGAAAAATGAGCATCAACATGGCGATGAGCAATGTGAAATATAAAGATTACAAAATCAACATTATAGACGTTCCCGGATTTTTCGATTTCGAGGGTGAGTTTGTCAGCGCGCTCAGCGTTGCCGACGGCGCGATAGTGGTAACCCAGGCTACAGGAACACTCAGCGTGGGTGCCGAAAAAGCCATTACATACTGCCTTGAAAACAAGATCCCCATGATCGTGTTTATTAACGGAGTTAACAAGGAAAACAGCGACTTCTTCAAGACAGTCGAAGCTATAAGGGCAAAATACGGCAACAAGGTTGCGGCAATAGAATATCCCATCATGAACGGAAACCAGATGGCGGGATATGTCGATGTCATCGAGCAGAAGGCGTTCGACGCCGAGCTCAAGGAAATCGCCGTGCCTTCCAATCTCGCCGAGAAAGCGGCAAGCGAAAACAACGAACTTTCCGAAACCGCGGCCGGCGCGAGTGAAGAACTAATGGAGACCTATTTTGAAAATGGGGAGCTGAGCCGTGAAGAAAAATTGAAGGGCATTAAGCTCTTGGTAGGCGCGACCGAATTTGTGCCCGTCATCGCGGGCGTTGTCGTCGGTCCCAAGCCCTATCTTGCCAACCTGCTTGACCTCATCGTTGACCTTATTCCCTATACAGGAGAATCCAAAGCCGTAAAAGCCACAAAGAACGGCGAAGAAGTAGAAATTCCCTGCGACGAGAGCGCGCCTTTTGCAGGACGCATCTTCAAGTCCATAATCGACCCGTTTGTCGGCAAACTGTTGTTCTTCAAAGCCTACAGCGGCAGCGTAAAGAGCGGCGACACCTTATACAATTCCGCCAAGGACGAGACCGAAAAGATAAGCTCGCTGTATGTCATCAACGGCAAACAGCAGGTTCCTGTCGACGTAATCAACGCGGGCGACATCGGCGCGTTTGCGAAGCTCAGCTATACCGCCACAAATGATACCCTTTGCGACCCCAACAATAAGATAGCGTTTGCCCCGATCGCTTTTCCGAAGCCCGTATTCACGCTGGCTTTGGTTGCCGACGAGAAGGGCGGCGCCGACAAAGTCGTGGACGGCCTGAGAAAGATGATGGAAGAAGATAATACCATCTGGGTAGGCAAAGACCAGGATACAGGCGAGACGGTAATAAGAGGCATGGGCGAAACTCAAATTGACGTCATGCTCAAGAAGATCAAGAATAAATATAAGGCCGAGGCTGTGCTTGCCGAGCCCAAAGTTGCTTACAGAGAGACTATCAAGAAGAAAGTCGAACAGCAGGGCAGATGCAAGAAGCAGAACGGCGGCAGCGGTCTGTTCGGCGACGTGTATATCCGCTTTGAGCCCGCGCCCGAGGTTGAAGAATTCGATTTCGGCGTAGAGGTCGTGGGCGGAGCCGTTCCCAAGCAGTTCTTCCCCGCTGTAGAGAAAGGTCTCAGGGAAATCAAAGCAACAGGTATGCTCGCGGGCTACCCGATGGTAAACTTCCGCGCCGTGCTGTATGACGGAAGCTACCATCCTGTAGACAGCAAGGAAGCCGCGTTCATCGAAGCTGCCAAGATTGCGTTCAAAGACGGTATCCCGAAGGCCAATCCCATACTTCTCGAGCCGATTATGAACATAAAAGTCATAGTACCCACCGAGTTCATGGGCGACATAATGGGTGACATCACCAAGCGCCGCGGCAGAATTTTCGGTATGGAAAACGACAAGGACAAGACCATCGTCAGCGGCGAAGTTCCGCAGGCCGAAATGGGACGTTACGCAATCGACCTTCGCAGTATGACCCAGGGCAGGGGCAAGTTCTCCACCTCGTTTGCGAGATATGAAGAAGTTCCCGCAGCCAACGCCGCGAAGATAATCGAAGAATCCAAGCGTGCTTAATTAAATCACAACAAAACAGGGCGGGGCGCGTGATGCGCCCTGTTTTTCGGTAAAATACAGGTATGAAGTGCTATCTTTGCCCAAAAATGTGCGGGGTTGACAGAGAAAAAGCGGAAGGCTTATGCCACGCCGACAACGATATGCGGATATGCCGCATAGGCAAACACTTTTTTGAAGAGCCGCCCATTAGCGGAACAATGGGTAGCGGCACGGTGTTTTTCTCGGGCTGCACAATGGATTGCGAATTCTGTCAGAACTATCTGATAAGTAAGTCAAAGGCGGGAAGGCTATACACACCCGAACGGCTTGCCGAGGCGATAAGAGAGCTTGAAAGAAGCGGCGTTCATAACATAAATTTCGTAACCCCCACCCATTTTTCCCACAGGATACGGGAGACTCTGGACATTTACCGCCCCCAAATTCCCATTGTGTACAACACATCAGGCTATGAAAGACCCGAAACGATAAGTGAAATGCACCCTTACGTCGATATTTACCTTCCCGACTTGAAATACGCCGCCCAAGACACGGCGCAAAAGTATTCAAGGAGGAAGAATTATCCCCGATTTGCAATTGAAGCTATCGAAGAAATGGTAAGCGCAAAGCCTCTTATTATCGAAAACGGCATTATGAAACAGGGCGTAATAATACGCCACCTTGTTTTGCCCGAAAATGTAAAAAACAGCATAGAAGTACTGCGGATTTACGCGGAAAAGTTTAAAGAGCGCGCGCTTATAAGCATAATGAGCCAGTTTGTGCCCTGTCACAAGAGCACAATAAAGCGCACGTTAAAACCCGTGGAATACAAACTTATACTTTCTCTCCTTGACGAACTCGGCATAAACGACGGATTTGTGCAGGATTTAAATTCCGCCACTACCGAATTCATTCCTGATTTTGAGGTTTAGCCATCATCATTTTAAGTAAATTCACTACATTGTTCCCGCTGAAGGCGATATCGTCAAAATTGCCCGCGGGATTTTGATTGGGTACGGTATTTTGGGGTCTTTGGTTTTGGGTGTTTGAAGAGTTACCCTGATTGAAATTTCCCATATTTGAATTGCCCATGTTGCCGCCGTTCATCATATTGAGCATGCTCATCATGGGATTATTGTTATTGTTGCCCCCGAGCATTCCGAGTAACATTTGCGTCATGGGGTTGTTATTATTGTTATTATTTGTACCGGTTTTCCCCGAATTCATCATCATAATAAACGGCAATAATGACATCATATCCATAGCGTTTAACTCCTTTTGAGCTGCTCAATAAGCGATTTCATCTTGGCGCGCTGCTCCTCGGTAAGAAAGGCGCTCGCCGTGTTGTAGAAGTTGTCAAGCTGTTCGGGAGAGACCTTGCCGCTCGACACGCTTCCTTCCTTAAAAAGTTCTTTCATAAGCTCGCTTTCGGGCATTGCCGAATACTTGTTTATGGCGTCCTGCATATTCACAGGCTGTTCGGGCGGAGGATTGCCCTGATTGGGAGAACTCTGCGCTTGTTTTTTTCTTATATAATCGGCGATATTCATAAAAACCCTTCTCTGTTTTATATACCATATGAAGGATTAATCTTTTTTGACACCCTTGTTTTCGGCAATCTCCCTTACCGCGTCGCAAAATGCCTCTATATCGTGTTTTCTGTTGTTATAGCCGATGCTCACTCTTACCGCGCCGATTTCGCCCGTTCCGAGGTGCCTGTGCATCAAGGGCGCGCAATGCAGTCCGCTTCTCACGCAAATGTCGTATTCATTCGAGAGAATATCGCCCGTTTCGGGACTCGGAATGCCGTTTATATTGAACAATACTATTCCGTTTGCCGCGCCGTAGATTTTTATGTCGGGAATCTGTTTCATTTCATCAACGAGAAAAGCGTCAAGTTTTTCGATTTTTCGTACAATTTTCTCGTGTTTTTTCATGGTCCACGATAACGCTTTTCCGAGACTTATTATTCCCACCGCATTGACCGTTCCCGCTTCCAGGCTGTCGGGAATGATAATGGGCGGGTCGAGGGTAAGCCCCGATATCCCGGTGCCGCCATAAAGAAGGGGAGAGATTTTAACCGACTTTTTTGCGAGCAGAAAGCCGCTGCCTTGTATCCCGTGGAGGGACTTATGCCCGGGCACAGCTATCATGTCAATGTCGGAATAGTCGAGACTTATGTGCCCTGCAGCCTGTGCCATGTCGACAAGTACAAGTGCCTTTGATTTTTGCTTTATGATTTTTGCCATTTCGGCGACGGGCGGAGTGTAGCCTGTCGCATTGCTCATGGCGGTGATTGCGACCATTGAAGTGGGGACGCTTAAGGCGTTAATAAGGGGATCTATAAGTCCGTCCTTATCCGGAGAGAGGATTTTGAGCGTGATTTTGCCCGTTTTTTCAAGGTATTTTAGCGGGCGCAACACCGAATTGTGCTCATAGATTGTCGTGATTACCTGCTTTGAGAGAGATGTGCCGAAAATGGCGAGGTTGAGCGCCTCGGTGCAGTTTTTGGTGAAGATGACGTTGCCGTCAAAAAAGTGCTTGCAGATAAGCGAGCGCGTTTCTTCGATTCTCATAGCCGTCCGCACGCTGGCTTTGTGAGACGCGCGTCCGGCATTCGCACTGTTGATTATTTCATTAAGACACGCGATCTTTACGCATAAAGGCTTAAATCTCGAAGTTGCCGCATTGTCAAGGTATATCATTTTCCCTCCATTCACAACGTTATTGTTCTCGATAATATAAATGTATTATAGTACTTAACTTGATATTCAAAGGAGAATTTTTATGGAAACACTCGCTTCTTTTGGCTCCCGCAGTGAAGCGGTCAAATTATTCAATGTCTTAAAAAACAAAAGAATCGCCGCGTATATGATAAACACTCCGTCTTCATTAAGGGCAGGGTGCGGGCTCAGCGTCGTTTTCCCGTCCCATAACAGGCTTGAAGTCAACATGCTGATATGGCAGTTGGGCTTTGTCAGCTTTATGGGCTTTTTTGTGAAATAAGACACAATAGGTCAAAACCGGACATAATTTTTTATCCGCTTTAGTTTATTCTTTTCCTATGGGCAAGAGTATTGTTGTTACATCGGGAAAAGGCGGAGTAGGCAAGACCACCGTCACCGCGAATCTCGGTATAGCTCTGGCGTGGCGGGGGCGCAAGGTCGTGCTGGTGGAAGGCGACATCGGGCTGAACAATCTCGATGTATGTATGCATATTGAGGACAAAGTCCTATACGACATAGGCGACGTTGTCAAAAACAAGTGCACGATAAATCAGAGTCTCGTGCCGTTTTGCGACAATCTATTTGTACTGCCCGCTACCTCCATGACTTCGACACTCGTCTCCACCTTGCAGTTTATAGAAATTGTCGATAAACTCAAGGACGCTTTTGAATACGTTATTATCGACTGTCCCGCGGGGATTGAGGACAGCTTTCACCGCGCGATAAAAGGAGCTGACGAAGCTATATTAGTGACTACGCCCCACATCGCCAGCATAAGGGACGCGTATAAAGTCAGCAGGGTTTTGTCAAGCTATCGCCTCGAAAAGCAGGGGCTTATCGTAAACCGTATGCAGGGCGCAAACGTTCTTGACAGGACAATGCTTTCGGCAAAGGAAATAACAAACGCACTCCAGCTCGAATTATACGGCGTGATACCCGAAGGCAACGACGTAAATCTCTTTTCGGTAATTACCGAGCTTAAGCCCAATTCTCCCGTTACGTTCAGCTATAACCTTATTGCCGAATACCTTGACGGCGGGGCGAAAAAGATATACGACTATACCGCCGAGTATAAAGGTTTATTCAATAAGCTACTGAGGAAATTGAGACAATGAAAAAGCGCAGCGAAAACGAATTGTTGAGATTGCACAGAATTATTCTTACCGACGACACCAATATTCCAAACAGCACCGTAGAAATTCTGAAGGCGGATACAAGGTCCTTTTTTGACAACCATTTCAGGCTGGACGAGGACAGCTTTAAAATGAACATCACGGTGGCGGAGAACGGGAGTTACGAGGTGGAGGTGTCCTTTAGGGCTAAGGATATGTACGATATTAAGGTAATAAAATAACTTTCATTGACTTTAGCGTCATTTTATGGTACTTATAGATACGATGAAAAACGTATCGGAAAAGGCCGTCAGGACTTCAAAAATCACAGCCTATGACGTTGTTTATACCGCAATGGCGGTAACCCTCATCTCTGTATGTTCGTGGATAACAATTCCCATGACCGTTCCTTTTACCATGCAGACATTCGGCGTGTTTGTCTCGGTCGCGCTTTTCGGACTTTACAGGGGTACGGCGGCGGTGCTTATCTATCTCGCTCTCGGAGCTCTCGGCGCGCCCATATTTTCGGGCTTTAACAGCGGAATAGGGTACTTGCTGGGAAATACGGGCGGATATCTTATCGGCTTTTTATTTGCGGCTATTGTTTCGGGACTGATTATTAAACTTTTCGGCCAAAAACCGTACATAATGTTCCTCGGCATGGCGGCAGGGCTTATAGTATGCTACGCTTTCGGCACGTTGTATTTTATTTATGTGTATACAAAAAACGCGGGGAGCGTGGGGCTTCTGACCGTGCTGACATGGTGCGTCTTTCCGTTCATAATTCCCGACATTTTAAAGATTATTTTAGCGGCTTTTATTGCAAAACGCTTTTCAAAATACGTTAAGGGCGTTAAAAGTTTATAACGCCGAGGTGCTCGAGAAGTATTTTAATACCTATGAGTATGAGGATAATGCCGCCGGCAAGCTCGGCTTTTTTCTTGAACTTTGCGCCGAACACGCCGCCGATCTTGACGCCCACGGCAGATACGATAAAAGTTATCGCGCCGATAAACGCAATCGCCACCCATATGTTGGCCTCAAGGAAGGCAAATCCGACTCCAACGGCAAGCGCGTCAATGCTTGTAGCAATAGCGAGAGGGAGCATTATTTTTACGGATAATGAGGGATTTTCGTCGCCGTCCTCTTTCTTGGAGAGGGCGCCGATTATCATTTCGCCGCCTATTATGACGAGAAGAGCAAAGGCTATCCAGTGGTCAAAAGCTCTGATTTTTTCGGCAAAGAGGGAAGCAAGAAAGTATCCGATGAGGGGCATAAGCGCCTGAAAACCGCCAAACCACGTTCCCACCACAAGTGAGTTTTTCACGGTGGTTTTCTTTATTGATAGCCCTTTGCAGACGGCGACGGCAAACGCGTCGGCGCTAAGCCCGAGGGCGGTTACGGCAAGTTCCCAGATTTCCATATAATTGCTCCGTATTTATTTTATTATGGAGTTGTGACAGTTAAAACAGAAAGATTATACGCCCAAGATACGTAAAAGGCAAGGTTTTGTGATAAACTTAAAGACAGCAAGAAAAGTCAAGATTTTCCGGCGCGGCTCGATTTATAATTTTGATTGACGAAAGGAGGAGAAAGTGGACCATAAAGCGGAAGCCGTATTCAGAATGCAGAACTACATCCGCGAGAATATCGACAAGGAGATTACCTTGTCCGCTCTGAGCTCGGGGTGCGGATATTCTCCGTGGTACGCGTACCGTTTGTTTCTGCTCTACACCGGCTACAGCCCGGCCGACTATATACGCAAACTGAGGCTTTCCAATTCGGCGCTAAAGCTGCGCGACGAACACGTCAAGATTATCGACGTCGCTCTCGACGCGGGCTTTTCCACCCCCGAGAGCTATCAGAGAGCGTTTTTCAAAGAATTCGGGCTTAATCCCAAGGAATATGCGCTAAACCCCGTTATGATCAATCTGTTTTACCCCTACCTCGTCGAATATAAGAAAAAGGAGAAAAAAGACATGAAAGAAACTACAAACATCTTTGTTACCCTTATCGAAAAGCCCTCAAGAAAGGTCATCGTAAAACGGGGAATAAAAGCCGCCGACTACTTTGAGTATTGCAACGAAGTAGGATGCGACATCTGGGGAAAACTGCTCAGCATTAAAGGAATAAGTTCGGAGCCTGTCAGCATGTGGCTTACGCCTAAATACATCAAGGCGGGCACATCGGAATATGTGCAGGGAACCGAAGTTTCGGCAGACTATGCAGGAAGCGTTCCCGAAGGGTTTGACGTAATCGATATGCCTGCCGCCAAATACCTTGTGTTCCAGGGCGAGCCTTTTGAGGAAGAAGATTATTGCGAGGCAATTGAGGCATTGCAGAGCGCGATTGAAAAGTACGACCCCGCCGTGATTGGATTTGAGTGGGACGACGAAAATCCCCGTATCCAACTGGAGCCGAGAGGGGAGCGCGGATATATCGAGCTTATCGCGGTGAAGAACAAGAAAAACTGATAAAAACGGGATGGCGGAAACGCCATCCCGTTTTTTTTTGGAGCTAACGGGGGGACTCGAACCCCCGACCTGATGATTACGAATCATCTGCTCTACCGACTGAGCCACATTAGCAAGTTCAACGTTTATAATATTTTATAGCATTTTATCGGTTTTGTCCATTACTTTTTAAAACTTTTCATGCTCTGTATGAAAACGGACCATAAAAAAATGCCTTTTGTTTATTCCCAAGTTTAGCATATCATTTTTATATCTAAAAATGCGTGATAAGTTATACCCTTCTTCCGCTCGATTTCACAGCGAAAATAAATGACACAAATGAAGAAAATATGTTATACTAACGTAAATAATAAATAATCAGATAAAAATATTAGCCATTGTAGCCGCGGCGGGTGAAAACCCTGTTGTGACAGAAAAACAAAAGGAAAACCCCATGATACTGAAAAAATTCAGCGATTTTATTGTCAAATATAAATACATTGTGCTGGCGGTTTTTGCCGTTTTGCTCATTTTGGGCATTGTCGGCACAGTTTTTCTTGTTAAGGACAAAGACAAAATCAATTCCGACATGGTGAGCTACCTTACCGAGGATTTCAACATCAAAAAAGGACTGGGCTTTCTTAAGGACAATTTCGGGATTAAAGGCGACGCCATGATAGTGGTCAGGGGCGTGGAAAACGACACGGCACTGAAAGATTCCGTCGAAAAGATAAAAAAAGACCACTCCAGGCAACTCAGCCAGTTTATATGGGTGGAGGATATGGAAAGCCTGGAAGAATTAAGAAGTCAGCTTTCCGCCGTTGACAAAGATAAGCTTGCGTTTTTGCAGGAAGAAAACATGAAAAGATTCCTTCAGGACGAAAACTTAAGCTCGATTATGCCCATGCTTAAGTATTTTTCCGACCTTCCGGGCGCGTTTGACATGGAGGTTGACACATCGGAATTCGGACAGTACCTAAAGCGAGACGTAGGAAACGGCGCATACGACTATGTAATGCTCGTCATGACCAACCTTCCCACATCCTCGACCGAGGCGTTTGAGCTCCTCGACGATATTAAGGCAGAACTTACCGCCACAAAAATAACGGTGGGCGGAGTGGAGCAGGAGAGGGCGATTGCGGCGGCGGGCATGACGCAAAACTCCAAGACGACAACCGAAGAAACGATGGGCGACATCCCCAATTTCCTCGTGTTTGCGATTATCGCGGTAATAATAATTCTGCTAATTACAAGCGCCAGCCTGATTGAGCCGCTGATTCTCATCGTAACTTTGGGCGTAAGCATAGTAATAAGCATGGGAATAAATTACCTCTATCCCCAGATAAACATCATTAGCTACGCGACCGGCGCCATACTTCAGCTTGCCATTACCATGGACTATGCGATATTCTTCATGCATACCTACAAGCGTAAGCGTCTTTCGTTAGACGCTGTTGACGCGGCAAAGGAAGCCATTCCCGAGGTTGCGCCCAGCATACTTTCGAGCGGACTTACGACAATAGGCGGTTTTGTCGCGCTGTATTTTATGCGTTTCGGTATCGGCGCCGATATCGCCAACGTAATCATAAAAGGCATACTGTTAAGCATAATCAGCGTTGTCACGCTGCAGCCCATTCTTACTCTGCTCCTTGACAAGGTGATAGTAAAGACAACACATAACTTCAGCGGGCTTATAAACAAGAAAATCGCCGCAAAACACCCTGACAAACCCGAAGTATTATCCAAGACAATGCTGGTAAAGCCCATCGCGCGTTTCAGCGTATGGCAGAGGATAGTGCTTGTTGTTGTCGCGGCGGCGCTTATCGTACCCGCGTTCATAGTTCAGAACAAGATGTCCTATTCTTATCTCAGCCTTTACGAGAGCAAGGCGCAGACCCCTGAAGAAATATTAGCGGAGGAACTGGGCAACCAGACCATAATCGCCGTGCCTCTTGTGCCAAAATCGGGCTACTCCCAGCAGGATTTTATCGAAAAAGTAAAAGCCGATCCAAGCGGCAAGGTAAGCGGAATAGTAGGCGCGTTTACGACGGTCAAAAACGTCGATTCGGCATCGATGATTGCTATGCTGGAGATACTGTCCGATAAAGAAAATATAACCGACATGCAGTCCTTATTGAAGGGTCTTTCCGACCCGGCATCGGATACTTACAGGCTCGTCGAAAGCATTATCACAAATTACGGTCTTTCTCTTGACGAACTCGACCTTGAGCAGTACAATCTCGACGAAATCGACCTTAACGCGATATTAAAAGACTTTGACCCCGCCATGCTTAACTCCTACTTTGCCAAAGCCGACGGCAGGTGGTATACCCTGTATACAGTCAGCATAAAAGGGAGTACCGAGGACGCCGAGGCAAAGGCGTGCTATCAGTACCTCTCAAAGACAATGGACGAAGTTTTCGGCAAGAACAACACTTATTCCATCGGTATGCTTACGGGCAGTTATGACCTGATGGCAACCACGCCGAGAGACTTCCTTATCGTCACTCTCGTTAGCGCGGGTATTATACTTCTCATCGTGCTTGCGACACTCAGAAATCCGTTAAAGAGCATTATTCTCGTTATCCTCATCGAGCTTGGCGTATGGATAAACTTCTCCATAACTCAGCTTATGGGACAGACGATAAACTTCATGGTCTACATCATCATAAGCGGCATACAGTTGGGCTGCACCGTGGACTACGCCATACTTCTCGCCAACACCTTTGAGAAAAACCGCAAACACTCCAAAAACGGCAAGGAATGCGCGCTTAATTCGGCGATTGAGGCGGTGCCCGCGATATTTACCAGCGCGATAATCATTATCACCGTCTGTATGGTGGTGTATTTTGTCAGCAAAAACCCGGTAATCAAGCAGCTTACAGCCCTTCTTGCCCGCGGCTCGCTCATTAACTTTATCCTCGTGACGTTTATCCAGACCGCCATAATGTCCTTCCTTCCCACCGAAAAGAAAAAGGTAAATTATGAAGAGAAACTGAAACAAATCGAGCATAATGAGGAACAATTAAAGAAACAGCCCAAAACAAAATAAATCGTTTGCAACGGCTTTGCCGCTATGCTATAATGTTTACAGAAAAAAATTCTATAAATGGAGGATTTTTATAGTGCAATATACTCACGAAGTAGAAAAAATGGTCTGCGTAAAGAAAGGATGTGACCATGGTCCTGCACCGATCCCCGAAGAAGGAAAATGGGTGCAATCCAAGCAAATTTCCGATATCAGCGGACTTACTCACGGCGTAGGCTGGTGCGCTCCTCAGCAAGGCGCCTGCAAATTGACGCTCAACGTAAAGAAGGGCATCATTCAGGAAGCTTTGGTCGAGACCGTCGGCTGCTCGGGTATGACGCATTCCGCTGCCATGGCGGCAGAAATTCTGCCCGGCAAAACCGTGCTCGAAGCCGTTAACACCGACCTCGTATGCGACGCTATAAACGTTGCTATGAGAGAGCTGTTTTTACAGATAGTCTACGGCAGATCGCAGTCTGCGTTCAGCGATGACGGACTTCCCATCGGCGCCGGACTCGAGGACCTCGGCAAAGGTCTCCGCAGCCAGGTAGGAACGATGTATTCCACACTCCAGAAGGGCGTGCGCTACCTCGAAATGGCCGAAGGTTATGTTACCCGTCTTGCCCTTGACCAGGAAGGCGAAGTTATCGGTTATGAATTCATAAAGGTAGGACCCATGCTCGAAATGATCACCGTAAAAGGTATGGACGCCAACGAGGCGCTCAAGAAGTGCACCGGCAGATACGGCAGATTCGATGAGGCCGCGACCTACATCAATCCCCGCGTACAATAGGAGGGCGATATGGCAGTAACATTTGAAGGATATGAAAGAAGAATAAAGAAAATAACCGAAGTCTTGAAGCAGTACGGCATTTCCAGCCTTGAGGAAGCCAAAGAGATTTGCAACGCCAAAGGCGTGGATCCCGACGCTATAGTCAAAGGCGTTCAGCCCATTTGCTTTGAAAACGCCGTTTGGGCTTATACGCTCGGATGCGCTATCGCCATTAAGAAGAATTGCACCAAGGCCGCCGACGCTGCCGAAGCTATCGGTATCGGTCTCCAGGCGTTCTGCATTCCCGGAAGCGTCGCCGAAAACCGTAAAGTAGGTATAGGTCACGGCAATCTCGCGGCAAAACTCCTTAGGGAAGACACAAAGTGCTTCGCGTTTGTCGCCGGTCACGAGTCTTTCGCCGCTGCGGAAGGCGCAATCGGCATCGCCAACAGCGCAAACAAGGTAAGAAAAGAGCCTTTGAGAGTTATTCTCAACGGTCTCGGAAAGGACGCCGCATATATAATCAGCAGAATTAACGGCTTTACCTACGTGCAGACCAAGTATGACCAGTGCGCCGATACTCTCGAGGTAGTGAGAGAGGTTGCGTTCAGCAACGGACCCAAAGCCAAAGTGCGCTGCTACGGCTGCGACGACGTCAATGAGGGCGTTGCGGTCATGATAAAAGAGCAGGTTGACGCAGGCATCACCGGCAACAGCACCAACCCCACCCGCTTCCAGCACCCTGTAAGCGGCACCTACAAGAAGTGGACCATCGAAAACGGCAAAAGCTACTTCTCGGTTGCCAGCGGCGGCGGTACGGGACGTACACTTCACCCCGACAACATGGGCGCAGGTCCCGCCAGCTACGGCATGACCGACACCATGGGCCGTATGCACAGCGATGCGCAGTTCGCAGGTTCTTCCAGCGTTCCCGCGCACGTTGAAATGATGGGTCTCATCGGCATGGGAAACAACCCCATGGTCGGCGCCACCGTCAATTGCGCGGTTGCGGTTGAGGAGTGCTTCAAGAAGTAATCGCTATAAAAAACAACCGGAAAGGAGAGGGCGAAATACGCTTTCTCCTTTTTTGTTTGTTTCGCGCGATAAAAACTATTTGTTGACTTAATGCTCTGTTAGTAATATAATTACTATAGGTATATACTGAATTACGGGAGAGAACATGCAAGCTGTCGACCTCAACGCCAGAGTTTCAAAAAAGACCGGTCTAATAATAATTATTTCGGTAATTGTAGCGGTTGTTGCGGCTATGATAGGCATTGCATTGGGGCATGAGGCTTACGAGAAAAGCACGCGCGCCGACATAGTCAATCTCGCCGACTTTACCGAGACCGCTCCCAAAATTCTCGTTTACGGATATAACGACGACAGCATTTCTGTCAACATCTCCGAGATAGTTAAAGTAACAAAAAACGCCACTTTCAAAGTCCTCAGCGTCAAAGAGAAAGTTTCCGACACAGAGTACAACATCATAGATAAATCGGGCGCCAATATCGTCAATGTAAGCGATAAGGTGGCAAAATACGTGACGGTGCAGGTTACCAACAAGCACAAGAATAAGCAGTATATGCTCATTCTTGTCGCAAAAAGCAACCTTAACAACACAATCATTGCTCACAACACTCAGCTCGACGGCAATTTCCTCGACATTTACAATTCTTCCGAGGACTACATTCTGCCCGCTCCCACCAAGACATACACGACCGATATCGGTACATACACCTATGATTTTGAGGGTTGGTACACTTCTCCCGACTATGACGAAGAGTCGAAGATAGAAGTTATCCCTGCGGGGAGCAGCGGTATCTTCAATCTCTATGCCAAGTTCAAAACTACGGGAATGACGATAGGAAATGACGGGCGGTATTATTACACAATGGGCAGATACCCCCAGACAAGAGTTACGAAGTACTCTTACCTCGGACCCTTGAGAGCCGCCGCGGAAGCCGCGCTCAGCTCGCCCAACGGCATTTTCAATTTTGACGCCGACGGCAACGGCTCAGCCGAAACCTATTACAGGTTCAAGCCCGAAAACGCGCCCAACGTAGCCAACAACGGCTATTCGCCGTCCTCATATTACTTTTTCCTTATCGAACCCATAGAATGGGTAATACTTACTACGGGCACTCCGTCAAACGGCGGAACGTATACCTTGATGACGAGGAAAATTCTCGACTGCAGCATATTCGTCGACCAGAGCGCGGCGAGCCTGTTTGAGGGCTTGGGCGACACATACCAGAAGCTTATCAAAAACTATGCAAGCACATTCATAGAGTCCATTTACGGACCCGAAAGCCTGTGGTACAGATCGGGCGCAAAGGAAAAGACCGACGCTTTTTACAAGAGCACCACGTGGCTTACGACAGCCGAAATCAATTCTCTCACGCCAAGATCATACACAGCATATTATACAAACATCAATCTTTCGTTAACCGACCTTTCCCTCAATATTATACCCGACAGAAAGGATGTAAACGACGAGAGAGTGTATTGTCTCCAATATACCGATATGTACAACACAAGCTTCGGCTTTTCGGCTGACGAGGACGCATATGACCCCGCAAGGCGCGCAATAGTAACCGACTTTGCCAAGGCAAACGGCGCGTATTTTGTCACCAACGCAAGATACACCGATGTCGGTACATATTTCTTAAGGGGCGCGGGAAGCACCTACACAGCCGACGACAAGCGTTTTGCTTACGTAAAATACACAGGCGCGGTACACTGCTACACCACTACAAGCTGGAAGATACGAAGCGGTATAAGACCGGCGTGCAGAGCTACGATAACAATATAAGTTTTTCCTAAGGAGTTTGTAATAAATGGCAAAGTATAACGGATTCGGCGGAATGGGCGGCAATATGCAGCAGCTCATGCGCCAGGCACAGAAAATGCAGGAGGATCTCGCTAAAGCGCAGGAAGAATTAAAGGATACCGAGGTCGTCGCGACAGCGGCGGGCGGTATGGTGGAAGTGGTAATGAGCTGTGACAGAAAGCTCACGTCCATAAAGATAAATCCCGCAGCGGTTGACCCCGACGACGTCGAAATGCTGGAAGACATGATAGTAGCGGGAGTAAACGAAGCGTTGAAACTCGTAGAGGAAGAAAATTCCCGCGTGCTCGGACCGCTTACCGGCGGAATGGGCGGAGGCTTGTTTTAATGGAAATTTCAAGCCTGTCCAGGCTTATCGCCAAGTTCAGGAGTCTGCCGGGGGTAGGATTAAAGACAGCCACGCGCTACGCGTACAGCATTATTGAAGGCTCGAAGGAAAATGCCGAAGAATTTGCTCATGCGATAACCGACGCGGTTAACAATATTCATCTGTGCCAAATTTGCGGCAATTTTACCGAACTTGACGTTTGCGATATCTGTACCGAGCGCGACAAGAGTATTATTTGCGTGGTTGCCGACCCCAAGGATATAAATGCTTTTGAAAAAATGGGCGACTACAAAGGCGTATACCACTGTCTGCATGGCACGATAGATTTCCAGAAAGGCAGGGGAGTGGACGATATCAGAATAAAAGAACTTATGGCGAGGCTCACCGGCGTCAGGGAAGTAATCATCGCCACAAACGCCGACATAAGCGGAGAGCTTACGGCAAGCTATCTCGCCAATCAGATTAAGCCGCTTGGGATTAAGGTAAGCCGCCTTGCCTACGGAATAAGCCTCGGGAGCGAAATCGAATACGCCGACGAGCTGACGCTCCAGCGGGCGCTTCAGGACAGAAAGACGTTATAAAACAAAAATGCGCGGACACTAAATATCCGTGCATTTCTTTTATGGTCTGGGTAAGAGGATTTGAACCTCCGGCCTCTTGAACCCCATTCAAGCGCGCTACCAAGCTGCGCCATACCCAGACAGCTACATTATTATAGAAAATTATTACCGCATTGTCAATAAGTTTGACATTCTTTCGAGAAATTATTTCCCCGCGTTATTACTTTTTGCATTCATTATCACAATATGATTTTACGGGATAAGATGTTGAGGGAGAATAACATATTTTATTTTTAAGGTCAATATTGACAAACAATCGGATTTCCTATACACTTAAAAATATACGGACATTTTTGAGGAAAAGCTAAAGATGAACAAGTCATACGCGGCAAACAACAGCGAATTCGAAAAGCTCAACGAGCAGCTTCTGGAAGAAGAAATCCTGTTCACATTGAGAGGCCTGGACAGAGCTTTTGACAGGTATATGTCGACGCTTTACGCTATAGAACAAGCGGCTTTGACGGTTTTTCCCGCATCGGAAGAAATTCACAAAAAAACAAATAAAAAATCGAGATAAGTATTATCGGAATTATTATGCAACGATTTCTCACAGGATTAGTAAAGTTTTTCAAGGTATTGACCATCGTTGTGTTGTGTCTTGCGCTCGTATATATCGCTATTGCGGCGTCGGACAGTCAAGTGGACAACAAGTTTTACCTCGTCCCGCGCAATACAAACTACGGAGCCAATCCCATCTGGCTTGCCGACGGCAGAGATGCTCCCGTAAACGATATCTACAATCAGATAAACACCATCGGAAATAAAGAAGCGGCTTACAGAATGTACGAACTTGCTTGCAGAAAGCTGATGTTGTGCAAGGCATACGGACTCAGGGCTTCCGCAAACGTAAACGTAAACGCGGTAAATCTAACGGTTGACGTTCTGACCAACCGTATCGAGGCATACAAAGTGGTGGGCGAGCCGACGCTAAACGCCAACCAACTTACGGAATCTTCCTATCAGAACACAATATATGTTACAAAAGTCAGCGACCCGGCGCTGAGCGGCATACTCCAGAAAGCCGTACAGATCGCCAACCGCGGCTATGTATACGGAGCCGACAGATACATCCAGTCGGGCAAGCTTTCGGCTATGAACGACGGCGGAGAGGTCGTGGAGTGGTCAGACGACTACAAGAGGGAAGAGCTTACCGACCTTCGCACCTACAATGACAGCGATCTTCGCGAAAAGTGCAACTTTATCATAACCAGGGACACCATACTCAACAACGCCGAAGTCACCCGCGAGTATGACGAAGAAGCCGGGATGTATTTCTATACGATAAAGATTGAGCTTGACTGCACCGACAGCGACCAGCCCGGTTCGGCGGCATACTATGAAGTCAAGGCAATAAGCGACCTTCTTGGAGAAAATATGAAGTCCATGGTCTATAACCAGCTCAAAATAACCATGACCATGTACGAAAACGGCTATATTATCAACTGGACCAGCATACAGGAGTGGACGCTGACCTATCAGGTGGCTTTCCTTAAGGCGACGGGTGTTGCTTTAAGCGAAAAACATGAAGTTTTCACCTACGACCCGAGGGACTGCGAAATAGTCAACTTCACGCGCTAAAATAATGCGATAAACAAAAAAACGGCGGAAAACCGCCGTTTTTTTATTTTATCAAAATAATAGTTTTATAAAGCCTTTCCCATCAGCACGCAGATTTTGGGAATCTTTTTGAGGACGCTAAAGCCGTGCTTTTTGTAAAACTTTATCGCGCGCACGTTTTTGTAGCCCACGCCCAGCATTATGCCCTTTATTTCTTTTTCCTTGAGGTGACCAAGGAGCGTTTCCATCAGCGTTGAGCCGCTGCCGTGTCCCGTAAAACCGGGAAGAATGTCGATGTGAAGGTGAGCTGGGTACTGTTTCGCATATTTTTTCTCAAAGGTGTTGAGAGCGAGAATCTTTTCAAGGTACTGAACAAAGCTCAGTTCTTTAACGCGGGGCAGATACTCTTTTGTGAAGGTAGCTTTATAGGCGTCAAAATTTTCGGCGCAGATTATGTAGCCCACGGCGTTGTCATTATCGTCCGCAAGTACAAAGCAATTGTCGGGTTCGTGCTCGGTGTAGTAGTCGTTGTAGAGGAGAGTGAGCAGCCTTTCGCCGCGCTCGTTCTTTTGCGGAACTGCCGTTTCTATGCAGATTTTGCGCAAATTATCCTTATCTTTGTCTTGATATTTTCTTACTTTCATAGTATACTTATTCCATAAACCCTTTTATATTCAAAATCATTTTAACAGAGTAAAGGGCGGTTGTCAACGGAGGATTAATGGGGAAAAAAAGCGTAGGTAAATTAATCGTTTGTGCGATTGCGCTTATTCTTGCTATGGTGTTTTCCGCGTCAGCGCCCGTTTTCGGTTACAAAGTCGTCTTACCCGATACAAATCTTTACCGGAGCGCAGATATAAACAGCGAAGTTATCGCCGTTATGCCCCAAAACGCGGGCGTGGCTTTGGTCGGCGAGAGTTTTGCCGTGGGCGAAGTTATCTGGCAGAAAGTCGTCTATAACACAATAGAAGGCTATGTGCTTGCGCACGACATTTACGAAAGCCGCGAAATAGACAAGTTCGATGTAAAACGCGCCAAGGCGCGCGCCTCGAAAATAGGCGAGGATATAAACCTTTATATAAGCAACGATGTTGCGAGCGGCGTCGCCCAAGTCGTTCACGACGGCGAATATCTCAATATTATTATCACAAAAATCGACTATGGCGAATTTCACCTTGTGGAATACAAGGGTGAAAGATGTTTTGCGCTGAAAACAAATGTCAGCGAATTGCTCTCGCTTAACGAGACTCTCGCGCTCATTATCGGCGGCGCGGCGGCAGCGGTAACGGTGGCGATAATAATAATACTGATTGTAGTGAAAAACAAAAAATTATACAAAGAGACCGCGTGAATCTTTGTATATTTTTTTGATTTTTTATCGGATAACGATTGTAAATCGGTAATTATAGTGCTATAATACGTTTTGGCTATTAATAAACCATTACCTTAAAATAAGGAGATTGTTATGAACAAAAAAACCATTTGCGATGTTGATGTTAACGGCAAAAGATGCCTTGTCAGGGTTGACTTCAATGTTCCTATGAAGGACGGAGTCATCACCGACGAAAACCGCATCACGGGCGCGCTGCCCACCATTAAATACCTCATGGAGCACGGCGCAAAAATCATTCTCTGCTCCCACATGGGCAAACCCCACAATATCTTTACCCCCAATTTCAGCCTTAATAAGAAAGAAAAAGCCGCTATAGCGCTGCTTCCCGCCGAGGAACAGAAGTCCGCCAAAGAGGCAGCCATCGAAAAGGCGCTCAAGAGCGACATCAAGAAATACACCTTAAAGCCCGTTGCCGACAGGCTTAACGAGCTTCTTGACGGCAAGGTCGCCTTTGCCAAAGACATAATAGGACCCGACGCGAAAGCCAAAGTCGCCGCTTTAAAAGGCGGAGAGTGCGTTCTTCTTGAGAACCTCCGCTTTGACGCAGGCGAAGAGGGCAGAAGTGAAGAACTCTGCAAAGCTCTTGCCGAATTCTGCGACATATACGTAAACGACGCTTTCGGCACAGCTCACCGCTCACATGCGTCCACCGCGGCGATTGCGGAATACGGCTTTGTCAAGACCGCTGTTTGCGGCTTCCTCATCGAGAAAGAGCTTTCCGTTATGGCAGACGCTCTCGAGCATCCCGTCCGCCCCTTTGTAGCCGTTCTTGGCGGAGCAAAAGTTGCCGACAAGCTCAAAGTTATCGAAAACCTGCTCGAAAAGTGCGACGCGCTTATCATCGGCGGCGGCATGGCTTACACCTTCCTTAAAGCCGAAGGCTATGAAGTGGGCACTTCCCTTGTCGACAACGAAAAGATAGGCTATTGCGCCGATATGCTCAAGAAGGCGGAATCCCTCGGCAAGAAGATATATCTTCCCGTCGACGCCGTCATCACCAAGGCGTTCCCCGACCCCATTGACGCACCCATTGAGACAACCGTAATCGACGTAAAGAACTTCCCCGCCGACATGATGGGACTCGACATCGGTGCCAAGACCCGCAAGCTCTTTGCGGACGTTGTAAAATCTGCCAAGACCATAATCTGGAACGGACCTATGGGCGTATTTGAAAATCCCATTCTCGCCAAGGGCACGATAGCCGTAGCCGAAGCGCTTGCCGAAGCTCAGAACGCCACGACGATAATCGGCGGCGGAGACAGCGCGGCCGCGGTAACCCAGCTCGGTTTTGCCGACAAAATGACCCATATTTCCACGGGCGGCGGTGCGTCGCTTGAACTGTTCGAAGGAAAGGCTCTGCCCGGAATCGAATGCCTCAACAACAAGTAAAAAACCTACAAGGAGATATATAAAAATGAAGAGACCAATTATTGCAGGAAATTGGAAGATGAACAAGACAAATGCCGAAACAAAGCAGCTTATTGCCGAGCTTATACCGCTGGTTAAGGATGCTAAGTGCGAGGTTGTCTGCTGTGTTCCTTTTACCGACATCGTGACCGCCAGAAAAGCGGCCAGGGGCAGCAATATCAAAATCGGCGCCCAGAATGTACATTGGGCCGAGAAAGGTGCTTTTACAGGCGAGATATCTGCAGATATGCTCAAAGAGCTTAAGGTTCAGTATGTCATCGTTGGACACAGCGAAAGACGTCAATATTTCGGAGAGACTGACCAGACTGTCAATATGCGCACCAAGGCCGCTCTCAAAGCCGGCATCAAGGTTATTCTCTGCGTAGGCGAGACCCTTGCCGAGAGAGAGGCAGGAAAGACTTCGGAAGTTGTTACCCGCCAGACCATCGAAGGTCTTAAGGATATTTCCAAGCAGGAACTCAAGAAGATAGTTATCGCTTACGAACCCGTATGGGCTATCGGCACGGGTAAGACCGCGACGGCTCAGGACGCAAACGATACCATCAGGATTATCAGAAAGGTTGTCCGCAAGCTCTACGGAAGAGCAAGCGCTACTTCCATCCGCATCCAGTACGGCGGCAGCATGAACGCCAAGAACGCTACCGAGCTCATGGCTATGCCTCAGATCGACGGCGGACTTATCGGCGGCGCCAGCCTGACCGCTCAGGACTTTGCCAAGGTGGTAAATTACTGAGATTTTCCGGCAATATATCACTAAGGGACAATGACGCAAATACATAACCAATATTTGCGTCATTTTATTAAGATAAAAAGGAAAGACTTATATGAACAAATTTTTCGGACTCATAATACTTGACGGATTCGGCATAAACGAAGCCGAATACGGAAACGCCATAGCCAGGGCGGGCACACCTTTTTTCAAGAGCCTGCTGGCAAAATACCCGCATACACAGCTTGGCGCAAGCGGAATGGACGTCGGACTCCCCGACGGACAGATGGGTAACAGCGAAGTAGGCCACCTCAACATCGGTGCCGGCCGCGTAGTCTATCAGGAACTCACCCGTATCACCAAGAGCATAAAGGACGGCGACTTTTTCCGGAACGCAGCCATCTTAAACGCCATGCGCGCTGCGAAAAAGAACGGTAAGAAGTTCCACGCATGGGGCTTATTGAGCGACGGCGGCGTACACAGCCATATTGAACACCTTTTCGCCGTAATAGACCTTGCGAAGAAAGAGGGACTGGATAACATCTATGTCCACTGCTTCCTCGACGGAAGGGACGTTCCTCCAAAGAGCGGAGCCGATTTCGTAAAACAGCTCGCCGACTACATGGACAAAGTCAATTTCGGCAAAATCGCCACTGTCATGGGCAGATATTACGCTATGGACAGAGACAACCGCTGGGACAGAGTGGAAAAGGCGTACAACGCAATCACTCAAGGCGCGGGCGAGCAGTTTGCCGACCCTGTAGCGGCGGTAAGAAAGAGTTATGACGACGGCGTGACCGATGAGTTTGTGACGCCAAAAGTAATAACCGAAAACGGCAAGCCCGTAGCTAAAGTGGAGAAAGGGGACAGCATATTGTTCTTCAACTTCCGCCCCGACAGAGCGAGGGAAATAAGCCGCGCATTTATACTTCCCGACTTTACTGCGTTTGAGAGAACGACAGGCTTCCTCGAACCCGTATATGTAGGTATGACACAGTACGACGTCAGCTTTGCGCCTTATCTCAACACCGCGTTTTTGCCCGAGAGCCTGACAAACACATTAGGCGAAGTGCTCGCGGCCAACGACAAGAGACAGCTTCGCATAGCCGAGACCGAAAAATACGCTCATGTTACGTTTTTCTTCAACGGCGGTGTGGAAAAGGCCAATCCTATGGAAGAGAGAGTTCTCATTCCTTCCCCCAAGGTTGCTACCTACGATCTTAAACCAAGTATGAGTGCATACGAAGTGGCGGACAGAGCGGTGCAGGAGATTCTCAGCGGGAAATTCGACTGTATGGTGCTCAATTTCGCCAACTGCGACATGGTAGGGCATACAGGGATATTCGACGCGGCGGTCGAGGCGGTCAAAACAGTCGACGAGTGTCTCGGAAAAGTCATTAACGCCATTCT
>ERZ795047.796-NODE-796-length-36647-cov-16.036866_pt1 | contig 36647 bp, 43 predicted proteins | sample MGYA00375131_ERZ795047 | MGnify/ENA primary metagenome ERZ795047 (study PRJEB30176, sample SAMN05720228) | activated sludge metagenome | isolation source: Anaerobic digester | place: Japan | collected 2015-05-20 ...
AGGAATCTGCATAAGGAGGGAATATGCAGACAGCGGCATATAATTTTGCGCAGCGTAGTCTTGAGATACTTGCTATAGGGGATTTACATGTTGGGAGTGAAGGAAGCTACTATGCTAAAGCAATATCAGCCATTGAGAAATATCCGGATGCAAACGTGCTTATTACTCTATATGCAGGCTATAAACTTGATAGAGCAATACGAACCTGGAGCAAGCCAAGATTGGAGTAAGTGGACCCACTGGAATGCATCAACATACTGGTACTCCACAACACAGTACGATGATTCAACTAGGATATGATAGATATGAGCGAGGATGATATATTAGAATAGTTTGCCCGCATCCTGCTCGTTGACAAAACTAAAGTATATGATAACATAAGTAAGGTTGGGTTTATAGGTGTCAGCATGAAGAGCAAGGATTTAGAAATCTACGTAAGGCCAGACGATATAAGAAGCATCAAGGAGGCATTAGAATGAACGTAGAACTAACCATTGGCGGGAAGACTTATACAAGCGAAGATCTAGCATTTGAGAATTCAGATAGGTAGACATACTACCAAGTTATCGTAAGAAACGAAGTAGATTACATACCATTAGAATATGGCACGCCTTATGTCTTAAAACTAGACGGCGAAATACTTGCACAAGGCACTCTAGATATCTTTACTAAGTCAGTATATAATAATACTATGATATTCAGAATTTTCATATGAGGAGGCGCAGTATATGCGTATAGAACTGTATGATGCACAGAATAATCTGATTGCAAGCACACAAACGGAGGACCACAACGTTAATTACCAACTTAATGTCGATCCTGAAACATTTGAATTGAAAGGTCTATTGTACCTTAACAATTTGGATATAAGTGCTAAGGATTATATTAAGCTACTTAGAGCAATTACAAAGAAGACGGCCGCACAGTTCGTCATCTCAAATGATGTCGATGGAAAGGAAATTTATATCTCAACTCTATTCCTAAACGATATCTCTATGCAATATCAAGCAGGATATCTAACACTTAGAGCATCTATCTTGATTACAGAAGACAACATGGATGAATATTACGCATTCTTAGAATCACACGATATGTTATAAAAAGAAGCCCCGATTCCGGGGCTCTTTTCTTAATAAAACTTTCTATTATCAAACTCGTATTCTCTTCTTACTTTATTGAATGAGCTAACTGGCACTAGGTAACCTACTACTCTTATATATTCGTCCGCCTTCTTGCCTCCGCATTCAGGACAAGTCTCGCCTATAAATGCATGACCATGTTTACATATAGAAATTTTCTGATTGAATGCAAAGTACATAACTCCTTTTTGTGCTATTAAATTTACTAACTCCCACGATTCTTCTTCTGTCTTAAATGGACTACCAATGTTTATATGAAGTATTGCCCCGCCAGATACCTGCCTGTCAAATTTGCCAGAATACTTTATCCTATTTAGCATATCGGTATCCGCAACTAATGGCAGCCATTGATTAGAATAAATCTTGTAAGGCACTTTGTCTTTATAAATCAATTGATCTTTCTGTGCCAATGTGACAGCTGCCTTCTCTGCCGGCACTTGCTCTATATTAAAAGTAAAGCCGTACTCGTCTAAGCCAGCATCCGCTTTACCTTTTATTACTGTCAATATATCTTGCACAAAATCTTCTCCGCATTTCGTATATACTAATCCTTCTGCAGTTTGGTCTGTTAAGCCCATGATGTCTGCGGCTTCCCATACACCTGTCACACCAATTGTGCCAAATTGTCTATCTAATTTCATTAGACCTATATTATAAAGCGGTAATGTATTTTGGTCTATTCGTTCTTTAATGATCGTTCTGATAACACTCAATGTTTTCTGTACCAAATCTACTCTATCCATAAGGATACGAATATATTGTTCTTTATCCCCGCCTGATTCTAATGCAATTCTCGGGAGATTTATTGTTACTACTTTGAATGATCCTATGTTTAGATCCGAACCACCTATAGAATTAGACATGCCAACTAGCTTGTCTTGACCTAGCGATAGTTTCAATGTCTTTGTAGAGCTAGTGAGTCTACAGCATGAAGCCACAGCGTCTATGCTATTTGATACGTACCAATTCGTGTCTTGCCAACGCATGTTTACCTTGTTAATAAATCTAGCACTATCCTCATCTACAAACTTACCGTCCTTATAAAGAAGCGATGCCGTTAGAACTGGGAATGTAAACATCTGCTTTGCCCGCTCTTCAGATATCCATTCCCAATACATTTTCTGTAAGCTAATTATATCTTCTATCTGATCCACTATAAACGAGCCATCAGGATACTTTGCTCCATCAAAGATAGATTTCAAATAATTCCTGTCAAGATAACTGAAGTTCGTATACGGTGACTGGTTAGTTCTTATAGGCTGATTGAACGAGTACGTGAGAATCTGGAAGTGTTGTTCTATATACTTACGTTCCATGCCCGCCGGTATAAGTCCATCAGCTTTATCCTTCTTAACAAAATAATTCATCCACACAAAGAAGTCTGGCAGTCCTACTGCACCTGAACTTTGGTTAGATGCAAACATAACAAACTGTATTACATGCTGAATAAACGTGCTCAAATGCTTTGCAGGTATGCTATGTATCGTGTTTATAAATGGCAAGCCATCACGTACTAGTTGTTCAAGACTATAAGCATAACAATATGGCATAAATGCCGCATGATGTGCGTCGTGTAGATAGATAGCACCATTTATCTCGCTCTCTACAAACTCATCCGCTACTTGCTGACCATAGTGTTTCTTTAGCTCTTTCCATATTACGTAGATAGAGTTTAGTTTAGTAAATGGCTTGTAAACTTCTGCAAAATATGTACCCATATGCTTCGATCTTACATTAGCATTTGAGTCTACTGATACGTCACTCATTAGGTCGTTAGAAAAGAATCGCCTGTTAAATACATCTAAATCTAAATTAGAACCTAACCCCTCCAACTCCATCATTTCTGGGTCATACTGCTCTGTAAGCTTGTCTAGTAGCTGATCAAACTCTGGCTGATAACTGAACTGTACTTGCATTCATTAATCCCTCCTTCAGATATACCTGATTTGTAGATGCTGGAAATAATAATTTACCGTCAATTTCATTACGCTTTGTGTGATCGTACGGCCCCAATACAAATTCATCGATATAGGCCACATAGTCCAATAGCCCCTGCTCTACAATATCGTCTGGCATACGCCATGAGAATAGTGTGTTAACTATACTGTCTCCGAATTTCAACTTAAACGCACGTGACAATTCTAACACTGCGTCTCGGTTATAAGATGCAAGTGGCTCGCCACCAACATAGCAAACGGCAAGTTTAGAGTACGTCTGCATGACGTATTCTACTTTTCCAATAACTATTTCTATAAGTTCGTTTAAGTCATATTCATATCCTATACCCGGCTGCCACGTTTGTGGGTTATGGCAATATGGGCATTTCGGATGGCGGTCACAGCCTTGGAAGTAAATAGACAAGCCAAATAAGTGCGGATGATCGTTGGAGAAGAACATCCTATTTAGGTGAATATTCACTTGTATCACCTCATTCCAATGGAAAAAACTTTGTGTATTTATAGATTAACTGCATCAGAAAAATTATACCCCCTAAACAAAATAAAAAAGCGGGCACGATGCCCGCCAGTCGTTTGATTAGTTTATCATTTAGGCACTACTATATTTGATGCTTTCATCGACTCTTTTACTTTCTCCATATACTCCTTAATTCTATTGTCCAAATATTTTTGCAAATCGTCAACATCGATATCGTATTTTTCAATTATGTAATCAATAACAAACGCTAGTGTCTGGACTGTCTGATTAATGTTAACAATTGCACGTGACAATTGTTCTATAGTATCATCTGGAATCTGTTTTGGTGTTAAAGGTGGTTTTATAGTGTTATCTGCCATACGCTCTCCTCCTCATTTGCCTGTTGATCCGAAACCGTTTGTGCCACGCTGTGTGTCCATTATTCCACATTCCTCAGCTTCTAATACACTAATTAATTCACTTTCCAATAATATCTTTATAACCACTAGTTGTGCTATACGATCACCTACCTCAATCTTAAAAGGCTTATCGCTCGCATTATACAAAAGAACTTTAACCTCATCTCTATACTCAGAATCGATAACACCCGCCATCGTCATGATACCATGCGTAAGTGCTAAGCTTGATCGTGGTAGTATGTGACCATAGTAACCGTCAGGTATCGCAACTTTAAGTGAAGTAGAAATCATCTTATACTCCCTAGGTAAAATGACAGTAGACTCCGCCGCCTTTATATCCCAGCCTGCGTCTGTAAAATGCTTTTTATATGGATATAAATGCGGGTCGTCACAAATAAATGTTACTTTCTTGAATATCGTACTTCTTAGATAGTTGACTATCAACACACAAAGAAGTGCCAGAAATAACAATAGTATAACGTAAAAGATGTTAATAAGCATGCTGTCGCCTCCAAGCATTTAGAGTTAGTGGAAATTTACCACATAATAATTGTAACACCTGCTGAGCTTCATATCTTATCTCATATTGTGCATCTGGTGCTAATCTAAGTTCCAAGAATTGCAACCATGAACGCAAGTTACCAGAGACGTAGAATCTTGTCCTCATGCCTAGTGGTAAGATAGCACGTGCTAACTCTGGTGCTACTCCTCTCTTTAATAACTCATCGTACGTCTCAGCCGATTTGTTAACTACATTATCCATTAGCAATTTAACATCGTCATTGCTAAGGCGTTCATCTGGTATCTGCATTTTCACAACTGGATGTCTAATATATCTAAGACTCTGTTCTAAGTAACTTAGATGTCTATGTCGCATCCATTGACGTTGCACAATGATCGAAGTCTCAACGTAGAATGTAGCACCAGCAAATTCAAAGACTGATGTGTGGCCCTTTTCAAGCAATTTATTTATCAAATTCTCTACGTTCTTACTTTCCTTATGCCCATATGATAGGCTTGATACATCTGCTATTAATTTATCACTGCCCCACGTTTCTACTAGTTCTACCATCATACGCCTCCTAAATCGAATAAGGTTACTTTAACACTATGTAGCATAGAAATAGCGCCCGCCTCTTTTAATGAATCAAGTTGTGTTTTACTTATTCTAACTCTATCTTCCAGATCCTCAATTGAGGTAAATGGTCTTAGTGCACGTTCTCTTTCTATACTCAATGCGAGTGAATTGCCTATACCCTTAATAGTGTTCAGTGGTAGTAGTATGCCATCTTTATATGGTATGAAATCAATCCCCGCACTTGCCACTATCGATGGGCTATAGAACTTTATGCCTCGCCTTATTGCATTAAAGATTATTTCTAATGTCATTGCATCGCTTCTCTCTTCATTGCTTACCTTATTATGTAACTCTCTTAGTATCTCTGAGTCATTCATAAGGAAGTACTCGTATGTAAGCTCACTTCTCTTTGATAGCAGAGTGCAATAAAATTCTCTTGGATAATAATTCTTATACCATGCTATCTTATATGACATCATAGAATACGCCGCCGCATGTGCTGTTGGGAATAGATACACTATTTTCTTACATGAATTGATATACCAATCTGGTACGCCGGATTCCTTCATTAATTCTATATCTTCCTTTGTTAAGCCTTTACCTTTTCTAACTCGTTCCATTATATCAAATGCACGTTTCCTATCTACACACTTGTCTATTAGGTATAGCATTATATCATCTCTAGTTGCTATAACTTCGTTAAGCGTCGCCTGACCTGTTTTCATTAGAATGTCTGCGTTGTTATTCCACACATCTGTGCCATGTGCCAGCCCCATAATCCTCACCAATTCATGGAATGTAGTTGGTTTAGTAGCTTCCAACATTCTTCTCACAAACGCCGTACCATACTCTGGTATACCTATCATATCTACTGTTGTTACAGGCGACAAATCTACAGTCGAGCTATTGAACATATTAAGCACGTTTTTATCATCCATAGGTATAGAGTCCGGATCTACTCCAGTTAGTGTTTTTAACCTTTTAAGTATAGTTGGATTCAAATGACCTAGTGCATCTAATTTAACTATCGTCTCATGTAAATAGTCGTATTCTATATGACTTGTGTAGCCTTCGCTCTCTCTATTAGCAGGGTACTGATATGGAGTATAGTCATATACCTCTTTATATTTTGGAATGATTAATAGCCCGCCTGGATGCTGAGATGTGCCTGTCTTAACTCCTTGCAGTTTACTTGCTAGATAGTCCATGTATAGCTCGCTTTTATCATTATCGTTGCAGTAATCACGTGCAATTCCATATGCATTTCTCTCACCTATTGTCAGTATTGTCCCTGCTCTAAATACTTTATCGCTACCGAATAACTGTTTAACATACTCATGTGCTTGCTCTTGGAATTCATCGCTGAAGTTCAAGTCTACATCTGGTGCTTTATCTCCCTCAAAGCCAGAGAATGTCTCGAATGGAATATTGAATCCTTGCTTATCCATCTTAGTATCACAAATATCGCATGCCTTATCTGGTAAATCATATCCACATGCAGCATCTACGAATTCCACATGCTTGCATTTTGGACATCTATAATGAGCAGGTAGCGGATTGACTTCTGTTATGCCTAGTAGATATGCTACAAATGAACTGCCAACCGAACCTCGTGAGCCTACAAGATAGCCATTCTCTACAGAGTAGTCAACAACTCGCTTAGCTAATATATACAACTCCGCAAAGCCATACTTAATTATCGATTGTAACTCCCTATTTACACGTTCAACTATCAATTGGTCCGGCGAATTGCCATACAATTCAACTAATTTATTTTGTACTAGTTCAGTTAATTCCTTATCTGAATTCTCTATCCCCGGCGACTCTAACTTATTGCCAAGTAATTGGAATTCTTCTATCTTATTCGCAATGATTTCTGGATTAGTATAAACCATTTCATAAGCCTTGTCTTTATCTTTTGTTAGAGATTCTGCATATTCAAATAATTCTTTACTAGTTCTAAAGTGTGCGTCTAAGCCCGCCATGTGCCACATTTTTGCTTTCTTAGAATTCATTAGTGCTTCGAATACTGGATGGTCATATTCATCTATGTATCGTGCATTTGATGTTATCACTATTGGCTTATTATACTCGTTAGCCAACTTCACCAATTCTATATTAACTTGCAATGTACTGTCTGGCTCTACTGAATTTGTATGTGGTGATATGAGTATGAAATCATGCAATGACATTGCACTGTCAATCCCATCTTCGTTGTCTTTCAATATCTCATGAAGCATACTTCCTTCTATACCAGATGCGTATAGCAAGTGCTCGTGATGTGCTTCAAGATCTTCTAATGATACTGCTGGTTTACCATGATATAGGTGCGTATAGGCTAACGTGACTAGTTTATACAATTGCTTTACGCCCTCACGATCCTTTGCATACGCATACATCGTGTACGTCTTCCTATCTACTTGGCAAGTTGCGGCGTAGTCATTAAGTGCTTTAGCTGTAAATATTTGATTGTCATATACTTTCTTTAGAAGCTTGAAGAATATGTCCGCCAAAACTTTAGCATCGTTATCCGCTCTATGATGGTCTGTATTATTAACTCGCATATCTTTAGCAAGTGAAGCTAAGCTGAATCGCTTTCTATTTGGCAATACACATCTAGCCAACCTCAAAGTGTCAAGATATGGCATATCAATTGACGGATCTGCCGTCTTGATAAACGAGTAATCGAAATCTGCGTTATGTGCAACTAATACAGTCCCTTTCGCAAACTCTTTGAACTCCGACAGAACTGTTTCAATGTCTGGTGCATTTTCTAACATCTCATCTGTTATACCAGTTATTTGAGATGATACTTTCGAAATCTTAATTGTAGGCTTGATTAACGAATGATATGAATCAACCACAAGCCCGTTTTGTACTTTGACTGCACCTATCTCTATTATCTGATCGTACTTTGCACTTGTGCCAGTCGTCTCAATATCAAATACTGTATACGACTGACTTGCTAAGCTGAAATCATTTACTAGATTTTTTATAACCTTGCTATCATCTTTATGAACTGTCAATTCTACTCCATATATCGGCTTGATTTTATACTTCTTACATTGTTGCTCAAATAGCGGAAAACCTTGCACGCCATCAAGGTCTGCTATTGCACCAGCTTTATATCCTCTACTAGCCATAGTGGAGACGTAATCTTCCACATTAATTACAGACCCAAATTCAGAGTATTTTGTTTTAACAGAGAATTCGATATGTGGAATATCACGGTCATCTAACTCGTATATCTTTAATTTCTTTACTTTGAATTGCCCATTCGACAGCTTGCCATATACTTTTGCTCTATCACCTAACGAGATGCTTGATAACACGGCTTCTAACATGAGATCGAGCACGCACATTATACTTTCAGTCTTATCGGTTAATACGAATCCATAATCCTTCTTAGCAGTGATAATGCCATCTATCCAGCACTCTGAATTGCCTATTTTATCTATGTCAGTTATCATTTCTGCCTCCTTTAATTTAACTACTATGCCCGCCTTCTCTGCACGTTGCTTCGCAAATAATGAGTTTGCATAGTACTCGCTATTTATTTGATCTACATACCAAGATAAATGATTCGTGTAACTTATAATGCTTACTTGTATACCAAACTGTTTCGATAACTGCTCTTCTTTCATCTTAGCGTTATGCACAGGCCGCTTTGCTACTACCACTATTTTCTCACCATTATAAATGATCTTGCTAATTGGTGCTTGCAAAACACGTTGTGCTTTATCTTGGTCTATATCGTTTAGTATGTACACTCCAACTCACCTCCTTCCCATATTATAACATAAAAGAGTGGGAACAAATTGCTCCCACTCTAAAGATTGATGACTCAAAATTATTTATTTTCCAATTCTTTTACACGTTCTTCAAGTTCTTTGTTCTTACTCTCCAATTCATTAATTCGTTTTGCAAGTTCGTCTAATACTGGCTGAAGGTTATTGATAATACTCTTCTTAACAAAGTCCAACGTTCCCAATGCCGTATTAAGTTCCTCAATAAGTTTCTGAATAATGTCCATTAGTGCACCTCCACTTCTATTTTCTCAGATTTAACATCGCTTTTAAGAGTTATAAATAAGATGCCACTATCTAATTTCGCACTTGCAGGTCTTTTATTTGGCGGTAACTTTACTTTTAATGTAGTATCCTTATACTTCTCAATCAAACTATCGCCCGTCTCAATCTCTACTGCACTCTCGTTTGGCAGGTAATACAGTTCGACTTGCTTAACGCCTGGCAATAGTACCTTAATCGTATCATCCTTACCAGTATCTACCTGTTCTGCCGACAGTTCCTCAAAGATATCTTTCAGAAATCTGTCAAACTAAGTAATGTTCATACTTTTAACCCTCCTTTAGTTTTTGGTTCCACCTTCGGAACCAGAAGATATATTTGAACTAATAATCTGTTGTTTCTTTCGGATACCTCTTCATCTAAGTTGTGAAGTCAGTATCCTCGTTTAGGAACTTACGTACATTTGTTGCTCCGCCATTGTATGCCATCTATACGCATGGCCACAATATCTCTGGTTCTACACCTTTCAGTAGTGCATTCTATGTATGATACAGATAAGTTGTGCCTGCTATTATCTATTTCTGTGGCTCAAACATATCGTCATAGCTATATGGCCCGCCGTATTTCTTGACTTGCTGATACTTGTTTATATCCTACAGCTAAATTTTAGATACTTGCATTAGCCCTCTTGCATATGGTGACTCTGCTTTAGGATTCCAAGACGATTCTATTGTTATGATCGTTGCAATTATCTATTTATTTAGACCAAACTCTTTCTACTATATGCTAATTAAATCTTTATACTCATTATACTTATTTAAGAATGTAGTTGGTATCATATTATCCCCCCCGCTCAGTTCCAACTTGTTCCTGGCTCTAAGTAACCGTTAGTCAGAAACCAGTTAAACCATTTCTGATAAAGATAAAAGAATCTGCCTAAATAATACTTTTGCTGTTTACTGAATGTTAGAACGCTGTCTGAGGCTAATGGTAAATCTGATTGTTGTTGTTCAGTGCCAATTGCACTAGTCGCTTTATCTATCCATGATTGTACTGTTTCTTTCTTCTATATTAAACCGTTAGCATCTAATCTTCTATAGTAATTCCATTTTACATCATCTATCCCAACATATTTTCTAGAGTATTCTTTATAACCTATATCATTAACAAGTTCATATGCACTAGCTGGTATATCCCCCGGCGTACCATTACCTAGAATGTTAGTTGCCTTACCAGGCCCACCATTGTACATTATCATCTACATAGCTATTTGCATTGACGGTGGCATTTGCAATATCTTTTTGAATGGCCATAGATAACTTTGATTGTTTGATGATGACGTATAATAGAAATTCAATACGTGATATACATATACATATTGGAACTATATCTATAGTTGGCCTTTCCAATTTGGATTGGTAACTTTTAGCTAGTTGTTATGAGTATCCCAATTAGGCTATTTGGGGGTTGGGTCTTTATCTGAAACAGGGCCTGGATTAACTGATGATAAGTCATAGACATCTAAACTATTTATAGTAAATGCATTCTTCAATATTACATCTCTTACATAAACCATTATAGTCCCGCCATCGTTTATGCTAGTACCTGATATAGCACCATATCCTGCTTTGCTTTGATATCCTATATTACTCAATATCGACTTTACTTCTTCAAACTAATCATTTGTAAATTGTGTTAATCCATATGCCCCCTAACTACTCTTTTTATTATCTTGCCATGAAGATTCCATTGTAATCATCTACTATATCGTCGCTACGTCTATCTACTATCTGCCTATAAATAAGTCAGTACCATCTATAACTGGTTTGTACTAATTCTGAATGTTATAATTTACCAATGATTGAAGGTCATTCATTGTCTTTTTATATTTATTGAATCCGTCTATACAACTTCGTATATCGTAACTTTTACCAGTGTTCTTTGGATTATTAAATAATGCCAAGACAACCAACTCCTCATAATATCCCGCTAAATGCGTCACCATACCAGAACATCATATCTACAAAGTCATTAATCTAATCAAATATTAGATTACTATTTTCAAGATAATCTGAGCCAAAATCCTATATTGCCCTGTTAACACCATATTTGAACTAATACATTGCTATAAAATCTAACTATCCCGACTACATATTTGCTAAAGATTGGCCACTTTTATTATACATCGCACAATTTATCCAGTACTTCAAATTTGTAGCTATGTCTTTATTTGTTAGTAACTAATATATATGCATAAAATAAAAGAATCCAACTCGTACATTTAATTTCTACTAGTTTTTCTACTAAGTGCCAACTTTCGTTTTTATTACATTTCCAGAATATATAGGCTCTCCACTTGCATCTAATTCATATCCGCATATATCATTTAGAGTTTTCTCTGTATAACCAGAAGATCCATTATATGCTTCATTGTATACATCTAACATGCACTTTGTAATCCCGCACATTCCATAGTTCTTTAAGCCCGGCATATTGTATATTGTGTTATAAGTATGATTATTGAATTGAGTATTAACAGCTATTATTGACTAAAATGTCCAGAAGTATCTATATTTGCCCTAATCATTAGCTGGATAATGTAGTTTAATTTTCCCACTTTTAACTGGGTCTAATGTCCTTGCTGTTGTATATTCTGCGTCTAAGTCTCCTTTATATGCATTGTAATCTACTACCTATTGCTAAATGGTATAATTTTTAGCTTTTAGATTTTGGCTGTCTTTCGGTAGATTGACTAGCTTATTTGTTACAATTGAATTTTGATCGCCATACAGATATGGATTCTAACCGTATATATCTTTTACTGCTTTATAATTAATTGTCTTCTCTTTTGCTGGATCAGTTTTACTTTCCTACATTTGCGTCCGCCTCTATCGCTAATACTAGCTCGCTGTAATAGTTATCTAACAATTCCGATTCTTTATCCGGACTATATGAGTCTGTTAGTATTAGTTCGTTATAAATCAGCTCGTACTTATCCGCTATGTCGTATAGCTTTTGCTGCGTCTCAGCAGATAATTTCATAATTTTATCATCAAGCATCATTAGTTTTTGCTTGAATTCGTCTGGCCTCATGTCTATGCACCTCCAAGCTATTTACACTTATTCCGTCAATTGCAATTGCGTTGTTGATTTTGATAAATGTGCGAATTCCTATATCAAATTTACTTGCAACAGATAACTCTATCTGCTTACCATATGGCATTTCTACTCCATCCAATAAGTCGCCGAGAACCTTATAGTCTTTGTGGGATAAGACTATTTTTGTGTTATCCATATTGTAGGGTACTATCCCTATCCTGAATAGTAAATTAACAAACTCAGCGGTAAATGTGTCCGTTACTAGCTTTAGTTCCCAGCCTCTATTGACTTCGTTAAAGAGCGGATAGAATGGCGAGATAAACTCTAGTATAGTAGACATATCGCCAACTAGCACTATCTGAGGTATAATGCCTAAACTAAAACTATACTTTGCCCGCATTTCGTGCATTAATTCTGTTATGTCTATCGAGTTATTTGATTCGTTAGGTATGATGTTCATGTCCTTGTCAAGATAGTTGCGTACTAGTCGTCTAAGCTCTTTGCATGTATCATACAAGGTTTCTCTGCTTGCACTAATCATGAAGAGTAGGAAACTTGTGCTGTAATTTACTCCATATGCATTTACTAATCCGAAGAAGCTAGCTAATTCAGGACTGTGTTTTAAGCCGGTGGGGATAGGATATGTCATCTTAACTGACCCGCCAATTGGTATTTCGTAATGATTAGGTAGGAATACTTCATGCCCGTTGTTGAATACATACAGTGTTGCACCATACTGAATCGCTTTGCCATCTAACTTGTTAGCTTGATACACACCGTTTTTCAAATGCACATAGCTCTTTGCATATGCCAGCATGGTCAACCTCCTATTTGCAAATCAAACGTGTATAATGGCGATTTAACTACATTAAGCACCGAGCCGTCAACTTCCTCCTGTGGCAATTTCTTGCATAGTTCTTGGTATGGACAATAATTGCATTGCCAATCGCATGGTTCTGTGTTCTTGTAATCTGAGCGTGGGATAATGTTATTGTTGATATACAAATATGCCTGCTTAAATCTGTCTATTATTGGCTCTATATATATGTCCTTTATCATTATCTCTTCATAGTCATCAAATCTATCAGACTCATCAGATGAGATATAGAGTTTGTATAACTTAATTTTGTGTAGCCCGCCATTTTCCTCTAGTTTGATTTGATATTCTGCACCTACTTTATTATCTACTGCTCTATAGTAAAGTCTCCATTCATCTATCTTAATCCCGTTCAGCAGTGGCATAACCTCTTGTGTGTAAAGCAGATACAAGCCCGCTTGCAGTAAGTGCTCTGGCTGTGGCGACGATTGCGTCTGGTCAATTAAGTGTGGCTGACTATTCTTCGTTGGCTTACGTTTATAACCTGTAACATGCTGTTTAATGAAATTGTACCCATGCCCACTTTTTATTTCTACTCCTACATATTTGCCATCCAAGATTACTATCTCATCCATACGTCCGTTAATTACGATTGGCGGCACTGGCATTGTGTATGAGATTTCTCTAGCTACAAAGATTCCAGCACTCTTATGTGACTCGATTGTGTGATCTTCTATGTTGTGACCTAGTGCAAATGTATGTAGAGTTCTTACTCCATAAGCTGCTTTCTGCATACCTGCTCGTGCTAGAAATAGTGAGCGTAAGCATTTGCCTATCACTGTACCATCATCTAACACATAGCTCGCATCTGTAGGATAAAACTCGTTTTTGCCAGGAATCCTAAGGTTATCAAAATCGTTTGACTGAATTACTGTATCTTCCAATTTCATAAGGCTTGTTGGTTTACTCATTTATCTCCCTCCTAAGTTTTTAAATTTTTTCCAGGTATCCCACGGTAGTGGTTCTAAATCCAGAACGATAGGATGTAAATTGTACTTCTCAAATATGCCTTTGAATCTTCCATCCTCTTGCAATACATCGTATACTCGCTTTTCAATTGTGCTTATAGGATTCCTTAATTGTCCTTCAATAAATGCCATTAGTACCATCACTATTTTAATCCCATGATATGATACATACATCGGCGGGTATTCGCCTATTGTCCACATTAATGATTGCTTAAATGCTAGTAGATCTGCTTCAAGTGCACGCGCTAGTAGTTGACATAATGTAATCATCCAAATTCTGTAGTTTGTATGATGTAGTATAAGCGCAGTGACTCTCAGAACTTCAACAGCTGTCTTTGTATCGCATTTGCTATTAATACATAACGTTGCAATTAGAGGCCAATATGCCGGCGTTTTGAAATTCTTATCGCTACCGTCTATATTACCTGCACCTAGTAGCCACGGAACTGTAAATTTATCATCCTGATAGTCTAGCCAGTTATCTCGATACTTTAATCTGTTAATACTGCACTGCGATATCTCGGCTATTGTGCCTATGTTCTTCTTGAAACTAAAATAGCTTAAATCTTTTAATGTCACTCCTACTGGTATATTGCCGTATGTTATCGAATCCATCATGTTTGATAGCACGCTAAGTTGCACAGGCAATGTATGCGTAAGCAACGATACCATTATACCATTATAGAATATGTTATTTGCCCGCAGTGTATATAGTTCGTGTGTGGATAATAACTGACTTACATGAAACTCGTCTGTACCAAATACCTGCTTTAATTTCTCGTGATATACATGATCTCTAATTAGCAGGTTATTCACAGTGCGTATAAGCCGGCGTTCTGTATCGCTATATCTGCGTTCTAGACCTTTGTATTTCTTTCTTATCGCTGTCGTGGTATCATACAGTTTCGATTGTTTATTGTACAACTGTCTCCATAGATGCGACATTGCTGCTATTATCGCATTCATTGTCGAAAATCTAGTCTTGCTGTCATTCAATTTCGTTGCAAGCATAAGCCATGAGTTGTCGTTACTAATGATTTTACGAAGTGATGATAGGTATTTCTTAACATGAGCCGCACCTAAGCCTATCGGCATATAGCCAAAGACCACGCCAGCTATTGCAGCCCATAGAACTGCTTCCGAATACAATTGCCCTTCATTATGACTTAGAGTTTTATACCATTCTGTCCTACGCATCTCGGCGGATAATACTTGTGCCATGTGTTTCTTCTCTGAATTATCCGTAATCTGACCTGCAAATGTAAGGAATGGCTGGCGTAATACAGAATAGTAAGAGTACTTAGTATCATCGTATAGAACTTTAGACCATACTCTTGGATCAATGACTTTCTTATAGCTCCTCTCAGGCGGGATTTTACCTGTATTAAGAAACTTATTCATATCCTCTATGAACGCATCTATATCAACGTATCGATTGATAAAGTTAAGGACATTGACTAGACAGTCATAATGTAATTCAATACGTGGCTTTTTGCGTGCCCATTCTAAGTATGACATAGTCATCTCATCTAGAACGTCAATAAGTCCATCGTATGTTACTAGCAGATTGTCTAAGTCTCTGTCTAAATTGATGTGGCTGTGTCTTGCTTTACGTTTAGGCTCAATGTCTTTCCTATTTCTCAATTGTGCAAATCGTTCAACTGGCCTGTAGAGATCGTAGAATTGGCGGCCTTTCCTACTAATCTTATACCTATTTATAACAAGCATATCATCTTCATCATTTGCTATATATATATCATTCTCCATGTGACTAATAGCAGGACATACATTTCTTATCTTGTCAATTAGCACTCGATTTTCGTCACTTACAGAGAAGTCGTTTTTTCGTTGCGAGCTCATTGGCAGACGAAACCCGTTGTCTATATTGATTATTTCATCATCTTCGTAGAAGTCATCTATGCCGGCGTTGGTATTAAATTTAAAATCATCTACGCCTGTGTTTACATAAGACGTACGATCCGTGAGTCTTATGTTGGCAGGCAAACATTTCTGCTGTATATGTGTAGTCATTAACGTAAGCAATTTGACTTTCGAGTAAGTGTTTACATAAACGTTAATCATATTTCCACTGCCAGAATAGCCAACGTTGACTATCTTTATGAGTGGTTGTAAGCTAGAACATTCAGAATGACCGTTAGGTTCGTTAGAGTGTGAAGTATTTGAAGGAACACAAAGATTGTCAACTTTTTGAATACTATTAGCATTCACAAACTTTCGAAGGATAGTTATACTTTGACTACTTATAGAATCGTTTGGAATCTTTGGCATATGTTTTTCAAATACTATGGCAAAGTTTCTCAAGAGTGGCCTTTGGCGGCGTTTGAAATTCTTTGGATTTGAAATATACGTATACCTATCTGAATCTACTTTTAAGTCTTTAGTTATTCTTATAATTGGACTAATTTCTTGTTTTTTAGATTCAATACTATATAAATAAATATAATATATATATATTACAAGATTCGGTGAGCAAGAATAATCGTTAAATTTATTTTCATGAAACTGGTCGGTGTAGATAGCATAAACTGCCGATGCCAGTTCAATCTCCCCGGCTGTTGGTTTGCGAGTAGGGTCTGGTATTTCAATTACTGTAGTGCCACTACCACCTGTATTCCTGCAACGTATGTAGCCTAACATTTCCAATACGTATTCTATTGCACTGGAAATCCTTGTCGTAATACCAAGCATGTCACAAAGTTCTTCTTTTGTTAGAGCTATACGCTTCTTACCTTTCTGTGACTGAGTTAGTTCAACTAATTTATCATACACTTCTGCTACTTTAGTTTGACCTAATAAACGCAATTCAGCCACCTCGCTTTATACAATTTATTTTATTATACCACGAGGCGGCTGAATAATCAATATTATTTCTTATATTTTAATATCTAATGCTATAGCTCTTCGCCGTGCCTAATTCTAAGTTTATCGTAGTCTGTTAGAATCGATTGCTGCATTGTGTTGTCTTGCACATCGAACTAGCCATATATATAGTCATCAAATTCCTGCTCTTCTGCGGAATCTCGCATTGTGTTCATTTGATTCATCTAATCTTTCGAGTGTTTCCAGAATTTATCCTATATCCTTCTAGGCAGGAGGTATGTTACATACTGAAGAAAGGATAACTGTGTGTACTTGTATGACTGAATGAGCTTTATAATTTCACAGTAAATTGTCTGGCAGACGTCATCTTCTTCATAGCCCTACATCTTTACATTCTGTTGAAGTATGGACAAGAATTCATCCGTGTTATTGACAGACGATGTGCTCTTCATATTAGAGAGCATGTAATTACTAACTTGCTTTGATACTTTATAGTCCTCGTAGCCTAGCAAGTACATCTTTATCGCTCTGATATGGTTAGTTAGTATCTCTAATATCGTCTGGAAAGCCTGCTCTTTAACCTAATTGGATGTTGCAGTCTTATAAGTCTAAACCTACTTATCTAACTTTTCTGTCGATATATTAGACATACTGCTCGCCTTCTGGTATAAGATCTGCATGTGATAGGGCTAGTAGTATGGCAAATGCTTCGTCAATGCTAGTAAGCGAGATCTTGAACGTCTCAGCGACATACTTTAACACTTCTTTGTGATAAGCCTTTGAGTTGGAAAACTGTTTGGCATTGAATGGTATGATCTTATATATCTCGCTCGGTGCACTAAGATAGATAGGTATATCGAATTTGTTGTGTATCATGTAGATGAGCATACCAACCATCTTTGAGAGCGTAAGTGCACTCTTTGCGTTGACGTGTACATATTGATCTTCTATAACTGCCAAATCTACTTGCTTACTATACTTATCTTGGAATGCGTTAATGGCATCTGTCAAGCTATCCACTATGACAGTAGAACGCTAAAGAGCATTCATGTCCTTAGCACCTGTGAATGTGCCACTTAGTAATATCTTACCATCTTCAGTCATAGCCCAGCCTGTAGAGATAGTACCTGGGTCGATACCAAGTATAACCATCATATCACCTCGATTTGATAACGTTTATGATTAGGTTACTCAATAACTCGCAGAGCTGGTCGTGTTTTAGTGAGCCTATGATGTCAGTGTTTATACGTATTAGCCTTATGCCCGCCTCTTGTAAAGCTATATCCTTCATGTTATCTATCTGACGCCGCTTATCAAACTGTACTTGTGCCTCCACATCACCTCCATACGAGACTGGATGATGATGATGTGCGCCATCAACTTCTATACCTACCTTTAACTCTGGTATGTAGATGTCTAGCGGGCTACGTCTTACACTCTTTGGTGCATCCTTCAAGTGCGATAGAGAGTATTGAGTCTTTATATTAAAGTGTGGGAATAGTTCTTTAAGGCACTCGTACACTATCTGCTCATACTTACTCATTCAACGTCGACCTCCTAAACATCTGATTCCATAATTTGTATGCGTACGTATGGCATACATGCTTCATTATACAAGTATCACATTGATAAGTCCAAAGATTTGGAGTGTACTCATAATTGTGGCGGGTAAATTGTTTCATATCCAATTCGCTAAGCTGTTCTTGAATAGCAGTAATTTCCCGGCGTTTAGCTATCTTGTTATAGATCCTCATATTAATTGTACTACTTTTATTTTTGTAAAGATTGAACACACGCACAAATTTGTAGCTGGTAGCATGAGTTAGTAACATCACCATATCTGGCGGGTATATGATATACCCCGCATTAATCTAATCGCCAATTGTAAGCTTGAAATAATCTATCTACTCCAAATTACCAAACTTCCTAACTACAACTGGCTATGTAATGGTGTAGTTATAACATTGGATTTTTATAGTGTCAACTCTATCGAATTTGAAGCCGTTGAAGACATTGAATGCTTGTGATAGGTATTCACGTGCATGCTCTTCGAAGTGTTTGTATAACTATTCTTCTGTATCAAACCGCCCGAGCACCGGCATCACATGATCTTTCTAGATTTGCTATTTAACTTCTGAGATGATGTTATCTGCAATGCGTGCGTTATAAAAGCCCAAGTATCCAAATCGTTCTAGATACTGAAAGACGATTTCACGCTAGTATAAATTGCCGAAGATTAGTTCGTGCGTCTAAGCATACTAGCCTATGAGTTTAGATGTTACCCTCTTCATGCCATTTTTAGTGATGGAAAGATACCTAAAGATAGTCTCCCCTAAATACGGGCAAAATGCCATTACATCTAAATGCTATATATCTAAATTGTTATGTGTCAATTCTGATATATGAAGCATTAACTACCTCCTAATAATTTGATAGCATTAGATATCAAATCGTTCTGTTGCTCAATCTTTATTTTTGCACACTCATATAATATTCTATATTTGTCGCCATCTTCCAATTCTGATTTCAGGACAAGGTTTTCAATATCTGCGAGGTCATAGTTTGCGAGGTATTTGATTAGCGAGTGTACATCGCCATGTCGTGATAGGAATTCAAATGCGGTCATTACAGGTAGACTGTAGAATCCGTACTCATCGTCTCTTAGCACTTCGTCTATGTCTTTGCCATCTGGCAGGGTCTTTAATGTTACTAGCATCTTAGCTTTAGCTATAGGTCCATTTATAGCATGTATCATAGACTTAATGCCGGCATTATCGCCATCCAGCATGAGGAGTAGAGATGTATAGCCCCAACTCTTTACATGTTCCATCATGTAGTCTGTAAGTGCCGTGCCGCCGAGTGCAACTGTATTATAGAATCCGTGTTCCCATAATGCTATTGCATCGTTATAACCTTCTACTACGATTAGTTCCTTAGCATTTGACACTTTCGGCTGGCCTGACGCTATATTCATACCATATAGCACTCTACTCTTTTGATAGAGTATTGAGTTGCCAGAATTAATATACTTATACTCATTCGAGCCTGTAAGATCTCTTGACACAAAAGCTATAGGATTGCCAATATCATCATGTATTGTATAAATTAACCGTTTATATTGAAATGGGACTAGAACTTTACTAATCATTTCCTCATCCAATTTAAATTTCTCAGACAATTCTTTTGCAACCTCAGCCCGACTAAAGTTATTTTTTAATTCTATGATATTATATTTATATGAGAGATCAGATGAGTAAATTCCCTTAGAAGTTAAGAATGCAATTGCGGGCTTACTTAATTCATGAGTTGTATATTTCTTCAATAAATACTTCATTGCAGATAGATACCTGAACTTTGTTGCATCCTCCTCTTCCAGTACTACCGTATATCTATCCAGGCCGAGACGTTTCATCATATCGTTGTATGTATCTTCCAACTCATACACGTTCGCCGGGGTTCGTCCCCGGCTCTTTTTACTAAATACATCCACTAAGCTATACCTTCGTCCACAACCAAAACAGTAGGCTACGACTGATTTATGATTCTGATATAACTGCATGGATGGCTTATTATCCTCGTGAAATGGACATACTATCTTTGTTTTGGACTCATTGAATAGCTTTTGTGCCAAATCAATAAGTGGGATATCTAACATTAGGATATCCGCCTTTTCTTTAGATATATTCATTTGTCATCACCTTCTTACATGTCGAATAGCGTTGGCGACATATTTTCTTTCTTGTGTTTCATATTAGTGCTATCAATGTGATAATGCTTTTGCATACTGTCGATGATTTTTATTGCTTTACGAACTCTCATTTCCTCTACAAGTTCTTCCTGTTCGTCACAGTCGCCTGAGTTAACAAGTAATACTTCAAATATATCTGGTTGTTCCTCTTCTGATATTAGGTAGTCTGTTACTACAGACAATAAGATGTCGGATGTTATTTCTTCTATATACTTAATTGTTTTGTAAACATCACACTTATTAACGTCAGTTAGTTCTTCGATTATTTCCTCGTCGCTTTTGCATTCTTCAAAGCGCATTTTGGCTATCCTGTTCACTAGGCGCAGAGTATCTTGGCCCATCATTAGCGTAACATAACTAAATAGTTCCATTGTCTTTTCAAATATCTCATCTTTGTACTTATAGAGAAAAGAATTTTGATCGTTCAATAAGTCCTTAATGATAGAAATGTATCTATCCCTCTTCATAAGGCTCATCTCTCTTTTTTAGAATGGTTTAAATGGTTATATAATTTAAGGATTAACCCAAAGAATTGTTGATTTACTCCAGAATTTTTGTCGGGATGACAACGCTTAATGATTTCCCTCAATGTTTCTTTAAGATTCTTAGATTTAATGATCTCGATCAGTATCTAACGATTGCTGCAGCTCATTTCGTCATCAGAGCTTGGTAGGTTATATTGTGTATTTTGAATTCTGTACATTTACTATTCCCCATTTCCATAGTAATATAACCTAACTGCGGGGCTTTTGATAATCTACCTGTCTTAGTAATATAATCAGAATACATAGTCATGCATCCGCTTTCCATACCTATTCGGCCCATATGCGTAATCATAGCTAATTGGTGCGTATGACCAATTACCATAATGTCAAAATCTATATGCTTGTCTATACCTATTTCTATGGCTTTTCTTACAGTGCCGCCAGGCGTAGATAGGAAGTTAAGTGGGTGTATGAATACAGTGTTGTTAACCACAAAGAATCTGCTATCAATATAAGTAACATTCTAAAGCGGGCCTGCATCTACAATCTTATCCTTTGCAAGCGATATATCTCTACATACATAATAGTTAAGTGTGCCTGGCACTAAGAACGCAATATCTCTTGCATGTTCTCCTATGTATCTATCCATCCTCCTTTCATGGTTGCCATCTAGTATGAATACATGCGCAAACTTTTGTGACCACTCTCTGACTAGCTGGTTAGCTTGCATGATACTATCAACGAGCGGGCTTGTAGCTATATAAGGAAACTTAGAAAGCTGAACAGAATCTACTAAGTCCCCGTTCACTACTAGAAATGTATTCTCGCCCGCCCACTCATCGATAACTGAGTCTACTAGTTCCTGAAGCTGGTAAGGAATATGTAAGTCTGATATGTTGAGTACAGTACCATTTTCAATTGTTACATATGGTATGTACTCATCTGCGTTTCTTATCGTCTCGGCTAGTTCCCTGTTTATCATACATTCACCTCCGAAGAAATTATACAACACACAAGGAATGTTAACTGTTTAGACTTTTAATGTAATTATCTAAAATTTCTTGATACACTTCTGGATGAGATTGTAAATATCCAACAACTGCTTGACGGCCATGTAACTTCTCGCCATTGATAGTATAGAACGAGCCGCTTCTATCTAGTACGTTATTATTAATTAGAAATTCTACGTTAGTCTCCATTAATGACAATCCATTAGCAGTTGTTATAACCAAGTTCTCGCTTCTGAACGGTATACCAGTCTTATTCTTCAGACATTTTATCTGTGTGATAATGCCCGCTGGCTGTTCCTTTGAGCCATAGAAGTCTTTGCGTTTAAGTTCTAGTCTCACAGCTACCATGTGTTTATATGCGTATGCACCAGGCACAGATATAGACGCGCCATAAGGAGATATGTTAGCTCTCACCTGATTGACTACAAGCATGGTAGTGCCAGTCTTTTCAAGAATTGGAGTTACAAGTTCTACAAAGTTCGTCTGTTTCTTAGCAGATAAGCCTGGCCTATTGAAATTAGTAGGGTCTTCGTCAGTGTAAAGTTCTGCAGGTGCTAATGCAGGTAGTGAGTCTAAGATTATAAGACTAGACTCGCCGGATTTTGCAGTATCAATTATTGCATTAAAAGCTTCATCCATGTTATTTGGGTATAGAATGAATAGCTTCTGATTCTTAATTGCATCTTCTACATTAACACCATTCTTACCTGCCCAATTTGCATCGAATGAGTATTCAGAATCGACATACACAACTGCCTTATCAGGCGACTTAGCAAGCATTTTAGATAGCATGAAGATTGATAGTGTGGTTTTGCCAGTCCCATTCTCTCCGTATATCTCTATAATCTTGCCTTTAGGTATTCCGCCATCAAGCACATAATCGAGCGGCAGCAGGCCTGTAGGAATTTTATCGACATTTTTTATGCCGAGTGCCCGCTCGTACTTATCTAATAGTGTAGCTAAACTCTTAACTGCCATATTCATCCCTCCACTCCCATATCAAATATTTCAAGCACATTATCTACACTTTCAGCTGTATCCTTTGGTAAATTAATATCTGTTTCTTTAAGTTGTTTCTCTACCTTTTCGGTATTCGTACTTGCATCTTGCATGATAATACCAAGACTGCTTATCGATGTTGAAACGAATATACAGTTATTCCCCACACCAGTAATTTGGAACTCGCCAACTACCCATGAGCCTTTGAGTGCGTCCCAACTTGTATGAGCTTCTGTGCCAAATACTGTGACATAGAAGTTTATGTACGTAGGCTTCTGCTCTTCGCTTGCAGTGCTTGACTTATACACTCCAAAGCCGGTGTAGGATTTATATATTCGCCCATTATCTAATGTGCGCTCCTGTTTAAGTTTACTAAGTTTGATTTTCCCTATTATTCTAAGCCCGCTACTCATGGTCATACACCTCAATAGAAGATTACATATATCGGCCCGAAGTCTAATATAAGGCTTGTAGCATACACGTACACCTCAATGCTATTGCCATAAATAGCAGCAATCTGATTCAGCCGAGTGGCTGGTATCGTTTTATTGAAAACAACATTCGACTGTGCGATATCTACACCATTGAATTTAAATGTATTATTCCTACCAAGTACCTTTATAGGCTCTGTGGTTGGAGCATAGTTTACATGTCCTATATATGTTGCGGAATCTAGGTCAAGCGGGCTTGCTGGGTCTTTGTGGTATGGTAGTATAGCTAGGTATGTAGCATCATCATCAAAGACGTACAAGTCAGTGCTTTGATGCATGTAAACCAGCTGGGTCTTACCAAGTGCATGTTCTATTGACTTTATCATATGAGCAAATTGTACAAATGGTATAGACATATTAGGCAGGTTTATGTGCGTCTTATAGACCAGTTCTGATGTATGATTACGTAGCGACATATAGTCCTTAGACACAACTATATCGCAGTCATCAAGTATTCTTGTATTGTAGAATGCAACCGCCTTGTATGCACGCTTTAATTCGTGAAAATCAGTTACATAGCCCTTATCAGGTACATCAGGGAACACTATGTCATCTGCGTCTGTAAAACTTAGACCAACTATATCCACTTTCTTGCCATTACGAAACTCAATGTGCGGGTCGTTTGAGATAACTAATTCATAATTCCTACGCTTGCCGATGATTTTAGTAATATCGTCAAGGTCAAATGAGAAGCTAATGTGATAGTGGTTAGGATATCTATAGAACATCAAGCCTGTGTCATCGCTTGTAGTTAACACGGTATAACCTTTATCAAACGACGCCACAATCTTTGGTCTATATGTTTCACCTGTAAAATTTTTAAGTATCTTGTAGATACGAGACAATTTGGCTCGCCTCCTTCTTTAGTAGCAGTGCTAAGTAATATGGTATATAACTAGTCGGTTTAGTATCACGTTTGAGTAATGCATTCTGTAGCATATGTTCGAAGTTAACATCCGTTATGAAACATACATGCTTCTTAGCTCTTGTTACAGCAGTGTACAATAACTGCTTATTCCACATGCTAGCATGTTCTGATACAAATGAAATGAATACCGGCTCATTAAATTCAGAGCCTTGTGCTTTATGTACAGTTAGTGCATATGCAGGCTCTATGTACTTTGCATATTCTATTTGGTTATACTCGCATATCTTGTCGCCAAATGCTACCTTTGTAAGTTGCTCAGTTGATTGTGCGTGCTGTACAAATCCTATTTGCCCATTAAATACGCCACGTGAGTAATCATTCTCAGTGCATATGCACTTAGTAACTTGTGGTCTGCGCGGGTCAGTTTTGAATTTCTGAGTTATCATCTTTATACCTATACCGTTAATAGTTTCTGTACTGATTTTACTGACACGTTGTCGCCTTGTCGGGACTAATATAACAGTCTTATTATCTAGTTTATCTATTATGTACTTTATAACATCTACGATATTATCAGATTGGACAGGTAACTTTGCTACTTCAGGACTATTAGAAGACAATATCCTTAGGACTTCGCCAATGTTTCTGTTATTTATAGCATATGCCAGTTGCAATAATTTACCTTCTGCTTGTCTGAATACTTTAGTTAGCATAGTAGTCTTAATAAGTCCCGACTCAATCAGAGTTTGGAATGGTGCGCCTGCATTGACGGCTGGTAGTTGAAATGGGTCGCCGACAAAGACTATAAAACACTTATCTGGTATTGATTTCATGAACTCGTTTAGTATGTCCAAGTCTATCATACTAGACTCATCGATTATGTAGAATTGGCCGGTCAATTGCTGACGTGCTTGCAGTCCGTCCCAGCCTATACTATAATGGATAGTACGCCCGCCAAGCTCATTCAATCTATCTGCAGCTTTACCAGTTGGCGCAATAGCTATAGGGTCAAGATGCAGTGATTTTGCAAGCTCGTAGATAGCTTTTATCACAGTAGACTTACCAGTGCCAGCCCCACCTGTTATAATCGACACTCTATTAGTGAATGCTGCTTTCATTGCTTCTATTTGTTCATCGCTGTAGTATCCACTATTTGCGTAATTAGTAGCAATGTGGAAGTCAACCTCAGCGGGGATAAATTCATCTATAGGAGTGGTAAGTAGCTTTGCTAGTTTCGTTGCTATATTCTTCTCTATCTCATAGTATCTTGAAAGCATATATGTATTATCTTCAAACTTTATAAGCTCACCACTTACACACATATTATCTATTGCCTTACCTACCACATAGCTAGGTACTTGTGCATACTTCGAACAGCTTCTAATAATTTGTTCTTTATTTATAATCCCGAGTTTGTATTCGTTTAGATAGTGATACATTGAAGACTTAACGTACGCAGTAACTCTATCAGGATTAGTTTTATCTATATTAAACTCGTGCATTACATACGCATCAAGCTGGTGGATATTTATTGTTGGGTCTATGTCAACTAGCCTATAAGGATTCTCGCTTATGGCATTTTGCATATCATGCGATATGATGTAGTCGGCCATATTAATTGCATTTTTAAGTTCCAAGCTCTGACCAAATATGTAGTATAGTTCATCCATAATCTGGAACTTATAGATTACGCTTACTATACTCTCCTTCTGCTTATCAGGCAGGTTAAGGCTATATATATCCTCCACAAAGTCGCTTAGAAGATTGGTAGTCAGCGGGGCATTCCTAGCTATTCGTGCAACTTGTATTTGATTAATAATATCATTACCCTTCTTCTCGCCTATACCATCTACCGTGGTAATGATTTTGTACAGAGAAAACATATTATACTCAATAGTGAATCCGCCATGCACTACATTATACACACCGTTATTGGTAGGTTCTACTTCGAGTATCATATGTTCGCCCTTAACTAATTTGCCAAATGCACCTGAGACAGTGTATGTCTGCTCAGAATCATCGACTTGAAATTCAAACATATAATTATTGCCAGTGCCATAATATCTGTGCCATAGTATTCTCTTGACAGTTCCTACTAGTCGCACATTAATCACCACCTTTAGTCAGAAAACGTATCGAAATAATCGGCGGATAATTGTTTAAGTACCGAGCTATCGAATATAGAGTCTTTACCTTCAACCGCCTGGGCAAATATTTCCAGTTTATCCGTTATGAGTCTATAAGCGTGCGTCTCTAATCCTTCTGAAACGAGATCGTATATGAATTTCGGTTCTGTAATTCCTATCCTATGAATTCTATCTATCCTCTGTGCACGTTTTGCTGGATTCCAAGGTATATCGAAATTAATTAGCGAGTTAGCAAATTGCAAATTAACGCCGTACGCTAATGCATCTGTAGCTACAAGTACCTGATATACGCCTGCTTTGAAGTCGTGTAGAATTGTATTACGTTGCTTAGATGTCATAACGCCGGTAATCATTGCGACCGAATAAGTATTCTGAAGCTCTTCGCATATTATTTGTGCCATATCTTCATACTCTGTGAAAATGACAACTGGCTTTGGCGTCTCAGCAAGCAATCGTTTTAGTATAAGCATCTTATTAGAAGTATAATCGTTAGGATGTAACTTAACTGCCAGCTTAGAGTCGCCCATTTCAACTAGTCTTGGATGGTCGCTTATGCGTTTAATCAATACAAGCGTTGCTATTTTTGCTATCTCATCATCCATTGTACGCCTAGCTTCATCTACAACTTGCTCAATAAGACTTTGCTGCTCGTCAGTAAGCGGGACAACTATATTTTTAATCACCTTATCAGGCATATTGACTATACTCTTATCTCTCCTGAGCACGAAGTCTGATGTAATATTGTAGAATAATCTTACATTCTTATGCCCTGCCACCTTATACACTGTTTTATTGCCTATATACATAGCTTCATAATCGACAAATATCTTAGAGAACTCATACTGTGGTAAGAAATTTGGTTGTATAACTCTCAGTATTGTGAAGAATTCAGCAAGGTGATTTTCCACAGGAGTACCACTCATTGCAAGTACGAACGAGCGGCCACGTAGCTTTGCAATTGATTTGAATATATCAGTCTGGCTATTCTTCAGCTTCGTTGCCTCATCGAGAATTAAAATAAATGAGTCATCTAAGACAGGTATCTTAGACTCGTCTTCTCGGTAGATATAAGATAGAGCTTCATAGTTTGTAATTGCCGGCTTATCGTATGAAAGCAGGCCATTTCTAATATCATCGGATGTATATACATTAGCCTCAATATTAAAGAACTTCTTCATATCGTGAACCCATACATTTTTGAGTGTTGATTTAGGTGAGATGATGAATAGCTTTGTATTAGGCAGTAGTTCATGTATAACGTGGTAGAAGCTCAATGACTGGATAGTTTTGCCTAAGCCCATATCATCGGCTAGTATAGCACCACCATAGCCTTGCTTGTAACGAGTTACCATCCAGTTCACGCCATCAACTTGGTAGTCAAATAGGAACGTCGGCATATGAATATTATCTAAGTCTATAGGTCGCTCAATAAAGCCATCTGGCAATTGAGCATACTTTCTTATAATACGTCTTATGCCAACGCAATCTGGCAGGCAGAAGTAATCTTCATTATCATTTCTAGAATCAGTTGCCATAGTCATAACGAACTGGTCCTCGTCTGACACCATAGCACGTGGCAGGAATATTTTCCTATTCTTAATGTAGAATTGTGCACTAGGCTTACTGGTATATTGTTGAATCCCTAGGAAAGCATATACATCGTCTATGTACCGCTTGTAATTATTGATAATCCAAGTCTTGCTATTTGGCTCCCAATGTGCATGCGGCGGCTTACCTAATTGTTGAAATTCATTATAGCTACTGAATCGTATAATCATGTTATCTCCATTAATTTGGTAGTTCACTCCTTACGCCCCCTACAGTTCTTTAGTATATGTTCTACATTTCTGTGATTAAATTGTCCACCACGCATAGGTGGCAAAGGTTTTACACCTATCGTATTGAGGTATGTAATAATCTTCGGCCACGATAGCTTATAATTCTGTTTAAGATTCAGAATCATTTTACATAAATCCGTATAGACAGGTAGGTATTTAGTATCAAGCACAGCGTCTGAGTCTGGCGAATAAAAAATAAATCTAAACGGATACGTACTTTTAATTTGATATATCTGTTCAAAATCTACAGGCTTACCATATAGTACTAAGTCGGGGTAATAAAATATGTAATCGTCATATATATGCTTTAACGTCGTTGTGCCTACTACTTCAAATTTCATAAATTTAGCGTATGCCAGTAATTTCTTTTCGTTAGTTCCATGTATTAATAAAGCTCGCATATTTTTTCACCTCAATAAGATGCGTGACGCATTATAGTATTCCATACTTAGACTTGCTAACTGATTGTATCGCTGGAGCTCCTGATATGTCAAGGGATCCTTTTGTGTACGTCAGTACACAAACTCCTTTCCTTATATAATCACCTCCATAATAATAATATGCGTGTCGCATGAAAACATTTATACTTAGATTTACTAACTGAATGTATTAAATACTCCTCTTACCGGCGGCTATTCCTCTTTCAACTGCAGTGTGCGTATTTTCACACTTAGTTGCCAACCTTATATAATCACCTCCACAATAATGTGCGTGTCGCACAACTGTTATTTATACTTAGCTTTACTAACCGAATGTTAAAATGTACCCTTTAGCAGTGTTCGTTGGATTTCCTTTAGTGTGTGTTTTGTCACACTATGTTTCCAACTTTATGTAACCACCTCCATAAAGTAAGCGTGCCGCTTTGACTTATTGCATTACTTAGCCTTGCTAACTGAATGTATTAAGCATGTTTGTTCAGGTTTCGTTAGTGTGCGTCTTATCACACTAATCTAACCTTACCATATCTCACCTCCGAAAATATGCGTGACGCATTAAGTGATTAATACTTAGTTTTACTAACTGAATGCATTGGCCAGGAGTGCCCCATATCTGCTTCGATGGTTTTCAGTGTGTGTTTTGTCACACTGAATTAAACCTTCCTATTTTACCACCTCCATAAAGATGTGCGTGACGCACTGAATTATTTATACTTAGCTTTTGCTAACTGAATGTACAATTTATACAACCACTCGTTTGACATTCGTTTCGTTTGGACGAATGTAGGTCTTAGCCCTCACCTTTCTCTTCAGTGTGTGTCTTTTCACACTGAATGTCCAGGTCTAATTTACCACCTCCATAAAGATGTGCGTGACGCACTATATTACTTATACTTAGTCTTGCTAACTGAATGGATTGCTATATGTCTTCTGATGCGGGCTGGATAGTGTGCGTTTTGTCACACTAAGCCAATTTGCTTATTATCTCACCTCCATAAAGTATGCGTGTCGCACAAAAGGTATTTATACTTAGATTATCTAACCGATTGAACTATTTCGCGATGTTACCTGTGACTGATTCGATTTTAGTGTGCGTCTTTTCACACTAAATTAATCAGTCTAATGTTTCACCTCCTAAAGAATATGCGTGTCGCATTAGCTCATTTATACTTAGATTTACTAACCGATTGAATACTGAGTCCTACATATATACGGGTGCGTTACCATTTCATGCGGTGTTGTCGCATGTTATTGTACCCTAGATTTACCACCTCCTTTCAAGGCGGGATTGATTACATCCAATTAACTGTGAAACCTACTCTTGAACCTACATAGATTTCGTAGAGAATCATCTTTAGTGCAAAGATAAAGTACTCGAAGTCTTTAACATTCATCATTACACTAATCTTTTCTTGTCCTTTAGTTATCCCAACAAAAATTGTGGCTGGGTTATTCTTACTCTGTGCTATATTCATTGACTTAGTCTCGTCCTTATATGTGTGTGTTAAAGAGTAGCCTTGGCCAACTTTACTGTTCTTTGCGGCGTCTAAGATTTGCTCACATGCATGTATCATATTAAATACTTCTTCCTTCTCTACACTAAATAATGTGCGAGTTTCTTTCTTATACGAATTCTGTTTCGGGTCTTTATTGCCCTCACCTTGCATGAAAGTGAACATGACGCCTTGTCTATTTGCATTTCCAAATGTCTTTCTTACTCCAAGCATTCCACTACTGCGCCAGAATGTTACGAAGTCTGATTCGTACTTAGAGCCACCTTGTCTATCGGTTGTGTTATCTGGTAAATCGTCTACAGTATCCATGTCTGGGTCCATATCCGTAAAATCGAAGTTAAACTTTTCCTTCTCTGCCATATAAATTCCTCCTCTTCAGCCTACTAGCTTTCTATTATTTTGGTTGTTACCTTCAATCACATTAGCCATGTTCGTACCTATACTTGCTAACTTACCAACAAAGTCTTTCAACTTTGGCAATACCTGTTCATTAAATATGATGTCAGCTACATCTGATGCGTTCTCTCCTTCTTTCATTACATGAGTAACGCCGAAGTTTACATCAATACTAGAGTAGTTCTTCAAGCCTAGTTTAATTGAGCCTGATACAAATACCTTATCATTCTCAATCACCAGTTCTTTAATAACATTCTCATCTTGTACTTTCAAGTCTTCATCACTCATCTTTTACACCTCCAATCATATCTATAAATACAGTAAGCTCTATCAGTATAGTAGAGCTATGCTGAATTTTATCTTGAATGATAAGCATGATGGGCTTTTTATCGAGCTCATATGTATGCATATCATACCTATTGCTACTGCTATCTAAGTAATTTACTTTTAGGCTTGCTGTGTATTCGTAGATGGTTTGCGGATTCACCCCAAATACACGCTTAATAGCACTAAAATAAAAATATATGTAATTTCCTATCTTTACGCCCAAGTATACTGGTTTCTTATACGACTCTTCAACTAGTAACAATTGTACCACCTCAATGCCCGCATTTGCAAGGTCTGAAAAAACGCTGTTTTTCATAGTATTTTGCTGAATTGCAAGCACGTTTCCAACTTGTGCACACTTTAGCTTCGCTTTACTAGTAATTGATGGATTTGACTTATATGATTTTAATGATTGCTCAATATTGCTTACCAATTCTTTTATTTTCGTTTTTTCCACCGAATCACCTCCAAATAAAAATGGGGGTTATTCACCCCCCATTATGTTGCATCAAAGAGTAGTTATTTGCTTGTTATTCTCTTTTGCATCTTCGTAAATGGCTTGAATGTTACTCTCTTCTTTGGTTCAGATACTATGGTTTTGTTGTTAAGCTTTACAGTCTTACTTGGTATTTCCTTAACGTAGAACTTTCCATATGAGCCATACCTAATAGACTCGCCTTTTTCAAGAACATCTGTGCGCATAACCTCAAAGAACGTGTCTAGTACCTGTGAAATATCTTTCTTCGCTACCTTAGTGCTTGTGGAAATCTTGTTAATAAGTTCCTGCTTTGTCATACAATCTACCTCCTCATATAAATAGTTTGAGATACTGTTCAGTTACCGTATTAAAGTGTACTAATAGCTTATCCTTAAACATAAGTGCGTTGTCACCAATCCACGGATGTTGCTTGTCTAATGACTCGAATGTAATATTGAATAAAGCATCAAACACATCACTATAAATATACCACGAGCCGTCAATGATAACTCCAACTGGTATCGAACAATCGAAGAATTTAAATACTAATTCCTTGCCTTCTGGAGTAAATATATCACTTCTGAATTTCTCTATATCGCCTTTTGTATCGCTCATTGATATTGTTGTGCCAGTATTACTGATACTAAGCGTTGTTTCAATTCCACTATATGCAAATCTTACATCAAGCACTGGCGGGTTAAGTAAGCGATACTCTTTATATATAATAAATCTGCCTTTTGATGGTTTATAATTCGTTAGGTAAACTACATCTAACACATCCACTTTTTCATCAGCTTTATAAACTTTTGTAGCAGTAAACGAATATATATTGCTATTTCCTATAAATTCATGCCACACTCTATACACGTTCTTATTAGTTACGATGTAAAATATATGCTTATAATATGCATATAGTATCTTCTCTCCGTCTTCTAACTTGCAGTAAACGTGGAATATATAATCGTTGTTGTTTACATCATGTGCTAGGAAAATATCATCTTTATCATATGTAAGATAAAATTCGCCATGCAATTCTGGAATTGTGTTTTCTGGTATCTTAACAATTCTCTCGCCGCATACACTATTATCTATCTTAGAAACTTTAGATTTACTGTGATTAATTATAAGTGAGTAATAATGTCCGTCATAGCAACTGTATCCAATCTCACCTTTATGTAGGATTGTGATGTTAAATACATAATCGCCAAGGTCATATGTACCAACAAGACTCAGCTTGTAGTCCAACACAGCTAAATGATAGCCCTTATTATAATATGTGATGTAAATGTAATCTGAACAATTGACTGAACATAGATAGGATAAATCGGTAGGTGAGTTGAAATCAACTATATCGTATACAATTTTACTATCATAGCATGGCTCAATCCTTAACTCAAATGGCTCATAACTTATGACCGTGAATTGCGCATATTTGTTCGCTATTACATCATAAATTACAAATTTTCTTGTGCCAATTATATCTATCCTATAAAACCTATCGTCACGTATTTTGCGTATTCCATATTTTTCTCGAATCATCATTTTGAAAGCACTGTTATCTGGCCGCACAAACAAATCATACATTATACCCACCTGCCAATCTGTGCAAATCTGTTTTATCGAATATATTCACTTGGTTAACAGCTCTAGTATTCAGATAATTAATGCCATCCTGATTGATGTAATAAAGAGTCCTTGAATTATCACGGCTTAGTATCATTGAATTGATTGTATCTTCCTTACGTATAGGCAGACTTATAGACTTTAAGTCAGTTATGAATTGCCCATTTATCGTTATGCCAAAGCATTTAAGATATTCATCGATGAGAATAACATACATTTCATTCTTTTTTGTATCAATTATCAGTACTGGATCAAAGATAGTCTTTGTTGTTATGACCTGTGCCAATATATCTGGATTCTCACTCAGCGATAGTAATTTATTTACCATACTTTTACGTATTGTAGTGCCAACTCTGTTGATGTGTACTCGTACCATCTTATTAGTATATCTGCTATACTCAGTGCGGGTTATTGGTACATGATTCTCATCATCTAGTTTGAACATAGAAACCACTGCTCCTGGTAGTTAGCCAGTTATTAATTATGGCGTGCTTAACCTCCTCATTGCTAAGCATTGTGCTTTTTATACTATGTTCTGTATCGTAGAGATTGTATAGTCCTGTGTCTGTTAGAACGTAGATATGCTCATCGTCTGATGAGATAAAGCCGGACACGATTATATCATTATAATATATCCAATTCCTACATATCTTATTACTAAATGCTACAAACACACTCTCGTCTGATAGAGCGTCGCCTGTTGTTTCTATTGTCTTATCGTCGTCTACGTAAACATGAGTATTATAATAATCTGTATGTCCATAATAAGCTATATTATCATACTTATTTATAGCCATACACATAAAATGCACTAACGCCGCCATTTTCATATTAGTAAATGACCTGTCTGTCCTATCAAATACTATACGATTAACCATTTGCCCATTCTTGTAAATCCTAAATTCAGGCTGGTATCGACTATATTCCTGGAAGTATGCTGATATTCTGTGGTACTTATGTTTATCGATTTTGTGTATACCCTTATCGAAGTTAATTGATTGATTACTTGCCTCAAAATACTCAAAGTTGTGCTCTGTTATTTTGATACCAATACCAGTAAAATTATCCGGCAAATCTCTTAATGGCTCTCCTACATATAACATATTAATCACCTCCATATTGAATAAGATGTCAATAATTATCTATTCTTTTATTCCATCCTTTAGCAAATACTTTCAATTCACTATTGTTCTTAACTAACGTTTGTACTACCTTCCTAAGTTCTGTTTTAAGTTGCTCTATAAATTCTCTAGATTTTCTTTCGTCGTAGGTATTTATCAAACCAATAGCTTTGTCGTATGAATCCTGTTTCGTAATCTTGATAATGATATTCTTAACTCTTGTTGGGCCGAATAGTACCATTGAGTCTAGTAGAACAAATGCCACGTGTACGTTATTAATTTTATAAATCTGATTAGCAATCCAGAACTGGTCATAATAGAAGTCAACTGCTTCTTCTCTAGTTGCAGGTAGCCAGCCGGCATTAATTGTCTTACTTATTCCCCATCTAGTTTCGCCGCCTGGGTCTATATCTAGATTTGACCACTCTCCTTCAAACTCAATAACTCTATTTATTAGGTATAATCCTATCTCATGTTTGAGTTCAATTTCTAGTTGTTCTTTGTAGTATTTATTAGAGTCGATAGCGTCTATAATCTTTTGAATTTCTATTTGATATTTACTAATTACATCAGATAGTTGTAAGTTTTCTTCTCTAAGCTCTTTCAAATCTTCGGCCAGTTTGTCTATCATTTTACTTTGCTGTTCTATGAGTACCACGAACATAACACACAGTATCAATGTGGCAGCTGTTACGACCTTCATTGTTGTAAGTGTTACTTCTTTATTGTGTGGTGGCTGTATATCCATAATTTAACCCCCAATCTTAGCTAAGATTTCTGCGATTATGAAACTCGCATATGTTGTCTATTTCATCTTTAGACAATTCGTTATATCCAAGTAGTCTAAGTTCAACTACCTCTGGGTTTGTAGCAAACTCATACCATGCATTTAGCGGGATGAATGTATTGCCATAATTGATAATGAAGTATTTATTTCCATCTATTACCTCTCTATAACTAGAAAATTCATATGTACTAATTATTCCGCTAATTTTATCTGTGCTAACTTTGTATGGATTCACATCTCTAGCCAGAATAAAGCTTAACTCGCCATCTTCATACGTTATATTTGGCACAGTAAATTGCAGTGAGTATGTGTACCTATCTTTATTATCATATATTCTCGTATTCACAACGTTTGAATTTACAAAATTATATATATCGCCTGTTACAATATACTTCAATTTTGGCTCATATGAATATGTGGCAGCGAGATGTGTAATTAAATCCGCTAATATGTATGATGCTGTCGCTACTCGCAATCCTGGAACTTTAGTATTCATTATGAATTTCTGCTCGCCATCTACCAATAGCTCTATAGTCGCATCAATGCCATAGTAATCAAACTGATGTGATTCATGAACGTCTATCAGAAGTTTGTTAATTTCATTTGCCATTATCAACCATCGCTGTCTTAAATTAGGCTCAAAGTTAAAAGTAGAAATACTATAACTCATAGTAAGTTCCATTGTAATGTCGTCGTATGTAGGAAAGACAGCTGTCTTGTCGCCAACTGTAAGAATCAGACCAGTGTAATGTGCTTTATTGATGGTATCTTTCAAGATTCTCATTGCTATCTCTCCAATCCAAAATGATATTATCTATCATCTCAGGAGTTATGTTATCTTTGTCTATAAGCAGTAGATTCAGTGGAGTATAACTTATCTGCTGCTTATCTATCAGAATCCATCCATCGTTGTTATAGACTAAATATCCAAGGTTGCTTTGTATGATTTCGCCGTCAATTAGTATACTGTGAACATCGTGATAGTTCTTATTAATATTGAATGTTGTAAAGCTATCATTGGTAATATCCAAGTAGTTAGTACCCTAATGTTCGAAGTAAAACATATACGAGCTGTTGTCTATCTTAAACTCGTTAGATAAGTCTAAATTAGCATTGTCATATATCGAATTTACACGCACTCCAATTAGTGATTGATTCTTGAAGTTGGAAATTAGACTAAACTTCAATGCCAATTTAGATAGTACGCTGGCTGCTAGACCATAATCTCTTGTTGGCAATTTAATAGTCAGGCTTATACGTTTAACTCCACGTTCAACTAGGTTAAGAACATAGAAATTAGGAATACCTAGTTTCTGCTTATCGGTTATGAAAAGATTGCAGGTTTTTAATATTCTCTGTTCATCATTATGCTTGTATTTGTAATCAAGAAACCTGCTCCACCGAACTTTCATTATCCAGTTCCTTTTCAATGAACTCCAGCATACTCATTATATATTTTTTTGATACTGACAATGATAGATAGTCTCTCATTATTAACACCTCCAGTTATAGTT
>ERZ795047.797-NODE-797-length-36556-cov-8.638996_pt1 | contig 36556 bp, 35 predicted proteins | sample MGYA00375131_ERZ795047 | MGnify/ENA primary metagenome ERZ795047 (study PRJEB30176, sample SAMN05720228) | activated sludge metagenome | isolation source: Anaerobic digester | place: Japan | collected 2015-05-20 ...
CTTTCTCCCACATCATGCAGAAACACGAACAAGGACAATCCTCGTGTTAGTTGTAATCCTTCGGCAAGTACAGAAAATAATCCGGGCAGACGTTCTTCGCAATCTCCTTCTCCAGCCTCATGTCTTTTTGTCCCATGAACAACATCACCCTTCTACGTCCAAGCATGTCTGCGCAACGCGGTTGTGCGATCCCCACATCTTCCGGAGTATACGCTTATACGATCTACGACTCTATTCTAGTTTCCCAACCCCTTCCCAAGCTCGAACGCCTCTCGCATAGCCTGTGCGTTCCTAGCGGCATCGCCGGGAGCGGATGCTGTGACGCCGAGAACCCCTACAAGATCTATCCCCGTGTAGTGGAAAGCCGTGCGGAACATGCCGATAACATGTTCCGGGGTCGTCGGATCATCATCACCATAGGCGGTCACGATGATGGCTTTCTTTCCCTTAAGCCTGTTGCCGTCATCGCCGTTTACCAAGGCATACCATCGATCTATGAAGGCCTTCATCTGTGCAGACGGGCCCCAAAAGTAGACCGGGGTCCCCAGAACCAACACATCGGCTTCAGCAATCTTCGGGTATATGCTCCGCATATCGTCATCCTGAACGCATATCCCGTTGGTGCTGCATGATTGGCACGCCCTGCACGGCCTAATATCGGCGGAGGCAACGTCCACGACTTCACAATCCGCGCCCGCGCTCGCGACGCCGCGCAGCACTTCGTCGATCAAAGTTCGCGTGTTTCCACGAGCTCTCGGACTGCCCGAAAAAGCCACAACTTTCAAACAAAGCACCCCCATCAACTTGCCTTAACACGAAACAACAGTTTCCCGCTAGATCCGCCGCCTGTCCCACACCTCCGGATTGACCAAGTGTGCCGGCATCCGGCCTCCAAGCACGTCCATTGCATCCCTTGCGACCATCGTCGCCATCTTTGTTCTGGTTGCAACAGATGCGCTTCCAATGTGGGGAACCATGACCACATTATCCATCTCAGCCAGCTCCGGTTCGAAGTCAGGTTCGTGCTCGTAAACGTCAAGACCCGCTCCGGCAATCTTTCCTGTCTTCAAAGCCCAAACCAGCGCTTTTTCGTCAACTACCGGGCCGCGGGCGGTGTTGATCAGTATCGCCGATTCCTTCATCATATCAAGCTGAGCGGCTCCAATAAGGTGATGTGTAGACTCGGTCAACGGTACGTGAAGGCTTACAAAATCCGACTCCTGCAGAAGGGTTTCCAGCTGGCAGAAAGAAGCATTGCAGGCTCTCTCGATCTCCTCGGGGGCCCTTTGCCTGCCGGAATAGAGGACCTTCATGTTGAATCCCAACGCTCTGCGCGCCACCGCCTGGCCTATCCTGCCGAATCCCACCACTCCAAGGGTCTTATCGTAAATGTCGTGGCCCAAATAGAGCATCGGGGCCCAACCCTGAAACCTGCCCGATCGCATGAACCTGTCCGACTCCACAATCCGCCGCGCCGTGGCCATCAGCAATGCCCATGCAAGATCGGCGGTGGTCTCAGTAAGCACCCCGGGTGTGTTGGTCACCGCGATTCCCCGTTCTGTGGCGGCCGCAATATCTATATTGTTGAACCCCACCGCGTAGTTGGCTATGACCTTCAGTTTCGGCCCGGCATCCATCACCTCAGCATCTATGCTGTCGCTGAGAAGAGTCACCAGCCCATCAGCATCCTTGACGCACGCCATCAGCTCTTCGCGAGTCATCCCCCTGTCATGCGCGTTGAAGCCGACCTCGCAACCGCCTTCGAGCATATCCATGCCCTCCTGAGGGAGCCGCCTCGTCACATAAACTCTTGGTTTCATATCCATCTCACTCCTCTGCAATTGCCCTATAGTTGCCGCAACATGTTCTGGCTGAAAAGCCCCATCGATTGGACACACTCACTAAGCGCATCCTCCCATGGGCGAAGAGCAAAACCGAAATCTCTCTTAAGGCGCGCGCAGTCCAAAGTTGTATTCTTCGTTCGCCTCGCAGGCTTTCCCTCGCGGCTTCCGGGACGCACGAGAGATCCATCACAACTAGCCAGTTCCGCAAGCTTGCACGCAAACTCGTAACGCGACGCTTTCCCCTGGTTTGCCACCACGTAAACCCCATACTCACTTTGGGCCCGTGTTCTTTCGGAAGACCCGTTCGAAAAGCAGCAAGAAACGCGGCGCCCACCGGCCCAAGAGCGCGTCATGCACCCGATGGCCATAGCAACATCCCGGGCATACGTGGGCGATGTCCATTGGTCAATCGGAGCTGTCACACATTTGCCGCTACGCAAAGCCCTTACAAAGTTGAGTATCCGGTTATTATCACTGTGCCCTTTCGCTCCGAACAGCAGCGGAACCCGAAGGATGAAATACCTCTCAAGCAACGACTTGACCTCTTCCTCGGCAGCTAGCTTGCTCCATCCGTACACACTCAAGGGAGCAGCAAGGTCAGATTCTGTATATGGAGCATCCTTTTCGCCACTATAGACCGCTTCGCTGCTGATGAAGACCATTTTACAATCACACAGCCTTGCGGCGAGCGCCAGATTCCAAGTTCCAAAGGTATTAAGCATGTAGGCAGCTTTTGGATCGCGCTCAGCTGCATCCATGTCGCGCTCTGCCGCACAGTGGACGATCAAATCAGGTTGGGCCCTGCACATAAAGGAAACAACTGCCCGGGTATCAACTACGTCAAGATCACGTCTCCCGCAAAGTCCAATCACTTCATGTCCCTCTTGGCCTGCCAACCAATCAGCGACCTCTTCGCCCAACAGGCCTGTTGCTCCAGTCACTACTGTTCTCACAAGCTACCGCCCCCGCGATTGCATTAGTATGATTCAAATAACACCCCAACTATGTTCTCCACCAGCTTTCCAATGGATTCCTTCTCCAGCATATTGCCACAGGGCCACTCCGCGCCGGCGCACATATGCAAATCGCATGTTTCCTCGAGGCTCGCCTGCGCTTGCGCCTTTTTCTATCAAAGCGACGCCGCCGGAAGCTCCAGTGTGGCGATGTATGGGAGATGGTCAGATGCCATAGAATGGTGCACTCGCGCAGCCTTAGGCTCTCCCACTACTCGTATGTCGAAGGACGAGAATATGAAGTCGATGCGCCGGTTGGGATCAAACGGGTCAATCGTGTATCCGCCTTTGAGATAATCCCTTTCAAAAAGCCCCTCAGATGCAATTTCCGCGCTGTCGGTGAGCACCCTGTAGACTTGGTATGTATCGTTGTATTCGTGCAACATCAACGCGATCACTGAGGATGTGGGGATGGTGTTGAAATCCCCCATGATGATGCGAGGGCACTCTGTGCGCGAGGCGATCTCGAGGAGCGCCTGAGCCTGCGCCATGCGGGACTCGTGATCCTTGACCTCCAGGTGAGTGACGAACACATTGAGCAACGTACCGTCCACATCTACTTGAGCCTCGAGAACAGCGCGCTTTTGGTTGTCATTGAAGATAGGCAGTTGATGCGTCTGGTGGGAGACGATGGGATACCGACTGATCAGCGCATTGGAGAAATAGCCGCCATCCTTGCGAGCAAAAATAGGGCCATAAGCATAGTAGAAGCCAAGTTTATCGGCGATATGTCCGGCCTGATCTTGGTAATTGAATTTTTTTGTGCATTGCTCCACCTCACATAGGCCGATAATGTCGGCGCCTTCCTCTTCGATCAGATCCGCTATTCGATCCAGGTCATACACGAAGTCGAAACCGACTCCATAATGGATATTGTATGTCATTACTGTGATGCGTTTCGACCCCACAAGTCCGCCGTCTGACGCAACTGGCACCCCGGCGCCGGCGCAACAACTTGCGCCAAACAACCCATACCCGAATGCCAACAAGGCAATGATGGAAAGCACCAAGCCCTTTCTGTGTGTACAAAGCAACATGTGACCCGCCCCCAAAAAATACATTCATGATATACAGACGCCAGCCTGTCGGCGTCGCTTCGCTCGCCATACGAAACTCTGGCGAACAGCTGGATACCGATGAATCTTCCGTTTCGGGTAACGATTTTCCTTCCCGCAAGTTCGAGTCTTAATCAACCTGGGCTAATGGATTATGAAAGGCGGGGCCCTAAAAGCGTGGCGCATGGTTCTGGATGCTCTCAACTCAAGCAGTCCCAAAGCAAATCCTGTTACGTGGTAATCGGCAGGCGCAATGCCAGTTTACACTGTTCTGGCGTTCACAAGCGAGTCACATAAGAAACGCAAGACAGCGCCGCCGCGAGAACCTGTTGTCTCGCAACGGCGCCGTCATTTGTATGCAGACGGGCTTCACTCGCTGACGATCCCGTACCCCGGCGCATAGCCTAGCACGCATTCACACATACGTGCGCCGGTTTTCCACCCGGAAACGCCAACCCTTCCTGTCTCGCACACTCCACTTATGGAAGGCTACTTCCTCCGCATTATGCGGTTTGCCTCAGCAGTGCCCTCCTTCAATGCCGCCTCAACAGGCTTCAAGCCCAAAAGTGCATTCTCAATGGCAGGTTGCATCGTGCTGAGTACCTCTTGAATATAGAGGTGTGGTGTTTCCGGTCGGCAGTTCGGCGCCTGCTCGACGAATTGCTTGATCACCGGATCCGTGACGTATTTGGCCGGTGATACTGACTTTCTGGGGGCCACAAATCCTGTGTTCTTCATTATATAGGCCATATTGTCAGGTCTGGTGAGGAAAAGCACCCATTTTGCGGCTGCATCCTTGTTCTTCGATTTGCCGAGTATCCCATAAGAACCCACAGTGCCGTAACCTATCTTCTTTGCATCCTTAAGAATAGGGCCGGCTGCAATCTCGAAATCGAGGCCTTCGGCTCTGAGCTTGATGACGTCCATGTTCTCGCGCTGCAGATCTATGCCAATCTTGCCTGACGTGAAGGGGAGTCCGCCCCCCTGAATGTTCGACTTCTGCATATAGCCCTTGTCAATAAGACCTTTAATGAACTCCACTGCTCTCACTGCCTCAGGGCTGTCATAGATAGCCTCAGTTCCATCGGCGCTAATGAGATCTCCGCCAGCCTGCCAGACAAACGGAACCACGCTCGTAATCGGGCTCGGACGATTGAGGTCAAATCTGATGCCCCACTGATCAATCTTGCCGTCTCCGTCGGTGTCGCAGGTCAACTTGCGCGCAGCCTCTTCCAACTCAGCCCATGTCTCCGGTGGAGCCTTAGGATCGAGTCCTGCCTTCTTAAAAAGGTCTACGTTGTATATATACGTGACCACACTCTGAAGTACGGGCATAGCATAGAGGCGTCCATCATACTGACATGACTTGATAGCGCCTGAAAAGTAGTCAGCCCTAACATCGGAAGGCAAATACTTGTCGAGGGGCGCCAGGTTCCCCGTAGCTGCCAGTTTCGGGACTAGAAACACGTTGAGGTACATCACATCAGGAGCCTGGTTCGCAGCTAGAGCTGCCATTAGCTTCTCCATACGGCCCTGCCACGGGAGAACCTCTACATGCACTTTGATATTGGGGTTTTCTTTCTCAAATTCATTAACGAGCTTGCTGTACATTTCGATGTCATCGCTGCATAGCGGGAACGCCCACATGGTCACTGTCTCCTGCCGTGCAGCCAATCCCGTAGACGCAGCAAAAAGCAAGAGGACACAGATTGTGAGCAACGTAGCGCGGAGCATTCTTACGAGCTTTCCATGCGACTTCATAGTATGATATTCCTCCCCTTCAGCGCTTTTAGACGTCAGCCCTTGATTCCAGCTGACGAGACTCCCTCGACCAAGTACTTCTGCAACAACAGAAATAGAATGAACGTTGGGATAAAGCCCCACACTGCTCCTGCCATGACCACCCCCATTCCTCCCATTTCTCCCCTTGACCCGCTGGCCTGAAGTGCAGACAACCCTATCTGCAGGGTGAACATGTCTCTGGTCTGAGTCATGATCAACGGATACAGGAAATCATTCCACTGCGTCACAAAATTGAACGTAGCAAGAACCGCTAGTGCCGGCTTGCACATGGGGAGCAGTATCTTAGAGTAGAACTGAAATCTAGTGCAGCCGTCGAGACTTGCAGCTTCGTCGTAATCCTTGGGAATTGGCTCCATGAATTGCTTGAGCAAAAAGATCCCAAACGCGCTCGAAGCCGTGGGCAACAGCAATGCCGTGTAAGTGTTTGTAAGATTCAGTTTGGAAAAAAGCAAGAACAACGGTACTAAGGTAGTCTGACTCGGTATTATCAGCATGGACATCATCATCCAAAAGAGTATGTCTTTGCCGGGAAATGACGTCCTGGAGAACGCATAAGCCGCAAGCGAACACGTTATCAGCTGCAGAATTGTGCTTCCGCCCGCCACAATAAAGCTGTTTAGTGTCCATCGCATGATCGGATTCTGCTTAAACAGCATCCTATAGTTCTCCATCGATGGATTCTCAGGGATCCATCTGAACGGATACTCCAATACCTGCGAACCTGGCTTAAGAGACTGGGAAACCATTGCAATAAATGGAACAATCATTGTTGATCCGAGCAATACTAGGATAAAGTAGGTCCAGAAGTTTTTCATCGGCATTTTTCTTAATCGATTCATCGCTCTCACCCTCTCACCTTGCCCGCAGCAGCTTGCTTTGGAGTATGATGATTGGCAATACCATGATCAACATCACTACTGACATAGTTGAAGCGTATCCTAGGTCAAAGTATTGAAAACCTGTTTCATACAAGTAGTAAACCAGCGTAGTTGTGGATCTGGCAGGTCCTCCATGGGTCATCATGTACGGTTGGACGAACATCTGGAACGACCATATTATCAACATCACAGTGGAAAAAAGCGTCGTGGGCCTCAAAAGAGGCAGAGTGATATGCCTGAATACCTGCCATTCTGTGGCGCCTTCCACTCGTGCCGCCTCATGAAGTGCAACGTCAATCTGCTGAAAGCCTGCAAGGAATATGACTATGGTGTAACCTACGTTCTTCCATATCGACATGAGAACGAGAGACGGCAGAGCAAGTTTGGGGCTTAAAAGCCATGGCACCGATGCGATTCCTATCTTGTTCAGAATCGAATTGAGCAAGCCGATGTCTGCGTCATATATCCATTGCCAAAGTATTACGACAATGACATAGGATGTTATCACCGGCAGGTAGAAGATCGATCTGAACAGGTTCATCCCCTTGAGCTTCTTGTTGAGCACGAAAGCTAAGAGCACTGATATTATCAGGCTTGGCACTACATAAAGCGCACAGTAATACAATGTATTTACGAGCGCCTTTCTGAAGACGGCATCATGAAACAGCCTTCTGTAGTTATCGAGCCCTATGAATCTTGGCTCGGTCAGCGCTGACCAAGAATAGAAGCTCAGCACTACGTTGGCAACGAGTACACTCAACCCAAACACGAGGAATATGATGACGGAGGGGGCCAAAAAGTAGTATGACTCCCGCGATTTCCTCAGTTCCGACAATGTGTTCACAAACCTCACCTCGACTGTCTGCCGGATCTTGTCTAAAGCCTGTTCTCTCTCCTCAGAGCAAGAAGCAACGACTCCCTCACACCCAGTGGAAGCTGAACGGGAGAATTCCCCCGTCTTTGCGACTCATAGATTGCCATGATGGCCTCCAAGGCTGCACGTCCGTCCTCCCCCGTGCTCCTGCTTGGCTCCCCAGTCTCTACGCAGTGTATAAGCTCGCCTATTGCGTCCATATATACATTGGCTTCTCGTTCAGGCTTCGGGAATTCAACCTTCTCAAGTTCCCGAAAGCCCGCAGCTCTCTTGCTCGGAACCACCTGCCACATCTCCGCATCAGGTCCAAGGAGTATCTTGCCGTCCGAACCCTGAAGTTCTATGTCAAACCGCATATACGACGTTCTCTCATTAACCAAGGCAACAGCGGATACGCCATTCTTGAAGCGCATATGCGAGAAGCAGGTGTCTTCGACGCCATAGTGCAGATGCTTGCGCTTTTCAGCACTGCCAACTACTGAATCAATGTCCCCTGCGAAAAACCTCATGATATCGTAGAGGTGAGTGGCGTCGTGAAGCAGGGGGCCTTCTCTGTCGCTCAGCCAGTCGGGAGAAGGTTTGCACCCTTGACAATTCCCAAAGATGCTAACGAGTTCCCCGATGGCACCCAAATCCAACAGCTCCTTAGCCTTCACGTAATAGCTGTTCCATCGCCTGTTATGCATCACCATGAGAACTGTGCCAGATTTTCGACAGGCTTCTATCATGTCATCCGCATCATCAAGGCTCAACGAGATGGGCTTTTCGCATAGAATGCCGCGCACCCCGCACTCAGCGGCTTTGACCACTATGTCGCGGTGAAGCTCCGGGTTAGTGGTTACACTGAGCAAATCCAGGTTCTCCTTCTCAAGCATCTCGTTGAAATCCGTATACAACGCGTCGACGCCGAATCGCTCGCCGAAGCTCTTCAAGCTTTTGTCTGTTCGTGATGAAGCAGCGACAATCTGAGTGTTAGGAATGCTCGCATATGCGCCCGCATGTGTACACGGTTTGGGACGATTGGGGTCATCCTCAAGTTTCCACCCGATGCGGCCGCATCCAACGATCCCAGCTCGGTATCTCATAACTCGATTCTCCTTCCTATCTGGATGACGACAACTATATGAGCACAGGAGAATGCTGCTTAGCAGAAGCCCTCGCAGCGCTCAGGATTTTCACTATCTCGCCCATCTCCAACGGAGGTACGGGGAAGCAACGCCGATCTATGCATTTCAGGAACTGTCTCATGGTCTCCACAAACCCGCCATATGCCGACAAGGCGTTGCCGATGCCATCGGGCGTGCCATATCCTTCATTACATAACTTGGCACACAGTTCACGGCTGTCTATGGAGTCTTCTGAGCCATTGACCATCACAGAGTATTCGAGCTCGTTCGTTGCGCAAACCACATCGCAGACCGCTATTGCACCATCCGCAAACTTGATGGTAATGGCTGCCGTATCCTCCGATTCTATGTCTTTGTACTTGACTCTGCTCGTCTCACAGTACACACTTGCTGCCCCGGGCCCAAGCATCATATATCCAAGCTCTACAGCATGAACACCAATGTCCACAACCATACCCCCGCCCAACGACAGAGAATCATGCCATCTCTTTCTGGGGTCTGTAGCGAAATGATGCATAGTGTGAATGACCCTAGCATGAGCCAAAGTGGGCAGTCCTAGCCGCCCCTCCCTCACACTTCGCGCGATCTCCTGGAATACCGGCGAAAACCTGAGCGGACTGCAGGAGAGAATGGGGCAATCGTTGCTCACAGCCGTGTCAAGAAGGTCCTTTGCCTCTTCATAATCAAAGCTCAGAGGCTTTTCAACATAGGCCGGCACACCTTGTTCAACAAAAGCTTTCGCCAGCTTGCAGTGATCGGCGTTTATGCTTTCGACAAGCACCCCATCAAGGGGCGCCTTCAGAAGCTCCTGCCATGTTGGCGCCGCTTCACAGCCATTTTCCCTGGCAAAAGCCTCGGCGGCATCCCGGTGATAATCCCACACATATGCGACATCTGCTCCTTCAGCCTTGAGTATCCGCGCAAATGTGTATGGGTTCGACAGTCCAAGCCCGATTATGCCGATTCGAGGTCTGTCATGCGACACTCTGCATACCCTCCAAGCTTCAATCTACTAAATGAGACCATGCTCGCTCAGTATGCGAGATAGTATCTCCAAATCGTCCAGGGGTTTCTGGTCATCGAGCGGATGGGTCAGTTTACCCGAGCCCTCCCCCATCATCTTGAGGCAGGCCTTGAGCGCCCCCACAGGAGAACCGCCATGCTTATATACCTCGCATAGCGACGAGACCCCGGACTGCATCTTGACGGCTGTGGCTGCATCACCGCTTGCAGCCGCGTCGTACAGGTCAACGCATGCTTTCGGATCCAGGTTGGCTATCCCCGGCACAGCTCCATGCCCGCCCATAAGCACACTGGCTCCTATCGACAATTCATCGCCCTGGAGAACACTGAATCGGCTTGCTGATGAAGCCAGCGATATGAGACGTTGGTGATAGTCGAAATCGCCGGAGCTATCCTTTATCCCGATGATGTTAGGGTTGTCGGTAAGTCGCCGGACCGTTTCAATGCCGATCCAGGTCTTGGTCGTCTGTGGAACATTGTAGAGAACTACCGGGACTTGGCTCTTTTCTGCAATGTCCTCGTAGAACTTGACTAGCGCTTCCTGTTGGGTTGGGAAGTAGTAAGGGGTGCACACAACTATGGCGGATACGCCGGGCAGTGCAGCGGCCTGCATGTTCTCGAAGACCCTGGCTGTGCTGGTGTCTCCTACTCCAACAAGCACCGGCATCTTGCCGCCAACCTCATCAACAGCAGTCTCGATCACCCGTGCCTTGCAGGCATCTGTCAGAGCCGCAAATTCCCCACTGGAGCCGAGAATGAAAATACCCGATGCGCCTGCTCGAACCATTCTCCGTATGGATCTGCGGAATGCCTGCTCATCCAAGGCACCATCATCATCGAGAGGCGTAACAAGTGGTGGAATTATCCCTTTTAGTTCGAAGTCAGCTGTCATTTTTCCGTATCCCCTTCTTGACGTTGAGCAAAGTAGTAGCGCTGTAAATGCCTCGTCATAAGCTCTTCACATTTGCCAACATTTTTCTGTCGAAAAGCATTGTAAATCTCTTTGTGCTCGCTGAGGATTCTGGCAGGGCTGACACCGGCACCTACCCCCTCTGCGGAGATGATATGGAAGAATTCCTGTAAAGTGTGGGAAGACTGACTCAGAATTGGATTGTGTGTTGCTTCTACAATTGCTTGGTGAAATGCGAGATCTTCTGCTGCACAGCTTTCGCCTGCTTCAACTTTTGCTTCCATTCGATATATGGTTTCTGCCATAGCTTCATAGTCGCTCTGGTCAGCCTTCTCCACAGCCAATTTCAAAGCCGCGGTCTCTAACACTAGGCGAGCCTCATTAAGCTGGAAAATCTTCTCTGTGTTGAGCCCGGAATTGAACGCAACTGCATGAATCAACGAGGCCACATTGGGCTCGCTCACGGTAATACCTACCTTTGGCTTGGACTCCACTATCCCTAAAGCCTGCAAGCCCACAATTGCTTCTCTAACCGATGATCTGCTTACGCCGAGCATTTCAGCGAGTTCCCTTTCAGTGGGCAACCTGTCGCCAGTTCTGAGGCCCTTCTGGACTATGTATCTTTTTATCGCCTCTTCAACTTGCTGGCTCACGGATTTGTGTTCAATCTTCTGCACAACGCCCTCTCCTTGCAGCCTCATTTTGGACATATCATCCTATGGTATTATGGTCAGACCACAGGGTCGATGTTTGTATTCTACACGCCTCGCAAAACTCCTTCTCTAAAATTGAAAAGGCCATCTGCATCAAAAAGCGAACTCTATACACTAGCAACCCAAAACTTTCATGGACATCCGCCAGCGGTCTTCCACCATGCTGGTCTCCATAGAGCAGGAGGGAAATACACATGAGCGTGCCAGGAGTCCCCAAGCCTGAAGTCGCAGTCAGGCCGGTCCTCGACAGCAAGCAAAGGGCGTTCGTCGATTGCCAACATGGGTGCGTGGTGCTGCACGCGCCTGTCGGTACCGGGAAAACCCTAGCCCTTGCCGAGAGGGCTGCAGAAGCCATACGCCACGGGGTTGATCCCAATAGGATACTGTGTGTCACGTTCACGAACAGGGCCGCAGAGGAGCTTCGCCAACGGATAACAGTCAGTTGTGGAGAGCATGCAAGAGGCGTAGTGGTCCGCACCTTCCACAGCCTTTGCGCGTGGATGCTGAGGAGCGAGGCAAAACAGATGAGTCTTCCATCAGGCTTTGTCATCTTCGATGACGACGACTCCATGGAGATCATCAGACAATGCGCGAAAAGGACTGGCGTTCATCTCGTTTGCTCAGGCTATGACGATGAAGCGAGAGATGCGCAGGATGCGATCACAACTGCTAAGATAAATGCTCCTGATGCCGTGCTTTCCACAAATTCCGTGCAAGATGCGGTCTTCGACAGCCTGCCCCGAGCATGGCGTCGTCTGGCCCTTGCCTACCAGGATGAACTTGCTGCCCATCATGCCCTCGACTTCGCCGATCTCGTCTACTTTGCTCGCGCTATGCTTTCTGTCGAGCCGGACATTGCCAACCGCTGGGCCGAACGTTTCTCCATGATACAAGTGGACGAAATGCAGGATACGCACGTGTCGGAATATCAGGTTCTGCGTGTTCTCGCAAAGAAGTACGGGAATATCGCGCTGGCAGGCGATTTCGATCAGACCATATACGAATGGAGGGGTTCTCAGCCAGAGAAAATCATCACGCTGCTGCAAAAAGACTTCCCACAGGCTCGGCGCTTCTCATCTGTCACCAATTATCGAACCACCCGCACACTGGTGGATGCTGCGGCTTCTGTCGCCGCCAACTACAGTGACTTCGACCGAGTGCGTCCGTGCGCCACAGCAGAGGAAGGAAACCCGATAGTAGTCCACTTCGCCCGCGATTCTCAAGCCGAAGCCCAATGGATAGCAGAGGAGACGCGCAAACTGATAGAACCGGGCGAAAGCGCCAACAACATTGACCCACTTCGCCCCGGAAGAATCGCCGTGCTAACCAGAACGAACTGGCGCGGAACAGTGATCTCGGAGGCTTTCGCAGAGGCCGGCATTCCCCACCTCACCGTGGAGCAATTTGAATTCTTCCGCAGGCAAGAGGTGAAAGACGCCATTGCCTACCTGAGGTTTCTGCGAAACCCATTCGACGGTCGAAGCTTTCAGCGGATGCTTCTTAGGCCTCCCCGAAACATCGGACGCCAAACCATCGATAGTGTCATAGAAGCCGAAAGAACAGGCCTGAGGCTGATCGACATGGTCAATCCATCCACTATCGAGTTGGGAGACCCGTTCGCACGGCTTATGAGGGAACTCGATTCCGGATCTGTCGTAGTCTTCGATACCGAAACTACCGGGCTGAACCCCGCCTCCGACGATATCGTAGAACTAGCCGCTATCCGCCTCGAACATGGACAACCAGTCGCCACATTCCACCGCTACCTGCGCAATCGCGTGAGCGTGGGCGATTCCAGGCACATTCATGGGCTTTCAGACCAGTTTCTTGCAGCCCACGGAGCAGACCCCTTGGAGACCCTGTCGCAGTTCATGGCCTTTGCAGATGGCGCACTGCTCGCGGGCCACAACGTCAGTTTCGACGTACGCATGTTTCGGGCTAATGCTCGACGCCTTGGCCTCAACCCACCATCGCACCAGTGTGCCGACACCCTCGACATTGCGCGGCGGTTCCTGGACGTTGACGATTATTCCCTGGCCAACCTGACACGCTATTTCAACATCCCCTGCAAACCTACGCACAGAGCGATGGACGATGTAAACGCCACAACGGCTCTCCTCATCGCCCTAGCCCCGTATGTAAACAAAGGCAGTATCGGCAGAATGCAGGCTGTCCGGGAAACGGGCGAATCGTTTGTGCCCCTTGCAAGAGAGATCGAGGAAATGTTGATGTTAGCAGAAAGAGTTCGTCCCGACGCTCTCCTCGACGAAGTGCTGGAGAGGTCTGGTTTGAATGCCTACTACATCAAAGAGCCCCGCCGCATGGAAAACCTGAGAGAGCTTGTGAGGATCTTTCGAGACAAGGATGACGTACGCCTCGATCCTATCTCTTCCTTAGAGAGCATACTCCACTTCGTCGCCTTGGCTCGGAACGTGGACAGGGTTGATCCAGAAGACGAGCGCGTCCGAATTCTAACGGTCCACCAATCCAAGGGTCTGGAGTTCGATGTAGTGTTCGTAGCAGGGCTGTCGGAGCATGAATTCCCAGGCTATCGATCGGTAAAAGACGGGCGACAGGACGAAGAGCTGAGGCTCTTCTATGTAGCACTTACACGGGCGCGGAGCAGACTCTTCTTAACCGGACACGCCGTAAACAACGGCAAGCATCGAGAACCCAGCCCCTACTTTGGTACCATCAGCGATGGATGGGTCGAACAGGATTCGCATGCAATAAGACGAACATACGGGTCCGGCAATAGAAGAAATCCACAATCCTTACAGAGTAAGGGACACAGGCGCCCATTCTAAACAGATCTCAAGTAACCGCGTGGCGTGAGTGGAGACAGGAGAGCTTCAGTCGCAGCGGCCAGTTAGCGGCGCTTTGCACATGCAAACAGCATGAGCATTGCCGAAGTTCACCGCAGCGCAGCCGAACAAGCCCCTCCTCCAAAGGCTCCATAATCTGCATTCATGCGCAATTCGCCTCCTCATATCTTCCCGCCCATTCACTGAATAGAGCTTTTGCCATGACATGATTTCCTGTAGAACAAGACCGATTTGGCCAGCGCATGCCAGGTGAGAGGAGCTAGGGCATCGTTTCCCTCTTCGTTTCGCCAGGCCGGGGTGACCCACTAGCCGGTCATCCGGTGAACGCTTGGGCCTTCCCCCGCCTTCATGTCCCACGATCGCATTGGCATATTTAAATCGCCGACAAACCTGACAGCACAGAACTCGAAGCGACTGGCAATATGCGCGAATCGGAAGGCTCATGATTCGGCTAAGCCTTGCGCGAACCTTATCGCGTCACAGTGTCTGCCTTTTCTTCACCCATGAGCGATACAGTAGACTGGTTAACTGGGCGCTCAGGGATAATACGTCTGAAACACGCTAAGTTCGGAATCTTAGTTCCCATTGTCATATTCTTCGAAAAAGACTTTTCCTTTACACGACTATCCTCATAATCCACAGATTTCTCGCCGTAGCCGGACTGAATATCACGAGAGGACGTCTCCCCGCTTTCCTTGAATCTGATTGTTAACTAGCCGCTGATTCTTTGGAATGCAAGGGAGGCACGGAAATGAGGCGGCGCACGTTTGTGGCCATGATCGTCCTTATTGGACTCTTTGCATCCCCCTACGCGCTCAGCGCGGAGGAACAGCAGCACCTGATGCCGGCAACCATCATTCGTGTGCTAGATGGAGACACGGTAGAAGTGATTCTGGAGAACGGCGCACGGCAGAGAGTGCGGCTGATAGGAGTGGACTGCCCTGAGTTGACCGACAAAGACCCCTCGGTCCGTGATTATGCATTCGCGGCAGCCGCCTTCACCAGAGAACTGCTGGAAGGAAGGAGAGTCTGGCTCGAAACTGATATGGGCACACTCGACAAATACGGTCGACTGCTCGCATATGTATGGACTGCACCGCCAGCCGACTTTGCGGAGGAAAAGATAAGAGACTGCATGTTCAACGCCATTTTGCTCCTGGAAGGCTACGCGTACACATACATGCTTATGCCCAATACAAAGTATGCAGCGGTTTTCGTCGGTTTTCAGCATGAGGCCACCATGGAAGGCCGAGGAATCTGGGGAACCATGAGAAGATGGATTCACATCATCGTATATGTGACCAATACAGGCAAGAAATATCATGGCGACGGCTGCCGATACCTCGCTTCAAGCCGCATTCCCATGACCCTCGCCGAAGCCATGTGGCGCAGATATGAGCGGTGCCAGACATGCAAACCGCCATACTGGATGTCGGCTGGAATATCCCTTGAATGACGTGCTCGTGAGGATTGCTCTGCCGCGCGGCAGAGCAATCCTCTCCGAAACCTTTTTGTGCTCCAGGAATCTCTGGTGCGCCCTATCCGCAGACGATAAAAAAGTCTATCTCTTTGTGCCAAGGAAAAACAGGGCAATAGTTCCTGGCCCCGAATGGGCGCCTATCACCGGATCAACATAGTTAATCCTGACATCCCGCACGTTCAGACGCTCCCTCACGAGCTTCTCAACGCACTCGGCATCCTCCAGTGAATCGCCGTGGGATATGAAAACCATCTGCTCCGTAGGGTCTATGCAAGTCTTCTCCATCTCATCCACGAGGGCCACTAGCGACTTCTTCCTACCCCGAACATTCCTTACAGGAACAAGCTTTCCTTCGTCGTCAACATGCATCACGGGCTTTACCGACAAGACCGTCCCTATCACTGCAGCTGAGACAGATACTCTTCCGCCCCGCTTCAAGTACATCAAGTCATCCACAGTAAACCAATGGCAAAGTCGAAGCCTGTTCTCGAGGAGCCAGTCCTTAACCTCATCAATCGATCTTCCGGCAAGCCTTTGCTCTACAGCATGATAAACCAATAATCCCTGACCCATTGACGCAGCAAGAGAGTCAATTGCATAAATCTTGCGTTGAGGATAAATCTCCCTCATATTGTCCGCTACTATGGACGCGGCGTTGTATGTCCCGCTGAGCGCCGATGAAAAACCGATGTAGAGCAAGTCCTTGCCTTCCTGTAGAACGCTTTCGAATGCATTCTCGCAATCCCTCATGTTTATGAGGGAAGTCTCGGCCACCTCGCCTTGTCTCAGTTTCTCATAGAACTGCTTGAGATCGGTCTTCTCGCCCTTTACATAGCTCTGGCATTCCTCTTCCCCGATTCTATATGACAGCGAAATGATATCAATCCCGTACTTATCAATCATCTCATCCGTGAGGTTTGCCGATGAATCCGTCACTATCCCGAAGCTAATACCATTCGCCTCCTCTCCCTTGATTTGCCCGAAATGCCAAGCCTCCACACGCTGCCACGAGGTGTCTGACCAGCAATGCAGGAAACGCGAAGCCATCGGTTCTCCGTCGGCATCGAAATGCAGAACCCGATCACCGGCAAGGCAAGAACCAATGGCTTCTATCAAATCACATTATTTGCAGCATATTCGCGCCAATTTCATCCGGACAGAAAATACCTGGAATTACCCGCCGAAATGACGCATATTACTCAGCGAGGAGCCCGATCAGAACATCCGGATGATTAGTTATTATCCCGTCCACACCCAGTTGTATCATTTTGGTCATGTCCTTTGTTTTGTTTACAGTCCAGACAAATACCCCAAGCCCATTCTCTCGAGCCATACCAACCAGCTCCGGCGTGACTCCCCCCTGGTCAACCGCCACGAAGTCCGCATTGACATCGAGTGCTGTGGAGATAACCTTCTCGCCGAAAGATGACTTTCCAAAAAGCAATGGCGCGCTGAACAGAACGCCGGCCGGTACTTGAGGCAATAGGTTGCGGCAACGCCTCACTGCTTCGACGTCGAAGGACTGTATTATGACATCGTCCTCCGTTTTGGTCTCTCTTATGATCTCCACAACTTTGTCCTCTATGCCCTTCGCCTTTATCTCAATCAATACCTTAGTACGCCCTTTGAACGTCGAAAGCACCTCGTGCAACGTGGGAACCTTCTCCCCTGCGAATTCAGCTCCCTTCCAGGACCCTGCATCCAGCGTCTTGATCTCCTCAAGGGTGCGCCAAACAACGGACCCCCTGACGCTCCCAGTTGTGGTCCGGTCAAGCACTGCATCGTGGATCACCACAATCTGGCCATCTTTTGTTGCATGAACATCGAGCTCGATCATGTCAGCGCCCATCTCGACTGCGCGCTCAAAGGCAGCCATCGTGTTTTCAGGAGCTACCCCTGACGCTCCTCTGTGCGCAATAACCAAAGGACGCTTGGCCGTAGCTTCCGCTTTCGGATCCGAAACCATTTCCTTCTCGTCAACACCTATCTCAGTCGGATTTCCAGGCCCCGCCTCACCCACCGCGCTATTCCCGTGCGCCGTTGTGGCAAAAGCAATCATAAGCACTGCCAAGAAAACTGCGAACAACACACTTCGTCGCCGATGTCCCATTCACATTCTCCTTTCCGCCTCAAATTCTGAGGAGGTAATTTGGCAAACATGTGCCATGATTCCAGCACTAGTATACAAGAACCAGACTAATATTGATATACTGCCGCACAATTACGGAACTCCATCAGTAGCATGCAGCATCGGCACAAATTAGCAAGAGGCTAAGCCGAAATTTTAGCAATAAATACACGTTCGCTGGTCTGCCACGCCTTCTTGCCAAAACTAAACTGCAGTATGCACCAGAGCGAAGCAAAAGATCGGACAGTGTATGTCGATTATATCGTTAATTTCAGGCGATATTGCCGTTGGCTAGTTTCTTGATCCCTCATGCTGCCTGCTCATGTGCCACAAGGGATTTCTCGCGCCATGTGCCCCGACGATACCAGAGATAGTTGCAGACAGCTCCCGCGATCCAGCTTATGAGGAGCGAGAAGAACAGCGCGTCAGGAGATCCAGCGGGATGATCTGGGCTCCTGGTCAGCGATGCCCAGATATATGCGAGGGGCACGCGGACTACCACAACAGTAAACATCGAAATCCACATGGATGGCATGGTGTCGCCGGCACCGCGCATGATTCCGCCAAAAACCTGAGAAATGGCCATGGCAACATAACCCGCAGCCAGTATGCGAATCTGCCGCACACCAAGGTTAATGATCTCCTCCGTTGTAGTGAACATGCGTATCAGGTTCTCGCCGAACAGCAACAAACAAGCCACCAGCACAAATGAAGTGGTCAGACTCACCTTCAGGATATCCTTTGTCCCCTGGGCAACGCGGTCCATCTTATCCGCGCCGATATTCTGGCCAACAAAGGTGGCTATCGCCATGCCGAAGGTGAAGTTGGGCATCATCGCAAAGCCGTCAATGCGCATGACCGCAGTATTGCACGTGACCACCTGGTAACCCATGCTGTTGGCAAGGGCCTGCACAAATACCATGGACATCGAGAAAACCGCCTGCGTGATGCCTGCCGGCAGGCCCAATCGCAGCAATTGACCGGTCAGCTTCTTGTCGGGAACCAAATTGGAAGCGTTGAGGTTCACAACATCTTTCATTCTCCGGAGCTTCGCAATGCATAGCACTGCGGAGACGGCCTGGGATATGATAGTCGCCCACGCTGCGCCTGCAACTCCCATGCCCAATCCGGCTACAAACCATATGTCCATGAATATGTTGAGAATCGATGCCAACAGCAGTGTCAGCAATGGGAAAACGGAATTGCCCAGTCCGCGCAGGATGCCGGAGACTATATTGTAATAGCCGACTCCCAGAATCCCCGAAAGCGTTATGGTTAGATAGGAGTAGGCCATGTCAAATGTTTCTACTGGGGTTTTGGTCAATGTAAGCAGCTGTCCCGCCAGAGGTATGCCAACCGCCATAATCACAAGGGATGATATGAAAACCAATGTCATCGCATTCCCAATTGAACGCGAAAGCGATTCTTTATCCTTGGCCCCATAGTATTGCGCGACCATGATCCCTGCGCCCGTTGAAACTGCCATGAAGAGAACGAGGAGCAAGTTTATGACGGGGAGTGTCGTTCCAATTGATGAGAGCGCTTTGTCGCCCACATAGCGACCGACGATTATTGAATCCACAGTACTGTACATCTGCTGAGCAAAGTTGCCGATGAGCAAGGGGATCGAAAACCGCAGCAAGACGGACATTGGCTTTCCCTCGGTCATATCTTGTGCGCCAAACAATGCGTTGATTCTCTTGAGCATGTAGCAAACCACCTTTTCTAGACGATTATGCCACGTGACCGCCATTTGCGCAATCCGGTAACAGATAGCGATATGGAAGGTATTTATGGGAAATGCGGGTGATGATATGCCTGCGCCCGGGCTACATGGCCTCGGAACGCAGGCAATAAGGAAGCAAAAAGACATGGAATAAGCCAACGATCAATCGTACATTACCACCCTGGGCCTAAGGTCAAGTCTTTTCATCATGTCATCATAATCCTCATCGGTGATTTCATCAATCGGCTTGTCGATCAAGGCAATGAGCATGGCCTCCATCAGGTTTGCACCAAACGAACGTCCCTGTATCTCAGGGCTGGTGGTGACGAGGGCATGAGCGCCACGCCTTCCTATGTCCTCAACATCGTCTTCAGTCACCGTATTGGTGACAATAATCTTCCCATCGATCCGCTCAGGCAGGTGCCTGTATATATAGTGAAAATCTCCTGCGAGCACGTGGGCTCTGTTGTAGTATTGCTGGAATTTGAGTTTGCGCTTCTTCGCCTTGTCCCTGTTGGCCCGTTGGGACTTGCCTGTAGGATATACCCAGCTGAATGGGAGTTGAGTCAGCCACGGCATAACAATAGGGGCTAGCGCGTGGACCGAACTGATCTTGTACAGCGGTATAGGTATTCCCGTCGCAAACATCAGGTCTCCATAGGTCATGCGACACCCAAGTTCCTCGAAGGCAAGTCCCATTCCGATGCGGTCGAACACACAGACCAGGAAGACGTCCTTTCCTGCTATGGGCAAGCCCCACTCGGTAGCGACAGACATCACAGCATTGTACTCCACCCTGCTCTTCAGCCCAGTTCCATCTACGACAGGGGTATCTCCGGCCATGGCAGCAATATTCTTAGCTTCTCGAAAGTAATATTTCCTGCCTTTTGCTTCGAGATACAGGTCGATCCCGCCAAGTCCGAAAGCATCAACTTTATCCTTAAGCTCTCCAATAAGCTGTTTGGCTTTTGCGACATCACCGTCTGTTCCTATCCGCTCTACAAGAATTTCCTCTCCCAACAACGTAATCCTGGCTGAGTGGTTTCGAGAAGATGAGCCGATGCTTACACTAACAACATGCTTCATGATTCCATTCTCCCTCCTTCAACCGGCTGAAGCGTGCGTATCCCCCCCCCAATAATCAGTCTATTCGCCCTGTATGGCGGACCATGTGCCTGTAACTGAACACACCGCCCCTTCCACACAGACTCGTCTTCGTCCTAAATGAGGCTGCACAGGAAATGGACGTTGTAGAACCCTGAAAACCTGCGTAGCTCCGAAAAAGCATTTGGGCTTTTTCAAGTAGCTGAGAACTGAACAGCAAGCAACGCTAATGTGGACAAGCCGATCAGAAGTTGCTCAGCGCAAGGCAGCTCAGATGGGGATGATCAGTAGCACATAACGCAGCGGTCATTGTCTAAACCGACATCTAAATGGTGTACACATATTTGTGCACATATTGATTCTACCAAATAGGCTTTGGAGACCGCAAGATAATTGGCCCATTGGTGATCTAAGCCGCGAGGAGCTGGCGCCAGTCGCCCTAGACGATCGACTCACGGTCAATTTTCTTCGGGCGTGGCTAGCCTGCAGACAGTCATTCTTCCCACGAAGTGTTGCAGATTACCAAAGAACCTTACATTTCGTGTTGCTAGTTGAAGGTTTTTCTGCCATGCCGGAGAAGGATGAGCAATGGCATGATTTTGCTCCTAAATCTGTTCATGGGATTCTTCTGCCATTATCACTCTTTCCAAGCAATTCGGAGGTGTGATCTGACGTGTGGAATGAGCTAGCGGTCGAGGCAATCACGATACTATTGTGGGCTGCGACAGCCCTTGTTGTGTTGTTCTTGAGCGGCCTTTCCAAGTACCTTCAGGAGCAAGCAAGGCGGGTGGAGAATGATGCAGCGCGAGGACTAATCCAGTCAGCGCTCTCGGAAGCAGAAAAGGTTGGCATTGATGCCGTTCAGGCAACAAACCAAGTATTCGTCGATGCCATAAAGGCATCTTCTGCAGACGGCAAGCTTTCAAAAGAAGATGCAGCTACCGCAATGAAAATAGCTGTTGAGTATTTCAAAACCCACCTGTCATCCCGAAGCTACCAGGTTCTCAGCGAACCCGATGGCAAGCTCGACGATAAATGGATAAGCGACTTCTTGGAAGCAAGATTGGCGCAGACAAAAGCAGAATCCTCTCGCTGTGCTTATCCCCTTCCCGCACCGTTACCTGATTGTCCCGAGTAACAAGGTCAAGGCTAGGGGGCGGCAGGCACACTGTCGCCTCGTCTGCCCCGGGCTCGGCTACGGCTGCCAATGCACAAGACCCGGAGAGGCCATGGTCACCAAGGGAGCGATAGCTCGACGCCTAGTTCACCGGATTACAAACCAAGTCCCCTATCTGCAGGAGCTGACGGATGACGGGACCGAGACTACAACCGGCCTGGCCCTGCGCAACAGGATGCTCTGTGATTAAGCAAGCCCTGTACGCAGGGCCCGAAGCTGAAAGATCTTAGCCTCTCAATATTCAAGGGTAGGAAGAAAGGCGGGCATTTGCGCAGATGCAGATATTGTCTTGCCTTTTATAGCACGTCTCTGGCTGGAATGGGAAAACGCAGAAGCAAAGAAACAGGGGGCGGGATGCCCGTCCCCTCAGTTCTGCGCTCGCCTCTGTCCGGTTTTCCGCTTCTACAGATCTTCCGGCCCAATGGTGTATGTCGGAGGCATTGTTGGTGTCCAAAACATGTTCGGGGGCACAGGATAGACTGAGAAGCCGCCCTCAGCCGTGCGCTCCAGGTTCTCTACCAGCTTCTCTCTGACCAACGGGTATGGCGCCACAAACACTACTTCATGGGTCTGCGTTCCTCCGAAGATCCTGTCACCGGCGCACGGGAATCCAACTACCGGCTTGTCGTTTGCCACTGCATAGCCGATGCAGGAGCAAAGGGCCGCTTCCGCCACGGTGTCTGCAGTAATCTTCTCGCCAGTCTCGTATGCACATGCATGGATCAACCTCATAGCCTGAGCTGGATTGACATACACTACGACCACATCAGGATCCTCTTCCATGCTCTCGAGAGCCCCTACGAGAATCCCATCGTATCTCTTGCCGGTATCCCCTATCTTGAAGGTGTTGTCCATGAAGGTCTTGCCTGCTGTCTGATCCTTCACGTATGCGCCGACAGCAGCCTTGCCTGATGAGATGGCTTCAGGGGTGTCAATAAGCCCTACACAGGCCGCGCCCATGGCACAAATCATCTTGTCCGGTGTACCGGAGTTCGTCTTTCCCTGGTAACGGGCCATGGCAACCAACTGGCACAAGTTTAGCTTGAAGTTAAAAGGCTTCCTCGGGAGATCCTCCTGATTTTTGTATAGTTTGATCCCCACTGGCTTGGTGTCAAGACGTAAAATCCTATCGAGTTCCGCTGCAACTTGCTTCTTCTCCATGTAAAATGTCTCCTTCCATAAAAACTGCAGACATTTGCCTGTACACTCAATCTCGAATCGCTCAATCGCGACCTTACATATATCATTATGCGCCTGATTGTGAAAAATATCACGTTATCTCACAGGCAACAGGTCCCGCTCGGCCAACATGCGCGGTATCGTATCCACCAGAGGGCTTGTTTAGACATGGGTAGTGAAAGAACAGGCGATTGCGGAAGTCGATCATACAGTAGTTAATATGGGCACCGCTTATGGAAGGCATTACCGGAGTCCCCTGCAAATCCCGTGGTCACATGAGCTTCTTTCTCAATCAGAAAGGCAGACCGCAGCCAGCTTATATTTACTCCTAGATTGCCCGCTGCGGTCGATGTATTTTTCGTAAGCTACTTCCAAGAAGCCTTCACTGCTTCAACGAGCTCCACCGTACGTTTGCTCACCTCTTCCGGCAACACCTTCACCCTGGCGACTCCTGAGGCCTGTGCCGCTTTGGCCACGTTGGCGGCAACGGCAGGAGCAACTCTGGGATCGAAGGGACCGGGGATAATGTACTCTGGAGAGAGTTCGTCTTCGGTAACGATATCGCTGATGGCGTATACCGCCGCCATCTTCATCTCTTCATTGATAGCACTCGCTCGGGCATCAAGCGCGCCTCTGAACACTCCGGGGAAAGCCAAAACATTATTGATCTGGTTCGGGAAGTCAGACCTGCCTGTGGCGATGACCTTAGCTCCGCCAGCCTTAGCCTCATCAGGCATGATCTCGGGAACGGGGTTAGCCATCGCGCATACGATGGCGTCCTTGGCCATGCTGGCGACCATCTCACGGGTGACACATCCCGCAACCGAAAGACCGATGAATACATCCGCGCCCACAATTATATCCGCCAGACTCCCTGACAACTTGTTCGGGTTGGTTATCGCGGCAATCTCTTCCTTATAAGGGTTCATGCCGTAGGTCCTGCCTTCGAAGATGGCGCCCTTGGAGTCGCACAACACGACATCCCTCACGCCCAGCGCCATAAGGAGCTTCGTAACAGCAATTCCAGCCGCTCCGGCACCGTTCACTATGACTCGAACATCAGATGCGTTCTTCGACACAATCTTCAGCGCGTTGATCATGGCAGCACATGTTATTATAGCCGTGCCATGCTGATCATCGTGGAAGACCGGGATGTCAAGTGCCGCTTTTAACTTGTCCTCAACCTCAAAGCACGTCGGGGCCGAGATATCCTCCAAGTTGATGCCTCCAAAGGTGGGCTCGAGGCATTTCACAACATTCACAATCTCGTCGGGGTCCTTTGTATCAAGACATATGGGGAATGCATCTACGCCTGCAAAAGACTTGAATAGAACTGCTTTGCCTTCCATGACGGGCATGCCGGCTGCCGGACCGATATCGCCCAGTCCCAACACAGCTGTGCCGTTCGTGACTACTGCTACCATGTTGCCTTTGTTCGTGTAATCGTAGACCTTGTCGGGCTCGGCATGGATCTCCTTACACGGCTCCGCCACACCGGGAGTGTAGGCGAGACTGAGGTCCTCCTTGGTGCGCAAAGGCGTCTTGCTGACTACCTCTATCTTTCCCCTGTTGGCTCTGTGAAGCTCCAGTGCTTGCTCTCTCAATGTCAAGTGGGTAATCCTCCTTTGCTGTGTCCTCGCTTCCAGTCTAGCATGTATACGACTGGTCGTCAGTACATCGCGCCTAACGTCTTTCTGCAACATCTGCTGCGAATCCTTCGTAAGTGCACACAGCCCGGAAGAAGGAATCGCCTGGTGCCTCAAGCCGCATTACAGCGCTTGCCGCGTCCTGGCTACCCACTTCCGGGCCGTAGTAGTTCTCAAGTTCGGCACATTACTTAATGACTCTATCCCAGTCTTGCGCAAAACCTACTATGCTCTTGTCAGTAACAGGGTGCTGGATAAGCTTGGGCAAGACCTTGTAGGGGCAAGCAGCCCAATGCGCGCCGGCTTCTGTTGCTTCGATGTAGTGAGACACGCCCCTGATGCTTGCGGCGACGATTTCCGTCTTGTAACCGCCATTTTTGGCCATGTTTGCAGCTGATCGCACAACGCCCACACCATCTCCGCCCACATCGTCCGCCCTTCCCATGTAGATGGAGATAAAGTCTGCTCCCGCTTGAATAGCAAAGAAGGATTGGGGAATCGACACTATCCCGGTCAGGTTGACCTTAAGTCCACGGTCCTGCAGCACCTGCATCGCAGCCAATGACTCCTGGGAGATGCACATCTTAACGATCAAACGATCACCCAGAACACTAGCAAACTCCTCAGCTTGCGCAATGATGCCGTCACGCTTGTCCTCGGTAATCTGCAAATGGAAGGGACCTTCAATGATCTTGGCGGCATCGCTCACCGCTTCTTTCCACGGTTTCCTCACTTCGGCCACTATGGTAGGGTTCGTGATTATGCCATGAACTCCGTAGTCCTTTGCTCCGATTAGGTCCTTCTCATCTATGCTAGCTATCAATATCTTCAATGTAGTAGTCTCCCTTCAGCTGCCATGATACACTCGCACTTAACAATGCATTCCATCATTCTCTGGTTCTTGATGGACAGTGCTGCCTTGCGCCTACCAAAACCCTATAGTGCTCCATCTGCCGAGTCCACCAGCGTTCTGGCGGTTATCTCATCTGTTACAAGCATGTTGGCGAAGCCTCCACGGAGCGCCCCGGCAATCCCGGGAATCTTTTTCGGACCGCCCGCCACCAGTATGCAGCTCTCCTTTTGGGTCAACTCGTCAAGTTCAAGCCCAATAGTCCTGTCATTGAGGGACTCATCGCAAACGGATCCATCTGCAGTAAAGAACCTGGAGCAAATGTCTCCGACGGCGCCCTTGGATAACAGGACGTCGATATCTTCCGCGGAAAGATAGCCCGCCTGAGCCAAGATACAAGACTTGCTTGGCCTCCCTACAGAGAAGATAGCAATATTTGCTTGTCTACCCTTCTCAAGAATTCTTCTGAGATTAGGGTCGCGGGCTAGGGCGTCTCTGAGTTCCCTACTTTCAACAATTGTTGGAGCAGATAAGAAGTACGGCGGCGCATCAAATGCAGCAGCAACTTTGGCCACTATCTCATTTCCGTGGATTAGTGCCTCGCCCTTCCCAGAAAGCGCACCCTCCAGCTGCACAATCTTGACGTTTTCGCGTTTTATGGGCAAAGGTTTGAGCGCTCTGGCCATCTCCAGCATGGTCGTGCCCCCGGTCACCCCGATCACGTCTCCATCTCGGATTATCTCCTTTAGGAGACGTGCAGCAGCCTGCCCGAGGTGCCATCTAAGAGGCTTGGGGCTTGATTCAGAGATTGGGCATACCACTACTCTCTTCAGACCGTACATGGATTCCAATTCCCTACTGAGCCCATGTTCCTCCTGGAATTCATCGACGATAGTCACCTGAACAATGCCGACTTCCCGGGCCCGAGTCAGCAGCCTTGAGATGCGGCTCCGGGACAGGCCAACTCGTTCCGCGATCTCCTGCTGGTTAAGGTCATGTTCGTAGTACATCCTCGCTACCCGAACCAAAAGTTCGTGCTCACTGCTGGGATTCTGTTCAATTTCCACGACGTTTCTCACTTCCCAATGGCATAACCAATACTAACAAGTTATCTGTCAACCGAGACAGACACGCGCATGCTGGCACATCTATGATTGCCTATGCACATTCTTGCACTCCAGAGGCCTTTTCTCCATTGCACAAGAGACTCCTTCAGCCGCAAGGTGTTAACCTTGGGAAGCAATGCAGACCCGTTGACAGTGCTCATATCCTCCTTCGAAAGCACGCAAACAACCCGGTACGCGACTGATTCTGTCACTACAGCCAGGACTAATCCCGGACCTTGCGACCGACAAAATGTCTTTGAGCGTTGTACATGTTTATGTCGCCGATTTCAGAGAGTTCTTCCATTACTTCCTCCAAAAGCTCCAGGTTGGGAACCTCCCAGAAGGTGAAATACTTCCACTCTGTGGACCAACAACAGTCATACACCCCGTGCATCTTGACGCCCTTTTCCCGTGCACGGCTGAAGATGTCCTCTACTTTTCTGTCGAATTCTCGCTTTTCATCCTCCGATGCACTGTACCACGTGTCGGTCGCTTTCCATGCCGCAAAAAATCCCAATGGTTTCTCTTCTGCCATTACGGTCAACTCCAGTTCAAACGGGCTAAGCCACACCCAGTTTAATTTTCATATTCGAGCTCGACCTTTTCGTCCAGTTCCTTCATGATAATATTGTCAGGCGCGGTTTTGTGTTTGAACACAACGAAGAACGGGCCTTCATCCTCAACCGGATAGGGCGACAGATGCCACACACCCTTATCGTAAAACACCGCCTGCCCTACTTTGACCAAGAAGCCTCTTACATTGCGCGCCAAGGGCTGAGCATCCTTGTTTGCCCTGTCGTCTTCTGACGCTACAGGAATTATCAGGTCGCTCTTGATCGGAACGAGCAACTCATAGGTTGTGTTGTGCCGTTCCAAGCCTTCCACAATGAGTGGACGCTTCTTGCATACTCCATGCGCTATTTCGAGGGTTTCGTGATCAAGCTCCCATTTGACCAAACCGGGCCAGAGGTCCTCGACGGCCGACACTTTTTTTGCGCCTTCAGGCATCTCCACGACTTGTCCGTAGGGAGCAAAAGCTTCCTTCGTTAATTCCTCGACTTTGACTTTGTGCATGACTTCTTCAACTCCAATACCGTCAGTTGCTGCCTTTTTTGCGGGGTTGCATGGCGGAACTGAACCTGTTCCGCCATGCGGCCTTCACTCGTGTCGGAACGCTCTTATTTCGCTGGGTACAACACCTTCTGAATCTCAGGCCTATTCATGTTTTCCTTGGTAACTACGGTAATCGGAACATAAACATCCTTGGGCACCTTCTTGCCCTGCTTCGCTGCGATAATATATTCAACACCCTTGTAGCCCATTTCAAACGGCTGCTGCACTACGAGTCCGGCTATCTCGCCCTTCTTCAGAGCTTCGATCTCCTCCGGGCTTGCATCGTATGCAACAACCTTTACCTTGCCAGCAAGTCCCCTATTCCTCAGCGCCTGAATACAGCCGATTGCGGCGCGGTCAAATGCTGCAAATACGCCCTTAATGTCGGGGTTGGCGTTGAGTATCCTCTCCATGTTTGCCATTGCCACTGCCTGATCTTCTCCACGCTGGATCTCAAGAAGTTGGACCTTGGGATACTTCTTTGCCACTGCTACCGCTGCTTCACCGCGTATGTCGTTGCTAGGGACGCCTGCAGGGCAGTTGAGTATCACTACCTTGCCTTCGCCGCCTATCTCCTTCATTAGCAATTCCATTGCGATGCGGCCGCCTTCTCTGTTGTCTGTTCCGACGTACCTCGTTTTTCCGTCCCAGTTGAGATTGGCGTCAATGCTGACCAGAGGAATTCCAGCCTTCATCGCCTGCTTTGCCGGTCCAACCAGAGCATCTGAATCGAGGGGCGTCTACAGGATGCCATCCACTCTTCTGATTATCAGGTTTTCTACGGCAGAGATCTGCTCTGCAACGTCGTTAGTGCTTTTCGGGCCCGTGTAAATGAGTTTGCCCCCAACTTTGGCAAGAGCAGCCTCTGCGCCCGCCTTAACGCCAAGCCAGTACTCGCTCGACGTAGACATGACGACCAGCCCAATTACTAACTCCTTTTCCTTGGCGGCACAAATCCCAATAGGACAAGTTATCGCGAATACTAGAACCAGTGCTAATGCCGACAACAGTGTTCGTTTCATCGTTTCCTCTCCTATCGTTTGATGTTGGCGAATTCGAGCTCGTCGTTGCCTGTAGATGTCATCATTTTGGGGAGCAATACCGGTCGCCCGGTCCCATCACCTCCGCTCTCTCAGCTTCGTCTGCTGCAATAGATCGAGATACACCGCCATGATCACAACAAACCCAATGGCTATCTCCTGATAGAATGAACTCAACCCTAGCAGCACAAATCCGTTGTCCAGCACACCCATGATGAGCGCCCCTATCATGGTGCCGAATATGTTGCCGACGCCTCCGGTAAGGCTCGTGCCCCCAATAACAGCGGCTGCCACCGAGTTCATGTTGTAATCCGCACCGGCCGTGGGGTGCGCAAGTCCAAGTCTGCCCATGAGTACGATGCCCGCCAGTCCGGCCAAAAGCCCAGACACGAGGTATACCATCCTCACAGTCCGTCCCGTATCTATTCCCGATAGCCTCGTGGCCTCCATATTGCTTCCAACCGCATAGGTATACCTTCCAAAAAGCGTATGATTGAGAACCCAGTTGAAGATTATCGCCGCGACAATGAATATCAGAACCGGAACAGGAAGACCGACGATCTCTCCCCGTCCAAACCAGGAGAGCGCTTCCGGCAGCCTCGAAATCGGCGTTCCGTTAGTCATGACTAGCGCGATTCCCCTGGCAATCGACATAGTTCCCAACGTCACGATGAACGGAGGAACCCTCATTTTCGTTATGGCCAGACCATTAACATATCCAAAAGCAGCGCTAAACGCCAATGCTGTAACAAGACAGATCCAAAGCGGAACGCCGGAAGTCATCATGGACGCCGTCAGGATATTTGACAAAGCCAAGTTAGCGCCGACTGATAGGTCTATCCCTCCGGTAATGATGACAAAAGTCTGCCCTATCGCAATAATGGCAATAACTGCAGTCTGTATAGCGATTGTCTTCAAGTTCAATGCCGTCAGGAAATAAGGACTGATTATAGTCAGGACGATCATGCATAGCGCAAGGATTGCCAGAGCTCCATATTTTTCTATGAATGTCTTGTAGTCGAAACCCTGTGTCTTCTCCATTCTCTCATCAGCCTCCAAAGGACTATTCAACGAGCATTCTCACAGCTAATGCCGAAGTCAGTTTCTTCATCGCTATCCTAAAGTCGCCAGTTTCATGATCTTCTCCTGAGTCGCCTCTTCGCGGTCGAGTATTCCCGTCAATCTGCCCTCGCGCATCACAGCAATCCTATCGCTCATTGCCAACACTTCCGGCAGATCCGACGAGACCATGATGATCGCCTTCCCCTGCCCCGCCAGTTCATTGATGAACTCATATATCTCCACCTTGGATCCAACATCAATGCCGCGGGTGGGCTCGTCCAAGATGATTATCTTGGCATCACGACAAAACCACCTGGCCAAAAGGACCTTTTGCTGGTTTCCGCCACTCAGTGATCGAGTGACAGTATCTATTGAAGGCGCTTTGATGTTGAACATGGAGAAAAGCTCTTCGGATCTACTTCTTTCTGCCTGATGGTCAATGACTGAATTTCTGGAGAACTGATCCATAGATGCGAGGGTGATGTTCTGATAGATGGGAAAATTGAGGATTGCGCCCAGGTTCTTTCGGTCTTCAGTGAGAAAGGCTATTCCATTCTGAACAGCCAGTTTCGGCGAACTGACCTTTGCTTCCTTGCCATCGACATACACACGTCCCGAAACATCTCCGTCAGCCCCGTAAATCGCCCGCATGAGCTCGGTCCTTCCTGAGCCGATCAATCCGGAGAAGCCCAGGACTTCTCCCTCATGAACTGAGAATGATATGTCATGCAGCACGTTCTTCCTGCTCAAGTTCTCTACCCTAAGGGCCTCCTTGCCCTTCTTTGCAACGCATTTCGGGAAGAACTGTGTGATCTCTCTCCCAACCATCATCTGTATGAGATCATCTGTATCAGCTTCTTTGATGTCCCGAGTTCCTATATATTGCCCATCCCTGAGAACGGTGACTCTATCGCCGATCTCCTTCACTTCATTAAGCCTGTGAGAGATGTATATTATCGAAACATTTTCCTCGCTGAGAAGCCGTATCTGCCTGAACAGCTCACCAATTTCCTTTTCGGTCAGCGACGCTGTCGGCTCATCCATGATAATGATCCTCGAATCCGCCGATATCGCGCGAGCAATCTCCACCATCTGCTTTTGCGCTGTAGTAAGTCTCCGCGCCTTTTGCGTGGGTGATATGTTCGCATTCAGCTTTTTCAATGCCTTGGCGGCTTCAGAGTTCATCTTCTCCCAGTCGATATGTTTAGGCCAGCCCTTGAGGTGTTCCCGGTTTATGAAGATATTCTCGGCCACCGTAAGATCTGGGATCATGTTGAGCTCCTGGTATATCATGCTTATTCCCAGTTTGGAAGCATCGTTAGTGGATGAGTAATCCACCTTTTGTCCACCCAATATTATCTCGCCCGCATCCTTCCGATAGACTCCCGCGAGGATCTTGACAAGAGTGGACTTTCCAGCTCCGTTTTCGCCCAAAAGCACGTGCACCTCTCCTGGTTTCACCTTTAAGGTCACATCTGATAGGGCTTGGACACCAGGGAATCTCTTGTCTATGTGGTTCATCTCTAACATGTATTCCATTTACTTTCCCTCGTTTTTCGGTTTGGTGACAAGACATTTGCTGAATATGGAGATCTTCATCTCGTGCACCCATCCCTCAAAATGATCGTGGCCCATATTGATCAACGAAACTTGCTTACTTTATCGACCAATTCCTTGACGCGATCCACCTGAACACGGCCCCACCAAACACCGTTCTCCTTCAGGCTAGTACCGACGATAGCACCGTCTACGAGCGGCATAATGTCCTCGGCATTCTCCACACAAAGACCGCTTCCTGTTATCACAGGAAGGCTGGTTCCCGCCCGAACCGCTTCGATCTTCTCGAGAGGCGCAGCCGATCCAGTTTTGGTGCCTGTAACGATGATCACGTCAGCGTCGTAGTATTCCGCGTCCCAGGCCTGGTCCGAAATGGAACGATCTGCAACCAACGCATGCGCGCCATGCTTCACATTCACATCTGCAAGTATCTTGACGTTCTCTGCGCCGATATTCTTTCTATAGCGGAGGATGTTCCCACTGTCCCCTTCGATTATCCCAGAGTTGGACACATAAGCATTTACCCACTCATTGACGCGGATGAACGCCGCTCCGGAAGCTTTTGCTACGGCCATAGCCGGTATGGCAGCGTTCCAATTGAGAATAACCCCGAAAGGTATCTCTATTGCATCACGCACAGCACAAGCTACTGCAGTCATCGTTGCTACGGTCTCAAACCCAACATCTCCGGGAGCCAAGAAAGGGTAATCTCCCGAATTCTCAAGGATTATCCCGTCGATCCCTCCTTCTTCGTATGCTAGCGCTTCCTCTACAGCATGGTTGATTGCAACCGCGAGATCTTCACCTTTGTATCTAGGAGAACCGGGAAAAGGTAAACAATGAATAGTGCCTATCAATGGTTTGGGACGCTCAAATATCTCTGATAGTGCATTAGCCTTTGGCGGCACAGCGCTCATGCGGACCACATACCTTTCATCGATCAGTGTTATCTGTTACATGTTTTGCTATCAAAAAAGGACCTTGTGACGGCCTCTGTCGGCAATCCTGTTCTCGCCCCTACATGTTGAATCGACAGTGCTGCTGCGGCATTTGCATAATTGACAGCCTTCACAAGGTCCCAACCTTTAACTAAACCCGACAAAAATACTGCATTGAAGCAATCCCCGGCACCTGTGGTGTCAACTACCGGTACCTTGAAGGCAGGGACATGAAAATGGTCATCCCCTGAAAAAACATCTACCCCGTCTGCGCCACTTGTTATGACCACAATTTGGGGGCCATAGTCCAGCAAAGTCTTAGCGCCCTTACAGATGTCCTCGCATCTGACTAAAGCCTTCAACCCTGCTTCGTTCAGAGAAACGATATGCAGTTTCCTCAGGACGTCTTCCCAAAAATCCAACCCACCACTATCGGCAGTAGGCTCAATATCGATGGATACTCTCACGTCATTGTTTACGCTTGATGCGACGAATTTGGCAAGCTCAAGATCGAGGGAAGTCAAGTGCACATAGCGTGCATTGTTGAGGTAGTCCACATCGACATCCTCAATAGAGGGGACAAGCAGTGGGGTTTCAACAACAACCAACGCTTTCTCCCCCGTTGAGTCCAACTGGATAACGCCGAAATATGTAGGCTCACCTTCCTTGACTACTAGTCCGCCCTGATCCACACCAAATTCCGCCAGACCGCGGATGGCAATACGGCCAAAGTCGTCGTCACCAACTGTTGTGACTATCCCGGTCTTGGCTCCAAACCTAGAAGCCGCACAGCAGAAATTGGCGATTATGCCGCCGGGATATTTGCCCAGCAATTCGCCCCTTACCTTTTCATCATGCCCAGGCAAGTGGTCTACCTTGATAATCAAATCGACACTTGCATCGCCGACACCAATGATATCCAACATTTTGTGCCCCTCTTGACAAGTATTTGTAGTTGCGCTTCATTTGCACCTTCGTGCGGTTCTAGTTCTTGGCGCACATTTGTGCCCATAGGCGCACATTTGATTCTTGCTAGATTGTTTCGCCACGAACCGCAATACTCCTTCTCCGTTTCAAATAGATTCTTTGTTTGTTGTACAAGAAAGCGGAGCTTTTTGTGGCGAAAATCCTTGGGCAACGTTGAATTTAGGACCATGCCCGGGGCTTACGGACAGTTTTGGAAGAGGTTGAATATGATTTGCGGGGGGTATCGAGGTGGCTGACTGAGCAAGCAGAATGAGTGTTGACAAGCGTGCGTTATGTAAAACGTGCTTCTGCGCTATTCAAGAATCGTAGTCTTCTGTCCCGTGCAATTATGTTTATATTATATGCCTCTAGCTTCGAAAAGTATCTGAGCATTCTTAAGCGGCCAAAGTCTTAATCTCAGACAAAAGCACTCATCAGCGCATCTATCAAACCATAGAGCCTGTTAGCTGTGGCTGCAGCCTTCAAAAGCCGCCATCGCGACACTGATACCACGTGCTTCGTATCTCGCAATCTACTGCCGAACAATGTTCTCATAGGATGAACATTCGGGCTGTCTTGGCGATACAGTAGCCTTGGCTCGAAAGCAGAACCTCCGGAGTTGTCGGCGGTGAGCAGCTCCCATCATTGGCTTGTGGCGATTTCAAGGCCAGGAGGCTATAAGCCTTTCTCGCCGGTTACAGATCGGGTTGTCTTCAATGTATATTACCTGCTCAAGGCGACCTAGATTCGTGATCCCAGGATCGATCAGCTCTGCGCCGAGCCTCTGCTCGGTCGAGGCACGGCGTACGCTGTGGCGCCTGCAGCTGCTTGAGCATTCATGGCAGCTAGGAACTGAAATGCCAATCCTCATCCACAGCATGAGTGTAATCTCATAACACCGTTGTCAGGCTATGTGCGCAAGTTCATCGCCCCTCACGCTTGTAGCTTGCGGTAGATCTCATATGTCCACCTAGCCAGTGCGGTGATCTCCATCGACTCAAATCCCGGCAAGTAAGTCTCGAGCTGGTTGTTGAAGGGTTCCGTCCATCGCGGATCTATGCAATCGGGATTCATTGCCCCCATGGCGCAGCATACCTCACCCGCATTGCAGTCAACGTCTGCCCCGCAGTCCGCCAAGATACGAAGGGCCTTATCGAAGTCATTGCGACAGTACCAAAGCGAATGCACGACTGCGACCATGTTGGGATAGGCATGGATCCAATTATAAGTCTTGAGCTTCTCTTCAAACCTCTTGTACGATTCGATATGGTCTTTATTCGCCTGAACAGACTCCATGGCGTCATCTAGCACCGAAGCAAACTCTGTCCCATCAGGCACGTAATCTCGGGCGTGCTTGAGAAGCACTCTTGTGTCATCCACAACAAAGGCCAATGACGTCAATACTGCGCTGTGAATCCCTGCATATACCCCATTCTTCTCATGCGACACAACACTGTCGAGGTATGCATACCGGGCAGCGCGCAACGGATCCCCCGGCGCCACGAGACCGCATACCATCGTGCGCATCTGAGCGCCTATCCACTCGGAGTAGTAATTCCGAAACCTACCCGATTCCGGGGGGTATATTCCTCTCCTCAAGTTCTCCAACGCAAAGTACTCCGCCGACCATCCGGACGGGATAAGCTCGAGCCACTTGTTTGCTATGTCGCGGGACGAGAGGCCTGGCCCTGCCTCATCCGCTGCGGCGAGGAATGCAAGCTCATAAGTGATGTCGTCATTGTAGGTTTCAGGTTCTGCAACGTAATAGTTCAGCCTGTCGCCATAGGCTTCTCTGATCGCATCGCCAGTGTAGCCTTCCATGGCCGTTCCGTAGCTTCCGCCGACTATCTGCCCCGTCCAGCCGCCCAGGATCCGCCTCTCAACGTCCGAATCATCCACATCTTCCGCATGGTCTTCGAGACTTTCCTTCATCGCAGGCATGCACGCCATTATTTCCTCCCAAGTTTCGGGCTGATTGTAGCTCCAGTAAGGATGGGTAGGATCCTTGGGTGCATTTTCAAGAGCGTGCATGAGCTCTGCCGTGATTCGCTCGAGTTTTCCGTGGTCGCCCCCGGCGCATACTTTCAAACCGCGTTCGGCAATTCTTTCAGCTTCTGATACATCGTAGCCCCTGTTATGCCACGCTTGAACCGCCGCATGCAACAGCGCTTCAGGGGCTCTCGAGCCGGGAACTTCCGATTCCCACAATAACGCAAGCATGCCTTTTCTGTATTCGAAAGCCTCGAAGCTAGCAGACCAGTCCCTTGGGTTCTCCGTGAAATCTACTGGCTTCGCTCTCCTCCTCATTTCGAGCTGATACTCCCATGCCTTCATAGCAAGCCCTCCCTATCGGACTACTCGTAGCCCAGTCCCTGCAAGGCCCAAACCTCATTTTGGGCCCCGCATCTGTATTCCTCAAATTCATCTTATACTCCTCTGCCCACGTCGGCGCACTCGGAATATTCACGGAACTTTCACAATACCAGAAAAGGCCCCGGCTTGATGCTCCGCTCCTTATTGCATATGCCCTATGCTTGCAGTACACCATAGCCATGGACCAAGCATGGATCCACCCGTCCTCAGGATGAATTCGCGGCCCTGTTCGAAAGCTCGTGCCGTTGGTATCACTTGTCATATCGATACTGCCTTGTTGAGTATCTGCTTTTTCGGGGGAGGAATGGCTCGTGGCAAAGAAAGATAGCATCGATGATCCAAACCTCCGCAGCCGCGCTCGGCCTGGCTTCCGCTCTCTATCTCGACCTCGACGCAATCCGGTTGGCGTTGGTCCAAACAAGCTCAAACGAAATCGAATTGCTTACAACCGGAGTCCTATACGCTGCCGAAGGCGATGACGAAACAGCCTCCCTTGCGCTGACTCGCGCCCGCTCTATGGTCCCCGATGAGCCTGAACTTCTCGCCCAGATATGCATCGGGTTCGCAATCCTCGACAGGTTGGACAAGGCCCTCAAAACTGCAAAGATGGCAGTGGCGGCAGACGATGGGAATGCAGCCGCCCACTACGCATTGGGCATGAGCCTCTTCGGCATGGAAGATTATCCGGACGCTCTGAGCAACTTCGAAAGAGCTGTCAGTCTTCGACCAGACTACTACCTTGCACATGCTTATAATGGGAAATTCCTCGCCAGGATGGAAAAGTGGCCTGAGAGCAGGCCCATTCCATTCGTAAAGACCTCCCTAGGGCAAATGTGGACCGCGCAATCGCTCTGTTCCGACTCGGGGCCACAGACCTCGCCGCTACCAGTATAGATATGAGCCTGGATGATGCCTACGATATCGGCTGTTCGCATGTTGACCCTTGCCTTGATTAATGATCCAGACAACCACGACTGCGCAAATGACCTTATTGTTTAGTGCAGACTAGAACTACGGGGAAATGCAGAATGGATTTCCCTGAAGTT
>ERZ795047.801-NODE-801-length-36446-cov-14.831140_pt1 | contig 36446 bp, 20 predicted proteins | sample MGYA00375131_ERZ795047 | MGnify/ENA primary metagenome ERZ795047 (study PRJEB30176, sample SAMN05720228) | activated sludge metagenome | isolation source: Anaerobic digester | place: Japan | collected 2015-05-20 ...
CACATGTCAACATAAAAAATACCGAGACAACCGCCTTTTTCAACGGGCTGCTAGGTCCCTTCCGAACGGGGTCGATTTCAATCCCACCATCACAACTACTGCGACCCCAACGATCCCCATTCCCGCCAGGATCCATGGATATACCCTGAATGAACGTCGACTGGACGACCCTTCGGTTCTGGTCTGCCCTGCTTTTTTCGGCGTGGCCTTCATGGTTTCCCGTCCCAGAATCACGATCTGTTTCCGCTCCTTCACGGTCAACGAACCATCCGACCGTGTACAGTCCGGGGCGGAACATATTGGACCAGAATTGTATTCTACGGTCAAAACCCTCCAAGGTCGAGACCTCAGCAAGACGCGATTACCCGTTTCGAGGCGTGGTGCGGAAAAGGCCTCCTTGTGCCTGTAAAATGGACTTCGGACGGGGAAAGACCCACACAAGAACAAGGAGGTGTACGATGATACGAAAAAAGATACGCAATGATTTGTTGATTCGCAAGACCCAAAAGCTCTTAAGCGAATACCTCGGTCCGATGCTGAAGGAGGTAGACAAACCCCGTAAGCGATTCCTCCAGCAGGTGGTTCGCGGTATCCCGGTACCGCATCCTGTTTAGAAACTATCTTAAAACAGTGTCTTTCGCCGATAACCATCCGGAGGAGCCAATTGAAAAGAGCCACGGATGGCACGGCAGAAACGCAAGGTCAAGCCCCTTCCGACGATCTGGGAGGTCGACGACGAGTTGTGGAACATCCTTCAGCCCATTCTGGACGAACTGGATCCGCCCAGTTGGACCGGCCGAGGTCGCATCGACCCTCGATGCCATCGTTGTGGATCGTCCCCAGCCGACCGAGGATACGCCCCAGCATCTACAAGGGCTACGACACTCCGACAGGCCACACGGCCGTGGCCCAAGCCCATTATGTTCCCCATATTCGGCGGATCGGCCAGGAGAAACTCGACGAGAGAAACCGCAAGCGACTTCCCTCGCGCCGATGGGTTATGGAACGGACGCTGAACTGGATGAGCAAGTGTCTCGCGATTCTGATTCGATACGCCAGAAATCATGCAACTACCTGGGCTTGGTCCAATTGTGCTGCGGTTTGCTCTGGTATCGCCGTCTCCATCGCCTGAGCCTTTTGAGATAGTTCCTAAGTGGTTCTTTGGTGATGCGGGAAATCTGCCGGTGGGTATAATGTGCGATGTTGCATCCGGGTTCCCAAAAAGGAATCTGTTTTTCCCAATTATGCATCTGTGGGGGATGGACGGAGGTGTATGATTGTGTCAAGAGTTGGTGCGTGTCCACGCACGTTGATGCCATCGAGTGATTGGGGCTCTTTTCGCGTGCGTCGCAGCACGATCCATGCTGGTCCTGGGCCAATGGCCGCAAGGACATGAAGAAATGCTGTGACGGTAATCACAGCAGAATTGTACGCCTGTGCATGTAGTGAGAATCAGGATGACAACGACAAGCAATCTCAAAGCGGCCTCTGTACTGAACAAAGACGATCAAATCGTGATCGCCGGTGCCGGTGGTTTCATCGCCGGCGCCTTGACCCGTTATTTCCATGAGCAGGGATTCACGCGAATCCGGGCGGTGGATAAGAAGCCTCTACCGCAGTGGTACCAGATCGTTCCTGGGGTAGAATCTCTGTGCTTGGACCTGAGTGATCCCTTGAACTGTCGCAGAGCCTGCGAAGGCGCGGTAGAGGTGTACAACCTGGCTGCCGACATGGGGGGCATGGGCTTCATCGAGCGATTTCGCATCGAATGTCTGCGTAGCGTATTGATCAATACCCACATGCTCGAAGAGGCCTACCTCGCCGGTGCCAGACGCTACTTCTTCTCTTCTTCGGCCTGTGCTTACAACACGGATCTGCAGAAAGACCCCAATGTACGGGCTCTGAAGGAATCTGATGCCTACCCGGCCATGGCGGAACGTGGCTATGGCTGGGAAAAGCTCTTTTCGGAAATGGTTTGCCAGGAATACTGGGCGGAGCGCGGCCTCTGGACAGCGATTGCCCGTTTCCACAACGTGTACGGTCCATACGGCACTTGGGACGGGGGCCGTGAGAAAGCGCCGGCCGCGATCTGCCGCAAGGTCATTGAGGCCAAGGATTCCGGGAACCTGGAGATCGAGATTTGGGGCGATGGCCACCAGACCCGCAGTTTCATGTACATCGACGATTGTCTCGAAGGCATCGACCGGATCATGCACTGCGAGGACCTGATTGCCACACCGATCAACTTGGGTTCTGACTTCCTGATATCCATCAACGACCTCGTTTCCATTGCGGAAAAGATCGGGGGCGTTGTCCTCAAGCGAACCTATGATCTGGACGCCCCCACGGGTGTGGCTGGTCGTAATAGCGACAACACATTCATCAAGAGAACCCTGGGTTGGGCGCCCGGTCTGCCCCTGGAAGAAGGCATGAAGCGAGCCTATACCTGGATTGAGCAGCAGTACATCGGTCGAAAGGCCGGTAAACGGGTAGTGAACTAGACCTTGGGCAAACGAGTCCTGTCGGGGATCGGCGGCCTCACCTTCGGTTTGGCGGCGACAGAGCCCCTTGCGGAACTCTGGGTGCGGATGGGCACGGAGTGATTGGAAGGCAAGCAAGGTATGCACTCAAAGGAACGCGTATTGGCCACACTCAACCGTCAATCCGTCGACCGCCTGCCGGTGGACCTTTGGCACACGCCGGAAGTCGGCGCGATGCTTCGGGAATACTGTGGGGTCCAGAGCGATCTCGACATGTACCGCACCCTCCAACTCGACAAGATCGTCTGGGTGTTCATGGGCTACAAGACACAGGAGAGCGAAAGCTTGGGATCCCAGGTCGGAGCCGAGGCGGTCGGCAGTCGGACCATGTGGGGTGTGCCGCTCAAAAGAATCCAGGCCGGCCCCGCCCACTACGACGAATTCGGCGAAGCGCCCCTCAAAGCCTACCAGACGGCCGCGTCGCTCGACGAGTACCCCTGGTGGCCGGACGTGGATCGCTTCGACTATGAGAATGCCTGGTCGTCGGCGCGCCAAGCATCGCGTCTGTTCGCGGTGATCGGCCCCTGGGTGTCGTTCTTCGAGATTTACTGTCAGTTGCGGGGGATCGAGCAGTCGCTGATGGACCTGGCGCTGCGTCCCGATTTCGTGGACGCGGTTCTGGACCGCGTGGAAGCGATCCAAACGCAGATGATGCACCGCTTCCTCTCACAGGCCGGCGACACGGTGGACCTCGTCTTTGTCAGCGACGACGTGGGCGGACAGAACGGACTGCTGCTGTCACCGGCCATGTGGCGGCGGCACCTGCAGCCGCGCATGCAGCGCTGGTGCGAGCTGATTCACTCCTATGGGAAGAAGGTCTTCTACCACACGGACGGGGCCGCCGAACCGCTGATTCAACCGTTGATCGACTGCGGGATCGACGTGCTGAATCCCATTCAGCACGTTTGCCCCGGGATGGAACCGGCGTTTCTCAAGAAGCGATACGGCGACCAGATCGTCTTTCATGGTGGCGTCGACAACCAGCAGGTCCTGCCTTTCGGTTCGCCGGACGACGTGCGGGCTCAAGTCCGCTGGCTCCTCACCACGCTCGGGGCCGGACGAACCGGTTTTGTCTGCTGCTCCTGTCATAACGTCCAGGCGGGTACCCCGCTGGAGAACATCCTGGCGATGATCGACCAGATGCAACAGAGTTGAGGCGTCGAAAGGAAAGAAGCAATGTCTCACACTAGGTCTTGGCGTTCGTTCTCTTTCATTTTTTTCCTGCTGCTGGGATTGTGCTGGTCCTGGGCCCTGGCCGGGATTTCCGCCGAACCGGAACGGGACCGGATCGTGGCGGAAGAGTTCGCCCATCCGCCCGTGTCCACCCGGCCCGGGGCGTTCTGGGCATGGCTGGAAGGCCATGTAAGCCTGGATCGCATCACCTATGAATTGGAGGAGATGAAGGCTAAAGGCATGGGCGGCGCCGACATCTGGGATGTGCGTGCCTATATCAATCCGGGCCAGATGATTCCGGCGGGTCCGACGTTCTTGGGAGCGGAGTCGCTCAAGGCGATAGGCCACACGTTGCGCGAGGCGAAACGGCTGGGATTGCGAATGGGAATGGTGGCGGCCAGTGGTTGGAACGCCGGGGGGACCTGGGTCCAGCCACCTGATGCGGGCATGGGATTGTTTCTTTCTCAGGTTTCCGTCGAGGGGCCCACCAGGTTCTCCCGGGTTCTGCCTTTTCCCGAGGTCCCGAAAGACTGTCCGAAAGATGCCCAGGGACGTCCGTTGTACTACCGGCACGTGGCGGTTTTGGCCGTGCCTCAGGCAGAGGACCGGGTATTCGAGTCGTCGCAATCGGTGGTTGACTTGCGCGACTGCTATGATGATGAGCGAGAGCATTTGACTTGGGATGTGCCCGCGGGACAATGGACAATTCTCCGCTTCGTGATGAGCAATACCGGCTACCAGTTGATCGCCCAGAGCGCAAACTCCGGAGGACCGATGATCGACTTCCTGAATCCGGAATCAACCCGGATGCATTTTGGCACCATCATGAAGCGCCTGGAATCGGAACTGGGGGATATCCGTGAGTTTCCGTTGGATCACCTGGAAGTGGACAGCATGGAGCTGGGACATCATACCATCTGGACCGCACAGATCCTCGAACGATTCCAGAAGGAGTACGGCTACGATCCGCTGAAGTACCTGCCGCTGCTCAAGGGTTACAAGACGCGGGACGCCGAGGTTCGGGAACGGTTCCTCTATGACTGGAAGAAGCTGATCAGCGATGTGTTCATCGACAGTCATTACCGCACGGGCAGTGCCTTCTTACGTCAATACGGGGTGAAGCTCTGTGCCGAGGCCGGGGGGCCGGGGGCGCCCATCTGGGACACTTGCCCGGTGGATGCACTCAAAGCCCTTGGGGCGGTGGATATTCCACGCGGTGAGTTCTGGCCCAAGATGCGAAATATCTGGCTGGTCAAGGAGATCTCGTCCGCATCGCATATCTATGGCAAGACGATTGTCGATGCGGAATCCTTCACGAGTTGGCGTCACCTGCAGGACAGTCCCTATTTCTACAAGCTCATGGCAGACAAGGCGATGAGCGAGGGGTTGAATCACTTCACGTTTCACACGTTTGCCCACAGTCCGGACCAGGCGGGGTTGCCGGGCAATTACTACCATGCCGGCACCCATATCAATCCCAATCGCGTGTGGTGGCCCATGGCCGGACCTTTCATCGAATATCTTTCCCGATGCTGCTATCTGCTTCGCAAAGGGCTGTTCGTAGCAGATGTGTGCTATTATTACGGTGATCAAGCCCCGAACTTCGTATCCGCCAAAGGCGTCGATTACAGCCCGGGCTGCGGCTATGATTATGACGTCGTCAACAGCGACGTGATTCTGACTCGCATGACCGTCAATGACGGCCGAATCACACTGCCCGATGGCATGAGCTATGCGGCACTGGTGCTGCCGGAACGGCCGGACATGGATCTGGAGGTCTTGCGGAAGCTGGTACAGATGGTGGAGGCTGGCGCCACGGTCATCGGTCCTAAACCAATTCGAACCGGGACCTTGGTGGATTATCCCCGCCGTGACGGCCAGGTGGCCCGCCTCGCGGACACGCTTTGGGGCGCCTGTGACGGCGAATCGGTCCGGGAACATCGATACGGCAAGGGACGCATTGTCTGGAACCGTTCCGTGGCTGAGATCTTGCAGGAGCAGGGGATCGGTCCGGACTTCCAGTATACGGGCTCCGACCCACGCACCCGGTTGGATTATGTGCATCGGCGTACAGATCAAGAAGACATCTACTTCGTAATCAACCTCAATGAACGCTGGGAGACCGCGGCCTGTGTCTTCCGTGTCAAAGGCAAGAGGCCGGAATTGTGGCATCCGGAAACCGGCCGGTGGAGCGAGATACCGGCCTATGAGGTCCGGGACGGAATGACCCGCCTGACCCTGCATCTCAAACCCGCGGAATCGGTATTCGTCCTCTTTCGCAAGTCGGTCACCCCGACCCACTTCACTCGTGTCGAAACACGCAAGACCGTACCTTTTGCGGCGGCGCCGGCATTCTCGCCGCACTCGGCCACGCCGGGTGGACCGATGTGGTTGTCGGACGACAAGACAGATGTCGCAGACCAGCACATCGTGTTCGATTTGGGAGCGGTCCACTCTCTCAAGAAGATCAGGCTCTGGAATTACGTCGAAAGTGTGCGTGGATTCATGAACTACGGCGTCAAGGATATGGAGATCTGGACGTCTCCCGACGGCGTCGAGTACCACAAATGCGGCTCGTTCTCCCTGAAGGAAGCTTCGCAAACGGAAGACAAACACTATGAGCAGGATCTCGCCGTGGAGATCGATCGCGCCCGGTACGTTCGTTTCGACATAAAAACCAATCACAGCACGGCGCAGTACTCCGACGGAATCAGCAAACGCGTGGGATTGTGCCGGGTGAAGTTTTTCGGGGATGACGAGATCTCCGGCGTCAAGATTCACGCTGTGTCCAGCGGCACGGCGTTCGATCCTGCCTCGGACGAGACGATCGGGCCGGCTCGACCCGATGCAGAACTGAGGATGGATGCGGCCCATCGCCCGTATCTGAGGGTCTGGACGCCCGGTACGTACGTGTTGCACGGCACGAGCGGGCAAGCGGAAGAAGTCGTCGTCGAATCCGTCAGGCGGCCGTTGGAGATTCCTGGTCCGTGGCAGGTGAATTTCCCACGAGGTTGGGGCGCGCCGGACGAGACGATCTTTCAGAACCTCATCTCCTGGACCGATTCGGAGCATGACGGCATCAAGTATTTCTCCGGACGAGCCGTGTATCGCAAGGAGTTCGACGTCGCGCAACGCGATCTTGACGAGAGTTCCTATGTGGAACTCGATCTGGGTGTGGTTCACAAAGCAGCCCGTGTCCGGTTGAACGGGCGGGAAATCGCCATTCTGTGGAAACCGCCGTTCTGCGTCGATATCACGGATGCCATCCAAGCAGGGAAGAACGAACTGACCGTGGAAGTTGCCAATACCTGGACGAATCGCCTGATTGGCGATGCCTTTCTGCCGCGCGAAGAACAGTACTGCCGAACCAATCTACATGAAAGATTGTCCCGGAAGGATCGACGCCTGCAGCCCTCCGGCCTATTGGGTCCGGTGACGATTCACACGGCTACTCACGTGTATACCAAGTGAGCAGAAGACTCTGCTACCGGGGTCGACAAGCTCAGATAGATCCTGATGAATACGCCGTCACGTCCTATGGGGCGACCTCATCGGGTGCCAATTCGAGACTGACCGGTTTGTTTGATTGCCATTTGATCCAGAGCACCAGGTCGGTTCCATCGAGGCGGTAGCGGTGTCCCAAGCGGAATGACTTGCCCTGCTTGACAGGCTTGCCGTCGATCTTCAGGGTTGCGCCGGTGTCTCCCCAGTTCATTATAACCATCGGAACGTTATAGACGGGAGATTCCGGGCCCGCTGCCAAGCGGCAATGGAGAACCGAGGTGGCCATCGGGTCGGTACAGTCAATCCGATAGGCGCGCTCGCCCCGATCATAGCCGGCGCTGGTATACCCTTGACCGTGCACGCTCATTTGGGGAGCCCGAGACCAGCTTCTGGCGAGGGTCACCAGGTCCGCAATCGGTTTGTCCGTCATACCATAGAGGGCGTTCCACCACGAGCGACCGTCTTGCTCGTGTATGGGCGGCGAGGACATCGGGCAACCCAGGAAATGGGTGGGGCGGTCCGCCGCCTGAACGGCTCTGCCGTCGCATCGCATCTGGCCCACCGGCCAGTGGTTGCATCCGCTCGGCACTGACAGGCCTCCCTGTTCGAGACAGAGATCCGTGACGTAGTGCATCTTGCTGCCGGGCTCGAAGATGCTGAACGGCTTGAAGTCGGAGCGGAAGTTGAACATCTGGATGGTGAGATCCTTGGGGATCGGCTTGTCATTTTTCTTCGGGAGGAAACGCCAGTGGTTCTCGGCACGCTTGGCCGAGGGGTCGGGTACGAACGAAAGCGTCTGGGTTTGTCCCTCGAGGTTCGCTACAAAGAGGTAATCCATGTTGATCACGTCCGCCTGGAGCTGGCCGGGACCGGTCAGGGGGAGCGACTCCTGAAGCTCGTGGGGACGGCCGAGGGTGTCGGTATCCCAAATGACCTTGCGCACGCCCATGACGTCGGGATAGAGGAAGTAGTACTCATCCACCCAGCAGGCGCGTCCTGTCTTGGGGTCTTCCCGCCAGAGATGGTTGTGCGCGCTGACCGGCGCATACCGCCAGTGAACGACCGTCCGTGCGTCATGACTCTCGATGATCCGCACGTGGGAGTATCGACAGCGATAGTCCTGCATGTGCTCGAAGCAGCCTTCCTTGTCGTTATCGCCGACGCCCCAGGCCTCGACGCTCTGGTCCGCCATCCAGAGTCCCGGTTCCGCGACCCAGGCCGGCGAATACCGGGTGCCGCGCCAGAAGACGACGCGTGCGGAGGATTCATCAAAACGAACGAGCACGTCAGGGTCGGGACCGACGGCCCACAAATCGTCCCACTCATCGTAATACTTCAGATGGCAGTAGTAAGCGCCGAAACGTCCCGGACCTTTGGGCCCGGCCGGCAGGATCCTGGCCTGGAGGTCCGGCTCGGGCAGGGGGAGGGCGGCTTTGAATTGCGCCTGCATCTCTGACGCGGTCAGCGCCCTATCATAGAGCTTGATCTCGTCCAGGATGCCGTCGATGGAGAACCAGCCGGGCAAGGTTCCGTGCTCGCGATGGATATTCGACGGCTTGACGGCCTCGTAGTTCATCCCGATGCGTAGCTCACTGTCTTCGGCGTACTGCGGCGCGCCTGTCAGGGCCAGTGCGGAATCCAACTTGCCGTTCACATAGACACAGAAGCCTTTGCTCTCGTCGTAGACGCCCGCGACGTGCACCCACTGGCGCAGAGGGATGGCAAAATCGCGGGACGTGCAACTCTGCCACGCGCCGCCGACGGACATCTCGATGCGGACCTGACCTCGCGGGCCTGCCGTTAGACTGAACCCCTGTTCCTTCTGCTTTCTTTGGGTGATGATAGGACACCAGTTCCAGGGATAGGCGCCAAGAGCGATCCATGCGCTGGCCGTGAGGCTGCCTTTGAGCCGGGGCGCCTGGCTTGACTGGCGGATGATGCAGGTGGTGTAGCCGTCCAGTTTCAAGGCCGAACCGACGATGCCGTGTGGCTGCGTGTAGGGGCCCTCGATCGCATCGATGATGCCGCTGACGGCATCCTGGGCGATCTCCGGGCCGCTGTTGTCGAAGCTCCACTGTGCTATCAAACCCGGTTTAACAGCAGCCAAGGATGCTGCCGAGGACAAACAAGCCGTTACGAACACGATTAGACTGCTGTATCCAGTTTCCACGCTGCGGTCCTTTCTTCAGTGTGGGCGGCCGCCATCGGGCGAGGGACGTTCGTTCCCGTGGGATGATCGACTCCACACAAGTCAGATTCTACTTCTGAATTACGCAGGCGGAATGCCAAAATGGGCGGCGACGATTCCATTTTGGGTGGAGCCCATTTACCGCGAGCACCTTGCGTGTGAACCGTCACATGTGCATAACAGCAAGGGATTCCGCCTTGCTCCAGAGCGGCGGATCGCACCGATCCTGTCGCGAGGATGCGAGTCGTGGAGGGGCTGCGCAAATTGGAACCTTTTTTGCCCAACAGGGCATACGGCCGGGCCGGGTTCGTATGTATCATAAGAGTTCAGAGAATGCTATTTCAGAGATTCTCTGGCAATCGTGTGATCGCCAGCCGTCCAATGGGAGGATCGCAGTCATGGCAACTGTGAAAGCGGAAGTCAAACGTCCCACGACGCATTGCGATTTGAGGGCAGGTCCGTGCTCAGAGGGGCCTGATCGCAGGCCGGATATCCGAACTGCCAACTCCAGAGAAACGTGGGCTTTCACGCTCATCGAGCTGGCCGAACGTACCTGGAAGACCGAGCCGGTCAAAGGTTTCAAAGAGGAGCATCCGAACAACGAGGACCTGCGTTGGGTCCAACTGGGCGTGTGGGGGAAGTTGGGCTATGAGCCCTGATGCAGGGGCGTAATTGCATTTTTCCCCGGCAACCTGAGGAGGTCAGACCGGGTGCGGCGCCGGCATTGAGGTTTGGTCCGAAGGAGTGTTTTGCATGAAGGCGATTGTGCCGATTCTGTCCACGCCAGAGATCTCGCCGGGCACGATCATCGACAGTCTGATCCTCGATGCGGCAAGCAAGAACGCCGCCGGCTATTGGGCGGACATCCATGTAATTGTTGACCTGCAATGAAGAACAGACCCTTTCTCAAGAAACTGAGCATTATGCTCATTGTTCTCCTGGTCGCAGGTAGAACATCGGCTACAAGCCTCCGCGTACCCGAGACGTCGGTCGATTGGCCGGCGTTCATGCAACAGCACGACATGGTCTTTGACGATCTACCGCGTGACTGGACCGAGGCTCCCCATTTCGGGAACGCCATGGTCGGGTCCATGCTGTACCGTGCAGGCAACACGATTCGGCTTCAGGTCTTTCGGGCCGATATCCACGATCATCGGGACGATTCCCACGGCTGGACGGCCTACAGCCGACCTCGCCTCGTGATTGGCTACTTTTCGCTGCATCCCATGGGCCAGCTCACGGGGTGCAACTGGCGAAAGGATTTGTGGAACGCGGAGTTGACCGGCGCCATTACGACGGACCGGGGGGAGATACGGATTCGCCATTTCGTCCATGCGGAGGACATGGCGATCACGACGGAATTGATACCATCGGCCGCCGAGGCGGATTGCCGCTGGACATGGCATCCGGCGCCTGCCCGAACGACGCGAGGGGGCTACCCGACCGACGAGGCCGGAATCGAACGCTTCGCGAGAGGATACGGGGAACATTATGCCCGGAGCCTGAAGGTCTACGTGCCCAATCCCGAGGGCCGTCAGGAAGAGCGAGGCGATGTTTCGGTATGGTCGCAGGACTTCCTCGTCGGGGGACAGTATGCGACTGCCTGGTGTGAGCGGGTCGAGGGACAGACGCGTACGCTCATCGCCAGCATCGCCCACAGCTATCCGGAATCAACAGCCGCAAGAATCGCGGTTTCCGATGTTCGACGTTTTGCCGAAGCGGATCGCTCGCAGTGGGTGGAGGCTCACCGAACATGGTGGCACAGCTACTATCCCAAGAGCTTCGTTACGATTCCCGACAAGAGGTTGGAGTCTTTGTACTGGCAAACGATCTACCGCTTCGGCTGCACCTCCCGAGCGGAGCGGTGTATGGTGGATACCGCAGGCATCTGGTTCCAGGGCGGGGCATGGCCGTACTTCACCACCGACTGGAACATCCAAGCTGCGCATTGGCCGGTCTACGCAGCCAATCGGCTGGAGCAAGGACAGGCGCTGGTGGACCGGCTTCACGACCGGCGGGAGGAACTGATCCAGGCGGTGCGCCCGGTGGCTTGGCAGGAAGATTCGGCCTATCTGCCCCTGGCTGTGGCCTGGGATATGCGAGGAAGCCGCGATGGGGACATGCGCTATTTTGATTTGGTCGGCAATCTTCCCTGGGCCATGCACAACTTGTGGATGCAGTACCGCTACTCCATGGACGAGGGGATGCTGCGTGAGAAGGTCTATCCGCTGGTGCGACGCAGCATGAACCTGTACCTGCACATGGTTGAGCAAGGGGAGGATGGGGATCTCCATCTGCCGCCGACTTTTTCCCCGGAGACGGGCGTCTTCCAAGACTGCAACTTCGATCTGGCCCTGTTCAAATGGGGATGCCACACGCTGCTGAAGGCGTGCAAACGCCTGGCAATTGACGATCCGCTCATTCCCCGTTGGAAGGATGTGCTCGAGCGTCTGCCCGACTACCCTGCCGACGAATACGGATTCAGACGCGGCCGCGATGCATCGTCCAGCAAGAACCACCAGCATCTTTCGAACCTGCTGATGATCTACCCGCTCTACCTGGTCAATATCGAGCAGGAGGGCACAGCGAATGTGCTGGAACGGTCCTTTGAACGCGCCCTCGCAACGGCCGGACCGGGGCAGCGGCAAGCTATGGTGCAGGCCCACGCCGGCCCCATTGCGACGGCTTTGGGGCGGGGCGATGAGGCGCTGGAAAGCTTGAAGCTACTGCAGGGCGATCTCTACCCCAATGGCCTGTGGTATGAGAGTCCCTGCATCGAGTCCACGCTGGCCGTCGCCAACATCATCCAGGAAATGCTGATTCAGAGTTGGAGCGACCCAACGAGCGAGAACTCAGGGCCGATACGCATCTTTCCCGCGATGCCCTCCTCGTGGAAAGACGTGGAATTCCATGACCTGCGAGCAGAGGGTGCTTTCCTTGTTTCTGCCAAACGCGCAAAGGGTCGGACCGCATGGGTACGTATCAAGAGCCTTGCGGGAGAACCTTGCCGGGTAAAGCCGGGCTTTCACGGCCAGGTCCGTGTCCAAAGCGACCGCCCACTGGACCTTACGGAAACGTCATCCGGAGTGTATGAAATCGATTTGCGCAAGGGCGAGGAAATGACGCTTTACTCACCGGGTTGAGAGGCAGGACGCATGATCTCTCGCCGGGGTACTCGAAAATGCAGGATCGATGCAAGATGGGTATTGAAGCCGGTGTCCGAGATGTGATATTGTACACAGAATAATTTACAGAAGTCCCGACTCTGGCGCGGAATGGCGAATGTCGGGTAAACCCACATGGCTCGTGGAGGTCTCACATGTCGAAGAAAAGAACCCTTCTCCTAGTCGTTGTTTGCTTCGCTCCTGCGGTCGCGTTATCCCCGGTGCCCGCGGTGGCCGCCCCCGGTCAGATTCAGAACGGGGAGATGGCCGGCTATCTGCTGATTCCACATGAGAAGGTCCCGGAGACCTATAACGGCGGATTCTCGATGTATGTGGCCGCCTGGCCACTGCTGAAGGATTATCCTGGGAATCGGTTCCAAACTGGCCTTCCGGGTACCTGGATGCACGCGCAGAATGATCGCCCTAGCCCAATTGAGAGGATGTACTCTGATATCGAGGGCGGTTTAGGCTGGTGGCGTGACACGCGGTTCGCCACGGAGACGCCGAAGTTCATCATGGGGGGAGTGGCTTTGAATTTTGTGGAATGGGCCAACGGGCCCGGTGCCGGCAAGGGGAGGAGCTGGGAAGAGCCGAGAGGCAAGTATGGAGTGGCGCAGTTGAGCCCATGGGTCGTGTGGCCGCCCGACGGTCTGAATCTGAAACAGGGCACCTGTGGCGAGCTTTTCGGCTATGGGTATCTGCCGCTTCCGCTGACCGAACCCAAAGCCACCACCGCAGGCAAGGACGTGCCGACCGGGAATCACTCCTGGACTCTGTTTCTGAGCGCCGAGAATTTCAAGGGGCCGGTTGCGTTCTTTACCCCGTATTTCTTTTCGCGTGCGTCGGTGGACGACCCTCGTCTGGCCGGCATGTTCCTCGACAGCCGTCCGTCGAACCCCAACCGGGCGATTCAGATGGAAACACAGCACATTCCCAGCGTCCAAGCCACGGACAAGAACGGCGAGACCTACGCGAGGGTCGCTCCGACCCGGTTCCCCCGAGGGCCCGAGGGCGAGTCGGCGGTCGTGCATCAGGCTGCGGTCTACAGCAAGAAGGCTCTCTGGGATGCTGTCAAAGCATGGTTTGAGGGGGACTCTCCGGCCAGCGGCACGATCGACCCGTCGGCGGCCACGATGTACAAGTTCCCCGGGGGAGGGGGCGCGACGTGGAGGATCTACGGGGATTCGACGCCAAGGGAGGACCGGAAGCCCATCGCGTGGGAGTCCTTCGCTACCCCCTTTGCGCCTGATCCAACGACGTTTGGGTACCGGTGGAACAAAGACGTCGTGACCAAGACGGATACGAAGGATGGCCCACTGGTGACGCTGCCCGAGTACTACCGTCTGACAAAAGACGACAGGGGACGGGATAAGTGGGTCCCGGTACGACCGGAAGAGGTGCCTGCCGAGACGGGACTGGCCCAGGTCCGCTTCGAACGGCCTTCCGGACCGCCCCTGGATCCCTATGTGACTCCTGAGGACCCCCAGAGTTGCTGGAAGAAGCCCGGCCCCGTGGCAGGTCCCTTTGAGGCCCGCCCTGGAGACGGTACGGTAGTGACATACTACTGGTATCGGTTCGCCGACCAGCCTGCCCTGCTCAATGCCGATTTGACGGATGACGAGCGTGAAGAGATGCAGAAGCGCGTGGAGAAGCTCCACCGGCACTGGAGCAAGGATCGGGAGTACCTGGCGCCTCCCAAGATCGGGAAACTGGCGGCGATCGACCCGGCCCTGATTGTCACTCCCCCGTCCGGCCTGGAAGTGGGTTATGTACCCATCGTCACCCGACAGGGCGCTGCAAAATAGGCTCTTGCCCGCCCCCCGCTCTGCCCGGGTTCAACAATCGGAAGGGATTCTGATGGACAGGAAGGTACCGGCAGCAAGAAGAGTGGCGGTTATGGCGGCTGCGGTGGTTATCTCCGCCACGTGGACGACTTGGGTCTGGGCGGTGCCGTCGCCGCACAATGGGCCGGCGGTGCTTACGACTGATTCATTCAAGCACCACGTCGATCAATTCAACCGCGACGATGAGGAACTGTACGTCAACAGCATCCCAAATGCGAGAGCGTGGGACTTCCTCCAGGCCAATGTCCCCTTGTTCGAGTGCCCGGACAAGGAGTTCGAGCGTACGTACTATTTCCGCTGGTGGACCTATCGCAAGCACATCAAGCAGACCCCTGACGGCTGGGTCGTCACGGAGTTCCTGCCGAAAGTGCCCTGGTCGGGAAAGCACAATACGATTTGCTGTCCCGCCGGTCACCATTTTTATGAGGGCCGCTGGCTGCGTGATCCGAGCTATCTCAACGATTACGCACGGTTCTGGTTTCACGGTGGAGGAAATCCCCGGCACTATAGTTTCTGGGCCGCCGATGCCATCTACGCCCATTATCTCGTCCATCGCGACAGGCAACTCGTTGTCGATCTGCTCGACGATCTGGTTGCCAATTACGAGGCATGGGAGAAGTCCCGCTTGACCGCCGATGGTCTCTTCTGGCAGATCGACGATCGCGACGGCATGGAGGTTTCTGTCGGAGGCAGCGGTAAGCGGGCTACGATCAACTCGTACATGTACGGCGATGCGATCGCCATTTCCCGAATCGCAGAACTCGCCGGCAAAGAGGATCTGGTCCGGCGGTTCCGCCAGAAGGCTGCCAGCCTCAGGACGCTGGTCCAAACGAAACTGTGGGACGATCAGGCCAAGTTCTTCAAGACGCTGCCACGGGAATCGCAAACGCTCGTCGATGTCCGGGAGCAGCACGGCTACACGCCGTGGTATTTCGGTCTACCCGAGCGAGGCCGGGGTTACGAAGTGGCCTGGAAACAACTCATGGACTCCGCTGGGTTCTATGCGCCGTTTGGCCCGACGACCACCGAGCAGAGGCACCCTGGGTTTCGTCTATCCTATCAAGGGCATGAGTGCCAGTGGAATGGCCCCAGTTGGCCCTTTGCGACCTCGGTTACGCTTACGGCGATGGCGAACGTCTTGAATAATTACGACCAGGACGCAATCACCCAAGGCGACTACTTCAGAATACTCAAAATCTATGCGAATAGTCATCACCTCACGCGAGAAGATGGTTCCGTCGTTCCGTGGATCGATGAGAATCTGAATCCACACACAGGGGACTGGATCGCGCGAACGCGTCTGAAGACTTGGAACAACGGCACCTGGAGCGATGCCAAGGGTGGCAAGGAGCGTGGCAAAGACTACAACCATTCAAGCTTCTGCGACCTGGTCGTCACCGGATTGGTGGGCCTGCGACCCCGGGCCGACGACATTGTCGAGGTTAGTCCGTTGGTCCCCGAGGAAAAGTGGAACTGGTTCAGTCTCGACAACGTTGCCTACCACGGTCACATCCTCACGATTATCTGGGACACAGACGGATCGCGCTATGGCAAGGGGAAAGGTCTGACAGTTCTTGTAGACGGTCGAGCAATCGCGCATTCTGACAAACTGACGCGTATAACGGGTCGTGTCGGCATCCCGCAATAAGGCGATTTGTTCATCAGCAGGCGGCACACCGCCGATTCCGCAACGCTCCTGACGGGAAATTGCGTCGGCGCCCGCGTCGTGCATCCTCCTACTGCAAAAGCACGAACCGGTATCGGCCGCAAGCGAGTCGAAACGTCACAAGACCAGCTCGTTCGGCGACCGCTTCCACTCCTTCGACGACGCCCAAGGGGCACTCGCTTTCGGTGATGGCGTTCGCGGATGCCGCAGGCAGGCCGACTTCCGCCGTGCTGCCGACCGGCAACTCGACCGTCCAGGCAATGCGGCCGCCGGTCCGCCTCCAGTTCGAGATCACGGGGCCGCGTACGGTGTTGATGCGACAGTTGACCCACTCCAGTCCTTCGACGAATCGGGGATGCAGCAGGATGCGGTCGAAACCGACCGCGTCGGGGGCCGGCTCAATGCCTCCGAGCCAGTTGTAGAACCACTGGCTGACGGAGCCGAACATCGGATGATTGTGGCTGAACGTGTTGTCGCTGAACTTCCAGTGCTCCCAGAGGGTCGTGGCGCCTTGCGCGAGCATGTGTCCCCAGCCGGGAAAATCCCGCTGATTGACGACACGGTACGCTGTCTCGATCCGGCCTTCGCGACTCAACACGTTCAGCATGAAGTTGGTGCCGAAGATACCGGTGGTCAGGTGCCCGTCGTGTTTGTCTTCGATGTCATGCACCAGCCGCTTCAGGGCTGCCGGGCGTTCGTCGTCGGGCAGCATGTCCAAGGCTAGGGCGAACGCCTGAACGCCCTGGATGCCCGAGGCAACCACTCCGGTCCCTGCGGACAAGAATTCATTCGTGTAAGCTGCCTTGATCCGTTCGACCAGGCGCTTGTATTCCTCGGTATTCTCGGTTCTGCCAAGGATGCTCGCCAGACGCGACAGCAGACGCGCGGACTCGCAGTACAGCGGCGTGACCATCGGTGCGGTCTTTTCGCCTTCCAGGCATTCATGATCGTGCAGCCCTTCTCTCACGATGAAGTTCTTCGTCTGCGATTGCACCAGGTCCAGCCATCGCTTGCTCGTGGCGTACTGCTCTTCCACGATCCGGCGATCCCCGTAGTAGCGGTAGAGCTGCGTTTGCAAAAGCGGATGCGCCATGGCCCACCCCACGCCGCAGTATTGGATGCCGACGTAAGGAGCTGTGTCCGTGAGCATGCCGTCCTCGAGGGCGCTGTCGTGCCAGTCCCGCGCCGCCTTGGCGTAGAAGCCGGCCATGTCGTAATTCAGCAGGAAGGCGTCGCTGGTGGCGACCAGATCGCCGCCGTAGCCGAAACGCTCGCGGTGGGGGCAATCCGACTGCACGCCGAAGATGTTGCTCAGAAAGGTCCACTGGCACATTTCCTGGATGCGGTTGAACAGGTCATTCGAGCATTCGAAGGACCCCACGGGGCTCACGTCGCAATTCAGCCGCAGTCCGTCGATGCTGTCCAGGGTCGGCGGTTTCGATAGTCCCGCGATTTCGACATAGCGGAAGGCATGGAACGTGAAGCGGGGGGTATACGTCTCCTGTCCAACGCCTTTGGTTATGTATGTGTCCGTCTGCCAGGCGACTCCAGGAGGGCCCGGAGGATCGGGCGGGGTCGGCTTGCCCTTGATCTGGCCGCATACGCTGGTCATCGGGTTGAGGGTGCCGTCGGGATACAACAACTCGCCGTAGCGGATGTGGATTCTGGTTCCTTCGGGCTCATCGAATCGAAAACGGGCCCAACCGGCAAAGTTTTGTCCCATGTCCACGATGTAAACGCCTGGCTGGGGCTCGGTGACGCGCACCGGCTTGAGGTGTTTCGTGATCCTGATGGGCGGCAGAGGCGTTGCTTCCAGGATTCCTCCTGGTTCGAGGGCTTTCTGAGCCGATGTCCAGGCGTCGTCGTCGAATTCCGGTCGGTCCCAGCCGGGGACCTCCCTACGCGCGTCGTATTTCTCACCCAGGAAGGGAGGATCGGACCCGGCGCCCATTTCCACGTGGTATCGCTGACAACCGCTGTGCGGGAGCCATCTGCATATTCGATGTTGAGTTGGGCAATGAAACGCGGACGACCGACCGGCAGATGTTCACGCAGGTTTCTGCGTCCCCACATCCGCAGGGGCAGCAGATTGTACCACCCGTTTCCAAGGGTCACTCCGAGACAGTTGGCGCCCTCGGTGAGCTGTTGGGTCACGTCGTATGTGCTGTAGAACACGCGTTTGTCGTACCGTGTCCAGGGGGGATCGAGCTGGCGATCTCCGACAATCTTGCCATTGAGGCTCGCCTGGTAGTAGCCGAGTCCGCTGATGTACAGCCGGGCGCGACTGACCGGGCCCGCCAGGCGGAACGTCTTGCGAAAGAGCGGGGCGGGGTCGTCCTCGTAGAAGCCGGTCTCCTCTTCGGGCAGCGGCTTCCCATCGTAGATCCACTGCCCCCTCCAATCGTCATTCTCCAGCAAGCCCATCTCCCAGGTTGACGGGGCGCTCCATTCGGTGGCCTGATCGTCCTTGTCCCAGGCCCTGACCTTCCAGTAGACACGCTGTCCCGAGCGTAATTGCGTTCCAGAGTATTCGCAGTGGATGTTTTGCGCCGAACCGATCTTCCCACTGTCCCACAGTGGGTCTTTGTCGTCGCGGAGTGCATCCAGGGACTCGGCCACGACGATCTGATAGGCGGTTTGTCTTTGTCCTCGAACGGGCGATTCCAGTGTCCAACTCAGGCGCGGGGCCCGTTGGTCGATGCCAAGCGGGTTGTCCTGGTACTCACACTGCGTTTGGCCGATCTGAAGCGGCGCAGCTCCCAGGACCTGTGTACCCGGGGCTGCCAGGGTGGTCAGGCACGCCCACAGGCACATCAGGATCAATCGGCATCTGTCATGTGGCAACCTCTCTGGTCTCATATGCGTCCTTTGCTCAGTGCGTCGATTCGTCTGAAGATGCAGAGCCTTATCGCGAAGCCCCTGCGGTGATCATGCGACGACGGTCTGCATCCTACCAGAAATTGCTATTGTGCACAATCGAATTTTCTGGTATCCTGGGTACTCGATTGCTCAGCGAAATCGCCAGGAGGTCCGTTATGCAGCAGTCAAGACGACAGTTCCTTGAGGCCCTCGCCGCCGGCGCTCTCTCTATCGGTATGCCGTCGCGAGAATCCTGCTTGGGAGCACGGTCCGCTGATTCAGACAAGAGAAGGCCGCCCAACATCATCCTGATCAACACCGACGATCTGGGCTATGCCGGGATTGGGTGCTACGGTCAGCAGCTCATCCAAACCCCGCGCATTGACAGAATGGCGGCGGAAGGCATGCGGTTCACCGACTTCTACGCCGCAAACACGGTATGCGTGCCGTCTCGCTACGGCCTGATCACCGGCTTGCATCCCGGGCACGCGGGAATCCGGGACAACTTCCTGCCGCACGTCGATCTCAAACTCGAAAACGGCGGGGGATATATGGAGGAGTACCCGCAAGGCATCTGGCCGCCCACGGTCACGACGTTGGGACAGGTCCTCAAGAGGGCAGGGTACCGGACGGCTCAATTCGGCAAATTAGAGGCAGGCATCCCGATGCCAAAGGGAAAGATGACCGCGCACGGTTGGGACTACTGGATCGGTTTTCGCAGTACAGGCGCAGCCTTCCAGTATTACCCTGTGTCGATGTGGAGGAACGACGAGGAGGTCGTCTTTGAGGCGAACAAGGCCGCCGAGGTGCGAAGGCCCGGGATAGTCGGCGACAAGGGTATCTACTCACAAGACCTGTTCGTTAAAGACTTGCTCCGTTTCATGCGAGAAAACAAGGACGGACCGTTCTTTATCTACTTCCCTACCCAAGTCCCACACGGCCGCTCCCCTCTCGATGGCGATGAAATCCAAGTTCCCGACGTCGGTCCCTATGCCGATCGTCCCTGGACCCATCTCGAAAAGCTGTACGCGGCCATGCTCACCCGCTTCGACGGCCATGTCGGCCAAATCATCGACCAGTTGCAGGAGCTCGGGATCGACCAGAACACCATCATTTTCTTCACCAGCGACAATGGTGACGAAAATAGCTACTACAAGTACACGAACCGTTTCCGGGCCACCGGACCGCTGCGTGGCAAGAAACGATTCCTGTACGAGGGAGGCATTCGGGTGCCGATGATCGTCCGTTGGCCCGGACACGTCCCGGCCGGTCAGACCAGTGACCTGCCGTGGGCGGCGTGGGACCTCATGGCCACGTTTGCCGAACTGGCGGGTGTGGAACGTCCGGCGCATACCGACGGGATCTCGGTCGTCCCCAGCCTGCTGGGCCGCCCGGATCGGCAGGAAGCTCGCGAGTACCTCTACTGGGAGTGCAACCAGGCCAAACAGCAGGCTGTTCGAATGGGCCGCTGGAAAGCGGTCCGATTCGGCGGCACGCAGGAGCCGATCGAACTCTACGACCTGAGTGTGGACATCGGGGAGAGCCATAACATTGCGGCGGATCACCCCGACATCGTCGCAAAGATGCGGCAGATCATGATACAAGCCCGTGAAGGATCGGAATACAGCAAATATTGGCCGCTGCCCGAGCACCGTCGCAACGACATCAAGTGGGATCAGTGGATATTCAATCAGCTCGAAAACGGCATACGATAGCACACGATGAACGCCACCTGACCCTGGGCTGTGTCCTCGGCTGGAGCCCAATACGAACAGAAAGGGCATTTCGCCCCGGTTGTATCGTGAAGTAGTGCGAACAACAGGGTGCTCTCCCGGTGGAACCACGCGAGGAGACGGTTTCACCGGAAACTGGTTATCCAATCAGGGGGACACCGAAATTGCCTTGGTCAGAGCTTCGACACCGCCTACGACCGACAGCGTGATGGACGTTGCATCGAGGTCGACGGTCAATTCCGTGCCCGGCGGCGACCCGCCGTGACCGCCTTGGTGACAATAGACCTGCGCTGGGGAGGAGTCGCTCCCGGTTCATACCGCACATCCCAGAAGAACTCCCTCGCCGTGGTGCTGGTGCCTCCGAAGTACGGACTGGAGATGTAGATCACGGTGAGTTTGAGGTCCTGGCTATCCGTCTGTCGGGGCCAGGCAACGTCCACGTGCGTCCGATCCGGTCTGCCGTCGCTGTCGAACACCGTTTTTGCCCAGAGATCGTGATGGATCCAAAGGTCGGGATCTTCGAATTCCGGGATGGCCTTATCCCCCTCTCGTTCGAACTCCTTGCGAGAGCGCGGTCTCCCCCGATCCGAATGGCGTGCCCGCCGGGCAATCTTGGTCATTCTTGTATCGTCAGCGGGGACCGGGCGTCAGGTGCTCTACAAGGTATCGGGCGATGAGCATTCGCAGGTGGACCTTCGTGCCGTTGCCTTCGCTGAGACCATGATCGCGATTGGGGTATGCCATGTAATCGAATCGCTTGCCGAGCTCGACGAGGCGGTCTACCAGTCCCTCGGTGATCTGGATGTGGGTGTTCGTCTCGCCTGTGCCATGGACGATCAGGAGATCCCCTTTCAGTCCTTCCGCAAAGTTGATGGGGGCGGACCGGCGGTAGCCCTCCGGATTCACCTCGGGTGTGTTCATGTAGATCTCCTGGAACCAGGCGTTGTAGAGATGTGGCTGCGGCTTGGGCGCCACGGCGATCCCCACGTGGTAGACATCCGGCTTGCGGAACATCGCGTTGAGCGTATTCGAACCGCCGCCGCTCCAACCCCAGATGGCGACTCGAGACAGGTCGACGTAGGGACGGATGCGGCCGAGTTCCTGGAGGGCTGCCGCCTGCTCCTCGGTGGAGAGGGGGCCGAGGCTGGGGAATATCGACCGTCGCCAGGCCGCCCCTTTTGGCGCGGGTGTACCACGATTGTCGATGGACACAACAAGGTAGCCGAGGCTGGCGATCACGCGATGGAAGTCGGCCTGGGAAGCTCCCCATGCATCCAACACGGTCTGCAGGTGAGGTTCGCCGTAGACGTATACCAGAACCGGATACTTGCGCGACGGATCGAAATCATCGGGCTTGATCATCCAGGCGTCCATCACGAAGTCGCCGACTGTGAGCTGGAGGAACTCCGTCGGTTGACGGATCAACGGTTTGACCTTCTCGCGCAGTTCCGCATTGTCCTCGAGCACACGCACCATGCGATGCTCGGGCAGTTGTACGAGTTCGGTGATGGGAGGTGTATCGAATGTCGAGTAGGTATGAAATGCCCACCTGCCGTCCGGGGAGAATTCGTAATCGTGGGTGCCGGGCTGGTTCAGGGGGGTGACCCGTTCGGGGTTTGTGCTGCCGTCCAGCCGGACGCGGAAGAGGTACTTCTGGGTAGCGTTGTCGGGCGACGCATAGTAGTAGAACCAGCCTCCCGCTTCATCAACCGGCCCACGTGCGATGATGTCCATCTCGCCGGGCGTTAATAGTGCTTGTTGTCGGCCATCGCGTGAATAGATGTGGGCGTGTCGCCAGCCATCCTTCTCACTCAATACGATGAACGCACGACCGTCGCGGATCCACTCCAGCCCCAGGTTCTTCCCATAACTGGCAACAACCCAAGCGGGATCGGATTCGTGGAAGATGCGGGTCACCGCGCCGGTGTGCACGTTGGCGATGAGGAACTCTCGCTTATCCCGGAATCGGCTCAGCTTCTCTACGAGCAGTTCGCTCGAATTCCCGGCCCAACTGACCTGTCCCAGGTAGAAACCCTCGGTCGGGATGGGAATGGGAAGCCAGCATGTCTGGTGTCCCTGGGGATCGACTACCCCGACCCGTAGTATCGGCAGGGCTCCGCCCACTCGCGAGTAGCGGACTTCCTTCACTTGAGGATATGTCGGATCGCCCGGGACCAACACGGGCCTTAGCCTCACCTGGGAAGCATCCGATTGCACATAGGCGATCCGCGTCCCGTCGGGGCTCCAGATGGCTTTGCTGTTTGAAACCGAGTCGTCATTGCCGTCCGTGGTGAGAGGGATCGACCGGCCGCTGCGCAGATCGCGAACGTGGAGGTTTCCCCGATCGGAGTAGAGGACGTAATGGCCGTCGGGAGAAACGTTGTCGGTCCCGTCGGATTTTTCTTTTCGGGATGCTCCCAGCACGGTGCGTTTGCCGCTGGGGACATCGTACCGTACGGTCGCCGGTTCGTTCACGCCGGGAACCGGTTCCAGAACCGTGTACCCCGAGCTATCCGGGAGCCAGTCCGCACGGAATCTCTTGGGGCGGAACTCCTCTCGATCGTAGATTGCCCGCAGGCGTGGCTCGGCTTTTCTGAGAATCAGCCTTCTGGCCTCGGTGTCATCCGCGGCCGACACGGCAGTCCCGACAATACAGACACAAGTGAAACACGCAACGACAATGCTTGTTCTCATTCTTGCTTACCTCTCTTGCACGCCCACAGTTACTTGTGGGTGGGGACTTGGTAGAGTTGTCTCAAACGTTCGAGCTCGGTGTGCATTTGCCTGCGGACTTCTTGGGCGGCCGGATCGTCATAGATGCTTCTGAGCTCCTGAGGATCGTGATCCAGATCGAATAGTTCCCACTCATCCATATCGTAATAATGGATCAGCTTGTACCGATCCGTGCGGACGCCATAGTGACGCGGCACGTTGTGTTCGCCTTCTTCATAGTAGTGGTAATAGAGGCTCTTGCGCCACGAACCGGCGTCGCCTCGGAACAGCGGCATGAGACTTCGCCCCTGGATCTCCTGCGGCACCCCGACGCCGGCCGCTTCCAGGAACGTGGGAGCGAAGTCGATATTCTGCGTCAACGCCCGAGCCCGTGTCCCAGGCTTGATCACCGCCGGCCAGCGGGCGACGAACGGCATCCGGAACGACTCCTCGTACATCCACCGCTTGTCGTACCAGCCGTGCTCGCCCAGATAGAAGCCCTGGTCGGAACTGTAGATCACGAGCGTGTTGCTGGCAAGTCCCTCTCGGTCGAGATAATCGAGCATTCGTCCGATGTTGTCGTCGACCGAGGCCACGCAGCGCAGGTAGTCCTTGACGTAACGCTGATACTTCCATCGAACCAGGTCCTTTCCGGTCAAAGAGGCCTTCCGGAAAGCCTCGTTCTTGGGCTCATACGCCGCGTCCCAACGTGCGCGCTGCTCCGGCGTCATTCGCTGGAGTTCCGGGTTTTTGAAAGCCCTTCCCATCGCGTCTTTTTCTTCCGAGCCGGCGACTTTCAGATCGTACTCCATCATCATGTGTCGGCCAATTTCCATCTCATTGCTCTTAAGGGCCGAGTTGCGATGGGCATAGTCGTCAAACAGCGTTGGCGGTTCAGGGATCGTCACGTCGTCGTACATCGTCAGATGCGCCGGCCCTGGCGCCCAGGTTCGATGCGGCGCCTTATGTTGGCACATCAGAAGAAAAGGCTTGTCCGGATCTCGCTTGGTGTTCAGCCACTCGAGCGCCAGATCGGTCGTGATATCCGTGACGTAGCCGGTGTAACGTGTCTTGCCGTTTGCGTCGATGAAGTCCGGATTGTAGTAGTTTCCCTGGTCGGGAAGAATCTGCCAGTGATCGAATCCAGTCGGAGTGCTTCTGAGATGCCACTTGCCGATCAACGCGGTCTGATAGCCGGAGGCCTGCAGCAGTCTGGGGAAAGTAGTCTGCGAACCGTCGAACAGATTCCCATTGGTCATCAAGCCGTTCATATGGCTGTGCTTGCCCGTGAGGACGGCCGCACGACTGGGTGCGCAGATCGAATTGCAGCAGAAGCACCTCTCCAAGGCAATCCCCTCGTCAGCGATGCGGTCGATATTCGGCGTCTTGTTGATTCTCGACCCGAACGTGCTGATCGCTTGCACCGCATGATCGTCGGAGAAAATAAAGAGAATATTGGGTCTTGGTTTCTTTCTATGGGATGCCAGGTCGCCGGCGCAGGAAAGTGATGCGAGCGACATCGAAGCACTCCCAACAGCCTTCAGGAATGTCCGTCTGTTCATTGTGATTTCTATTCCATGAGTTCATCATCTTGTCTGTCCCGAGATCCGGACACGGGTGAAGGGGCAGCGGTGATCGGCACCAATTCCAGGCTGACCGGTTCCGTCGATTGCAGTCGGACCCAGACCACGAGGTCGGCATTCTCAAGATGATAGCGATGTCCGACGCGGAAATCCTTGCCCTGGGGGATCGTCCTGCTGTTCAGTTTCAATGTGGCGCCGACACCCCCCCAATTCTCCACGACCAGGGGGATATTGCAGACGGGGGACTCGGGACTGGCCGCGAGCTTGCAACGCAGAGTCGAGCCTTCTATCGAGTGGGTACGCACGATTCGATAGGCGCGTTCGCTGCGGTCGTAACCGTGGCTTGTGAATCCCTCGCCTTGCAGGGTGATTGCCGGCGCCTCGGACCAGCTTCTGGCTATGGTTATCAGCTCCTCAATGGGTTTGTCGGTCATGCCGTAGAGACCGTTCCACCAGGAACGGCCATCTTTTTCGTGGACGGGCGGAGTGGAGATCGGGAATCCAAGAAAGTGAGTGGGGCGGTCGGCCGCCTGCGCTGTCCTGCCGTCACAGAGGGCTTGTCCTACAGGCCAGTGGTTGCAAGCTCCCGGGATCGCGAGCCCTTGCGGTCCGAGGCGGCGGTCCGCAACATAAGCCATCTTATTGCCCGGCTCGAAAACGATGAACGGTTTAAAGGCGGAGGTGAAATTGTACATCTGGATCGTGAGGTTGTCGGGGAACTGCTTGGTGCTCTGTTTGGGATCAGGCACGAACGAGAGGATCTGTGTCTGCCCCTGCAGGTTCGCCACGAAGGCGAAATCCTTCGGGATCACGTCACCCTGGAGTTGACCGGGCCCGGTGAACGGCAGCGACTCCTGAAACTGGCGGGGATGGCCGAGCGTGCCGGTTTTCCAGGTGACCTTACGCACACCCATGACATCCGGATAGAGGAAGTAGTACTCGTCCACCCAGCAGGCGCGCCCTGTCTTGGGATCCTCCCGCCAGAGATGGTCGTGCGAGCTCACCAGCGCGTACCGCCAGTGTACCACCGTCCGTGCGTCATGACTCTCGATGATCCGCACGTGGGAGTATCGACAGCGATAGTCCTGCATGTGCTCGAAGCAGCCTTCCTTGTCGTTATCGCCGACGCCCCAGGCCTCGACGCTCTGGTCCGCCATCCAGAGTCCCGGTTCCGCGACCCAGGCCGGCGAATACCGGGTGCCGCGCCAGAAGACGACGCGTGCGGAGGATTCATCAAAACGAACGAGCACGTCAGGGTCGGGACCGACGGCCCACAAATCGTCCCACTCATCGTAATACTTCAGATGGCAGTAGTAAGCGCCGAAACGTCCCGGACCTTTGGGCCCGGCCGGCAGGATCCTGGCCTGGAGGTCCGGCTCGGGCAGGGGGAGGGCGGCTTTGAATTGCGCCTGCATCTCTGACGCGGTCAGCGCCCTATCATAGAGCTTGATCTCGTCCAGGATGCCGTCGATGGAGAACCAGCCGGGCAAGGTTCCGTGCTCGCGATGGATATTCGACGGCTTGACGGCCTCGTAGTTCATCCCGATGCGTAGCTCACTGTCTTCGGCGTACTGCGGCGCGCCTGTCAGGGCCAGTGCGGAATCCAACTTGCCGTTCACATAGACACAGAAGCCTTTGCTCTCGTCGTAGACGCCCGCGACGTGCACCCACTGGCGCAGAGGGATGGCAAAATCGCGGGACGTGCAACTCTGCCACGCGCCGCCGACGGACATCTCGATGCGGACCTGACCTCGCGGGCCTGCCGTTAGACTGAACCCCTGTTCCTTCTGCTTTCTTTGGGTGATGATAGGACACCAGTTCCAGGGATAGGCGCCAAGAGCGATCCATGCGCTGGCCGTGAGGCTGCCTTTGAGCCGGGGCGCCTGGCTTGACTGGCGGATGATGCAGGTGGTGTAGCCGTCCAGTTTCAAGGCCGAACCGACGATGCCGTGTGGCTGCGTGTAGGGGCCCTCGATCGCATCGATGATGCCGCTGACGGCATCCTGGGCGATCTCCGGGCCGCTCTTCTCAAAGCTCCAGTGGGCAACCAGCCCCGATTCGGCCCTCAGCGGCGCCGCCGAAGATAATCCGATCATCATTAGCACCAGCAAATTGCAGCTCCTGACCTTCACGTTCCTGTCCTTTCCTGATTGCTGCCAGCACGTCGGTTGGCGTGATTGCGGACCTGTACCCCCTTGGCGGATTGATCTAACGCGGCCCGGGAGGCAGATGCTCCGTCAGATACCGCGTGAGCAACCCGTACAGGTGTCGCGTGGTGTTTTCGCCTTCTCGGATCGAGTGGGACCGGTTCGGGTACGCCATCATGGAGAATGTCTTGTTGTGTTTGATCAGCTCATCGATGAGAACTTCGCAGTTCTGATAGTGGCAGTTGTCGTCGCCGGTTCCGTAGACGATCAGGAGATTGCCCGTGAGTTGATGGGCGAAAGTGATCGGTGAGCCTTGGCTGTAGCCCTCCTCGTTATCGTCCGGCAACCCCATGTAGCGTTCCTGGTAGATGGTGTCGTAGAAACGTTGGTTGCTGATGAAGGCGATCGCCATCGCGGTATGGTACAGCTCCGGATACCGGAAGATCGCATTGAGGCTCATCGAGCCGCCGCCGCTCCAACCCCAGATTCCGATGCGATTGGGATCCACATAGGGCCAGTTCTTGATGATGGCTCGAGTGGCAGCGGCCTGATCCGCCGAGGCCAGGATGCCCACTTGGCGGTAGATGCATTTGCGCCACGCACGACCGCGAGGGGCCGCCGTGCCGCGGTTGTCCACGCTGACCACGAGGTACCCCTGCTGGGCCAGCATCGTGTGCCACAAGAGGTTCGTTCCACCCCATTTGTCCTGGACGGTACTTCCGGCGGGCTCGCCGTACACGTGGAAAAACAGTGGATATTGTCGGTTCAGATCGAAATCCGGAGGCTTCATGCACCATCCATCCAATAGGACGCCGTCGCCGATATCCACTCGGAACAGTTCGGTGGGACACTTGTTGAGCGTCGACAGCTTTGCGCGGAGTTCCGCATTGTCCTCCAGCACTCGCACGCTCACGTGGTCCGGCAGACGGATGAGATCGGTGACAGGAGGTTGGTTGATGGAAGAGTACGTATGGATCGCCCATTTCGCGTCGGGTGAGAGACGATACTCATGTGTTCCGTTCTGACCGTCAGGCGTGATTCTTTCCACGGCACCGGCGCCGTCGAGAGAGGCTCGATACAGGTAACGCTGGGTGGGATTCTCCGGCGAAGCGATATAGTAGATGCACTGGTTGGCCTGGTCGATGCCCACGACATCGATCACATCGAATTCGCCCGGCGTCAGGAGGGTGATTTCTCTGCCTGACCGTGACACTAGGTACAGATGCCGCCAGCCGTCGCGATCGCTCAACCACGTGAAAGCAGAGCCGTCCTTGAGCCATGTCATGTCATCATGGACATCGACCCACGCCTCGTCCTGCTCCGTCAGAATCGTGTGCGACCGTCCGTTTCGCGGGTTGGCCAGCATGACACGGTTTCTGTTCTGGAGACGATTCAGATGCTGGAACACGATCCGCTGGGGATTGGCGACCCAGTCCATTCGAGGGATGTAATGGTTCCGCGGATCACCGGCAACGTCGAACCATCGCGTCTTGCCGCCCTGGACGCGCACCACGCCAACTCGACAAGCCGAGTTGGTCTGTCCGACCTTGGGATACTTGAAGGTGGTGATCTCGGGATAAAGAGCCTTCGTGTAGTTGATGAGGTGGAACTCCTGCACTCCCTCCGTGTCGAATTGCCAGTAGGCGATATGAGCGCCGTCCGGACTCCAGCGGAAGCCGTCCCGGAGGCCGAATTCTTCCTCGTAGACCCAGTCCGATGTGCCGTTGATGATGGTATCCGAGCCGTCCCGCGTCAACTGTGTGACCTGGAGGTCGTCGAGGTGTTGCACATAAAGATTGTTCTCCCGGACATATGCCACCCGCTTTCCGTCCGGCGAGAACTTGGCAAACATCAGGGTCGACGGCGCTGCATCGCCCCCGAGCTTGCGAAGGCTCCAGTTTTTCAGATCGAGCACCCAGTAGTCCCCGCGGGTGTTCTGACGCCAGACGCGCTTGGCATTCGTGAAGATCAGCAGCTTCTTTTCATCCGCCGACCACCAATAGCCGTCGATTCTCAAAGGCTGTGATTGTCCCGGCGGTGTCAGCCTCGCCGAGGATACGATGACTTCACGATCGCCGGTTCGACAGTCATGCCGGACGATATCCCGAAAGCTCTTTTCATTCGATCCGTCAGAGGATTGAGAAGAATCATCTGCCACCGAATCTTCCAATGTCGTGTAACTGAACCCATCGGCCAGCCAGCGAATGTCGCCGATGCGTTTGACCTCGAATTCCTTGGAGTCGAAGATTCGATCGAGATTCAGACAACCGGCAACACCGGATGGCGCCTCGGTGGGATTTTCTCCCGAGCCATAGGCGGCGGCTGTTGCGAGTACCAAGACACACACTGCGATCAGATGCGATGTTGTTTTCATGCGGCTCGTTGTCCTGCTCAAGCGAGAACTTGTGACGAGGAATACTATTGTGTACAATAGCATGAAACAGTACTATGGGAAAGCGTTTCATGTGATTATTTTCCGAGGTTCTTGATTGCCTCCGTGTCGGAGGCAGACGGATCTGTGATTCCGAACCGGTTCGGTTGTAACGGCACAGTCCAGGCATTGTGTGAGGGTGCCGATTCCTTCATTTGAGTCAGTCTTTTCAGGAACTGTCATGAATCGTTCGCTGCCTTGTGTGATTGCCGTTATGACCCTGTCGTTTCTGACTGTCGTGTCCGCCCATGCCAACGAGAACTGCGGGCCTCAGAAGAAGCCGAACATTCTTCTGATCCTGCTCGATGACTTGGGTTGGATGGACCTGGGCTGCCAGGGCAATCCGCAAGTGGATACGCCGCATATCGACCGGCTTGCCCAACAGGGGATGCGGTTCACCGACGCGTATGCCGCCGCACCGGTTTATTCGCCGACGCGGGCCGCCGTGCTGACGGGCCTTTCTCCCGCACGTTTGAGGATTACCAATCATATCCCCGACCAGAAGGGATTCATCCCCGAGGGGGCCAAAATGCTGCCGGCCGAGATGCTCGATCATCTGCCGTTGGAGCGGGTGACTGTGGCCGAGCGGCTGCAAAAGGCTGGATATGCCACAGGGTTCTTCGACGACGCATCGGTTGAACTGTACAACCTCCGGGACGATGTGGGTGAGACGCAGGACTTGTCGGCGAAGCAGCCCGAAGTTGCCGCCTCACTGAGATCGGAGTTGGTCCGGTGGCGAGAGGCTTCGGGCGCCGCGATGCCGCGTCGTGCCGACCCCGGCGGCGCGGAAGCCCCAATGGGCGACGGGCGTGACTGAGTTGTGGGGTAGATGCTCCGCCACACCCGTCGCTTCTACTCTGCTGTCAGGGTGGAAATGCCAGATCCGTCTGTTTCATTGCGCGTTGGAGTCGAGCCGGATATCGTCGAGGAAGACCATGCCCTTGCCGCCTGTGTTGCCGAGTCGCTCCAATCCGATGGTCAGTGACGTGACATTACTGACGCTGCGTGTGGTCAAATCGATACGCCACGTCTGCCATTGGGCCAGCTTCAGGTTCGCGGAATCTCCCGTGTAGGAGATCTTGGTGTTGTTGATTTTGACATACATCTGCTGGGCGGCGTTGTCCGGATTCCCGTAGAACCGCAGCGTCAGGCCCTTGATGCCATAGTTGCTCCAGTTTTGCGGGCCGGCGAAGGTTCGTGTGGTCTCCGAATATACGGCGCTCGTATTGTCATACGCCAACGGCATGGACTGCCTACCGCTGTTGACAATAACCCGCTCCGCGAACGGTGCGATTTCATAACCCACCACGGCGCCGTTTGTTGCCACACCCCAGCCGTCCACCCAGGTTTGGAAGATCGCGCCGCCAGCTTCCAGATCGTTCGTATACCGCTCGAAATTGTCCACGACGAGATACTCTGCGGTTGCGAAACTCCAGACCGGGCCATGCCATGCAGTGGGGACTTGGGTCTCGTTCACTTCCACGACCTTCCAGAAATAGTTCGTGCCCAAGATCAGGGCAGGGGCGTAGCTGGCCTCGGTCACCGTCGCAACGGGGGCCACGCCATCGATCACGGCCTGTTGATCGGTACCCAGGTACACGTTGTGTTTGGCCGCCTCCCGTCCCGCTCGCCAGTTCAGGGTGGTATCCACGGCCACCGCGGTTTGACCGGAAGCCGGGTTCGGCTCTCTGGGGTAAACCGGCACGCTGAAGAAGCGCACCTCGCTCAAACCATATTGAGGGAGGAGCCCTCCCCAGTTGCTGTTGATGGTCAGTCTGACGTGTTTGGCCACAATGCCGCCCAGATCGATGATCGTGTTATGAGCATAGTCTGGCTTGCCGGGGGCCCGGGCGAACTGCGTCGTTTTCAGGGGCATATAGTCGATTCCATTGGTCGAGTAGTCAATGGATACCGCCTTGGCCCCATATCCGATCGCGGGCTCCAATCGGCCATTATGATTCCAGACCCACATCTCGTGGAGTTTTAGAATCGTGTCGAACTCAAACTCGATCCAGGCCGGTCCCGTTGCGCCCGAGGCGGTCAACCACATGGCGGTCAGCGTATCGGAGTGCAGGTCATTCGCCAGCCCGGCGTTGTTGATGGTATTCTCCGGGCCTTGCCCTTCCGCTGCGCTGGAGGCGGTGGCCGTGATGGTCCGGCCGTCCACCGGATAGGCCAGCGGTTCGGTCGTGAACTGCCATACCTCGCCTCTGTGAATGGCGTAGTCAGGGGCGCCATTGACCTCATCGATACGCCAGTAGTAGGTTGTGCCCAGATTCAGGTCAAGGGTGCCATTGATCGGATAATGGTCCTCAGGTTGATCCTGGACTAGAAGCACGTTCAGCGGATTTGTCCTGTCGGCGTTTTGCACGTCATCGTAACTGGCGCCGAAATATACGTCATGCGTGCGGGCGTACATGCCCGGATTCCAGCGGAGGACCACCGTCTGACGCGGCAGGTCCGTCATCCCATCATAGGGGGTGGGGTTCGACGCCTTCACAGGCCAGGCCAGATTCATCAACTCGACCACCTGCCCCGCTGTGAGCTCCACATTGAAGATCGCGACATCATCCATGCGACCGATGAAATCAGAAATGGCGTCGCCGGAGCAGTCAAAACCGATCTTCACGGTGTCGGTCGGATTGTCGCCGCGGCCGCCGTAGTAGACCCATACGGGACGCAAGTCATCCAGCACACCGTCGACGTAGATGTGTTGTGCCTTGGTCGCGTAGTTCCAGGTTACGCACACGTGATGCCACATGCCATCGTTGACGGGGGTCTTGCCCCAGATTTCTCCTCCCTGGTTCCCATAGAAATGCACCCCGCCGGCCACCGGCTGTCCCTGTTCCGTGCCGTTTGACAGGTAGAATTGCTTCTCGTGGAACTGCCAGGTCCTGTCCTGATTGCACTTACCTACGATGGCCACCCCTTGCTCGTGGGTCTGTATCCAGGCGGCCATCGAGAAATCCGCAATGGCCAACTCGGTGACCCAGGCATTGGTTTCCACATAGCTGATGCCCGTACCGAACTCCAGAACCGTGCCGCGCTGAGGATCTTTCACAAAAACCACGTCGCCCATCAAGGTCCCGGGATTGCGGCCCGTGCCGACATCGGCCGTCGTGGTTCCATCACGCTCTTCAAAACGCCAGAAACCGACCGGCTCCGGCAATTGTGCCCCGACGATGCCGCTGCATATCAGGTATATCGCCAGCGTCAGGATAACAAACGGAATCCGAGAACTCAGTGTCTCACACATATCGAAGCTCCTTCGGAAGAAGTCCACGGCAACCGGCAGGTCCGCTGCTTTGGCCGTGGAGTACGTAGAGCGCAGAATCCCTTTGTGGTTCTCTGTGCAGTCCCTCGGCATCGAATCGGTCCCGTGTCACTGCCCGATCCACGGGGCTGGCTCCGCAAGAACAAGGGGGCCTATGCCGATAGATTCAGCATAAGCCCCCATTCATACAATGCCACGACCCGGTCGCTCGTCGCCACGAGCAGGGCAAGGCCGAACCCGGCAGTCGCGCGTCAACGCCCGAGGTGGTATAGGGCCGTCACACCACGTCCCTGACATCGGCGGCGACCGCTCCAAGACAACTCAGAACGGTTTGTCAAAGGGCATCGTCTGCCCCGCAAGCCAGGCGATCTCTCCCGCCGAGAGCACCCGATCGTAGATCCGGACCTCATCGATCAGACCCAGGAAGAACCGGCTGCCTTGCGTGCCGCCCTGGCCGATGACAACATCGATATCGGGCTGCAAGTTGAATGCGGCGGTCGTCGTGCTCGGCGGCGTCACATTCATCCCGTCGACGTACAACAGCACGTCCATGATTCGACCGCCCTGCGGCACGGTGGCCGCCACATGGTGCCACTCGTTGTCGATCAGGCTGGGGCCATTCGTTCCGCGGATGTTGCCGCCTCCGTGCTCGACGCGCAGCACCGTATCGACGCGGAAATTCATTCGCTGTCCTCCCGCGTTGGTACCCCAGGCGATGATGTCGCGGCCGTTGGTCGCTGTCTTGATCCAGGCAGTGAGCGTAAGCGGCTGTTGGACCCCGGCGGCGTCCGCCAGAATGCCCTTGTAACCGTCGATGTTCACGTAATCGGCGGTGCCATTGAGACTGATGGCTTGTCCGGCCTTGCCCGCCACAAACATCGGAGCGCCCTTGAGGCTGCCATTGCGACCCTTGCCGGAACTGTCGTTGGCATTCCCTTCAAACTGGTATTGGACCTGCAAGCCCGCTGTGCCCGGATCGGCCGGGGTGATCAATTGACGCTCGAGAGGGTACAGGCGGATGTCGTCGATGAAGACCATGCCCTTGCCGCCTGTGGCGCCGATACGGTCGAAGCCGATGCTCAGCGACGTCACATTGCTCACGTTGCGCCCCGCCAGGTCGATGTACCACATCTGCCAACTTGCCCGCTTGAGGCTCTCGGGGTCGCCAGTGTATGAGATCTTGGTGTTGTTGATTTTCACGTACATCTGCTGAACCGCGTTGTCCGGATCGCCATAGAACCGCAGCGTCAGGCCCTTGATGCCGTGCCGGCTCCAATCCCAGGGGCTGTCGAACGTCCGCTTGGCCTCGGAGTACGTCGCAGTGCCGGTATTGTCATACGCCAGCGGCATGGACTGTCTTCCGCTGTTGATGATCGTCCGCTCGGCAAACGGCGAGGTTCCATACCCGACCTGCGAACCGTTGGCCGCGACCTCGTAGCCATCGATCCAGGTCTGGAAGATCGCCTTCTCGGCGTCCATGTCGTCCGTGTAGCTCTCGAAATCGTCCACCACAACATACGCCTCGGTATCGAACCGCCAGACCGGACCGGCCCAAACGGAGGGCGTCTCGACCTCATTGACCTCGTCGACTCGCCAGTAGTACGTGCTGGCCAGGTTGAGCGCCGGCGTGTAGCTGGGCCCGGTCACCGTCACCACGGGGGCCGTACCGTCGATCACCGCCTGCTGGTCGGTGCTCACGTACACGTTGTGCTTGTCCGCCTCGCGCCCCGCTCGCCAAATCAGGTCCGTCGCAACGTTTACATTGGTCCGACCGGCCACTGGATTAGGCTCTCTTGCGAACACGGGAACGCTGAAGAATCGTACTTCGCTCAGGCCGGACTGTGGCAGGATGCCGCCCCAGTTGCGATTGATGGTGAGCCGGATGTATTTGGCCGCAATACCGCCCAGGTCGACCGCCGTATTGGCGGCGTAATTCACTTTGCCGGGGGCCCGGTTGAACGTAGCGGGGGCTCCCAACGTGGCGAAATCCACCCCGTCGATCGAGTACTCGATGACCACTTCTTTGGCGCCTAGACCCAGCGTCGGCTCCAGCAGTCCGTTATGGTTCCAGACCCACATCTCATGGAGTCTGAGCACCTTGTCGAACTCGTACTGGATCCAGGCCGGTCCTTCCGCACCCGGTGCCGTCAGCCACATGGCCGTCAGATCATCGGAGTGCAGGTCGTTCGCCAGTCCTTTGCTGTTGATGGTATTCGCCGGGCCTTGATCCGCATCAGCGCTGGAGGCGGTCGCCTTGATCGTATTGCCGGCGACGGGATAGGCAATCGGCTCGGTCGTGAAGCTCCAGATCAGGCCCTTGATAGTCGAGACAGGTGGGGCAGTCACTTCATCGATCCGCCAATAGTAGGTGGTGCCGAACTCGAGCCGGCCGGGCGGATCATATGTCGTGTCGGTCTGACCCTTGCTGACCAGCAGAGGACTGCCTGTCGTGGCGTTATTGACATCCTCGAACACCGTGCCCAGATAGACATCGTGGCTCACGGCAGACTCTCCCGGACTCCAGCTCAGAGTGGCTTCTCGGCGGATGTCCACAGCGCCATCCGCAGGCTGCGGCCGGCCGGCCAACTTCGGATCGAGAGCCAGCGGCCCAAGAACATAGACCTTCGCGACATCCACGGGCGACAGCGCGTGGTCCCAAATGGCCACTTCGTCGATATCGCCCTGGAAAGTCTCCCGCTGGCCCACGATATACAGGGGCTGAGTAGGGTCGTTCACGCCCTGGCAGTATCCGGAAGGACCCGCGATACCGGTCTTGGGATTATAGGCGCCGTTGGGCTTGAGCTCTCCATTGATGTAGATCGTTGCCGTGTCGGAGGCATAGTCGAAGGTGCAGACCACATGCGTCCACTCGCCGTCCTGGTATGCGCCCGCAGGAACACGGCACTCGGTGCCCCAGCCGCCGTATGCCTGGAAGCCTCCGATGCGGAACCGCAGCGGGCTGTCCTCTGAAGTCGGACGTAGAAGGATATAGTAGCCGGCCACGCTGGAATCCAAACCCTTGTTCATCACGGTCTGGTAGCTGGCGTATCTGTCGACCATCCACCAGGCGAGGGAGATATCCTTGGTTGTCGGCGTCGGGGCAGTGCCGGCCAGAATGGATCGGGTGCCAGTGGCGGGCGAATTCAGCGCGAACCCGCCGCCATGTCCGGGCACCCAGTTCACACCGGTGAGTGTGGCCTCAATACCGCTGACGACATCCTTGGCTATGTTCCCGTCGCCCTCTTCGAAGGGCCAGTACGCAATGATTTCGGCGTTTGCTGCGCCGGCCACCACACCCAGGAGCAGGCCCACGGCGATTAAGTACCTCGTACTTTTGCACATAATACTGTTCCTCCAAGGAAATCCCACTATTGCAGACCGTACTTCAGCCACACACCAAAGCGAGCAATTCTTGATCGTTCCACTGATGTGCCCTATCTCCTATACAACACGACGGGCCCCCCGCTGCGAGCTGAATCACCTCCTTCCTGTGACAGACCATACCATAGCTGTCGTGCCGCGCAAGATGGTGAAAGCCATCATTCGCGCACCAAGCACAACAAGACGGATCTTGTAGAACCCATCCCAAAACCTCAAGGTAATGCAGGGTCATGGCCGATATAAGGCT
>ERZ795047.804-NODE-804-length-36367-cov-7.326146_pt1 | contig 36367 bp, 36 predicted proteins | sample MGYA00375131_ERZ795047 | MGnify/ENA primary metagenome ERZ795047 (study PRJEB30176, sample SAMN05720228) | activated sludge metagenome | isolation source: Anaerobic digester | place: Japan | collected 2015-05-20 ...
TGAACCCTCAACGGTTTTCAAGACCGCCGCATTCAACCGCTCTGCCACCCCTCCACAGATCCCCACCTTTATCCGCTCTTTTCGCTCCCGAATCCAAATATTATCACACGAGATTTGGGAAAGCAACGAACGTTGGTTATGCCTCTCCGAGGCGAAAAACTCAGGTCACTCCCGCGATGCGATTCCGCGAGCCGCGATAACGCCCGAAACCGATGCTTGGGCAAGGCTCCGTGTTATTCCTGCTCCGTCTCCAATGGCATAAAGTCCCTCTATTTCTGAGCACATGTCCTTGTCAACCTTTACTCTAGCAGAATAGTACTTAACTTCAACCCCGTACAAAAGGGTGTGTCTGGCCCATACCCCCGGCATAAAACTGTTCAAAGCCTCCAACATCTCCAAAATGTTCTTTATGTATCGATAGGGTAATACCAAGGTGAGATCTCCTGGGGTGGCATCTTTTAGCGTGGGTTCTACCATGCTCTTCGCAAGACGGCTGTAGGTTGATCTACGCCCTTCCCAAAGGTCCCCGAGTCTTTGAACTATTACTCCTCCTCCGAGCATATTAGCAAGGCTAGCGATGTACTTTCCGTATGTTATAGGCTCCTTAAAGGGCTCAGTAAATGTCTTGGAAACTAAAAGAGCGAAATTGGTATTGTCGGTCGTCCGATGTGACCAAGAGTGACCATTGACGGTAACAACTCCGTCTGTATTTTCTACGACCACTTCGCCCCTTGGACACATACAGAAGGTCCTTACAAGGTCATCAAAGGAATTGGAGTAATAATGGATCTTTGATTCCCAGACTTTTTCTGTGATGGGGTCTGCAACTACCGCCGGAACCTCCACTCTAACCCCTATATCTACAGGGTTTATCGCTTGAGTAAGCCCTAGTCGTCTTGCCTCGTCAGAAAACCATGAGGAACCTTCCCTTCCGGGTGCTACAATGAGATAGCGGCACCTTTCCTCCTCGCCGCCTTTCAAAGTTACACCCTCTACCTTGCCATCGTGAACCAAAATGCTTTCTACCTCTGTTCTTGTACGTATCTCTACCTTAGGTTTCAGGTAAAGATACATATTGTTCAGGATCCTAGGACAGTTGTCACTTCCCAAATGGCGAATCTGAGCAGGGATAAGTTCTAAGCCACAAGCCGCTGCTTTTCGCACCAACTCATCTGTTGCCGCTTGATCTGTTCCGAAGACACGATCTGTCGCACCGAACTCTAGCCACTTACCGTCGATATACTTTACGAGCGACATAAGTTCATCTTTTGAAACATATTCATCTAGGAAGCCACCAAACTTGTTGGTAAGAGTAAGCTTACCGTCGCTAAAGGCACCGGCTCCTCCCCACCCGGAAGTAATGGCACATGGAGAGCAATTGAGGCATCCTCTAATTACTCCCTGTCTCGGACACTTCCTCGCATCCAAATCTGATCCTTTTTCCAAGATTAGTACTGACAGTTGTGGGGCTTCTTTAACGAGTTCTAAAGCCGCAAAAATGCCTGCCGGTCCTGAACCTACTATGATCACATCCCACTTGCTCAATCCCAAACCTCCTAGCGCACAATATGCACCAACATGATAAGACCAATCCGCTAGACTAGCCTACGCGGAACCATCTCCCGGGACATGTATTACGTCGAGATCCCCAAACCTACAAATCTCCCGTGAGAAAAACAACTTGAGATTACCGGTAGGACCGTTACGCTGTTTTGCGACAATGAGCTCTATCAGATTGTTCTGCTCAAGTTCCGGTTCAGTGTACAAAAACATGACCACGTCTGCGTCTTGTTCTATGGCACCCGATTCTCTGAGATCCGACAACACCGGCCTTCTATCTTGCCGCTGCTCTACCGCCCTAGACAACTGCGACATGGCGATAATAGGAACATCAAGTTCCCTCGCCAGACCTTTGAGCGATCTGGAGATTTCTGAGATCTCTTGCTGCCGGTTCTCCTGTTTCCGGGTCCGCATAAGCTGCAGATAGTCTACAACCACGAGCCCCAAGCCGTGTTCGGCTTTGATCCGTCTCGCTTTCGCCCGAAGTTCCATAACCGATATACCCGGAGTATCGTCTATGAATATCTTGGCCTCTCCGAGCCGCCCCAGGCCGATAGACAGTCTACGCCACTCGTCATCGCTTAGAAAACCATTTCTGAGTTTCTGACTGTTTATGGCAGACTCAGAGCATAGCAGTCTCTGCGCCACTTGCTCACGCGACATCTCAAGGCTGAAAACCGCTACCGAGCAGTCTTCTCGTATCGCTATGTTTCTGGCTATATTGAGTCCAAGAGAAGTCTTGCCCACAGAAGGACGAGCAGCAAGGATTATAAGGTCCGATGGCTGAAACCCTGAGGTAATAGAATCTAAATCAGAAAAACCGCTTGAGAGCCCGACCACATTTCCTTTGTGGGAGGCAAGATACTCCAGCTTCTCCATGGTTTCCACAAGGACATCTTTGAGATGGACGTATCCTTGAGTTGTCCTACCCTGGGATATCTGGAATATGGTCTCTTCGGCTTTGTCTAGAATTTCATCAACCTCGTATTGAGAATCATATGCGCTGGCGGCTATTTCAGTAGATGCAGCGATTAGACGCCTAAGGACGGATTTCTCCGCTACGATCCTAGCATAGTACTCAACGTTTGCAGCAGTCGGTACGAAGTTTGCAAGCCTGGCTAGTTCTGCAGCCCCACCGATTTTTTCTAGGTACCCTGCGTTTTTCAAGTTTTCAGCCAGGGTAACAAGATCAACCGCCTCAAGTTTATCGGCCATTTCAGCGATTTGCCTAAATATTATCCTGTGGTTTTCCTTATAAAAGTCTTCAGGCTTGAGAATTTCAAGTGCTGATATTACAGCGTTTTGCTCGATGAGCATCGAGCCTATAACCGCTTCCTCTGCCTCAATGTTCTGCGGCGGTACTCTCTCACGCACCTGAGACAACTCAATTCCCCCTCATTTTATGCGCCAATCGCCGACTCACGCCAGGTAGGACAAATACAGTCAAGAGCATCTTTCAGATCACTTACGTATTTTACCTCGATGCCCCGAATTTCCTTTAGGCCCTTTTGATTCTCGGAAGGTACTAAAATAGTTTTCATCCCTGCCTGCTTTGCGCCATAAATCTTTTCATATATTCCGCCTATGGCTTTAACTTCACCGGTTAGCGATACCTCTCCCGTAACTGCTACATCCTGTCTCAGCGGCAAGCCCGTAATGGCTGAAAACACCGCGAGAGTTATGGCCAAACCAGCTGAAGGACCATCTATCTGTCCGCCTCCAATTATGTTTACGTGTATGTCCCAACTGTAGAGATCGATATCGAACGTCTTACGAAGGGCAGATCCCGCATTGAACATAGAATCTTTCACCATAGATCCTGCTGTATCATTGACACGCAAAGCTCCCTTACCGGTTTCTCTTGCGGGGAAACTTACGGTTTCTATCTCGATTACCGACCCAAGATAACCCAGAACCCCAAGGCCAAAAGCCTTGCCAATCTCTGGGGTGTCCTTGGCCTTGGCTATGACGCTAGGAAGAATCCTGCCAGTTTCTATAGCCAACTTTACGTCTTGCGCAGAAATCGGCAAGAAACCTTTCTCCGGAAATCTGCCGGCATTGTGAAGGGCAATCGCATACGCATCTGCCAGAAGGCCTACCGCCTTGCGCCCTTCGATAGTATGTTCTGCGATCAGCTCGCATACCTCTTTTGAAACTTTGGCTCTAAGTCTTCTAGCTGCGCCCTTTACGATTTTTACAACGTCATCAGGCGTCAGGGCGTCAAAGAATACTTCCGCACATCTAGACCTAAGCGCAGGACTTATTTCGGAAGGGTCCCTAGTAGTTGCGCCGACCAACACAAAATCCGCCGGTGCTCCGTGGCTAAAAAGACGCCTAACGTATTCGGGAACTCTGGGGTCATCAGGATCGTAATACGAAGAATCGAAATAGACCCTCTTATCTTCCAAGACCTTAAGGAGTTTGTTCTGAAGAAGTGGATCCATCTCTCCTATCTCATCTATGAAAAGGACTCCTCCGGTTGCCGAGGTTACAAGTCCTAACTTCGGTTCCGGAACTCCCCCGTCAGCTAGGTCACGCCTTGCTCCTTGATATATAGGATCGTGGACCGATCCCAAAAGAGGATTGGTTATTTCCCTGGGGTCCCATCGCAAAGTCGAACCATCTGTCTCAACAAACGGGGCTTCTTTGCTAAAGGGCGAAAAGGGTAATCTCTTTGCTTCTTCTAGGACCAGTCGTGCCGCAGACGTCTTGCCTATACCCGGCGGCCCGTAGAGGATAACATGTTGCGGATACGGGCTTGCGATCTTGGCCAATAACGCTTGTATTGCCCTATCTTGTCCCACAATGTCTTTGAGTTGTCTTGGTTTGACAATGGCAAGAGCCGAGTGAGACAAAGACCTACTTTCTAGTTTCAGTATAGACTGTAGTTTCTTGAGGGTCTCTTGGGTTTCGGGACCATCGTTTTCGGTCAGTATCTCTCTTTTTATGTCGGACAGGTACTCCTCATGCTTATCTTGCATTTTCTGGGCAACCAAATCTTCAATCTCTTGTTCAATTGCTTGTCTGGCTATTCTTTCTGCGATCTCCTCCTGACAGTCCTCCAAAATACCCGGTATTTCATGGGGTAAGGGAACAGTGTCAATCGTGGGATCATCGAAAACCACTTGTTGTAGCGCGACTATTTGCTCAAGCACATCCTGGGACTTCATTCCTTTGAGCGCTCCTAGCTTGCCTGCCTTTAGAACCAGTTTCTCCGGTCCGTATATATCTGCGAGGTAGCCAAACATGGCGCCTACCCGCTCCTTGATCATATCCTCGTTTTGTGCACTCTCAGTTTCAGGTATTTTGCGTCCCAAGACTACTTGCCTCCTTCCGGCCGTATATCGACGATAACCTCTGCTTTTACTCCCGGATGGAGCTGAATCTGAACCCTATGCTGCCCAAGTTCTTTTAAGTTCTCTTGAAGAAGTACCTTCCTTTTGTCCACGGGTATCTTAAAAGAAGAACGGATCTTTTCCGCTATGTCCGAAGAAGTGACAGAACCGAATATTCGATCGGGCCCCGCCTTTGCATGAAAAACGATAGTCTTGCCGTCTATCTTGGCGGCCGACTTCTTAGCCTCGAAAAGAAGCCTTTCTTCTTTTTCCTCCTGAGCTTCAGACAGGTTCTTCTGCTCACGCAGCGCACTTGGTGTCGCAACTACTGCAAGACCTTTTGGAATTAGATAGTTCCTAGCGTACCCATCTTTGACTTTAACTACGTCGCCCGCACGTCCCAACCCGGCAACCTCTTTTTTCAGTATGACTTGCATTTCTAACCCCCCTTAAGGAACAAATCGCCGATCTCACATATACTCGAGATATTGTATAAGTTATGTATAATGCCGACATGAAGTAATTTCATATGACTTGTGTTGCCATCGCACGGACCATTCTTCTTGGCACCGGAATCTCAAATCCTATATCTCGTCTAACCAACCATACCTCAAATGCCTCAAATCGAAAAGTACGTCTGTAAGGCCCACTAACATCACTATCGTGTTGATACCCTGGGCAAAGTACAGGTAGACGATCAAAGCGCCAACTAAAAGCCGAGGAAAACGCGCGCGCAGAAGATAGTAAGATATAAGCGAAGCTCCCTGGATAAACAGAATCAAAGAGAACATAAAAAAGGCGTTCTCGCCAATTCGAGACAAAACATCGACGGCGTATTGTTGCCCTAAGACCAATGCGACGAAAGACATGATTGCCCCAAATCCCACATACTCGGGAAATATCCATTGTGAAAAAGGCGGAAGCGGTTCAAGATCGTACCCTACCTTCACCAAAACTCGTCTTCCTACCTCAAAATTCAAGTAAGATTGGAACAAGGCGGAAACCAAAACCGCTCCAGGCATAATACGAAGAAGCTGCTGTTTCATGTCTTCAAAGTCTCCAAATTGATTCTCTATTGCACCTGGTCCAAGTACCTTCTCACTCATCTCCGAGGCAGATTTGATGGCGTTTATGTAATTGTCCAACAGATCAGACGGAGTAAAACCTGCCATGACGTAAAGTGACAGAAACGATACAAGCACACCTACAAGAAAAGCCACGCTTGTTAGGAGTATCACTGTAAGTGAGGAATATCCCTTTCTGATTGCATATCCAAACGTTATTCCCGTAAGCGCGAAAAGGACCCAAAGCCCAAGGGCAGTAAACCAATCCATGAAAAGAAGGAGCGCCAACCCTGTAACAATAGAGGATAAGAGTCCCCATCTGGGCCCATGCCTTAAGACAGCTATGGCAGATGGGAGCGGCCACAGAAACATGGCTATGGTACCGAGAATTGGCGCATAGTAACCGATTAACACCAAAACTACGCCTATTGCAGCCAATAGTGCACTTTCCACTAAAGCCCTAGTCATTTGTCTCTGCAATGATTTACCTCCAAAATAGTAGAGTATACCGGACCAGAGCCAATGGATGCATAGTCTCCAGTCCGGTATTATTCCCTATTCTATAGTATACGGCATGAGTGCCATCACGCGTGCCTTTTTAATTGCATTAGTAAGAAGGCGCTGATGTTTTGCACAGTTGCCCGTTATTCTTCGAGGCAGTATCTTACCACGTTCCGTAATATATCTACGCAACTTTGCAGTATCTTTGTAGTCGATATAAGTCGCGCCGTCTACGCAGAAAGAACACATGCGTTTCTTCGACTTTCGTCCATGCTCTCGCCTCAAACAAAACCCTCCTTTGAACCCTCATCCGAAACACGTTCTCATTCGGTAAACGTAGAATCTTCTTCGCTATATTCCTCTTCGGAGTTTGCAGTCTGATCCTGAGACTTAGGCTTACCGTCGAGAAACTGTATGGAATCAGCTATAACTTCCCAAGACTTTCGCTTCTGCCCGTCTTTGGTCTCCCAGCTCCTGCTCTGCAGTCTACCTTCTACAGCAACCAAACGCCCTTTGTCCATGTATTGACATGTTACGTCAGCCAGCCTGCCAAAAAGCACGACATCTATGAAGTCGGTCTCCTTCTGACCTCCCTGGCTTGGACGCCTATCTACTGCAAGCGTGATAGTAGTTACTGAGGTCCCGCCGGGAGTAATCCTCAGCTCGGGTTGCCTGGTCAATCTACCTATCAATATAACGCGGTTGAGCACGTTCTCCCCTCCAAGATTTAACTATATCGTGGTTCTTTGTTAAACTTCCTTAGGTTGTACTATTGTCTCTTCTTCGGGCTCCGATTCCTCAACGACTTCAGCCTCCGGTCTTGCCTGGCTCTTAGTGCCTTTCTCAGACCTTGCTCCTTCAGATGCCGCTCTTCCCTTTTGGGATCTGGCAGCTTGCTTGGGGATGTTATCGATGCGGGAAATCATATGCCTTATCACTTGTTGATCGATCTTCATCAGTCTGTCTAGTTCCGTAACGATCTCCGGAGTCCCTTCAAAGGTTAATATTAGGTAATTACCCTCTTGGAATCCCGCGATTTCGTAGGCAAGCCTGCGCTTTGCCCACTTTTCGGCTGTTAAAACTACTCCCCCATCATTTACGATAACGTCTTTGTATTTCTGGAGCATCGCAGCAATTTGCTCTTCGTCAAAATCGGGGCGTACAATAAATAAAATCTCGTAAGTGCGCAATACTCTATACCTCCTCCCATGGACTCAAATGGCCCCTTATTGGGGCGGGAGTAATCGGAAGCATCCCTCCGCGTCGCTCAACCGGCGCAGGACAATTATAAACTTATGGCAAAAGAAACTCAAGACGCCGGAAAGCTAAATACCATTATTTGCTATTTTCACCCGCGATTTGAACTTCGCGGAGAACTCCCGCCTGTCTAAAAGGATTACTCTGCCGCATTGAGTGCACTTTAGCCGGACATCGGAGCCGGCGAAAAGCACCTGCCATAGATCGTTACCACATGCATGCCTCTTTTTGAGTTTTACAATATCGCCTGGCCTAAGAGGCGGATCTAGCAGCATCGTGATAATCTCCTTTCACATCTATAGCCCGGGTCTACTTCTTCACGCCTGGTGCGATCCGCGCTAAAGCGGGCGGAATCATCGCGCGATATATCGCTATGAGAATCGGTACGAAATGGGACGTAGACAACATATCCTTTATCGGCTCGAGAATCCCGAGCCCTACAAGCGGATAAATGATTCCTACCACAAGAGACAACCACATGGCAGACAGGCACAGCTGGAGTATCCCGCCAAGTATTCTATTTGCGAGAGACATAGCCGCAATGCCCGAAAAGGTCCTTGCCAATAACGACCACACCAGCCTCAATATGATTATAAGGGCAAAGAATGCTATGCTAGCGACTAGGATCTGGGCTATAAGAAGTGGTAGTATCTCTCCCCACGTGGCGCCCGGACCGGCAATAGCCTCAACTTCCAAAAAATGATCTTTTATCAGAGCAGAAATGGGTTTTAGCCATTCAATTGAGTCTATCCCTTGGAAAAACTCGGCTACCGAATTCGGATCGTAAGGTTTGGCGTAATTGGGTAAAAACACAAATGCCCCATCCCACCACGCCGCAACCTTACTTACAACTCCCCATGTTTTCTGCAAATAACCTACTAAGGGCGCTGTAAGGAAATAGGCACCAATTAGACCGATCACCGTCCCGGCCAGTGCCAAAACAGACGCCCAAAACCCCTTCAGAAAGCCTTTGACAAAACCGACTATGAGAATTGCCAAGATCACTATATCCACGTAGTTCACGATTATCACCTTCTAGCGCAGGACATTAGGATTGAGCATTGTCAACAAACTCGTCGATCAGCGCAAACACCACTGCAGGCACACCCGGCCCTCCGGTCTTGCCTGAATACAAGGAGATCTGTCCGTCAAAATACCATGCCAAACATGCAATCCCAATACATAACACAAATCCCAGCAAAACATCCTCAAGATACGCAGTGGCCAGCTTACGTTTATGCGAAAAGAGGATCTTTCCTGTTAAGTAAACCGCAACGAACACCGATATATACCAGCCAATCTCGCTAATCCCAGACAGCAATCTCTGGACAATAAGAGCCACCATTAATAGTGCAACTATACGTAGCATGGTCTTTGAGCCCAAAATGGACCTCCTTGCGGCTGCACTTTACGGATATGCGCCTCTCTTAATCTAAAGGCTATCACACCGTTAGCGGTGATCGCAATTATGAACATCCATTACAAAAGGTACTGTTTGCTGCGATCGGCGTGAACGGTCAATCGGCAAATCTCAAATACAGGAACAATACCAGAAGTATAGCTATCGCCACGAAGAAGATGAATTTCCCGTTGGCAGAAAGATGGCAGAGGGTCTCGTAGTTTTTGAAAGCCAAAAGCGCCTTCTCAAATTGTCCTAATTGCAGGTAAGCAAGACACATATTGTACCTTGGTTCGGGAGAAAACGGATCTCGTAGACAAGCTTTGCGGTACATTTTCAGTGCAAGATCGGGGTCCCCTAACAGTAATTCGACGTTGCCGAGGTTGTTTGCTATTCTGGGATCCCTAGGACTTTCTGACAGGGCCACCCGCAATAAGTCCCTGGCTGCTTCCAAGTCCCCTAGTTTTGCCTTGCAAATGGCTAGGTAGTTCGCATGTGAAGGGGACATCGTCGGGCTCTCTAGAGCCTTCCTTTCAAGTTCGTCAACTGCACTTCGTATGTCATTGCACTTTATCATATGAACAACTCTACGCTCAAATCGCACCAGGCACCACCCCATACAAGAAAGCCCCGTTGGAACCGGTTCACTGGGACATAAAAGGAGATAGTATGTCTTTTACTTCGTCGTCGGATGTTTGGCCAAATTCAACATAACACTGACCCACAGCGTAAAAATACAAGGGGACAAGAGGACAAACCTCAACATCCACGTAGTCCGCTAAAAAGTCTAGTGTGGCTTGCGGAGCGCAAGGAACCGCAAGGATAATCCGGTTGGGGCGATGCCTACGCAAATACTTTATCGCAGCCAGGGCGGTCAAGCCTGTAGCCAATCCATCGTCTACAAGAATGACATCTCTCCCCAATATGTCACGGGGAGAATTGCCGTTCCTGTAATAATCCAGTTTCCTCTCGATCTCACGTTGTAACGCTTCGGCTTCGGCTCTGATGTAGTCCAGATAAGGAAAGTGCTGCTCTTCTTCGAGGAGTGTAATGTTACCTTCAACATCTACAGCGGCAATTGCGAATTCTGGATTGAACGGGGCACCCACTTTCTTAGACATCACCACATCCAGATCTGCCCCCAGCCCGGCGGCTACTTCTCCGGCAACCACTACGCCTCCCCTGGGTATCCCAAGTACCAGCGGATTCTGAAAATCCATATGTTCTAAGTGCCTAAGAAGATGCCTCCCGGCGTCTTTTCTATCCTTGTACACCAGGACCATCCGCCTTTCATCCTGGACGCACTATTGTCTAGGCCCCTGTGGAATTTTCGATTGCCTCTCGGTATCAACCATGTGAAACGAGCCGGTGAATTTAGCCCCTTCCGACACCACTAGACCACTCGAATAAACTTCGCCTTTTAGATTTCCGGTAGAGAGGAGATCAAGTTTCCCCGAAGCTTTGACATTGCCGACGACGGTACCGGCTATAATGACATTTTTCGCTTCAATGTCTGACTCGACGGACGCCGTTTCTCCTATCATTACGTCTCCCAAAGATTCGATTTTCCCCTTGACTTCGCCATCGATCCTAATGCTGCCTTTAGTTCGTATCGTACCTTCTGATTGGGTCTCTTTACTCAAAACGCTGTCAAAGACCCCCGGGCGTTGATTACTCTCTTTAGACATGAACATCCTCGCGACCTCCGTATACTACCTGGAAAGAAAATCTACCGGGTTCTGAGTCAAACCGTTCTTATGGACCTCGTAATGAAGGTGGGGACCAGTGGTAATACCGGAAGTACCAACGTAGCCTATTACGTCCCCGCGCTCCACGTTTTGCCCGACCTTCACCTTAGTTGAACTACAATGGCCATACAATGTCTCATAGCCATATCCATGGCTGATTACTATGGTGCGCCCATACCCAAATTTATAACCTACAAAGGTCACCCTGCCGTAGGCCGATGCCTTTATTGAGGTACCATAAGAAGCTGATATATCTATGCCTGCATGAAAGTCAGTTCTTCTTGTGATCGGATGCTTTCGCCATCCGTATCCAGAAGTAATGCTCCCACTTACAGGCCATGTGTTCGGTACAGCACGCGCATAAGAAACAACTTCCGTAGCTTGTTCCTGCAATGATTCAACCCGCTGCTCTACACTACTTACCTGTTCGGCCAACTCAGTAGCTGACTCTTCAAGTGCCGCAAGCAGGGGCGAGACCCCCTGAAGAGAAATAGGTCGTAACCTGCTTACGCCGTCTCTCGACGCGACCATCGCAACACTCTGTCTTGAGGCGATGGAAGCCTGTATGGTCTCCTCCGGTGTTGCCTCTTCAATAAGGCCTTCTTGCTGAAGCATCGCCCTTGTTTGGCTTTCATTTAGCTCAGTTTGAGCGAGCCTTTCCGAAACCTCTGCCAACAAGTCTTGTATATCTTGAATCTTCTGTTGCTGGATATCAGCAACTTCATATAAATACGATAGTTCCTGGTTCTCCGCTTTTATGTTCTTGTAGGAATTCACAAAAAGCCCCAAACCCGTAAGTGCAACACACACAACACATAGACCTGCGATAAGCGAATTGAGACTGAAGGTTGACGTATAAGTTTTCCCATGTGAATAAACTATCAAAAAAGTAAACCTTCGTTCTCGGTTACTGTGTGGCTTCTTCAGCCTGTGCGCCTTGTTCCCATAAGTAATCAAAAGCACAACCTCACAATCCCTTTGAACTCAGACTAGCAATTACACATTATTCAGTTCGGTCTGGCTACGTTCTTCGCAGCGATTCTCGATATGTATTCGACGCCCGAAGAAAAACTCCTCCCCTAAGTATGCCGATAAGTGCGTTAGATAGCAACCCCTTCCGGTAAGGTCTAGCCTCATTTCAAATAGACCCGAGGAACGCGTGCGGTTATACCCGTGAGTATCTCATGGGTAATTGTCCCTACCAAACCAGCCACTTCGTCCAAAGTGATTTCCTCTGTTCCGTCTACGCCTATAAGTGTCACAATATCGCCGAGAGTCACACTCGATGCACGGCCGATATCTACCATAAGCTGATCCATACAGATTCTTCCAACAACTGGGTATCTACAGCCTTTTATGAGTACCGAACCTATGTTCGATAGTTTTCTGGGATAACCGTCTGCATAACCTATCGGAACTGTTGCGATAGCGGTATCCTCATGGGTCTCATATGTAAGCCCATAACCCACTTTGGTTCCAGCGGACACCTCCTTGACGTGAGAAACACGCGCCTTCAGCGAAAACACGGGGTACAGAGGCGCCCTATCTGCCAACGCTTCGTTGGGATAACAGCCATACAGCATGATCCCGGGTCTAACCAGGTCATAATGAGATTCTGGCCATGCCAGTATGCCCGCAGAGTTTGCGGTGTGGAGATAGCGTGGTCGGACACCTCTTCGTGAAAGGCAGATAACTGCATCTTTGAATCTTGCGAGCTGCATTTCTGTATACTTCGGATCCACGTCGGCTGCCGCAAAGTGGGTAAAAGCCCCTTCGAGCTCAACATAGCAAGATCCCGCTGTCTGGTCCAGGGCACTCTCAAGTTCTGCGCCAGGACGAAATCCAATGCGCCCCATTCCGGTATCAATCTTAAGATGCACTTTCGCTTTCTTGTTAAACCGCTTTGCTGCATTCTCAGCATCAGCAAATCCTTGCACTGACGTGACGGTAAGTGAGACCCCTAGGTTGACTAGTACTTCAGCAGCCTCACTAGTTACTGCTCCAAGAACCAGTATGTTCGCCTCAGGCAGCGCCTCTCTGAGTTCTACGGCTTCGTCTGGCGTAGCTACTGCCAACCACGAAGCGCCAGCCTCAAGCGCTGCTTTAGATGCAGGAACTGCTCCAATCCCATATGCATTTGCCTTGACTACTGCCATTATCTCCGAGGTTTTCGGAATCAAGTCTCGTACAACGCCTATATTCTTTTTGAAGTTTGATAGGTCTATCTCAGCCCATACCGGCCTCAATGTCTTGGCATTTGGCATTCTTTAATATCCCCCTAGACTGCAAACATATTGCGAATGTTTCACGTGAAACATTCGCAAAGTATATCCAATTCGCCGTTCCAGCCTGGCCCTCTATCCCTCTAGGTTGCCCTGGATCAATTCTACCACTCGCTCTAGGTCTTCCATCCCGTAGAACGAGATGGTGATAGAACCCTTCTCTCCTTGCTTCTTGACAACAACAGGGCTCCCGAGCAACGACGAAAGAACCTCTTCAGCTTCCTTCAGTCGGATTGCTGACTGAACCTTCTTGTCTCCCTTGCGCCCCTTTGCCGAAACTGCTTCCTCAACGCTTCTAACCGAAAGCCCCTTCGTAACTATTCTCTTTGCAAGCCTGAGCTGTTCCTCCCTCTCAAGCCCTATAAGCGCCCTTCCATGGCTTCCGCTTATTTTCCCTTGGTTGATAAGTTCTTTGACCTCATCCTCCAGCTTTAACAACCGCAATGTGTTGGTCACGTCAGGCCGACTCTTGCCAACTCTCTTAGCGATCTGCTCCTGTGTCAAACCGAATTCATCAGACAAGCGCTGATAGGCCTCGGCCTCCTCGATGGGGCCGAGATCTTCTCTCTGCAGGTTTTCAACCAAAGATATCTCCATCGCTTCCCTGTCAGTCATGTCCCTTACGACCACGGGCACTTTCTCAAGGCCCGCCATCATGGCTGCCCTCAAGCGTCGTTCTCCTGCCACCAATTGATAACGAGAACCCAACCTTCTTACTATCAATGGTTGAATAACTCCATGTTCCTTCATTGACGCCGCCAGATCCTGAATTTTCTCATCATCAAAAATCTGTCTAGGCTGATAGGGGTTCGCTTCAATTTCTTGCGGCAAGACCTCAATAATCTCTTCGTTATCTCCAATAGCAGCTCCCGGGATAAGCGCATCAATACCTTTACCTAGTCCCCTCTTGGCCACGACGCAACACCTCCTCTGCAAGTTCCCTATACACCTCTGCACCTTTCGACCTATTATCATAGATAGTGATCGGCTTCCCATAAGAGGGAGCCTCGGAAAGCCTCACATTTCTAGGTATAATCGTGGAGTAAACTTTCTCTTTGAAAAACCTCTTGACCTCATCTGCGACCTGAATCGATAGGTTAGTGCGCCCATCAAACATCGTCAATAAGACCCCTTCAATTTCCAGATTCGCATTTAGCCTGCCCCTCACTAGTTTTATGGTACTAAGCAACTGAGTGAGTCCCTCTAGTGCGTAGTACTCGCACTGGATGGGGATGAGAACAGAGTCCGCCGCCACAAGGGCATTGACCGTGAGCAAGCCGAGAGACGGAGGACAATCTATGAAGACGTAATCGTAGTCATCTCTGACTTTTCCCACTATGCGTCGGAGCCTATGTTCCCGTTTATCTAAACCTACGAGTTCTACTTCTGCTCCGGCTAAATGAATTGAGGATGGTAAAACCCAGACCCCCTCAAATTCTGTCTCCACTACAGCACTATTTGTGTCCACATCATTTATGAGGCAGTCGTAGACAGACACATTAATGTCGTTCCAATCAATCCCCAAACCGCTGGTTGCGTTCCCTTGTGGGTCCGCATCAACAATCAGAACCCTGCACCCAAGCTCCCCTAGGCAAGCCCCAAGGTTCACAGCCGTGGTAGTCTTACCCACCCCACCTTTTTGATTGGCTACAGCAATGACTTTTGACATATCCCTACCCTCTCAAACGCTCCGGACTACCCTCTTTTTGGCCGATTACAATGTTCGTCCTTTGCTCTCTCAAATCCTGCTCTATTCATTGTATCCCATCTCTCCGAATAAGGCCCTTTCATGAAGATAACTCATGATACAAAACGAGAAAAACTAATGCCTTGCCCAAATGGGTACCTAAAGCGCAGAAACCATGGCAGGCACAAGGTGCAGTTCTACTTCAACAATCTATTGCAGACTCTTACGTGAAGCCCTCTTTATGCTTGCGTAACTACGGGGTATGTCTTCCTCTACGAAAGACTCTTTCAAATATAGTACCAATAACCGATCACCCATACCGTGCGGCAGGCAATATCCATGAGTAAAAAGATGTCGCAACCCAAACTTGACCAGGCAATCCGCTTCCTTTGGGAATTTCTGTCCCGGGCCAACCCACAACGCAACTTGGCCTCCCTGCTTCAAAAATCCTGTTGAAAGTTCGAGGCAAACAGGCGGATCTGCCACAGCCCGACTAGTAACAAGACTATACTGCTCACGCTGGGAAGATACATGGGCAACCTCTTCAGCCCTCGCCTCAAGAACCTCAACTCCAGAAAGTCCGGCCGTTTCTATGTATCCTTTCATGAAATCACACGATCCCTTCCGCGAGTCCAAAAGCGTAACGTGTGCATCAGGAAATAGCGCCTTAACCGCCAAACCTGGCCATCCATTCCCGCTTCCGATGTCAAGAGTCCGTAATGGACAAATATCTCCGGCAGCATAGGAAATGGCGAAAGAGTCAGCGAGCAACTTAACAGCGATGTCCTCCGGGTTCTCAAAACCTACCACTCTTCTGCCCTTCCACCTCACAAAATACTGAATCCAGGACTCTATGATGAGGTCCGCAGTCTGAGGGGCATCGATCTCCATGAGATCCAAAGCCTCGCGAAACGCCTTGCATACTTTTCTTATGAACTCCTCAGTTTGGGGAGCTTCGCCACTAATCATTCAAATCTCTCCCTGACACCCTACTAACGAGAAACCAATCGCCTTACTCAGCCTCGACCTTCGGCTCCAAAAAGCCCAGTTTGCCTGCTCTTAACCATGCAAGGATCACCAATACATCAGATGGGGACACACCAACATCCAACGCTCTACCAACAGAATCCGGCTTGAACCTAATCAGTTTATCTACTGTCTCACGAGACAATCCCTGAACACCGCGCCAATCCACGTCACGAGGCAGTCTTCTTCCAAGATCCTTTTGAAGCCTTCTGGCCTCACGATTCTGCCTATCGATAAATCCTTTATATCTGGCCTCAATCTCGATTTCGGACAGAATCTCCTCCGGCAGACTATCTAGTCCTCCTATCACCCCTAAAAACTCCTCTATGTGACACGATGGCCTTCGCAGCAAATCCTTAACTGGAGTTCCGGACACTTTTTCTTCGAGCAAGCTTCTACCCTTTGCAAGAAGAGCCTCGCGTAGACAATATGCTTCCCATCGCGCGTCGGATACCAACCCAACCCTGCGCCCTAAGGGAGTAAGCCTCGAAGGCGCATTGGAATGTCTCAATATCAGCCGGTACTCAGCTCTGGATGTAAGCATTCTGTACGGTTCCATAATCGTAGTGCTAGTAAGATCATCGACCAAAACTCCAATGTATGCCTGTTTGCGTCCAAGAATCAAAGGCTCCTCTCCTCTTATTGCCATCGCCGCATTAATACCAGCCAAAAGCCCTTGAGCTGCAGCCTCTTCGTAGCCCGATGTACCGTTTATCTGCCCCGCCGTGTAAAGGCCATATATGCCTTGCGTTTCAAGAGTCGGCATCACTTGAGCAGGTACAAGGTAGTCGTATTCGATTGCATAACCGGGTCGCGTTATCTCTGCTCTAGAAAGCCCCGGAAGCGTATGGACCATCTCGCACTGAATGTCTTCCGGAAGACTCGTAGATAGACCAAGAATATACACGTCTGTGCTCTCCTCGGACTCAATCTCTAGGTATACCTGATGACGAGTTCTATCAGGAAATCTCATTACTTTATCCTCGATGGAGGGACAGTATCTCGGTCCTACCCCCTTTATAGTGCCGTCGAAAAGAGGCGCCCTGTGTATGTTGCTCCTTATTACCTTATGCGTGGCTTCATTTGTGTACGTCGAATAGCAAACATCCTTGTTCCACATCTTAGGCTCTGACATGAACGAGAACCTAACGGGCCTATCTATGCTCTGTTCAGGGGTAAGCTCATCCCAGTCTACGCTATCTTTATGAATCCTAGGAGAAGTGCCTGTCTTAAACCTCCTCATCTCAAATCCCAAAGAAGCAAGGCAACCCGACAATCCTCTAGCGTTGCTCTCCCCCATAGGCCCTGATTCCACGATCTTGTCTCCTATGATAATGCGACTCTCGAGGTAGACACCGGTGCACAGAATGACGCACTGAGCATAGATCTCGCTTCCATCCTCTAGCTGCACTCCATCTACCCTATCTCCGGACACAGATACCGCAGTAACCATGCCTTGAATAAGAGTAATACCGGCGGCTAAAACACGCTCTTTCATGTATCGAGAGTATGCCGCCTTGTCTATTTGTGCTCTCAAAGATTGGACCGCAGGCCCCTTAGACGCGTTAAGAAGCCTCATCTCTATCGCACAATTATCTGCAGCCAAAGCCATCTCTCCGCCGAGGGCATCAATCTCTGCAACTATCTGAGCCTTGCCCGGCCCCCCAATCGCTGGGTTACATGGCATACCGGCGACGTTCTCTGTATCCAGTGTTATGATTGCGGTTTGCATTCCAAGTCGCCGGGCAGCCAAAGCGGCCTCACAACCTGCATGACCACTCCCAACTACCACAACATCGAACTTCCTCACGCTTAGATCCTTTGCTCCTTTCACATACCAGTTCCACAAAGCCTCTCAATGAGACGACAGAATCCCAGACAAAGTATTTCCTATTTCCCCACACAAAACTGAGCGAATATCCTATCCAAGGTCGCCTCATTAACCTTCTTACCCGTGAGTTCCATTAGCGCATCTGTAGCCTCTTCCACACACAGCACGATCACATCGTCAGTCCAACCCTCGTCCATGTATTTCAGCGCTTCCTTGACAGACTCATATGACCGCCTGAGACAGTCGACCTGACGCGCTGACCCTGGCAGAATTGCTTCAGGATCGGCTAGAGATGTGAACATCCCTTGGACCATCATCTTAAGGTCCTCTATTCCCTCTCCGGTTACGGATGATACTTTCACCCACCTAGATCCAACTTTCTTTTCCAACAGCCCGGTATCTATCCGGTGGTGCCCTAAGTCAGCCTTTGTCACCACTGCTATGCAGAATCTGTCTTTCCAGCTTTCTAGCCATGCAAGATCTTCATCCAAGATCTCCTCGGTGTCGTCAAGAATATACAAAATCACATTTGCCTCCTGGGCGGCGCTCTTGGCTCTCTCTACACCCATTGCTTCAACTACCTCTTCTGTGGGCCTAAGCCCTGCTGTATCGAGGAGGACAACGGGCAACCCGTACCACTCGGTTCTTTCGCTTATCACGTCCCTAGTTGTACCCGGCATATCTGTAACTATAGCCCTGTCCCTCGAAAGAAGAGCGTTGAACAAAGAGGATTTTCCGACATTAGGCCGACCCACAAGGCACACATCCAAGCCTCCTGAAAGCGCAAGCCCCAGAGGCGCTTTGTTCAGAGTTGCATCCATTTCTTGCGCCGCTCGATTCAGGATCGTCTTCACCCGTTCGCGTTCACCCTCTGAATCTATGCTCTCCGGGAAATCAATTGGCCCTTCAAGCAAAGCCAGGGCGTCTACCAGCGAGTTCTCCCATGTTTCAACCAAAGCGCCAAATTCGCCCTTTAACCGCCGCCCGGCCTGATAAAGAGAAGCTTCACTAGCAGAAGTAACTACGTCGAGTACTGCTTCGGCTTCATCCAAAGTTATTCTGCCATTTAAGAATGCCCTCTTCGTGAACTCGCCTGGCTCAGCAGGCCTAGCGCCCAATTGATAAGCAATGCTTAGGACCTTTTGGGCTACAAGCATCCCACCGTGACACTGGATTTCCACTACGTCTTCGCCGGTATAAGACCGCGGGGCTTTCATCACGAGGACAATTGCCTCGTCTACAACCAAACCGGTTTTCGGCTCTACTATGTCACCAAGACCCATAAACCACTTGCGCATGCGGTTGACTCGCTTACCGCTCCTTAGCCTCACCATCTGATCGCAGATGTCTAGAGACTTTCCGCCACTGATCCTACAGATCGCAATGCCACCGGTTCCCATAGGCGTAGCGACCGCTGCTATGGTCTCAGCATAAATATCTTGTGGATCCTCTATCGGGTTACACATACATCCACTCTCCAAAATCAACTCTTGCCTGGCCAAGCTGAATGCCTATACTCATTAAATTATACACGTAAGCGATAGGTCGCACCAAAAAAAACGGACCTCTACTAGGTCCACATACTTATTTAGTCGCCTACAGTTTCAGACACTTATGGTAGGTTCTTACTTTAGATTAACTATCGCTGCCTTGATACCTGGTTCGTCCCTCCCCGAGGTGAGATAACGACTCTCCTAAATGGCTCATCTCCTTGGCTTTGTGTAACCACCCTGGCGTTTCTCTGAAGGGTCATATGTATGATGCGTCTGTCTCTTGCATCCATAGGGCGCAATGCGGTGCTTCTTCCGGTTCTTTCAACCTTCCTTGCTGCATTTCTCGCCATATCTTCTAAGTCCCTTTCTCTACGCTTCCTGTATCCATTGGCATCCACTAGGATCCTTCTCGCATCGCCTGCTCCTTTTGCAGAAACTACGTTTGTAAGAAACTCAAGGCTCCTCAAAGTCTCTCCGTGTCTACCGATAAGAAGACCAAGATCGTCACCGCTTATTTCCACTACCCTCGCATCTCCGTCTTCTAATACCTGGATGTCTCCTTCAATACCCATATATTTCAGCAAGTTTTCGATGAACTCACATGCGAGTTCAACCTTATCTTGCTTTCGGGTTACTCTCACTCTTGCATCGCGGCCACCTATGATTCCCAAGAATCCCTTGGTCGGTTCGTCAAGTATTTCAATATCAGCTTCTTCTTCTGAAATGCCTAAGTCGCTAAGAGCGCTTTCGACAGCTTCTTCGATGGTGCGTCCGGTTCTTTCTATGCTTCTCACTTAGACTTAGCTCCTTCCTTAGCTGGGCTTACAGGTGGTACGACTAACCGTTCAACTAAGCCCATAAGGTTAGCAGTTATTATATATATTGACACAGACCAGGAAAACTTGATCGAAAAGTAGCTTAGAACTACAAACATGACAGCCATCATAATCTTCTGACTCGTCTGCTGTTGTGTATCGGCGCTCATCGAAGGGGAGAATCGCATCGACAAGTATGAGCTCAGAAGTGTAAGGATTATTACAATAACTCCATAGACAGTACCCTGCGACATGGCGGGTTCGCCAAGTTTCAAGCCTAAGAACAATCCGTCCTTTAGGGCAGGATGGCTCTCCAAAGACCTGAACATTGCCAGAAGTATAGGTAACTGGATAATAGGCAGAATGCAGCTAGTGGCTGGATTAGCATTGTAACGGCTGTACAAATCCATCATCTCAAGATTAAGCCTCTCAGGATCGTCTTTGTACTTCTTTTGTATTTTCTCAAGCTCAGGTTGCATAGCCGTAATCGCCTGAGTAGAACGTGCAGATTTTATGGTCAACGGCAATAGTATAAGCCGGATGAGCACAGTCAATCCTACGATAGTAATGCCCCAGCTGCCGGTTATCCCGTAGATAAAGTCCAGTATCTGGACCATTATATTAATTATATACGACAATTATCGAACCTCCTTGACTTTGGGCAAGCCTGACTGCGGAACAGGATCGTAGCCGCCATGAGAAAATGGATTACACCGCAGTAATCTCCACGCTGCAAGAATGACACCCTTAAAAGGGCCATGAATCAATATGGCTTGCCGAGCATACTCGGAACACGTGGGATAATATTTACAAGTCGGGTACCGCTTCAAAGGAGAAATGTACTCCTGATAGCACTCGATTAGGTACAAAAGCGCTTTAGTAAGCATCTAAATTAATTCCATCCTCTTAAGAAGTTCTTCGACTGCTCTCGATATCTCGTCGTAGGAACACGAAGCGGCTCTGGGTCGGGCAACAATAACAAACTCTCCTGTCAATTCCAAACCATCCACATGATGCCTAAAACTCTCCTTAATGAGCCTTTTAACCCTGTTGCGCGAAACCGCCTTGCCGACCCGTTTCGAGGCAACTACCCCCAACCTTACCGGCAAACGATCCTCAAGATGATACATCACCAGATATCTATTGGCTACTGATCGACCTTCCTCGTACACCCTTCGGTAGGATGGAGCAGGGAACTTTCCAGATACCAAATAACCTGCCTCGCTTCTAATATTACTCCAACTCTTGGCCCAAGGAAAACCTAGAACTAGTAAACCGGACGAAAGACCAAACGTCTTCCGCGGCGGTTACACAGCCAACCGCTCTCTCTTTTTCTTGCGTCTTCTTTTTATGACTTTCTGCCCACTCTTGCTACTCATTCTAGTCAAAAAGCCGTGAGTCTTCTGCCTCTTTCTACGCTTTGGTTGATATGTCCTCTTCATTGCCCCGTTCCTCCTAACCGTGCTGCTAAAAATAGCCCTTGCGATCTACCGAATTATATCTTAGCAATTAGAAAAGTGTCAATAAACCCCGTTCTTACTGGTATTTCTCTAGCATCAACAGTATATTTCCTCCTAATCCAGACAGATTTCACCACAGTTTTGCCGTTGCGACTTCTGATTTCCCTTGATATAGTCCTATTGAAATGTCATTTCGCTTTTGACAATCGCTCTTACCGCCGTAAAACATATCCACACCTGTGGATATGTATGTGCATAACTTGTGAGCTTGTTATACGAATGACACGAGCACGAGTTTTGGACGCGAAAGGGTTGTTCATACTAACAAAGCCGCAGTCTTCCTAGTTCGGAACATATTCGTTGATGTATAAGGCCGATTACCGTGGGGTTTTGTTAGATATACTCATCTTTACGCTGTGGTAGGTTAGATGAGTTTGCAGTGTTGCAGTTTCAAAAAAGGCTTAGAATAAAGAAGAACCGAAAAAATGGTAGGTGAGTTGTAGCATGAGCAAAGATCTTGACGAGCTCTGGGATGACACACTTTCCAGAGCTTCTCTGAATTTCTCAAATCCAGGGTTCATCCAAAGTTGGCTTAAAGATACGAAGCCTACCGAGCTAACCGAAAACATTCTTACCATTGCCGTTCCGAGCGAATTTGCGAAAAACTGGATTGAAACCCGATATAAAGAGGAACTATATAAAGCATGGGAAGAAGTATACGGGGCGGCATTGGAGATCCGATTCACAGTTGCTCAGCCCGCTAGACTTGTTCCGGAGACTCTGTTCCCACAAGATGGCAGTAACTCCTTTTCGCAGAAGAAACGTCCTCAAGAGGATAGGGTAGCCCAGATCAGGCACCTCAACCCAAGATATGTGTTTGAAAACTTCATCGTAGGAACCTCGAATAGGTTTGCACATGCTGCGTCATTGGCTGTAGCCGAAAGCCCTTCTAAGGCATACAATCCGCTTTTTCTCTATGGAGGAGTAGGACTTGGTAAGACACACTTAATGCAAGCTATCGCTCAGTATGTATTTATGCATCACAACAACCTAAAAATCTGTTACGTTTCTTCTGAGGCTTTTACTAACGAACTTATTCTTGCAATCCAGGAAGGTAGAACACCAGAATTCAGAAACAGATATCGAAGTGCCGATGTACTCTTAGTAGACGACATTCAGTTTGTGGCCGGTAAGGACGCCACACAGGAAGAATTCTTCCACACGTTCGATGCACTTCACCAATCATCCAAGCAGATAGTGATCTCTTCAGATAGACCGCCGAAAGAAATCGCGACTTTGGAAGAAAGACTACGCACTCGATTCGAATGGGGGCTTATCTGTGACATACAACCGCCTGACCTTGAAACACGTATAGCCATTCTCCGCAAAAAAGCCGAGTTAGAAGGAAGAGAAGTTCCTCTTGAAGTGTGTGAATACATAGCAGAAAACATCACCACGAACATCAGAGAGTTAGAAGGGGCCCTAATTCGCGTGTTGGCCTATACATCTCTAAACAGCAAAGAGGTAACCTTAGCTACCACTCAGGAAGTTTTGCGAGACCTACTTCCAGAAAAAAAAGTGACACCTGTGACTCTCAGAGGAATACAAGAAGCGGTAGCTGCTCACTACAAAATAGGGCTCAGTGATTTTTCAAGTAAGAAACGCACGCGTAGCATCGCATTTCCAAGGCAGGTAGCGATGTATCTTTGCAGAAAACTCACAGACCTTTCCCTTCCTCAGATAGGTACAGCGTTTGGTGGCAGAGATCATACCACTGTATTACACGCTTGTTCGAAAATCGAATCGGAAATGGGCTCCAGCCCAGACCTTGCGCGTACAATAGAGGAATTAACCAAGACAATCAGAGAAGGTTAAAAACGTCTCTGTGCAGAATTATGTGGATAGACATAGGATTACTTGTGGAGGAGTTGTGTATAAGATGACCAGCGCCGGATTTTCTTCTTCTTATCCAGATCTCTTCACAATCCGTACACATCTCCATCCACAGAGAAGATCCACAAGTTTCATAGGAGAGAGATACATCTTCCACAAATTCACACCCTCTATTACTACTACTGTTTTTGAGATATACACATCAATAATAGATAAGGAAGGTATTTTTCTTGTGCAAACTTCACAAGAACCAGAATTGAAAACGATAGGGAGGCCTATATATGCATTTCACCATACCTAAGGAAAAACTAGCATGGCTTCTTCAAACAGCATCACGTCCCATACCGGCACGTAGTACTTTACCGTCTCTAAAGGGTTGCCTCATTGAAGCCCTTTCAGACAGAGTAATCTTCTCCGGTACAAACCTCGATTGGGGAGTAAAGGTGTCGTCAGAGGCAGACGTACTTTCTTCGGGATCGCTTGTGGTGTCCTCCAAGATCTTGGAGGACATAGTAAGGACTATTTCGTTGCCTGAGGTTACTCTTTCGCTAGATGAATCAGCGTGGGCTCTTACTGTGAAAGCGGGCAATTCAGAAATAGTCCTCAACGCAGTGCCGGCGGAAGATTTTCCAAAGTGGCCGGAACCTCCTGGCAAGGAAAGCATATCTCTGAAAGATAAGATCTTCAAAGAACTGGTAAGAGTTGGTTCAACCTGCGCAGTCACTAATCCGGCAAGACCCCTTTGGGGTGCATGCCTTATAGATCTGCTGGGTGATAGAATTGTCCTTGTGAGTACGGACCAGTTTGCCCTGTCTCAAGCTCAGATACGAGCCAATGTTCCGAAGGCACGCGCTATTGTTCCCGCAAACGTGCTTCAAGATATTTCAAGGCTTAAAGATGTGGATGATGGCGATGAAATCTCATTGGAGCTTGCAGGAGGTTATCTCTACCTCTCAGGAAAGAACTTTTCTAGTTTTAGCAGATTGATTGAAGGACAGTACTACGCATATGATCAAGTTATTCCAAAATCATGTGCCTCTAGCGCTAAGGTGACAACCAGCGAGATAGCGGGTGCGGCTTCTCGGGCTGCGATCGTCGCTAGTGAAGAGGATAGAGCGATGAGGATTATTCTTGATAAAACTAATCAGACAGTGACAGTGAAAGCAGCTTCACCCGAAAAAGGGAAAATGGAAGAAGTGCTGCCGGCTTCGGTGACTGGGGAAGACGTAGAGATTTGGGTGCAGCACAAGTATGTTATTCAAGCATTAAGCAGGATCAGTGACGAAGAAGTGTCTCTTGGAATGACTGGGCAAGTTAGCCCAATGGTTATTGAGCCGGTGAGGAAGGAAACACCCTCCCAAGACTCGGTTCTATCTACGTTTGTGATTATGCCTATGAGTCCTAAAGGAGCCTTTTAGATAGTGCGGTTTTCTTTTGTCTATTTGAACAATTTCCGCAACTATCGGAAATTGGAACTTGAGATACCCAAGGGTGCGTCACTTTTTATAGGGAAAAACGCCCAGGGCAAGACAAACTTGCTTGAGGCTTTTTATTATCTTTCTTCCCTCAGTTCACCAAGATCTGAGAAAGAATCAGACCTAGCATATTGGGGAGAAACGTCTTTTTCCGTAGGTGCCAGACTCGAAGAGGCTGGAGCTACCAACACGATTGAAGTAGAAACGCGGGTTATCCCATCAGTTCGCCGAACCATCCGCATAAACGACCGAGCTGCGAAGAGACAGGAGCTTCTGTCGATATGTCCATGTGTTTACTTTTCACCTGACGATCTTTACATAGCAAAAGGCAGTTCGAGTGTGAGACGCTCCTTTATGGATTCCCTTCTTTCAAGACAAGATCCTGTTTATTCACGGCAGTTGTCACGGTATAATAGCACGGTCTCGCGGCGTAATATGGTTCTAAAGAGAGCGAATCAAGATCCTTCGTGGGCGAAGAGTCTCGATAGTATAGATGAGCTTTTGATAAATATTGGGTCTGAGATCATTGAGAAGCGTTCGCTATTGGCCGAGAAGTTAGATACACTGGTTAAGGAAAGCTACAGACTTATGTCTATGGATGGTTGCGAGATACGATATATATCTACCATAGGTGATATCCCAGACGGTATAACTGGTATTCGCGAGGAGTTCTCAACCAAACTAAAAAGCGTTTCCAAGGAAGAGCGTGCTCGGGGTATAACTTTAATGGGTCCTCATAGAGACGAGTTACTTCTATCGTTCCACGGCAAGACTTTCCGCTACTTCGGTTCTCAGGGTCAGCAACGAAGCGTTGTGCTTGGGCTCAAAATGGCAGAGGCGCATATTCTAGAAGAAACTTTTAACACGAAGCCTGTTCTCTTATTGGACGATGTGCTTTCTGAGCTTGACTCTGACAGAAGGACAAAAGTCGTCTCTTTGTGTGACATGGGGTATCAGATCCTTATGACTTCGACTGAGGCTTCCGGAGTAGACCAGTCTAGATTCTCTAGGTTCGTAGTGGAAAACGGTACTTTATACACCGAGGTACTATAAAGATTGGAGCCATTACATGCGGCCACCTGAACCAGTTGATTCTGTAATAGAAAAAGTTCTGAGCGGCATGGATCTTCTGACCCAGACTAGAAGGTATCAGATATTCTATTACTGGCCGAAGATAATGGGGGATATCAGCGATCACGCTAAACCGCGGCGCATCGATGGTGACGTCTTGTATGTAGCGACGTCATCGTCTACATGGGCGCAAGAACTAACCATGATGAAAAGGGATATCATTAAAAAAATAGAGAGCACTTTAGGCGGAAAGTACATAAATGACATCTATTTCTCGGAGCATCTTTGGGGCACGACGGAAACTGAGAACAGCTTATCTGCCCAGAACGGGGCTTTGGAAAGAGATTTTTATTATAAAGAGTACAAAGCATTCAAATCGAAGAACGTCTCTCGCGTAAAGAAAGAATTGGCGCAATTGCAGGCATCAGAAGTCCTCCAAAATGATCCAAGATTGTCCTTGACTTTCCAGAAGTTTACTGTTACTATGAATATTAGGCAAGAGTATCTTTTGCAGCAGGGTTATAAGAAATGCCCTGTCTGCGGATATTTATATAATCCTAAAAAGGTGTGTCCCCACTGCAGAAATGCCCGGGAATACGAGAACCATCAGCGAATATTATCTATCCTTAAGCACCATCCTGAGATATCGGATGACGGTCTGTCCAAAGCTACAGGGATCGCTGATAGACTTCAATTTGAGAGAGCTCGCGGAGAATTCGACTCCAAGTTGCAGGATATGGTGACAAATGGGGTGTTCAAAGCAATATCCGGGTCCTTGTCTAAGGAGGAAAAAGATCAGCTCCGAGATTCGGTGCAAGACCTACTAAAGCTTCGTACTGGCAAGACCGTGCAGGACTTGACCGAAGGAGAGATAAAAGAAGCCATCGGGAAGAGGCTTTTTCAGCTGATGAAAAGAGCCGGGGTGAATATTAATAATCATTAAATGATAACAATCCTGCAATTCCAAGCGGTCATTTGATGTCAGCCTGCATTTTAACGAACATGGATTCCCGGCGTGAACTGTGCTAACATCTAGAAGTGAGGTGGTTTGAGTTTGAAGAGTACCGATAGACCAATCATTCAAAACGACAATTCATACACGGCTCAACAGATTCAGGTACTTGAAGGTCTCGAAGCTGTACGAAAGCGACCGAGCATGTACATTGGTTCTACGTCAGAAAGAGGTCTTCATCATATTTTGTATGAAGTCATTGATAATAGCGTAGATGAAGCGCTCAACGGGTTTTGCACGAAAATTGATGTAGTGTTGAAAGAAGATGGGTCTGTATCATGTGAGGATAATGGGAGAGGGATACCGGTAGGCATTCACCCTAAGTTTGGTATCTCTGCCGCAGAAGTGGCTCTTACCAAACTGCATGCAGGCTCCAAGTTCGGTACCGGTGGGTACAAGGTATCGGGCGGCCTCCACGGGGTAGGGGTATCTGTTGTAAACGCCCTTTCCGAATGGTTAGAGGTCCGGATCAAGCAAGATGGTGGTGTTTTCTATGCTAGATTCGAACGAGGGCAGACTGTCGTCCCTCTCAAACGCATAGGTGATGCTTCAGAAACCGGTACCTATGTAAGATTTCTGCCGGACAAAGAGATTTTCGACACTGTGGATTTTGATTTCGATACAGTCGCCCAAAGGATGAGGGAACTTGCCTATCTGAATAGTGGCCTGGAGATGAATCTTTATGAAGAGAAGACAGGCAGGCAAGTCCAGTACAAGTTCGACGGTGGATTGGTAGAGTTTGTCAAAGCGCTGAACAAGAACAAGACAGTCCTACATCCGGAACCTATCTATGGAAAGGTATCCAAAGACGAAATAGACCTGGAGTTTGCCTTTCAATACAATGACTCTTACGTGGAAAATGTACAGTCATTTGCAAACACTATACGTACAGTCGAAGGCGGAACTCACGAATCCGGATTCAAGACTGCGCTCACAAGAGTAGTCAATGATATGTCCAGAAAATGCGGAGCATTGAAAGACAACGATCCCAATCTTGCCGGAGAAGATATTCGCGAAGGGATAGTAGCTGTGCTTCATGTGAAACTTCAAGACCCGCAGTTTGAAGGCCAGACAAAAACCAAACTTGGCAACTCTGAGGTTGCCGGAATAGTTCAAACCATGGTTGCAGAGTTTCTAACCGACTACTTTGACCACAATCCTAATCTGGTCAAGACAATCGCGCAGAAGGCTGTCCTTGCTGCGAGAGCGAGAGAGGCTGCCAGGCAGGCGAGGGAACTTACGAAAAGAAAAGGTGCTCTTGATGTCACGTCTTTGCCGGGCAAGCTTACAGATTGCAGTTCAAGAAATCCTGAGGAGTGTGAACTTTTCCTTGTTGAAGGAGATTCGGCAGGCGGTTCTGCAAAACAAGCAAGAGACAGACAGTTCCAGGCCATTTTGCCGCTAAGGGGCAAAATTCTGAACGTTGAGAAGGCAAGGCCGGATAAGGCTTTGGGGCAAGAAGAAATCAGAGCAATAATCACCGCAATTGGCACTAGTTTTGGAGATGATTTCGACATAACCAAAGCGCGCTATCACAAGATTATCATAATGACAGATGCTGACGTTGACGGTAGTCACATACGCACCCTCCTCTTAACTTTCTTTTTCAGGTACATGCCTGAACTAATTGAAGAGGGATACCTCTATATCGCTGAGCCTCCGCTTTACCTGGTTAAGAGAGGCAAATCGGAAGTGTATCTTTACTCTGATGAGGAACTTGAAGAGCATCTGGCAAAAATAGAAGGCAGCAACTATACGATTCAAAGATACAAAGGCCTAGGAGAAATGGATCCACATCAATTGTGGGAAACGACTATGGACCCTAAGACCAGGACACTCCGAAGAGTGAAAATAGTAGATGCCATGTTGAGCGATGAGATATTTACAATCCTAATGGGCAATAGGGTGGAGCCAAGGCGCCAGTTTATCGAAGAAAACGCCCATCTGGTGAAAAACCTTGACACAATAGGATAAAAGGGGAGCTTTATCGATGACAGACACTGCTCAGAAAATAGTTGTAGCACCAATAGAAGAAGAGATGAAACGCTCTTACATTGACTATTCTATGAGCGTTATCGTCTCTAGAGCTCTTCCTGATGTGCGTGATGGTCTAAAGCCTGTTCAGCGAAGGATCATCTATTCCATGAATGAGCTTGGTGTAAGACACGATAAGCCGCACAAAAAATGTGCCAGGCTTGTAGGAGAGGCCATGGGAAAATACCATCCCCATGGCGATCAAGCGATCTACGATGCTCTTGCAAGAATGGCGCAACCTTTCAACATGCGGTATCCCCTTGTAGATGGGCACGGCAACTTTGGTTCAGTTGACGGAGATCCACCGGCTGCCATGCGTTACACTGAAGCAAGACTAACAGCGATAGCAGAGGAACTTCTCGTGGATTTGGACAAAGAAACGGTTGACTTTGTGCCAAACTTCGACGATTCACTCAAGGAACCAGCGGTGCTACCTTCCCGAATTCCAAACCTACTCGTAAATGGATCAGCCGGAATTGCTGTAGGTATGGCAACAAACATACCGCCGCATAATCTAAATGAAACCATAGATGCACTGGTTGCGTTAATTGAAAATCCGGACCTGAGTTCCCTCGAACTTATGAAGCATATTAAAGGACCCGATTTTCCCACGGGCGGTCTAATAGTTGGGCTGGAACCCGTAAGGTCCTTATATACTACAGGCCGGGGAATCATGAAGGTCCGAGCCAAGGCCCGGATCGAGAAAGAAAAAACAGGAAAGCAATTAATAATTGTAGATGAGCTTCCATATCAGGTGAACAAGGCCAAGTTGATAGAAAACATAGCCGAGCTTGTGCGGGAGAAAAAAATCCAAGGTATTGCTGATTTAAGAGATGAAAGCGACAAAAGTGGACTAAGGATAGTTGTCGAGGTAAGGAAAGATGTCGATGCCAAAGTAGTGCTGAACCAACTTTTCAAGCATACTTCCATGGAAGTTAGCTTCGGGGGTATAATGCTTGCCCTGGTGAATGGGCGGCCTGAAGTGTTAACACTCAGAGATATGCTCTTTCACTACATATCGCACAGGGAAGAGGTTGTTACCCGCCGCACTAGATACGAACTTAGGAAAGCCGAAGAAAGAGCTCATATTCTAGCCGGACTGGAGATAGCCCTCGCCAACCTCGATGAAGTGATTGCCATAATAAGGCAGTCGGCAGATGGGCAAGAGGCAAGAGAAAGACTGATGGGAAGGTTCAATCTCGACGAGATACAGGCAAAAGCTATCCTGGATATGAGGCTCGAACGGTTAACAAGCCTCGAGAGAGATAAGATCATCGAAGAACGGCGAGCATTACTTAAAGAAATTGAGTATTTAAGAGCCGTCCTGAGTTCAGAAAAAATGATACTAGGCATCGTCAAACAAGAATTGGAGGATGTCAAGGCAAAATACGGAGATCCTCGTCGTACCCGTATTTTGGCAAAAGCTGAAGAAATTCAAGACGAAGATCTCATAGTTGAACAAGAAGTATCTGTAATTTTGACCGGCATGGGATACATCAAGCGCATGCCCCTAGATGTCTATAGGAATCAACGAAGGGGTGGATTTGGCTCTACGGCTATGCAGACACGAGACGAGGATTGGGTGGAGAAAGTAGTCTCCACAACTACCAGGGATTCTCTACTCCTATTTACTTCGCACGGTAAGGCGTACTCACTCAGAGTTTTTGATATACCCGAAGCTGGTAAACAGGCCAAAGGGCACCTTTTGTCCAGGCTTGTTGCGCTAGACAAAGATGAAAAGGTGACCGCGCTCATCCCGATTCCTTCCGACCCGGAAAATGCCGGGGACTTGTTCTTTGTCACCAAATATGGCATGTGCAAGAGAACGCCGTTTGCGGAATACTCGAGGCCTAGGAAGACGGGTCTCAAAGCGATAAACCTAAAGAAAGGTGATTCCCTCATCCTAGCTCGACTTGTTGAAGACGGGGATCAAGTTCTGATTGGAACCTCTATGGGCAAAGGCCTCAGAATGCAAGTCGATGACGTTAGGCCCATGGGCAGGACCGCTACAGGAGTGATAGGGATAAGGCTTGAAGATGACGACTATGTCATAGGCGCAGACCCTGTTGCTCCGGATTCCAATGTGCTGCTTGTAAGCGAATTTGGATACGGTAAGATAACAAAAGCCTCAGACTTCCCTCTTCAGAAACGCGGGGGGAAAGGAGTCATAGCCCTCAAAGTAACTGAAAAGAGCGGTCGGCTAGCTATAATGCGAGTAGTCTCGTCAAAGGCAGAGGAGGCTTTGCTCGTTACTGCAGAAGGGATAGCAATTCGGATCAGGCTATCGGAGGTCAAGATCAGCCGCCGAGCAAATCTAGGCGTTCGTCTGATGAAGATAGAACCGGAAGATAGGTTGAGTGCATGTAGCATTATTGAAGGAGAATGACCCCATGGGGTAGGTTTCGAGATCATAAGCCATGTCGCAGATGTCACGGTCAAAGCCTGGGGAACTTGCCTATCGGATGTGTTTGTCCAGATCTCCAAGGGTATGTGGTCACTTATACTAGGCGACCACATTGTTCCTTGTAAGAGAAAATGGATCATCGAAACATATGCCATGGATATAGAGGAACTCTTGGTTAATTTCCTCAACGAACAGATTCTACTTCTAGAAGTAAAGGGGCTAGCTGTCTCTGACATTGAGGAGATCGTCATAGAGCAAGTAGGTACATCGGAGAGCGCTTCAGGATGTGAGTTTCACCTAAGGTCAACTATGTTGGGTAGCCGTATATCTGAAGTGACTATCGAACCCGAGATCCAGGTTAAGGCAGCCACTTTTTACGAAATTGAGGTCAGCCCTACACATGCCCAAGTCACCTTTGACGTCTAGATACTATGGTGTCTGACTGTGTCTATCGGATAGAAGGATACTTTGAGGGGAGTGGTACTTGTGGGCACAGATTTGCAGTTGGTTCCCGGACAAAAGTGCCATTGGGTGATGCGTAAGCACGACGGCATGAAAGTGGATGGCATCGTCTTTGCAACCGACGAAATCATCCAAGATCTAACAGGCACCAAAGCCTTATCGCAGGTAAAAAATGTTGCATACCTGCCGGGGATCCTCAAGGCATCTCTTGCCATGCCTGATATCCACGAAGGCTACGGATTTCCAATTGGGGGCGTCGCGGCGACGGACCTTGAGGAAGGCGTGATTAGTCCCGGAGGAATAGGGTATGATATCAACTGTGGCGTCCGCCTGATGGTCTCGCACCTATCAAAGCCCAATCTAGATGGTCATATGGACGATCTGGTGGAAGCGCTTTTTTCATCAATACCATCAGGTTTAGGCAAGACTGGGGCCATAAGACTGTCCAAGGCTGAGCTTTCAAAAGTTCTAACGCAAGGGGCAAAATGGGCTGTTACTAGCGGATATGGATGGCCCGAAGATTTGGAATACTGCGAAGAGAAAGGATGCATGGATGGTGCCGATCCTAAAAACGTAACTGAGCGCGCGTTTTCTCGCGGCGCAGGGGGATTGGGGACTCTGGGCTCGGGAAACCATTTCATTGAAGTAAGTTACGTTGAACGGATCTATGATGAAAACGCGGCTGAGGCATTTGGCCTTTTTGAAAATCAAGTCGTCTTCTGGGTGCATTCTGGTTCTCGGGGTTTGGGCCACCAAGTCTGTACCGACTATCTAAACATAATGAGAAGAGCCGTTTCTAAGTATGGGATCTCCCTTCCCGATAGACAATTGGATTGTGCGCCAACTATGTCTGATGAAGGGAAACGGTACTTTTCGGCCATGGCCGCAGCGGCCAATTATGCCTGGGCAAACAGGCAGGTCCTAACTCATTATGTTCGAGAAGCCATAGCTAAGACTTTGGGAAAGAGCGCTGAGGAATTGGGCATGCACTTAATGTATGATGTAGCTCACAATATTGGTAAGATAGAAGAACATAACATTGACGGAAAGAAGAAAAAGGTGCTTGTGCACCGAAAAGGGGCTACTCGAGCATTTGGCCCCAACCATCCGGATATCCCTCGCAAATACGCAGAAGTAGGTCAGCCAGTCTTGGTTCCCGGAGATATGGGCAGAGCTTCTTACGTGCTTAAGGGTTCGAAGAGAGCCATGGAGTTTTCTTTTGGGTCTGCATGCCATGGTGCCGGAAGGGCTCTTTCGAGGACACAAGCGAAAAAAGGGATTTCGGCTGACGAATTGCGGAAGGACCTTAAGCGTTCGGGTGTCATAGTTAGATCTGCCACGACGAAGGGTTTGGTTGAAGAAGCTCCGGAGGCGTACAAAGATGTTGACGTAGTTGTAGAAGCTACGGCTTGCGCAGGTTTGGCGGACAAGGTAGCCCGTCTGCGCCCCATGGGAGTGATCAAAGGATAACGGCCGGCACTTAGATACCCGGCAGAAGGAGGAGGTATATTGTGATTTGTACAGAAAAAAGAGCTGATATTGGCGTTATCGGCGGAACCGGTTTCTACACTTTTTTAGATGATGCGGAAGAAGTTCAGGTTGACACTCCGTACGGTTTCACGTCCGATGCAATCTCATTGGGAGTTTTGGCAGGAAAGAAAATTGCGTTCTTACCGCGACACGGGAAGAAGCACCAGTATCCGCCGCACATGGTAAATTACAGGGCAAATTTGTGGGCACTGAAGAAGCTGGGAGTATCTAGAGTTTTAGGTCCTTGCGCGGTCGGGAGTTTACAGCCCGACGTGCACCCGGGCGATTTTGTCTTTTGCGATCAATTTGTTGATCGAACCACCGGGAGAAAAGACACTTTCTATGACGGACCTAAGACTGTTCACTTGAGTTCGGCGGATCCTTATTGCTCCGAGCTTAGGGAGATAGGAATATGCGCTGCGGAGAAACTGGGTCTACGGTATCATCGTGATGGCACTATGGTGGTAATCCAAGGACCGAGATTTTCTACGAGGGCGGAATCTAAGTGGTTTTCATCGATGGGCTGGAAGGTAGTGAACATGACTGGGTATCCTGAGGTCATGCTGGCGCGGGAACTGGGTATGTGTTACCTGAACCTATCGCTAATAACTGACTACGACGTTGGACTTGAGGGTAGGCCTGACATAAAGCCTGTGACTGCAGAGGAAGTTACAAGAGTATTTGAGGAGCATAACGAACTTCTTAAGCGCCTTGTCGCGAAAATCATAGAAGACATTCCTGACACAGTTCATTGTTCATGTCATGATGAACTCCAAAAGATAAGAGGTTAAGGAGCGCAGAAGGATGATATCTGCAGTCAAATGGGATGATGGGGTCCTATGGTTACTGGACCAAAGAGCCATACCGTGGCGTGTAGAGTATGTTAGATGTGCAGACTTTAGGCAGACTGCAAAGGCCATAAGGGACATGGTTGTACGGGGCGCTCCTGCGATAGGAATAGCCGGAGCGTACGGTATGGCGTTAGCAGCAATCGAGGCAGCCAGTAAATTTGGATCGGAAATGTACGAAGTTAAGACTTTTCTAACGGAGGCTGCTCAATGCCTTGTTTCTGCGCGGCCTACCGCTGTGAACTTGCAATGGGCTGTTACCCGTGTACTTCAAAAGACCCTAGACGCTATGAATGCACAAGGGGTAGAAAGCGTAGTAGAATGTTCAGCCCTGGAGGCTGCAGCAATACATAGTGAAGACATAGAGATGAATCATAGGATCGGCCAGAATGGCTCGGGTTTGATAAAAGATGGATCAAGAGTACTTACTCACTGTAATGCCGGTGCTCTGGCTACAGGTGGTTGGGGTACTGCGTTGGGAATAGTTAGACAGGCCTGGTGTGACGGAAAGATAGCGAAAGTCTACGCAGATGAAACCCGTCCCTTTCTTCAGGGGGCCCGACTTACAGCATGGGAACTTGAGCAAGATGGCATAGACGTGACGGTTCTTTGTGATAGCGCAGCAGGCTACCTTATGAAACTAGGTATGATAGATGCTGTTATAGTAGGTGCGGATAGAATAGCGTCAAATGGCGATGTAGCAAACAAAATAGGCACTTACTCGTTGGCGTGCTTATGCAGTCACCACCGCATTCCTATATATGTTGCCGCTCCTACTTCTACTTTCGATCTGTCTATAGCAGATGGCGACCGGATACCGATTGAGTACAGGGACGAAAAAGAAGTTTTGGAGTTTATGGGGAAGCGCGTGGCTCCTCATGGCACTACTGCCTTCAATCCATCTTTTGATGTAACTCCGAATACGATGATCTCTGCAATCGTAACCGAGATTGGAGTCATATTTCCGCCCTATAGAGAGAATATCGAAAGCGTGATCTCAGAGGCGCGTATCCATGGGGCATAGGGGGTAGCGGGACGGAGTGGATGAAACTGTTGAGGTGGCGACAAGGTTCATTGATTCAGGATGGCGCATAACGATTCCAAAGGCCATGCGCCAACGATTGGGCTGGGCAAAGGATACTTTGGTGTGCGTCCACTGGGATGGGTTCGAGATAAACGTAAAGGTTCCTTATCCCGGTTGCGGAGAATGCCCTGATGTAAGTCGAATTGGCTCATTGGGTAAAATAGTGATCCCTCCTAGAGTCAGAGAAGAGGCGATGTTGTACCCCGGGCAGATTCTTACCTTGGAACTAAAGGGCGACCAGGTCGTCATGTCTCTAGGAGATAAGCAGGTTAGGTGCAGTGCATGTGGGTCTGAGGTAGACGTGAAGCAAGTAATTCCTAACGTTCACTTATGCAAAATGTGTCGCGCCAAGCTAGAGTCTGCCGCTAATAGAGACAAAGAAGATTAGCCGTCGATTAGCATTGGCGTCTAGCGGTGAGGGGGTTGTCTGTGGATACGGTGAAGCCAGAGAAGCAATATGTTCGTACGGTTACTTCCGGTTGGCGTGTTACTCTTCCCGCACCTATACGGAAAAACAAGGGATGGGGGAGAGGTACCATGCTTTGCGCAGAGGCATCTCGCGATTGGCTATCTTTGTCGGTACCTCACGACACTTCTGCAGGTGGCGACGGTATTTGCGCGGAAACGAACTGTGAGATCTGCTACGTCGGTTCCGGAGGAAAGATCGTAATTCCGGTTGAAGTTAGGGAAAAGACTGGTTGGGTTATAGGAGAGAGGCTTTCTATTAAAGAACAGGGGCCTGAAGTAATACTGTCAACATGTTGCCAAAAGCACCGTTGTCATTCATGTGGTAGTGTTTCGGATGTTACCGAGGTAATAGACAATCTTTTTTTGTGCAAAGACTGTTGGAATAAATATCTACAAAAAAGGCGATAGATAACCGAGTCGTGTGTCTGTTTATGGGTTCTTGCCTAGTAGGTGATTGCAGGTTATAATCAAGTAGCAGCGAGCGAGAGTAGTTTAGTGGTAGAACATCGGCTTCCCAAGCCGAGGGCCGCGGGTTCGAATCCCGTCTCTCGCTCCAAGTTTTTTGGGCCGGCGTAGCTCAACGGCAGAGCAACGGTTTCGTAAACCGTAGGTTATGGGTTCGATTCCC
>ERZ795047.823-NODE-823-length-35814-cov-6.816410_pt1 | contig 35814 bp, 30 predicted proteins | sample MGYA00375131_ERZ795047 | MGnify/ENA primary metagenome ERZ795047 (study PRJEB30176, sample SAMN05720228) | activated sludge metagenome | isolation source: Anaerobic digester | place: Japan | collected 2015-05-20 ...
ATCTGGGCATTGACAAAATACCTGCCGGCTTTGGTTGGATTTCACCGGAAACAGGATTAGCTAATCACTTCGATGTGCCTCCTGCCGACCTTTCCTATCGACCGGGCAGAGCATGGTGGGCGTTCCAAGACGTGCAGGATTTGGCAGATGAATCCTATGCCGAGTTCATCGGAAAAATCTCGGAGTCTAGAGATGCTCTCGAAGAAATGTGGCGCAAATCTCAGAACGAATTTGAGGCACGGGTTTCGGAAACTCTATCAGATAACCCGGGAAGAGCCATAAAAATGCTCACAGCCTACACAGATAAGCAAGCACGTTTGGCCTGGACAACATGGAGAAAGCTATTCCAAGATTTGCTTAGCTAACAGTAAAGACAGAAAGGGGAACCCATCCGGTTCCCCTCTTTTTTCATCTTCCGAAGCATTGGTGACTTATAACTCGATTTCCTGTTCAACAATTGTCTTTAAGTAGTCAATACATCTTTCAACGATCGCGGGGTCTTCTGATTCTACCATGATCCTTACGACGGGCTCAGTTCCTGAAGCCCTTACCAGGACCCGCCCTATTCCTGCTAATTGGCTGCTAATCTCTTTAACAGCTTCTTGCACCTTGGGAAGACTAACTATTTGGTCCGGACACGCAGCCTTTACGTTTACCTGAACTTGGGGAATCTCCTTAACGACTGAAGCAAGTTCTGAGAAAGGAGACTTCGACCCTGCCAATATCTCACCTATGCATAGCGAGGTCAAAATGCCATCTCCGGCATGCAAAATGTTACCTACGATTATGTGACCTGACTGTTCGCCGCCTAGGCTATATCCTCCCCGAAGCATTTCTTCAAGGACAAACCTGTCACCGACTTGGGTTCTAATCAACCTGATACCGTAAGAAGAAAGGCAGCGCTCCAAACCATAATTCGACATAACTGTGCCTACAACAGTGTTTTTGGACAACCGCCCATTCTGAGCCATGTGAAGCCCAATGATGGCCATTAGTTTATCGCCGTTTATCACATTCCCTTTCTCATCTACTGCTATACATCTGTCACCATCACCATCATATGCAAATCCCGCATCATAAGAGCCCCGTGCTACCTCAGATGCCAAAGAATCGGGGTGTGTAGAACCACATTCGAAATTTATGTTGAATCCGTCAGGAGAAAAATTCATGAAGTCAGCATTTGGACACAAGAAACGCCACACATCGCGAGCGATCGCGGAAGTAGAGCCGTTCGCAGTATCGATTAGGACCCTGAGATTCGATAAATCTCTAGCGGGCAGAGATTTCAGAAAATCGCTGTACGAGTTCACGAGATGACTGCCTCGTATAACTTTACCTATCTCTTTTCCAATGGGCCACGGGCCTTCATCTTCTCGGTCAGAAATGATTTTGGAGATGATGGCCTCATCCTCATCCGAAATCTTCATCCCATCAGAACCAAATACTTTTAGTCCATTGTATTCGAACGAATTGTGAGATGCGGAGATCATCACACCCCCGCTTAGGTCAAAGTGCCCAATGATGTACGAAAGCCCCGGCGTGGTGATAACACCCAGCTGGATCACGCTTCGCCCTGTAGAGCAAACTCCAGATGTAAGAGCAGCTTCAAGCATGTCGCTGGAAACCCGTGTGTCTTTCCCAACGCAAATTGGCCTGTCATGTGATAGGAGAAAACCTACCGCCCTACCCAACCTAAAAGCTGTTTCACAAGTCAAGTCCTGATTAGCGATCCCGCGAACACCATCAGTCCCAAATAAGTTCAAGACACCACCCCCCGCATTTCAATCAAAACGAGCACCACTTATGACACCAACCATCACATTAACAAGGGCCTCACTCTGCCGGCAGAACTATCTCTTGGTCAGAGTTAACTTGACTTTTGGCGGTTTTATGTCTACTTGGAGGCTATCCGCGCTGACTCCCTGAGGAGCATCGATCTTGTACGCCACCACGAGGTCATGAGTACCCTCGCCTCTCCCTTGAGCATCTATGTAAACTGTTACGTTTTCGCTCTGGATCTTACGAACAAGGTCGCTCCTGCCGGTAAGAACGACGCTTACTGTGGCAGGCTCTATGCTCCAGGTATATCCTACAGGCGGAGACTCCAATTGCACTATGACATCTTCAAGGGTGCGAGTTTCGATTTCTTCGATTATGTCTACCTTCACGACAACTTGCTGCGTTTGACAACTAACGCCGGTAGGAAGGCTGAGCGAAACTGTAGTCTGGAAGGCGCTATCCTTTCCCGAAACATCCACAGGCTTCGTACCTATCCAATTTATGGTATCTATGATGCTTTTGTCTCCCCGGATTTTAACTTGCTGCGGATTGGATACAATGGGCCCAATCGTGTAGCCGTCTTTGGGAGTCCCGCTGACCACAACCTGGACCGGTACGAGTTTGGCCGGAGGTAGTTTCTGCAAAGGTACCAAAACCTCTATTTCCGAAGGTTCAATCTGTATACCGGACAGCTCGTTTCCTGCCGCATCTACGGCCACCAGTTTGGCCGTTGCGTTGACTTCGCTCGTTGCTCCGGTTATATCTACTACGGCGTAAACGTGGTCTACTTTCTCAACAAACCTTTTGGCCCCTCTTACAGTCACAGTATTTACAGATGGCATTGGCATGCCCTTTTCATAGTCTTCGCCCGGACTACCCTGCACTTCTACCACGACGCCTACTTCGGCAGAACTCATGACATCCAGTTCAAAGGCAACTGTTGCCGGGTTTATCTCGACTACCTTAATGCCATAAGGTACATCAACATGAGGAGTTGCAGAAAAAGAACCAGGTTCAACCGAAGAAAGATCAACCTCAACCTTCAATTCTCCGGCGTCCAGCTCATCTAGGGTTCTTGCCCGCCCCTCTAGCGTGACTGTTACCTTATCGGGCTTTGTCGACACGATCATCATTCCGTCTTGAACCATGGCAGGAACTACATCCAGGACAAAGGTACGCCGTTCAATTGGATTTTTATCATTGAAAACCTGTGCCCAGACAACAACCGCGAGGATTATAGCAATGATTTTCGCGGTGAGGTCTTTTGACATTGCCGCCTTAATCATTTGTCATACCCCCGGCCGAAAATCCCAGAGATAGGTTGCATATCGAGACTTTCCATAAGTTTTTCCTTGAGAGTTTTGGCATCCAATCCACGTATAAGCCTCCCGCCCTCAGCAAACGATACAATTCCGGTTTCCTCGGACACAACCACCGAAACTGCGTCAGACACCTGAGTAACACCTATAGCGGCCCTGTGTCTGGATCCCAATTCTATTGCAACGGGATCTTGAGTAAACGGAAGAAAACTAGCCGCAACGGCTATCCTGTCTCCTCTTATTATGCAAGCACCATCGTGAAGAGGGCTGCCGGGATTGAAGATGTTCTTAAGCAGTTCACGACTGACTAAAGCATCAAGCCTAACAGCATCTTCCATATACTCTTCAAGACCCGTCTGCCTTTCAAGCACGATAAGCGCACCGATTCTATCCGAAGACATATCGAAACAAGCGGATACTATCTCGTCAATCGCCCGCGCAATAGACTCTCCGCCTGGCTTGAGAAAGGAGCGTGAAAATATCTTGCCGCGACCGATTTGTTCAAGAGCGCGTCTTAACTCAGGCTGGAAAACTACGGGTAACGCAACAAGAAGCATTGTTCGTATTTGCACCAAAAGCCAGTTGACAGTATAGAGTCTTGCCCATTGGGTCAAAGAGACAAGAAGGAGCAGTATGATAATACCTTTGAGAAGTTGAACTGCCCGCGTACCTTTGATCAGCGTGTATATCTTGTAAAAGAAATACGCGACCAAAGCGATATCGATAATGGCTAATATAGCATCTTGCCAAGTGAAAAACTTGAGTTGCTCTAACAAGTGCCCGAACACATCCTTTCCATTGCATATAGGATAACACTCAGACAAGCGCGGATAAACCCTTTTTTGAAGCGCTGTACCACAAGCGACATCTGCTTGATAAACCCGCTGCATTTTGTAATTATCTTGCCTCAGCATTTGATTCGTGCATCGGATTGTGTATCATTGATATTAGCCACAGATAACTAGGGTAAGGAGGTGGATTTGCGTGACAGTTTACTTTGAAACGCCCGGACGCTCAAATACCGAAGACACTGCTTCTATCGCGCTCAAGCGTGCTAAGGAACTCGGCATAAAGAACATAGTTGTAGCTTCAAACACGGGATACACCGCGCGCTTTTTCATTGATGACCACATCAACCTGACTTGTGTAACCCATCAATCCGGTTTCCGCGAGCCCGGATGCAATGAGATGAGTGAAGAGGAAAGGGTAAGCCTTGAGTCACAAGGCGTAAAGGTCTTAACCACTACCCATCTTTTCGGCAACGTAGAAAGAGCGGTGACCAACAAATTCGGAGGGTTATATACTGGTGGGATTATTTCCCATACCCTTCGCATGTTTTCCCAAGGAACGAAAGTAGCTGTAGAGGTGGCGGTCATGGCGCTGGATGCCGGTATGATCCCCTACGGCGAAATGATAATATCGGTAGGAGGAACAAGCGGTGGGGCTGATACTGCGCTTGTCCTTCTTCCGGCTCATTCTAACAATATATTCGATACACAGATATTGGAAATACTGTGCAAACCGCTTAAGCCGAGAAAACAGTAGCATTTTGGGAGGATGTTAATGATAGACATTTCGGAAATTGCCGGATTTGAAGTACGCCTTAACGAAAGCGGCTTTCTTGAGTTCGGAGAAGGCGTATTATCACCGCATCCTGAGGCCCGAAAACGTCAAGACGCGGTGGACGTGCTCCTTTATTCGGAACAAGCCGGACCGGATACCCTGTACCTAATGTACAGGGGTACAGGCCTGGAAAAAGATAGAATTTCTATGATCAATGCGGGGTTAAGGTACGACATAACAGTAATAATCCCGGGCAAAATCGGCTTCGAATATGTAAAGACAGTAGGGCACTATCATCCGCAAGCGCCCGGAAGTTCTTACACATACCCGGAGGTATACCAAGTGCTACATGGGAAGGCTCATTTCCTTATGCAAAAGGGCGGACACATAAGCGGTGAAGTAGAAGACTTCGTAGTGGCCGACTTCGACAAAGGTGACATCTTGCTGATTCCGCCTCACTATGCGCACGTTACGGTTAACCCAGGCTCCGAACCCCTTGTCATCGCAAATTGGATTGCCAAAGACTGTTCCTCGGTGTACGAACCTATAAGGGCCCGAAAAGGAATGGCATATTACGACGTTGAATACAAGGGGCAAAGTATATTCATGCCCAACGACACTTACAGTGAACATCCGAAGCCCAGGCTAGAGAAACCCAGAGACTTTCCTGAGGTAGGTCTTTACAGGGGAAAAAGCATATACGGATCGTGGCAAGATGGTGCCGATCTAGGTTTCTTGGTCAAACCCCATCTTTACGAAAGTCTTTGGGATGGTGTGCAGGGAAAAAGCGGATAATGACGCCATAGTTTCCACTGAATAGAGGGAGATTTCGCTTTGGACTCAAATACTACGAGTTTGATGATTATCACAGGCCTATCAGGAGCGGGCAAGTCCAGCGTCCTTAGGACGCTGGAGGATTTTGGCTATTTCTGTGTTGACAATCTTCCGCCATCCTTGATTCCGACTTTCATGGAACTGTGCTCGCAAGCGCGAAAGCCCATTGACAGAATAGCAATCGTCGTGGATATAAGAGGCGGTGAGTTTTTTCATGACTTATCCCGAGCGCTTGCCGACGTAAAAGAAACCGGAATCCGGCCTGTTATCTTGTTCCTTGAAGCTGATGACGATACCCTAATCAGACGTTACAAATTTACGCGGCGAAGACATCCTCTGTCTGAACAAAGTGGCGTGCTCGAAAGCATAAGAGACGAGAGAGAGATGCTAAAGGACATACGCGATAAAGCCCACGTAGTCATAGATACCAGCAATCTAGAGAGCCAAGAGCTCAGGCGGCAGATAATAGAGATAGTTTCTAGGACTGCGAATTTGGAGCAACTTATTATTAACGTCTTGACTTTTGGATTCAAGCACGGTATCCCTCTGGATGCAGATCTGGTATTTGACGTTCGGTTTCTGCCGAATCCATATTACGTGGATGAACTAAAGACACAGTCCGGACTGGATGAAGAAGTGGCGAAGTACGTTCTTGAATCGCCTGTGAGCCAAAAATTCCTACAATACACAACAGAATTTCTAGACTTCCTGATACCTAATTTCATTGAAGAGGGCAAGACCCATCTCACGATTGCCATTGGTTGCACAGGTGGTCGCCATCGGTCTGTAGTTATCGGTGAGAAGATAAGAGAATACCTAGAGTCGAGAGGCTACATGGTGATTGTAGAACATAGAGACATCAGGCTTGGTGAAGATAGAGGTGATGACTCATGAAATCATCCGTTCTCCCTAAGGTCGTAGCAATAGGCGGCGGAACCGGTCTTTCTACGATCTTGCGAGGGCTTAAGTCGTTTCCCTGTGAAATTTCGGCTATAGTCACAGTTGCAGACGATGGAGGTAGCTCGGGCCGACTCAGAAAAGATATGGGTATGCTTCCGCCGGGGGATATTCGTAACTGTATCATAGCGCTCGCTGAAGCAGAGACGGATATGACTGCCCTCTTCGGGCACAGATTCCAAAAAGGCGAGTTGAAAGGCCATAGCTTCGGCAACCTATTCCTAGCGGCGATGACTGAAATGACCGGCGATTTCCAATTAGCCATAAGGACGATGTCAAGGATTCTCGCAGTAAAGGGAAAGGTTTTACCTGCGACCTTGAGCAACGTAGTTCTTGTAGCAGATATGGAAGATGGTACAAAAGTGATTGGGGAAGCAAACATTCCGGCCGCTAACGGGAAAATCAAAAGAGTGAGCCTACTACCTGAAAACCCACCTGCTCTAGACGAAGCCGTGTACGCAATCGACACTGCGGATGTAATAGTGATCGGCCCCGGGAGCTTATACACCTCCATAATACCGAATCTCCTCGTCCAAGGAATACCCAGTGCCGTCAAGAAGTCCAAGGGCAACAAAGTGTATGTCTGTAACATTATGACTCAACCGGGTGAAACTGACGGCTACTCTGCTTGTGACCATGTAAGGGCAATAGAAGAACATGCAGGAAGATTGTTCACCTACGTAGTCGTAAATACAGGTGTACCTTCCGGCGAATTGTCGGAAAAATACGCAATCGAAAACAAACGCCTGGTATTACCCGACATTGGTGCGCTGCGTGCGGAAGGTTACATGCCAATTACAGGCGATTTTCTTGCAGGCAGCGATATAGCACACCACGATTCATATAAAATCGCCCGTACTATATTGGATCTTGCCGACCCACGAAACGCATATGGCAACATCGAAATTACCAAGGCAGGTCTAGATTAGAGAGTGAAACTCGAGAAAGACACCTTTTCGAGGACAGTGAAAGAGGAACTGTCCAGAGTTGAGACGATAGACTATTGCGAGGCATTCTGGGAGTATTATGCTCTCAGCCTGCTATTATTCTCCGAAACATCACCTGATGAAAGGAATCAATTCCCGGTTCACAACCGGTTTAATTTTGAGTCCGCCAAAGGCCAAGTGAAGCCATATCTCTTGCGCAGGATGTTCTACCTTGATAAGGTGATAAGCACGGGCAATGAGCATCCCAACGACAACCGGCCCAAAAACCTCACCGAACTCAAATACGATGTGAAAGCTAGGAGAGCCTTTTTAAGAGGCGTTTTTCTCGCAAAAGGTTCTCTTTCATCGCCGCTAAAACAACATCATCTAGAGTTTGTTCTCCCAAAGAAAGAAATGGCGCTTCTCGTCTCCAACCTTCTAAGGGTTGATGGCCTTAAGACCGGGATTGCCCAACGCAGAGGTTTGTGGATCGTATATATGAAAAACGGTGATGAAATATCCGAATTCCTCACGATGCTCGGAGCATCACGTTCGGTGCTCAAATATGAAGAGATTAGAGTACAGAAAGCCTTAAAGAGTTCTGTCCAGCGGCAAGTTAATATGGATAAAGCTAATGTCTCAAGAACCGTAGAATCGTCGTTGGATCAAATAGCCGACATCGAACTCATAGACGAGGAAGTTGGCTTGCGCTCATTGCCACCAGCCCTGAAAGAAGTAGCTCGGGCGAGGCTCGCGAATCCGTCCTTGACCTTAGAAGAACTGGGGCAGACCCTCAACCCGCCAATTTCCAAATCTGCGGTCAATCATAGGTTGCGTAGAATATCGAAAAGAGCAGCATCAATAAAAGAAGGAAAACCCAGAGGGGCAAGCGATAGCCCTGAGGGTTTGCCTGAACGGAGATAAATCAAGAGAGCCTACTCAATAATAATCTCAACATGCTGGCCTTCGTCCTCATCAACCACATCAATCAGTTTGCCTCGAAAACCGTAAGATAGAGCTTCACTGAGATCGTTAAGATCCACTCCCATCTCATCTAGGTCTACACCACTTACAGATGAGAACTTGTTGCCGGTTTTGAGCGCCCAATTGACGAGTTTCATAGGAAGATTAACCATGACTTTTGGCTTGTTTGCCCCCAAATCGGTCACCCTAATTTTGAGCCACCTAGCAGGTGTCTGGGGTACATCTGGCTCAGACAGTTCGGTAGGCAATTCCATAGCCTCAAGCAATCCTACAGCCTCATCCGCAGTAATCTTTCCATCCCTTAACATCTCCAAAACACGAAGTCTCTCTTCATCCATGATTTCCATAGCGCCTCCTTTTAGAGAAATTCTACTGATATCCTGCCTGAACTAGTCGATGCCTTCAAAGAACCCTTTGACTCTGCTTCTGCAAACCCCTTGCTGCAAGCTCTGTAGTGCCTAGTTCGCTGATGTTTTTTTCTTTCATCGATTAGAACGTCTACGTCTCCCATCCCGTCTACCTCGATAGCTCCGTTCTGGGTGACCAAATCTACTTCATAAGAATCAGTCTCGCCTTTACGGATTTTCGCCTCAATAGGTCCATTGCTTGTCTTTATGTTCCAATTCCCTGTCCCTGTGAGTTCCACAACTACCCGCCCGTTCATCGTCTTTGCGGTCATGTTGCGAGATTCGCCTTCGTACTCAATTCGACCATTCATATCCGTCATCTCTACATCGCAGAATTTGCAGCCTCTCGCCTCAATGCGACCATTCATAGTCTCTGCAGTACATTTTTTGCCTGACGCATCTTCAATGACTATCCGCCCGTTGGCGGTATTTAGTTCCAGTACCTCGAACTTTGTGTCTAACGCTTCAATCCGCCCGTTAGCTGTTTTAGCTCTACACCGCGAGCCTGATATCCCCTGCACAGTTATGCGCCCGTTGGCCGAGTGAAGATTCACGGTCGCCCTTCTATCTGCAGGCAGGCTAAGCATGAAATCTACCGACAGATTTCTGCTGCCGAGACGCTGGCGTTCTTTCGCGATTGCAGTAAGAGTGGAGCCCGTGTGGCTGAACTCGAAGCAGCCTTCAAGAATCCGCTCGGCCTCTTCTTCGGTTTCCGCATTTGCTTTCTTCAAAACCTCTAGGCGGTAGCCTGGCCTATCCCAACTCCTGACTTCTATGGCGCCATTTGCAGACTGTAAATCAACCTCAATCTCGCCTTCTGGGTCTAGCTCACCTTGGAATTCTTCTGATAGTTCAAACCGGGGACCACGTGACGCACTGCCGGAAAACATGTGGCTTATGCGTTCAGCCAAACTCTCGGCTCTTGATTCTGCAAGTTCCTCTATTTTTTCTACCGCTTGCTCTATTGACGCCTCTCTACCCTCTGTGTCATCTGAAATGCCGCGCATAGATTTGAGAGGTGGCTTCAGCGCTGGCTTAGATCCCAAGAGAGCATTGAGCAACTCCACACCTTGTTCCGGCGTTATCTTGCCTTCTTTCACCATTTCCAAAATGAGCATCTTTTCCTCTTTTGACACAATCCTTCCCCCTCGTCATGTACTGAGAGTCTTATCTGCGACCCAAGTTCTTCAGCATTCTGGTTGCGTCCTGAACGCTTATCTCTCCGCTATCGAGTCTATCCAAGATCATTTTCCGCTGCTCTGCATATCTCTCTTCATCTACATAACCGGCTTCTTCCCCATCTACCGGATACCCCAGCGCCCTTATCAACGATTCCAGCCTACTTCTTACAGTGGGATATGAGATTCCTAACTCCCGCTCAACCTCTTTGATGTTACCTCGGTTCTTTATGAATACTTCTGCAAACCCTTTTTGTTCGGGCGTGAGCGAACAGAACTTACACAGTTCAAAGTTACCTGATATCTTGGTATGACATACAGGACATTCCAGTTCCGTAACCTCCATAGGCTGAGAACAAACAGGACACCTTCCAATCACTTCATTTGGCATACTTCATCCCACCTTTCTTCATCAATATATGATGTGGGTTTAGAAATGTCAATAGCAATATTAATAATATTAATTACTTAATTGAACTCTCTTGTGTTAGCGGTGAGTATCGAAGTATTCGAGGATGGATGAAGCGAGTTTTGGGCCGATTCCTTTTATTTTGACAAGTTCCTCGTAGGACGCAGATTTCACGGCGTCCACGCTACCAAAAGCCTTTAGAAGATCTTTGGCTCTTTTAGGGCCGAGGCCCGGGATTTGTGACAATTCGGTACTTAGACGTTTTTTATCCCTCATCTTTCGATGGTACGAGAGAGCAAATCTGTGCGCCTCGTCGCGAATCCTGATAGCTAAAAACAACGCGCCTGAATCTTCGGGAAGCACTATAGGTTGCGACCTGTGAGGCAAGAAAATCTCTTCGTTCCGCTCTGCCAGACCTGCTATAGGTATATCCAATTTCAGTTCATCCAAAACTTGCTTTGCTGCGTTAACTTGCCCCTTGCCCCCGTCGACGATTATAAGGTCGGGAAATATCGCAAACTTGCTCTGCCTTCCGGGCATATCGCCCTCTTTTTCTATGGCGTCCCTTTCTTTAAGTCCCCTTTTGAAACGCCTCCACATCACTTCTTGCATCATTGCATAATCATCAGGTTTGCCATCTACTTTCATGCGAAACCGCCGGTATGAAGACTTGTCGGGTTTGCCATCTAGCAATAAGACCATAGATGCGACAGCTTCCCTGCCCGAAGTATTAGATATGTCATAGCATTCTATTCGTTGAGGGGGTTCGGATAGTCCTAAGGCATCTGCCAAATCTCGTAGTGCTTTTACAGTTTCCTGGGTCTGCCTTTCATATCTAGGTATGTACGCTTGCATCATAGCTCTTGAGTTGTCGTTAGCCATGGATACTAAGTCTTTGAACACTCCCCTCTTAGGAACCCTTATTCTTAACCCTGTGTACTTACTGATTTCATCTGCATCAGGCAGTGAGACAGGAATCAGAACCTCTTTTGGGATAAAAGAAGCATTAGGGTAGTATTGGCTCACAAACGCGCTTATTATTTCATGGTCTTCATCCAACTCAGTCCCTGTAAGAACGAATCCTTCCTTACCCATAAGTTTACCCTCTCTTACAGGCAAAAGAGCAACAAAACTAAGCTTCCCGGAACGCGCCAATCCCAAGATGTCCCGATCTTTCATATCAGGAAGCACGATTTTCTGCTTTTGAGTCACATCATCAAGCGCGGAAATCCGATCCCTGATCCTTGCAGCTTCTTCAAAATCGAGGTTCTCAGCACATCGTTCCATACGTGCAGATAGGGTATCCCTCACATCCTTGTGGCGACCTTCCAAAAACTTGATTACCCCGTCTATGGTTTCCATGTAGGAATCCCTATCCAAGTTCCCGGTGCAAGGGCCCAGACATCTTCCTATCTGATAGTCCAAACACGGACGCGAAGCCTGGGACAAATACGCATCCGAACAAGTTCTGTAAGGAAAAATCCGGCGCAACAACGAAAGCGTTTCCCTAAGAGACCCCGCCTTCGTAAACGGCCCGAAGTAGCGCGCTCCATCTTGCTTCATTTTCCTTACTACAGTAACCCTAGGCCACTCTTCCTCTAGGTTGATTCTGAGATAAGGATAGTTCTTGTCATCTCGCAACAAGATGTTGTATCGAGGTCGGTATTTTTTTATGAGGTTGCACTCTAAGATTAAAGCTTCCGCTTCCGAATCTACGATTATCGTTTCGAGGCCGCCTACTCTTTCCATAAGCGCTTCCGTCTTATCCGACAAGTTCGATGCAAAGTAAGAACGAACCCTGTTCTTGAGGTTCCTAGCTTTGCCAACATACAATACCTCGCCCGATTCGTCGCGAAACACGTATACCCCCGGAGAAGCAGACAGATCTTTTATCTTTTCTGCTAAAACTCCGCGATTACCCCTAATACCTGCCCATATATGTTCCTGCGGGCTAACTCTCACGATCATCAACCCCGACAAGCGTGACTTCCTCAACAGCGGCCTTGTTCTGACCTGACGCCTTTTTCGGTCTTCTTGAACCTGTGTTATCCTCTGACCTAGTCTGTTTGGATGACGGTTCCTTCCTTTTACTCCGGGGCGCCAAGAGAACATTTCTCAATGATTGGCCTGTATAAGAAGACGGATGGTTCATAATATCCTCGGGGGTGCCTTCTGCAACGACGTAACCGCCTTCTTCGCCCCCTTCGGGACCCAGATCGATGACATAGTCTGCAGATTTTATGACGTCCATGTTGTGCTCAATGACCACCACTGTGCTACCGCCATCTCTTAGACGCTGAAGCACGCTTAACAGTTTGCGTATGTCCTCAAAATGAAGTCCGGTGGTCGGCTCGTCCAGAATGTAAAGAGTTCGCTCATTGCCTCTTCTCGAAAGCTCGGTAGACAGTTTTACTCTTTGAGCTTCTCCTCCGGATAGTGTAGTAGCAGGTTGTCCCAACTTTATATACCCCAAGCCCACATCATAGAGTGTCTTCAACTTTCGTTTCACCGAAGGCACGTTTTTGAAAAGTTCTAAGGCTTCCTCAACGGTCATATCCAAGACTTCTGCAATGTTCTTTCCGCGGTACTTAACTTCTAATGTCTGGCTATTGTATCGCTTGCCGTTGCATACTTCACACGGAACGTATACGTCGGACAGGAACTGCATTTCTATCCTGATAATACCTTCACCTCTGCAAGCCTCGCACCTGCCTCCTCTTACGTTGAAACTGAATCGCCCCGGTTTGTACCCCCTCATCTTGGCCTCAGGAGTCCCTGCGAAAAGCTGCCTTATGTCAGTGAACACTCCTGTATATGTGGCAGGATTGGACCTCGGAGTCCGACCTATAGGCGATTGGTCTATGTTTATGACTTTGTCCAGAAACTCCATTCCCTCAATCCCGTCGTGATCGCCTGGTCGAAGCCTCGCTCCATGCAGCGACGACGCGAGCTTTCTGTAGAGGATATCGTCTACCAAAGTACTTTTGCCCGAACCTGAAACCCCTGTTATACAAGTAAATACTCCGAGAGGTATTCTTACATCGATGTTCTTTAGATTATGCTCTCGGGCGCCTTTTACCGTGATAAACTTCTCTGGTTTCCTTCGCTTTTTCGGTACAGGGATTTGCCTTTTCCCCGACAGATATTGGCCAGTTATTGATTCTTCGCATTTAAGGAGATCCTCCACCGATCCGGCGCATATAACGTAGCCGCCATTTTCACCGGCGCCGGGCCCGATATCAACAACATAGTCTGCTGAGCGTATTGTCTCTTCATCGTGTTCCACTACGATTACCGTATTGCCAATATCCCGAAGATGCTTCAACGTATCCAACAGTTTCTCATTGTCACGAGCATGTAGGCCAACACTCGGTTCATCTAGTACATATAACACTCCTACCAAACCCGAACCAATCTGCGTTGCCAACCGTATCCTTTGAGATTCACCGCCTGATAAAGTACCTGCATGACGGTTCAAAGTTATGTATCCTAATCCTACATCAGTTAAGAACGTGAGCCTCGAACGAAGCTGCCTCAAGATTTGGCTTGCAATTAGAGACTCTCTTTCGGTAAGCGTCAAAGCATCTAGGAATTTCAATGCATTTTCACATGACATACCGGTAAGGTCCGCTATGTTGATATCGCCTACAGTTACAGCAAGCGCTTCAGGCCTAAGTCGCTTGCCGTCACATACAGGACAAGGCACTGCAGCCATAAACTGCTCTATCCACTGTCTCACATCGTCACTGGTAGCCTGTTTGTAACGTCTCTCGAGGTTAGGAATAACCCCTTCAAAAGTAATCAAACGATCCGATTCCCTACCGTAGGGGCTCTCATAGTGAAAAGGCACTTTTCGGTCTGAAATCCCATATAAAATCGCCTCAACGTGTTCAGGCGGAAGATCCTGAATTGCCACATCAGTAGATATCCCTAAAAATCCGGCTACTGCGTCCAAAAGCTGAGCATAATATCCATCGGGGGTTCCATTCCACGGTGCTATCGCACCATCTGAAATCGATTTTCGCCTATCAGGGATGATCATTTCAGGATCGATTTCCATGTTGACTCCTAATCCATTGCACGCAGGACACGCCCCAAACGGACTATTGAATGAAAACAACCTTGGCTCCAGTTCCGGTATGGATATGCCGCAGTCAGGACAAGCCAAAGACTGGCTGAAAAGGATATCTTCTTTGTCACCATCGACAACAATCTCAATACATACTAGATCACCTGATAAGGAAAGGGCGGTCTCGAGCGAATCCACCAGTCTCTGTCTCGTGCCCTCTCGGATTATCAGCCTGTCGACGACCACCTCTATGTTGTGCTTCTTGTGCTTCGCCAGTCGCTTTCCCAAAAACTCCGAAACTTCCCCTGTGACCCCGTCGACCCTGACTCTCACAAATCCCAACCTTTGAATATCGTCGAAAACCTTTTCATACTCTCCTTTTCTGCCTCGCACCAAAGGAGCTAACACCGAGAACCTGGTACCTTCGGGCAGCTCAAGGATTTTGTCTGCCATCTGATCTACGCTTTGCCTAGAGATAGGCTTTCCGCATTTCGGACAGTGGGGATGACCCACGCGCGCATAAAGAAGTCTGAGGTAGTCGTATATTTCAGTCACGGTCCCCACAGTCGACCGCGGGTTCCTGACTCCCGATTTCTGGTCAATAGAGATTGCCGGCGATAGTCCTTCGATGTAGTCTACGTCCGGCTTATCCATAAGGCCCAAAAACTGCCTGGCATAAGAAGATAGTGATTCAACATATCGCCTCTGACCTTCGGCGTAGATGGTATCAAAAGCCAATGAACTTTTCCCTGAACCCGACAACCCAGTTATGACTGTCAGGGTGTCTCTGGGTATTTCCAGATTTATGTTCTTTAGGTTGTGCTGACGCGCACCCCTTATGACTATCTTATCGTGGGACATTGCGTTTACCTCTCAACGATGGGATTTCTCCTCCGTATTGTTCGAGTTCAAACAGCATATCTCTTATAATCGCCGCCCTCTCGAACTCAAGATTTGCAGATGCTTCTTTCATCTCTTTCATTAGACTCTCAATAACCTCCGGGACTTGTTTCTTTGGAATATCTCTCAGATTCTTCTGTCTTAGGAGAGAATCCACTTTCTCTTCTTCCAGAGGTCTTTCGTGTGCGATTACATCGTGGATCTTCTTTTCTATGGTCTTCGGAACAATTCCGTGTTTCTCGTTATACGCTTTTTGTTTTAATCTGCGTCTTTCGGTTTCGCGAATGGCTCTCTCCATAGATCCCGTTATAGTATCTGCATACATTATAACTTTTCCGTTTACGTTTCGAGCTGCTCTACCGGTGGTTTGTATCAATGAAGTTTCGGATCTCAAAAACCCTTCTCGATCAGCGTCAAGTATGCAGACGCGTGAAACTTCAGGTAAGTCAAGTCCTTCTCTCAGAAGGTTTATGCCTACTAAAACGTCAAAAACGCCGAGTCTCAAATCTCGAATTATCTCCATGCGCTCCAAAGTCTTTACGTCAGAGTGCATGTAAGTCACTTTTATACCTAACTCCCTGAGATATTCAGTAAGGTCTTCGGCCATTCGCTTGGTAAGGGTGGTAACCAAGACCCTCTCATTTCTAGAACACGCTTCCCGGATCTCGGAGACTAGATCATCTATTTGATTCGCAGTGGGTCTAATCTCTATCTCCGGATCGATGAGCCCTGTCGGGCGTACAACCTGTTCTACTACCTGAGAAGCAACCTCCATTTCAAAAGGCCCCGGCGTAGCAGATACGTAAATCACCTGGCCCACTTTGGACATAAACTCGTCGAAGGTAAGCGGCCTATTGTCGAAAGCCGAAGGAAGCCTGAACCCGAATTTCACTAAAGACTCTTTGCGAGAACGATCTCCCTCATACATCGCCCGAAGTTGTGGTATTGTCACGTGAGATTCATCTATTACAACTAAGAAATCTTCCGGGAAGAAATCTAGCAGCGTATAAGGTGGCTGCCCCGGTAGCCTTTGAGTAAGGTGCCTAGAATAATTTTCGATACCCGGGCAATATCCCATCTCCTGGAGCATCTCCAAGTCAAATCTGGTCCTTTGCTCAAGCCTGTAAGCTTCGAGGATTTTGCCTTGGTCTCTCAATTCTCTCAGCCTTATCTCCAGCTCTTCCTCTATAGTCTTTATGGCGATTGCCATTTTATCATCTTTTACTACATAGTGTTTGGCGGGATAAATCATGACGTGATTCATCTCGGAAGTGGCTCTCCCTGTAAGTACGTCAAACTGCAGGATCCTTTCGACCTCGTCCCCAAAGAGTTCGACTCTTACAGCTGTATCAGTAGATCCTGCAGGATAGATCTCTATGGTATCACCACGCACCCTGAAGGTGCCCCGCTGAAAATCAATGTCGTTTCGGGTGTACTGTATATCTACCAGCCTACGTAAGATCTCTTCCCTTTCTTTCTGCATTCCTTTTCGCAGTGAAAGCACAAGGTCTCTATAGTCTTCAGGTGATCCCAAACCATATATGCAGGACACACTAGCCACCGTAAGGACATCTCTGCGTTCAAACAAGGCGCAGGTAGCTGAGTGTCTCAGTTTGTCGATCTCATCGTTAATCATGGCATCCTTCTCGATATAGGTGTCTGTCTGAGGAATGTATGCCTCCGGCTGATAGTAATCATAGTAGCTGACGAAGTATTCAACCGCGTTGTCAGGGAAAAAGGCTTTGAACTCTGAAGCCAGTTGAGCGGCCAAAATCTTGTTGTGAGACACCACTAAAGTAGGGCGATTGAGCCGTGCGACGACGTTGGCAATAGTAAACGTCTTACCTGAGCCTGTGACACCCAGTAAAACCTGGTGTTTATACCCCTTTTCCACACCGTAAACAAGGGCATCTATGGCTTCAGGCTGGTCTCCTTCCGGCCTAAAATCAGAAACTAATTTGAAATCCGGCAACTGCATTCCCCCGTCCATTTATTATAACCGGCGAGGGGTAGGCAATCAAATGTTCTATATAGGTCTAAATATGAAAATGGACTTGGCGTGTAGGCAAGTCTCGATGGGACAGACAGAGGTTCCACAGCAATTACTGGTTGGTGTCAGCAGATCTAGCCTGTTTATTCGCTAGCATTTTCTTTATGAAAGTAACCATGATTCCCTCGTTGTATTGGCTCACCATTGGCTCGTCTCCCGGCTCCGGAACAAAGATTATCCCTATGGGTTCGCCATGGACTATTCGGATGTCAGTGTGAACCGTTTCAACTTGACCGTCTTGACCTTGTCTCTCAATAGTCACGACTAGGCTTTCTGATTCCGAAGACTCGGCACTTTGTGAAAAGTCATGCCTGGAATTAACTTCGCGACCGTCGACCATGACTATTATATCGCCAGTCCTTATCCCCGATTTTTCCGCCGGGCTGCCATGGACAACATCGAGGACCATTGCTCCTCTCTCCGGCGGAACATAGATCGGAGGATTTTCAAACTCTTGTTTAAGCCCCTTCTTAATCACGAGTTCATGGCCAATTGGCGAAAATAGTGCCGCGACCCAGGCAAACAAAGGCCACCGCGACGCCATAATAGAGAGAATCAGTAGAACCACGCTAAAAAGCATCAGCGTCTTCGACGTGCTTATAGACTTATCTTTGGGATTTGAGGCAACAGCAATATCGCCATAGCCTAGGGCAGCAATTACAGGCATCATTGCAAAAATCATGTGTTTGGTACTCAAGTCGCCTGGTGTCTTTATCAAAGGCCACCAATCCGGAAGATAAATCAGATCCTGAATGTCCGAAAGAAAAGGCGCTTGTATAAGGAATAAAACGATCAAGGGAATGGGCCAAAACCGCTGAAGCGCAAAGCCGCCGACTACTTTTCCATCCTTACTCGAAACATAAAAAGGAGTAGAACATGAATGCCCCGATATCCTTATAAGAAAGGCTTCTGCAGCATGAAGGCATGCAACAAGGCCCATCACTGACGGCACGTTTATCTTGGGCCATCCAAACAAAAGGTAGCTAAGACCTGCAAGACCACCGGCGTATGAGTAACATACAAACCTCGGGCTTACTAGAAAAAGTAGCAGAGCAAGCGGGAAAAGATAACCTATCCCGCTGTCACTAACTGACACCCCAACTATGACCAAAAGGAGGCTTGCAAACAATCCTCCCACTAATCCAAGGCCAATGGCGTAAAGAGTATTACGAAACGCCTTGTTTTTTGCGGTACCATATAGTTTCTCTTCGATCGACTGTATCTTGTGATACTGAACTGTCACAAGAACCAACACGACCAGATACAGACCGTCTACCACAGGATTGCCAAATATGCTCGGGTAAGAACGGATAACTGAACCGACCAGCTCAATCAATGGGCCCACACACATTCCCCTCTCGTATTTGAACCAAACACAAGCTAGAACGTTTTTCCGATCTCGGCCTTCGCAAGTTCCAGTGCTTTTGCAAGCTGTTCTTCGTCCCCTTCTACCATTACATCCGGTTCGAGCCCTATTCCGTGAATGGAACGTCCCTTGGGAGTGAGATACTCGGCTATGGTAACTTTGACATAGGAACCATCTCTTAGTTCATATGAATTCTGTACCAAACCTTTGCCAAATGTAGTCTTGCCTACTAAAGTACCTACCTCATGATCCTGTATAGCTCCTGCCAGGATTTCGGAGGCGCTTGCAGTACCCTCGTTCACCAGGACAACAAGGGGCATTCCCAATCCCTTGCCCGATGAATTGAAACTCGTCTTTTCAAACTTCCTTCCACTTATGGTAACAACGGTTCCCTTGGGAACAAACAAATTCGCAATATCTATGCACTTGTCCAAAAGGCCTCCGCCGTTATAGCGTAGATCGAGTACTATGGCCTGAGCACCCTGGGCTTTCAGCTCCTTCAGTGCATCAGAAGTCTCTACGGCCGCATTCTCGCTAAAAGTTATTAGTTCTATGTAGCCAATGGTCTCGTCTTTCATTTCATAGTTTACAGCAGGAATAACGATGTTTTCTCTCACGAGCAAAAACTCGAGGATCTCGCCGTCACGATATATGGTAACGCTCACTTCAGTTCCGGCAGGACCTCTTATGAGTGACGCGGCTTCGTCGCTGGTAGAAATATCTTTGCCGTCCACGCTGAGGATAACATCGTTTGCTTTGATGCCGGCTCTATCGGCAGGTGTTCCTTTCATTGGCGCTACGATAGTGACTTTTCCATCTTTTACCCCTATAGTAACGCCGACGCCAGAGTACTCGCCGCTAGTGGTTATGTAAAATTCAGTCCACTCTTGCTTAGTCATGTATGTGGTGTATGGGTCGCCGAGAGCTGACACCACTCCGCGAGGAGCGCCCTCCATCAGACTGGTTTTGTCAAATTCCTTGTAATACGCTTGGTCTAAGACTCTTAGCACCTCGTATACCTTTGCTATAGGAGTATATCTGACCACAAAATATGAACATAATCCAACCGTAACTAGAATTGATACAATGGCTGTAATAATGCACAGTCTCAGAGTTCTTCGATTAGATTTAGCTTCCATAAAGCCACCGCCGTTCTTTCCTTTATTCAATCGAATCAACGCATCGCATTCAAATCGGATCTATTTATGAAGTGTCATACTCAGTCTAGCACATTCAAGACGAAACTGCTTATCCCGGTTGGTATGCAAGTCTCTATAAAAGGCTAGCACACCGACTTAGATAAGCAGCACTTACGTTTGTGTGTCGAAATACCCTATATGACCTAAAAAGATACCCAGTTCTTGGGATTGTCCGTAACACCCTTGACACGTACCTCAAAGTGCAGGTGAGGACCCGTAGACACTCCGGTGCTCCCAGCCAAGGCAATCGTTTGTCCTCTTGTGACCACATCTCCAACTTTTACTAACAGTTTAGAGGCATGACCATAGAGGGTTGAAATGCTGCCGCCATGGTCAATAATCACACAGAGGCCATACCCGCCATTTGAACCCGACAGGATAACTGTCCCATCTTCCGCAGCCTTTATAGGAGTACCGCTATTTACGGCAATATCTATGCCGGAATGCCACTTGTACTTCCCCAAAATAGGATGCCACCTGTTGCCGTATTCGGAGCTTATCCATCCCCCCGAAACCGGCCGTATCATGGATAGGCCCTCAGGTTTTTCTCGCTGATGACCTTGTGCCTGAAGATCTATGATTACCTGTTCCAAAGCTTTGGACTCGCGTTCCATTTCGTCGAGAGCTTCTTCAAGCTTTTGCCTGTCTTGCTGTAGTTGCGCAAGATATCTCTCTCTATCTGTGCTTCGAGATGCGACGGCCGCTCTTTTCTGCTCCTCTTGTTTTTTTGACCAGGTTATATCGTTAAGGTCTTTCTCAAGCGTTGCTTTTTTCTCATCCAACGCAACTTTCATCGCTTCATATTCCTCGATAAGGCGGACATCGTCCTGGGCAACCTCGCGAAGGTAGTACAACCTAGCCGTGAAATCCGAAATGCTATCTGAGTTCAACAGTATTTCAAGGTAGGACATTCTCCCGGCCTTGTACATGGATACTAATCTCTCGTCGAAAAGGCCCTTTTGCTCAGCTATCTTGTTTTCCATCGCTTCAATTTCTTTTTTTGTTTCGTCTATTCTTCCATTGAGGTATTCAATTCTAGCTACCATGTATGCAAGTTCTTTCTCAGACAAAGTTAGTTCCATTTCTAACTTTTCCAGTTCCTTCAACACGGAACTCTCCGAACGCCGTTTGGACTCAATCTGTTTTTGATACTCCTCGATCTCCTTTTGCATCTGCTCAAGTTCTGAATACTTGTCGTCCAAAATACCGGCTTTTGCAACATTGATGTATGGGATAAAAGCCAAGCATAAGGCAGCTATCACAGCGAATGCAATAATGTTTTTGCATTTGTACCTGCCTTTGTCCATCGCAAAACCCCCTAACGACTACACTTTCAAATGTCTTCGGACTGAAAGGACCGAACCCGCCGCACCGACTACAATTCCGGTGATCGCCATTATTCCAAACATCTGCAGTTTTGACTGGGTATCCAGCACATACATAGGCATAAATGGTATGAATTCATAGAGTCTCTCAAAAAGCCAATTGTAAATGCCAACTGCAAAGAAGGTACCCAAAATGCTCCCAACTATACCTATTACTACTCCTTCGAGTATAAAGGGCCCCACAACGAATCCATCGGTAGCACCCACAAGTTTCATCACCGCAATTTCGTGCCGCCTGGAATCGATTGTCAGTCTGATTGAATTCCCTATAACCATTATAGAAACGGCCCCTACTGCAACCATACCTCCGAGAGACACATACTGAATAGCCCGACCGATTGACATCATTCGCCTCGAGACTTCTTCTTGGTAGATAACATCGTCTATGATATCAAGAGTCTGAATTTCAGCCACAACGGCATCGATTTCATCCACGCCGGTAGTTTTCACCCTTATGCTTGCAGGCAAAGGATTCTCTTCCTTCAAAGAATCAAGCACAGACGCCTTATCTTTGAACATCAATTTCAACTCTTCAAGAGCATCTTCCTTGCTCACATACTTTACAGTGCTAACACCGGGAATTCCTTGCACACGCTCAACTGCCGTAGAAATCTGTTCAGCCGTGGCATCTTTTATTATATAGGCCTGGATTTCCATTTGCTGCTCCGCCACGGTGTAAATGTATCCTAAGTTAACGCTAACCAAGAAACTGATGCCAAGCAGAAATAGCGCAAAACCTGTTGTTAAAGACGAAAGAAATGACGAAAGTTTGCTGCGCCATAGGCTCCTAAAAGCCTCAGAGAATACATATCCTATGAACCTCAAGAACTATACGCCCCTCTTCTCTCGTCACGTACAACTGTGCCGTTTCTGAGTTCGATCACTCTCTTCTTCAAGAGGTTAACCATATCCTGTGCATGAGTCGCGACTACAACAGTCGTGCCGTACATGTTGGCACGCTCGAGAAGGCTAAAAATCTCATGAGCCGTCTTGGGATCCAAATTGCCGGAAGGTTCATCTGCCAAAAGAACATCGGGATTTCGGACAAGCGCCCTGGCAATGGCAATTCTCTGCTGCTCTCCCCCGGATAACTCATTGGGATAGGCGTCTCTCCTATCCTTTAAGCCAACTAAATTCAGAACTTGAGCGACTCTTTTCTTGATCTCGCGTGTCGGTGTGCCCGTAACTTCCAGAGCAAAGGATATGTTCTCTCCGACAGTCTTATCCTCAAGCAGTTTGAAGTCTTGGAATACCACACCTATGCGCCGTCTAAGAAAAGGAATCTCCCTTCGCCGGAGCTTCGCCAAGTCTTTTCCCAATACCACAACTTGACCAGTAGACGGTGTTTCTTCTCTGTACAATAGTTTTATGAGAGTAGACTTACCTGCGCCGCTCGGACCCACGATAAACACAAACTCGCCCTTTTCTATGGCAAGAGTTACCGATTCAAGAGCTTTGGTGCTACCCCCATAATCTTTGGACACATTCCTCAAGCTAATCAAAAATAGTCACCTACCGTCACACCGCAACAAAAACTGCCTCTGTGCTTGTATACTAGTATTCGACACAATTTCGGCACATCCTGTTCCCAGAAACGGCTAATACGCGCCTTTATGAAAAAAACTGCCATCAGGTTCGAAGAAAGGCCCTTGCTTCTTCACAGAACTTCTCGGCCGTAAGTCCATAGGCTTGCATAAGTTCCTTAGCCGAACCCGACTGCCCAAATTCATCGTTTACACCCAGACGCATCACAGGCATAGGATGGATCCTACTCAGTGTTTCGCATACTGCGCTGCCTAGACCGCCGATTATGTTATGTTCCTCACAAGTTATAATCATCCGACTGCAAGCAGCCGCTTTCCTTAGCAACTCTACGTCGATAGGTTTTACGCACGCCATATCTATCAAAAGACATGATATCCCTTCGTCTTCAAGAGTCTGAGCAGCTTGCAAAGCAGGCAGAACCGTAACCCCACACGCTACAAAACAGACGTCGAAAAGTGCCTTATCTGGATTTGAACGGGGTTTCCTCTCTATAAGGTCATCGATGGAACCTTCTGACAATTGAGGCCATAGGACTGTCCCTTTTCCGATTTCAAAACTATGATTTGGCTTAAGTATGGGAGACACCTTCTCCCTGCCCAGCCTAATATAGACCGGCCCTTCATAGGCAGCAGCCGCTCTTACAGCAAGGTGCGTTTCCCGGGCGTCGCAGGGCACTATGACGACCATACCGGGGATCACCCTCATAAGAGCAATATCCTCCAAGGCTTGATGAGATGCCCCATCAGGGCCTACAGTAAGTCCCCCGTGAGACGCCACTATCTTCACATTGAAACCAGGATAGGCGATGGATTGCCGCACTTGATCGTATGCCCTGCCACTTGCAAATACAGCAAACGTCGACACAAACGGGATCTTCCCCGACCGTGCAAGCCCCGCCGCTATTCCCATCATATTGGCTTCGGCTATTCCCACGTTAAAAAACCGCTCAGGAAACGCTCTTGCAAATTCAGATGTTTTTGTAGAGGAAGACAAGTCTGCGTCAAGAACACAAATATCAGGATTCTCCTTGCCCAATTCAACTAGGGTTTCACCGTAAGCGTCCCTTGTTGCTTTCATCTCCGATACCTCGGACATTCTCCCTTCACCCTCTTGAACATTAATTCGGTAGATACAACATAGCACGAGTTAGATTTCTCGGCTCATCAATTCTTCAATCGCTTTCGCTGCTTCTTGTGGACTCGGAGCTTTTCCATGCCATTCTTTCTTGTTCTCCATGAAACTCACTCCCTTGCCCTTTACAGTCTCGGCAATTACAACCGAGGGGCGCCCTTTGGTCATTCGGGCTTTGCCAAAAGCGTTGAGAAGATCGATAGGATTGTGTCCGTCTGCCGAAAGCACGTTCCAACCAAATGCTTCAAACTTCTCAGACAAAGGCTCTGGGCACATTACATCCTCAATCCTGCCATCTATCTGAAGGTGATTGTGATCCACTATTGCCACAAGATTATCTAGTCCGTAGTGATGACCTGCCATCGCAGCCTCCCAGACTTGACCCTCCTGGCATTCGCCATCTCCTAACAATACCCAAACTCTGTATTCCTTACTATCCAATTTGCCCGAAAGAGCCATTCCAACTCCCATCGACAGGCCCTGACCCAAGGAACCTGTTGAGACTTCTACACCAGGCACTTTGCGGCAGTCCGGATGCCCTTGCAGGGGCGAACCTAACTGCCTGAGTGTTGGCAAGAGATCTTTTGAAAAGAAACCTTTCTCAGCCAAAACCGCATACAGCGCCGGGGCAGCATGACCTTTGGAAAGAATGAACCTGTCTCTATCGGGCCATAGAGGCTCATCAGGCTTTACGTTGAGCACCCCGCCAAAATACAGCGTGCTCAATATATCTGCCGATGACAAAGACCCGCCGGGATGACCCGAGCCCGCTTTAGATGTCATCTGTATTACATTGACCCTAATTTCTCTTGCCTTTTCTTTTACTAACCGAACTATCTTCTCTGTGCTCTCGGTTGGGGATTCCTGCATCGTCTAGCCCTCCATCTTGCCTTTTCCCTTTTTTACTCTTTGCCGCTCAAAAGGATCCTAAGTGCAAACTCAAAAAGCAAAGCATCCTGTTTAATCCTGCCCGGTTCCAGAATCAGCCGGTACAACCATTCCAAACCTAGATTCTGTATTATCTCAGGTGCTCTCTTCTTTTCGCCTGCCAATACATCAAAAACCCCGCCTACTCCTATGCCTACTTTGGCACCCAGTTCATTTTTATACTTCCATATAAATTTCTCCTGCTTAGGAGAACCCATGGCACAAAGCAAGAGGTCAGATTCTGTTTCCCTAATAGCCCGTACGATTCTAGGCTCCTCATCCGACGAAAAATACCCGTGATGGGTCCCGGATATCCTAACTCCGGGGAATAGCTCCCTAGCCTTTTGAGCCGCTTTCTCTGCTACTCCTTCTTTCCCGCCGAGGAAGAAAACCTTAGGCGAGACTTCTGAACCTAGCAATCCATAAGCCAATTCTACACCTGTTACCCTGTCAGGCAAATCCACGCCCTTCCTGCGAGCCGCCCAAAGGATTCCCACACCGTCGGGAACGATTAGATCGGCAGATTGGAGTATCTGCATAAACTCAGCATCCTTTTGAGCAGTCATCACCATTATGGGATTAGCCGTGACAATGATCTTTGTACGACCGTCGTTCTGAGAGAACATACCTTCTATAGTGCTTAACGCTCCCTGAAGCGTAATAGGAATAAACTCGACTCCAAGAATATCGGCCAACCTCACCTCACCCTTTTCAGTGTAACACGGAGACAGTTTTCTTGATCCAACTTCGACTCTTTCTGCCCGATACCTGTTTAGAGATACAACCCTTCCTTAAAGGTATCCTTTTTTGTTATGATTCAAAAAGACTTGATTTAATATTTGTGCTGTAAATAATGAATTATAACCTGGACCATGCAAGAAAACGAGGTGCGGAAGTGTGAGAAGAGTTCTCCTTTCCGGGTATTACGGTTTTGGGAACATAGGCGACGAAGCCATTCTAGCGTCTACTGTCGAAGCTTTGAGAAAGGCCAGACCTGACCTCGATATCATGGTCCTTTCTCAACATCCTGAGGAGACTAGCGCGGCATATGGCGTAGAATCTTACCCCAGAATGTCCATGAACGAAGTAAGAAAGGCCGTACGAAAATCGGATCTAGTGATCTTTGGCGGCGGAAGTCTGCTACAAGACGCCACTTCTTTCAGATCTCTTTTGTACTACCTTTCGATAATACACCTATCATGCTTTTACAATAAACCCGTGGTAGTATACGCAAACGGGATTGGGCCAATAAACTCTCGTCTTGGCAGGTTACTTACAAAGCGGGCTATGAGGAAAGTGAAAGACATAACAGTAAGAGATAGTGAGTCCAAAGAGGAACTATTGAGGCTCGGCGTAACTAGGGACATAAAGGTAACGGCTGACCCAGCTTTTCTTTTGGAGCCTGCGCCAGACGATCTGGCAAAGAAAATCCTTGAATCTCATGGAGTAAACGGACAGCAAGACATCGTATGGATTGCCTTAAAAGACATAAATGCTCCGGCTTGGTTTTACGATCAAATCATGACATTAGTATCTGAGATGAGACAAGATGGCCTATCGCCGTGCTTTCTTGCGATGCAAGAAAGAGATTTGGCTTTGACCACAAAATTGAACCAAGATATCGCAGCCATGAATATGGATCCATTGCCGGTTGTCTCAAATATCACGCCCGTAGATGCTCTCGGGATCCTTGCGGTCGGCCAATTCTGCCTGGGGATGCGATTGCACACTTTAATACTATCATCTAGAGTGGGAGTCCCATTTGTTGGGGTAGATATAGACCCTAAGATTAGCGCATTTTGCAGGACAGCGGGTTGTCCGGTTCTCCCATATCCGGCGAAATACCCCAACTTCGACATCGTAAAAGAATTTTTTGCCTTAATCCGAGATGGCGATATGTATAGAAGATCGCTGAATGAAAAACTACCGGTGTTCTCCTCGCTTGCCGAAGAAAACATAAACATCGTTTTACGTCACCTAGACCACATATAGACCTGCCCGTAACCACCGCCTGAAAAAATCACATGAACTTATACCTAATGATGACTTTCTATCTTATGTCAAACTTGCCTCGCACCATAATAAACGCGTCGGAAGTAACCTTTATCCCTCTGCCGTCATCCCTTGGAACCAAAAGCAGGTGATTTCTTGGCACTTCGGTACCTTTTGCCAGGTCAGAACCGGCAGTGAAGTCGCACAACCCACCAAGTTCGGAATCTATTACGGTAGCAGCTCCTGATCTGAGAATGATCTCTGTCCCAGAATACCCGATAAGGCTCTGCCCGGAAGAAAGTTCAACTACGTTCATCTTCATCATTGAATCTACGTAGGACCTTGATACCAACGGATCGTCCTCGCTCCCGGGTAAAACTGTGCTACCAGCGAAAACTAATCCCCTACCAAACCACCCAACTGAAAACGCGCCTAGCACTGCCAATATCACCAAACATATCAGGTATCTCCTTGGCATTTCAGAACCACCTTCCGTAGGTTTTGATGTGTGTTATCCGTCTGCCGCCCGTTCGGCATCTTGCCGCAGTTTGGCATATATGAAGTCGTCTATATCGCCATCCATAACACGTTCCACGTTGGTTATCTCCAAGCCTGTGCGGTGGTCTTTAACCAGCGTGTACGGCTGAAAGACATATGACCTAATCTGACTTCCCCATGTAATCTCTTTTTGGGGACCCCTAAGGTTTTCAATCTCTTTTAGTCTTTCTTCCTCTTTGAGGGCCAAAAGTTTGGCTTTTAAGACCCTCATTGCCACGAGCTTATTCGAGTGCTGAGAACGCTCGTTTTGGCATGTAACGACAATGCCTGTAGGAATATGCGTGATCCTAACCGCAGAATCAGTCTTATTAACGTGCTGGCCACCTGCGCCTGAGGACCTATATGTGTCTATCTTGATCTCATCTGGGTCGATGTCTACTTCTTCTTCGGCCTCAATCTCGGGCAACACGTCCACAGATGCAAACGAAGTGTGCCTCCTCTGATTTGAATCGAAAGGAGAGATCCTTACCAGCCTGTGCACGCCCTTTTCGGGGCGCAAAAAACCATATGCGTGGTCGCCCCTAACAGAAAAGCTCACGCTTTTCAGTCCGGCTTCCTCACCAGGTAACATATCAAGAGTCTCCAGTTCGAATCCCTTACGCTCAACCCATCTAGAGTACATTCTGTAGAGCATCTCAACCCAATCCATCGCCTCTGTACCGCCTGCTCCGGCATGCAGGGTAACTATGGCATCTCTCGAATCATACGGGCCAGAAAACAAGGTTTCAAATTCTAGGTCGTGGATCTTTTCAGACAATTCCTGCGCCGTTTGCTTCAGATCTTCTAGAAGCGATATGTCGCCTTCTTCTTCGGCCAAAACAGCTATGGAAATGCTGTCTTCTACCTGGGTCTTGAGATCGTTGAATGTGTTTAGTTTGTTTTCGATATGGCTTATTCGTCTGCCGATTGATTGCGCTCGCCTACGATCTTCCCACACTGAAGGGTCTTGCATTTTGGCATTGAGATCCGCCAACTCCATGGATAACTTAACAGGGTCAAAGAGACCTCCCGATATTTGCCAGTCTTTCTCTTAAAGACTCCAATTCACTTATTACTTCTTCGTACATAATCATTCCCTCCGCTAGTTACGGTACCTGTGACCTATTCCCAAACATGAATAATACGACATTTTGCGCCGTTATCCAAGTTTTCCGCAACAATTCTTATACTTTTTTCCGCTACCGCACGGACAGGGATCATTTCGGCCTACTTTTTTCCCGGACTTAAGCGGGGCAGATCTTGGCTGTCCGCCTTCAGTTGTATCTTGAGATTGAGGCCCGCTAAGTCTTATTACTCTTACCGGCCCCGAGGCTCCTTGACCATCTTTTGTGGATCCGACGCCTTTTTGCTTGGATACAGTTACTCTGTAGAGATAGGAAACTGTATCTTTCTCTATATTTTGAATCATGTTCTGAAACAGCTCATACCCTTCTTTTTGATATTCAAGTAAAGGATCTCTCTGACCATACGCCCTCAGTCCTATCCCTTCCCGAAGACCCTCCATGGCACGCAGCTGGTCTATCCACTTTTGATCAACTACCCTAAGAAGGATGAGCCGCTGCACCTCGTTGAAGTTCGGCCCCAGCATCTCGGCTTTCTCTTTGTATCCTTGATCGAAAACCTGCATGACGGCTTCTAGTGCAGCAACTCTGGAACTGGCAGAATCCAGAACTTTTCTGAAATCTACGGCAGGCATTAGCTCTTTGAGATAAGAAACAAGCCCGTCTATATCTGCCTCGTGGTTCCTTTCGCCCGGATTCCAAAATGCATCAAAGCCCGTTTCTACTGTCCTCGTAATCATACTCCGCAGAATATCACAAAGATCATCAAGTTCAAGTACCTGGCGTCTCTGAGCGTATATGACTTCACGCTGTTTGTTCAGAACATTGTCGTATTCGAGCACATTCTTCCTTATAGAAAAGTTGTGCGCCTCAATGCGTTTCTGGGCTGTTTCCACGGACTTGGTGATCAATGGGTGCTCTATAGGCTCGTCCTCTGAGAATCCTACCTTTTCCATAACGTTACTTATGAGGTCCCCTCCAAACAGCCGCATAAGCTCATCATCCAACGAAAGATAGAACCTCGACGAGCCCGGGTCTCCTTGTCTACCCGCTCTGCCTCTTAACTGGTTATCTATACGCCGAGCTTCGTGGCGTTCTGTTCCAAGAACATGGAGTCCGCCCAAAGACACTACCTCATCATGCTCTTCATCTGTCTGACTTTTGAACTGCTCAAAGAGTTCCTTGTATCTGCTTCTCGCCTCAAGAATCACATTAATGCGCTCATCTTGTGTGCCCTCTTCTACCTTTGCAAGTATTGCTTGGGGCAGTACCTTCTCCGAGGCGATAGATACCACTTCAGGATCATAGCCTTCTTTTCTAAGAGCCGAACGCGTCATGAAGTCAGGATTGCCACCTAGTAGGATGTCAGTTCCCCGCCCAGCCATGTTGGTTGCAATGGTTACCGCACCTTTTCTTCCTGCCTGGGCCACTATTTCCGCTTCCCGTTCGTGATGCTTAGCGTTGAGAACTTCATGGTCGATCCCTCTTCTTTTGAGCATAGAAGATAGCATCTCTGACTTTTCCACCGAACGCGTGCCCACAAGAACGGGCCGGGCAATTTCATGCATGTGAGCAATTTCTTCAACAACAGCTTTGAACTTGGCGTCTGCTGTTTTCCAAATAGAATCGGGCATATTCGTCCTTACCAGAGCCTTATTCGGTGGAATAGACACAACATCCAAACCGTATATTTCTACAAACTCCGGTTCTTCAGTGGCAGCGGTTCCTGTCATGCCGGAAAGTTTGTCATACATCCTGAAGAAGTTTTGCACTGTGATAGTAGCGAGCGTATCGCTTTCCTCTTTTATGTTTACTCCTTCTTTGGCTTCAATTGCCTGATGAAGCCCATCTGAAAATCTCCTACCTTCAAGAATGCGACCGGTAAACTCATCTACTATTAGAACCTCTCCGTTTTTCACCACGTAGTCAACATCTCGATGCATTAGCTCTTTTGCCCTTAGGGCCTGCTTAACATAATGCTCCAACCCTATGTTGTTTTCATCGGAAAGATCCTCTATGCCCAACCATTCCTCTGTTTTTTTGATCCCTTCATCGGTCAATACGATCGTCTTAGCTTTCTCATCTATTGTGTAATGGTTATCCCTTTTTAGCGTGCGAGCCAGATCCCTAAATCTTATATACTTGTCTGTAGTGCCCTCTCCTCGGCCTGAAATTATGAGAGGGGTTCTTGCCTCATCTATCAGAATTGAATCAACCTCATCGATTACAGCGTAGTTTAGAGGGCTTTGAACGAGATCCTCCTTGCGCCAAGCCATGTTATCTCTAAGATAGTCAAAACCGAATTCCGTATTCGTACCATAGATGATAGGGCATGAATAAGAATCCTTCTTCTGAGCAACTTCCATTCCCGGGATTACAAGTCCTACATCTAAGCCCAAGAACCTGTAAATCTGACCCATCCACTCTCTATCTCGCTTTGCCAGATAGTCGTTGACCGTAACTACGTGGACGGTAGCGCCTCCTAAGGCGTTCAGATAAGTCGGGAGAGTAGCTACGAGCGTTTTTCCTTCTCCCGTTTGCATCTCCGCAATACGTCCCTGATGAAGAACAACACCGCCTATTATCTGAACGTCAAAGTGCCTCATATCGAGCACGCGTTTGGAAACTTCTCTGACGACGGCAAAAGCCTCGGGCAGTATTTTATCCAGCGGCTCACCTCTGGATATGCGTTCCCGGAATTCTCTGGTCTTACCTTGGAGGTCTCCGTCGGAAGCTCGCTCCAAAACCGGCTCAAATCTTCCTACCGAATCGACGATTGGACTTATTTTTCGCAGCTCCCGGTCATTGGCGTTAAACAGATTCTTTAGAATGGACATGCATATCTCCTTTTCTGAGTGCAAACTCACAAACAATAAGACAGTTTTGCCTATATATCACTGCCTTTAATTCTACCATTCTTATGCCTCTGCGAAAAACTTGCGTGCATTGCGTTCATTATGAACAAAAAGATTCCCGCCGCCATGAATATGTCGCCTAGACTAAACGTGGTGGGTGCTTTGGAAAGAAACTTCCAAGAGAATATATCCGCAAGAAAGGTAAGCCTTGTGTTGTCCCCTAACATGCAGTGAGTAAAACTGGAAGATAGCACTGATATTTGGCTACCCAAGACATCGGGACCCAAAGGAGACAAATCGACAGGCATTCTGCCTCCATTGGCCATTATGACCAGGAAATTCAAAAATACTCCGAACGCAAGCGCCCTAAAACCAGGCAATTTTAGATTCGGATAAAGGCCGTAAAACAGCATCAGGTAAGTACCGAAACTTAAAGCGAGGCAAACCTGCGGATATGGCTCAAATCTACCGCTTAGCAACTTGATCGATGCGATTTTCACCAAGAATGAACCCGCAATCCACACCACTCTATCAAGGTCTACATCTGCAAGTCGAGAAATCTTGCCTCCCGAAACTAGCCCAACAACCAGGGAAACGACCATTACGGTTAGGAACAACGGATCACTTCCTTAGGATCTTCTCATCAATTACTTTTAGCATAGCTTCTACCACTTTGGGATCAAACTGAGTTCCACTGCACCTTATAATCTCTTCTCTAGCCTCTTCATAGTCCATCCTTTCTTTGTACGGCCGATCTGTTGTCATAGCATCAAAAGCGTCTGCGCAGGCAATAATTCGCGCCTCTAGAGGTATCTCTTCGCCACGTAATCCTCTCGGGAAACCTGTACCATCCCATCTTTCATGGTGGTATCTTACCCACTCCGCCCCCTTACCCAATATCTTCATCGCCGCAATAACGTCTGCCCCTATATCAACATGCTTTTTCATTTCTTCATATTCTTCGTATGTAAAATAGTCTGTTTTCTTTAATATGCTGTCAGGTATTCCTACTTTGCCCACATCATGCAAAAGGGCAACGTATTTCAGTAAGTCCACCTCTTCGTCGTCAAGTCCCATTTCTTTTCCCAGTAACCCAGAGTATTCGGACACCCTTATGGAATGGCCCTGGGTATAAGGATCTCTCGCATCTACAGCCGTACCCAAAGCCTCAGCCATTTCGCCATAGGTATCTTTTAGATCCACATATTTCTGAAGGGACATCTTAGTCACGACTAGAGGCAGATAAAACAGCAGAAGCACAAGGGGCCCAGCTTGTTTGGTTACAACAACCATAAGGGCGCCGAGAGGAAACAAAGCGAACATATTAGGCAGCATCCACACTATGTTCTGGCGCCAAATGGTTAGGAAAGGTAGTCCGGTTTGAAGGGACACAAATTCTCCGGTCATGACGGCATTGAGCATCGTGTAACCTAGCGCCGCCAATACAAAAGCCAGAAGTCCTGAAGGAAATTCCAAGAATCCAAATTCGCCCCCCAGAAAAGCATACACCACGGAGAAAACATAGGCGCATATGCTTAACATCCCCCTGTTGAATAGAACCAGTTTGAGAGGAACCTGCCCTGCTAAGTCTCGTCTGCGCAAAGTAAACAACGCTGCCACCCACATGCCTATAGCAGGGCCATGCAGAACGATAACGGTGAAAATGAGAGGGGCAGCGACAGAAGCGGTACCTTTCCCCTTTGGGAAAGGAATTGCCAGAGTTTCGCCAAAAGCTATGAGCGCTCCCAAAAAACATACTTCTAGAAAGTGAGCCCAACCCTCGAATGAAGGAATGTTCATACAGAGCAACGCAATGCCAAGGCATATTATGCCCCATAAATACACATCAAAGGACTTGAGACTCTTATCCAACGGTAGACACCCCATGACCAGGCCGACAGCCCCGGCAGAAACCCTAACCTAGTTGAAAGTTCGCCGCTCCAGCCAAAAGGAGCGTGAGGATGGCGAAAATCACCCTGAGAACCTTCTTATTCACCTAAAAACCCCCCGTCAACTGGCTGAATCTGAATCGCTAGATCAGATTCATTTAGCTCCGCTGATGAAAGTTGCCGGGCTGTCGGCATAGTAATTTGTTCAACGACTGTTTCGATTAGTCCTTCTATTAAGTAGTGCAAATCCGTCTGATCTCATGCATTCGCCATAAGCCTTGGAAACCGCCGATTAACCGCATCAAGAGTCGCCTTTACCACCGCTTCCCTTTCGTCATATGAAACAGGACAAGAACCCGTTAGGGTTAGTTCCCTGCCATCCTCAATAACACCAAGAACAACCAGAGCCGTTCGCAGAGATCTTGACTCGTATACATTTACATCTCTAAGAGAAATATTAACACTTTCTTTCAAGAAATGACTAAGAGCGTTTACAGTAGCTTCTGCGCAAAACCAGTTCCATCTGGTAGCGGTGGCAATTCCTTCACTTTCTCCGAGAGAAACCACTCCACCCAAAGCAAGTCTTACTCTAGCAACGGCAGATGATCCGCTTGCCATGAGCTCTATCCCGACCAGTTTCGGCCGAGCGACAAAAGCCAATTCTGTGTCGGTCATCTGAACGATCGAAATCTTACCTTTATCGATCTTTTCTCCGGATGCCGCTAAGATGGCAGATTCTACATCGCGTATTACATATTTGGGCGACCGACCTGTTCGCGCCACGACATTAATTTCCTCGACATTGTTGTCCTCGCCAATGGAAACTCGACAATCCAACACGTCATTTATCTTCTTGATGATGTCCTCATAATCTTTGGCTGAATGATCCTTCATGCCCATTTTCATGCACTCCCAATTGGAAAAGCGCTTCGATCACATATACGGGGCCATAATTGCAGTGTTATGACGATACCCTGAATCTTCTTTCTCCTTAGCAACCATCTCTGACATAATCCACAGTCCCGCAGCCACCAGACTGTGCCCGCCAAGTACAACCGGGACAGGGCATTCAACCGCGCTCTTAGTAAACTCCCTTACCCACTCATCTTCAATCAATTGGTACTGGCCCAGATCTGAGTAGAACCTGTCCCAATCAGAAACTTGACCCCTAAGGTGAGCAAAAATCACTCTTGTATCGATAAAGGCTAGATCGCAGACACGAGACAGATACTCAAAAAACATCTTCGGGCCGACCTCATTTATCATGAAACCTAACAGAGATACAACTTCTCCTCTTTCTTCTCGACCCAAGGCCTTCATACCTCTCTCCTCAGAAAACACACGCATTCTATGCACCATGTTGGAGTTTATATATTGTATGACCGCAGGCCCCACTCGTCCTATCACCGCTATCTCACGTGAATCTTGCCTAAGTATTCGTAAGGCATCATTTAGGTTCTGAGTAGGCCAATCGAGAGAACTTATGATCCTTGATGATCTCGGTCCACAGTTAGGATGCAGACCAAGTACCAGGATATCAGTTGGGGTATCTATATCGAAATTGACCCTACCCGAGTTAGGCACAAGAAGCCGCCGCATTCCAATGTCGCGAAGCAAATTGCCAAGGACGTTGTCATTCTCAGGTAGTTCAACCTCATCGATTGCTCTTGCAGGAGTAAAGGCAACCAGGTCTGCGGACTGGACATTATTCATTATGACTGTATTTCGGCTCTGCTTGAGCGTGAGGGCAATCTGGTCAAACTCTTCCAAATACACAAGGGGGGCAGCTGTCCCCCCCATATACAACACGTTTTCTAATCGGTAATTGACGATTATCTCCCTTAATCTACGTCCAAAGTGGAACTTGCCATCATCTGGCTCCAAATCAACTATTGCGAACTCTGACGCTTCGCGCGCAAGGTCTTCGTAATTGGTTGCAAGTATGATTTCGTCAATTTCCGGTGCCAATGCCAGCTTAGACAGTGTATCTAGGGCAATCTCTTTCCGGATGTCTTTGATCTTTGCATCTAGAGAAGTTTTCGGTTTACCACCTTCAAACATTACTGCGGTAACCTTAGGTTGTTCCAAGCTGGCTCCCCCGCTTAACATAGACAAGTTTCCCAAAAGCCCCTATATTTCCGGCTCAATGAGACCAAAGTTGCCGTCTTTTCTTCTGTAGATCACGTTAACCAAACCGGTTTCCCCGTTTGAAAAAACAAAGAAATCGTGACCCAAAAGCTCCATCTGCATCGCAGCTTCTTCAGGCATCATAGGTTTCATGGCAAATCTCTTGACTTTTACGATCCTTCCCGTTTCCGGTTCTTCCTCATGTTCTGACAACCGAGGTTCTTGCTTATCGCGCTTAAGAAGCCTCGTCTTATATTTGTCCAGCTGCCGCTCGAGTTTCTCAACAACCAGGTCTACTGAGGCAAACGCGTCCTGGGCCGACTCTTCTGCCCTCAAAATCATGCCGTTGAGAGGTAGCGTAACTTCCACCACATACTTGCCCCGCTGAGTTGAAAACATCACCT
>ERZ795047.827-NODE-827-length-35753-cov-5.968149_pt1 | contig 35753 bp, 46 predicted proteins | sample MGYA00375131_ERZ795047 | MGnify/ENA primary metagenome ERZ795047 (study PRJEB30176, sample SAMN05720228) | activated sludge metagenome | isolation source: Anaerobic digester | place: Japan | collected 2015-05-20 ...
GGCCAGAAACGGTCATGGAAAAAAGCGGTTGTCACGTTGGCCGAGGGCAGTCGTATTGAGTTTGCCGAGGGCGTATAACAGATAGAGGATTGGATCAATGGGAATTATCAAGTATAAACCGACGTCTCCCGGAAGAAGATTTCAGAGTGTGTCCGATTTTGAGGAAGTGACTTCTTCCGTACCGGTCAAGAAATTACTCAAGCCGTTGAAGAAAAAAGGCGGCCGCAACAGTTACGGCCGAATCACGGCGCGCCACATCGGCGGCGGCCACAAACGGAAATACCGGGTGATTGATTTTCGCCGCGATAAAAACGACATTCCGGCCAAGGTGGCCGAGATTCAGTATGATCCGAACAGAACGGCCAGAATCGCTCTGCTCCATTACCACGATGGTGAAAAGCGGTACATCGTCGCGCCGGCGGAGGTGAACGTCGGAGATGTGTTATTCAGCGGCGAGAAGGCGGACATCAAACCCGGCAATGCGGTGCCCCTGAAGTACATTCCTCTGGGGTCGTTGATTCATAACGTCGAGCTGAAAGTCGGCAAAGGCGCCCAGCTGATCCGGTCGGCGGGCACGTACGGACAGCTCATGGCCAAAGAGGGCGATTACGCCCAGGTCCGTCTTCCTTCCGGAGAAGTGCGGAAGGTCTTCATTGAATGCATGGCCACCATTGGACAGGTGGGGAATAACGAACATGAAAACATCAGCATCGGAAAAGCCGGAAGGAGCCGTTGGTTGGGCAGGCGGCCCCATGTGCGCGGTGTCGTCATGAATCCCGTTGACCATCCCATGGGGGGAGGCGAAGGGAAATCATCCGGCGGCAGGCATCCGTGCACGCCTTGGGGGATTCCCACAAAAGGGTTCAAGACAAGGAAAAACAAGAGAACCGATAAATACATCGTCAAGAGAAGAGGTTAAGAAGCGTGTCTCGTTCGATTAAAAAAGGTCCCTATATAGAAGAAAAATTGTTGGCCAAAGTCAGAAAAATGGAAGCCGAAGGCACCAAGAACGTCATCAAGACGTGGTCGCGCCGTTCCACGATCACACCCGAACTGGTCGGCTATACGTTTGCCGTGCACAACGGAAAGAAATTCATTCCGGTTTATGTGACGGAAAACATGGTGGGTCATAAACTCGGAGAATTTGCGCCGACAAGAGTTTTCTTCTCACATTCGGGTGACCGAAAAACGAAGGTGAAGGCTTAAAAAACAGCGGACAAGTTTTGGGGTTGATGGAAAATGGAAGCAAAGGCAGTTGCAAAGTATATTAGAATGTCGCCGCAAAAGGTCAGACTGGTGGTGGACTTGATCAGAGGCAAGCGCGTTGAGGAAGCCCGCCATATCCTTTTTTATACCAGAAAATACGCGGCGGGCATCGTGGCCAAGGTGTTGAAATCGGCTGTTGCCAATGCGGCGCAGAATCCGAACATCGATGAAAATATTCTCTATGTCAAAGAGATATTCGTTGATCAGGGTCCCTCGCTGAAACGTTGGCGGGCCAGAGCCCAGGGCAGGGCAGCGGGTATTAAAAAGAGAACATCGCACATAACGATTATTTTGGATGAAAAATAAGGAGGCGAGCAATTGGGCCAGAAGGTTAACCCGGTAGGATTGAGATTGGGCTATATTAAAAAATGGCAATCGATTTGGTACACCGACAAGAAGTACAGCGAAGTTTTGCATGAGGATTTGCAAATCAGGAAGTACCTCAAGAAAAAACTCTACCACGCGGGGATTGCCAAAATCGAAATTGAGAGGGCGGCCAACAAGGCCAAGGTGAATATCTATTCGGCCCGGCCCGGTATCATCATCGGGAAAAAAGGCTCTGAGATTGAAAAGCTGAAAGCGGAAGTGGAAAAGTTTTCCACCGCGGAAATTATCATCAATATTTTGGAGGTTCGCAAGCCCGAGGTTGATGCGCAGCTTGTGGCGGAAAACGTCGCGATGCAACTGGAAAAAAGAGTGGCTTTCCGTCGCGCGATGAAAAAATGCGTCGGTTACGCTTTGAAATTCGGCGCGAAGGGCATCAAAATTGCGTGTTCCGGCAGATTGGGCGGTGCGGAAATTGCCCGTTCCGAATGGTATCGGGAAGGTCGTGTTCCGTTGCATACGTTGAGAGCCGATATTGATTACGGATTCGCTGAGGCTCACACCGCTTATGGGTTGATCGGAATTAAGGTTTTCATTTTTCATGGAGAAATTTTGCCGTCCAAGAGTGAAAAGTAGCAGACGGAGAACAATAGACCGGCAGCAAGGAAGACGGACATCGGGACATTTGTTGCGGGAAGGAACAGGGAGTTTTAGCTTATGTTGATGCCGAAAAGGGTGAAATACCGGAAATTGCAAAAGGGCCGTATGGGCGGCAAAGCGACCAGAGGAAACACCATCGCTTTTGGTGAATATGGATTGCAGGCGGCGGAATGCGGCTGGCTGACCTCAAGACAGATTGAGGCCGCGCGCGTCGCCATGACCCGTTATGTGAAACGCGGCGGTCGGATTTGGATCAGAATCTTTCCTCACAAATCTGTGACCAAAAAACCGGCTGAAACCCGCATGGGGAAGGGAAAAGGAGCGCCTGAAGGATGGGTAGCGGTTGTAAAGCCGGGGTCCGTGCTCTATGAAATGGAGGGCGTGACCAAGGAGGTGGCCAGAGAGGCGTTTCGTTTGGCGGCTCATAAATTACCGATATCTACAAAGTTTTTATCAAGGGATTTTTCTGATGAAAATTAAAGAAATAAGGGCGCTGGATGTCAATCAGCTCAAACAAAAGATTGTTGACTTGAATGAAGAACTTTTTCGGTTGAAAATTCGGCATGCTTCCGGCCAGTTGGAATCAACTGCGACGCTGGGCAAATTGAAAAAGGATATTGCCCGCGTCAAAACCGTTTTGAGAGAAAAGGAGACATTAAGTTAAATGGCTGAAAAAGGAAATAAACGCACCGTTAAAGGCGTGGTGATCAGCGACAGAATGGATAAAACAATTATTGTTCGCGCGGAACGTCTGGTGAAACATCCGGTTTTTCATAAATATGTGCGCAAACACGTCAAATATAAGGCTCATGATGAACTCAATCAGAGCAAAAAAGGGGACACCGTTTTGATTATCGAGTCGCGGCCGTTGAGCAGGGAAAAACGCTGGCGGATGCTGGAAATTATCGAGAAGGCGAAATAATTCTTTTTGCCCGATAAGCCGTGAGAAGAGGATTTGATTATGATTCAGATGCAGACCATATTAAATGTTGCGGATAACTCCGGCGCCAAAAAAGTCGCCTGCATTAAGGTCTTGGGAGGATCCAAGAGGCGTTACGCCAGTTTGGGCGATGTGATCGTTGTTTCCGTGAAAGAAGCGATTCCCAATTCCAAGGTTAAAAAAGGCGATGTTCTGAAGGCTGTCGTTGTGCGCACCGTCAAAGAAGTAAGACGGCCGGACGGTACATATTTAAAATTTGACGATAATTCGGCGGTTTTGATCACCAATCAGATGGAGCCGGTCGGAACGCGAATTTTCGGCCCCGTGGCTCGTGAATTAAGAGCGAAGCAATTCATGAAAATCATATCTCTAGCGCCGGAAGTTTTGTAAAAAAGTTTTCAGAGGGAAAAATGAGCTTAAGCAAATTGAAAAAAGGGGATACGGTGAAAGTTCTTTCCGGAAAAGACAAAGGGAAGACCGGAAAAATATTGAGAGTGATTCCTGAAAAAGACAGAGTGATTGTAGAGAAAATCAATCTGATAAAAAAGCATAAACGTCCTGATCAGAAGGTCAAGGGGGGCATCCTGGAAAAGGAAGCGCCGCTGCATGTGTCAAAAGTGGGCTTGCTCTGCAACAAGTGCAACAAAGCCGTGAGAGTCAGAAGCAAGGTAATGGACGACGGGAAGAAAGTCCGTGTTTGCAGTAAATGTAACGACGTAATTTAAAGATTGGGTTAAACTGAAAATGGCAAGATTAAAGGATTATTATTTAAAAGAAGTGGTTCCGGCTCTGATCAAGGAATTTAAATACAAGAACCCCATGCAGGTTCCCAAGATGGAGAAGATTGTCGTCAACATGGGGCTGGGCGAAGCGATTCAGAACGTGAAAATTATTGACAGTGCCGTGCAGGAACTGGCGGCCATAACCGGTCAGAAGCCGATCGTGAACAAGGCGAAAAAATCCATCGCGACCTTTAAGCTTCGACAGGGAATGCCCATTGGCTGTTCCGTGACTTTGCGCAAGCAGATCATGTATGAATTCTTTGACCGGCTGGTGAATGTGGCTTTGCCCAAGGTGCGTGATTTTCGCGGTATTTCTCCCAATGCTTTTGACGGCAGGGGTAATTTTTCCATCGGGTTGCAGGAACAGATCATCTTTCCTGAAATTGATTATGACAAGGTGGAAAAAATCAAGGGGATGAATGTAACCATCGTCACCACGGCCAAAACCGATGAGGAAGCAAGGTTTATGCTGAAAATGATGGGTATGCCTTTCAGGCAGTAGTTTATAGGATTTCCGGAGGATTGATAGTGGCCAAAAAATCGTTGATTGCCAAAGCGAAAAGGAAGAAGAAGTTTTCCGTCAGAGAATATAACCGTTGTCCTCTTTGCGGGAGGCCGCGGGCGTATTATAGAAAATTTGACATGTGCAGAATTTGTTTGCGGAAGCTTTCCCTCCAGGGAGAACTTCCCGGTGTGATAAAATCCAGCTGGTAATTTAGTTTTTTAAGGAGAAAGAAGCATGGGGATGTCGGACCCGATTGCAGATATGTTGACCAGAATAAGAAACGCCAACAAGGCCCGTTTTAAGACGGTTCATGTGCAGGTATCTCAGATGAATGTCAATATAGCCAAGGTTTTGAAGAAAGCCGGCTATATCAGCAACTATGACAAAATCAAAAACGAAAAAGGGCAGCAGGTGTTGGAGATTATTCTTAAATATCCCGACAATAAGAAGTCGGTGATCACGAATATTAAAAGGGTCAGCAAGCCCGGCCGTCGTGTGTATGTGTCCGCTGACAATATTCCCAAAGTATTAAACGGATTGGGAATCGCCATCCTTTCGACATCGAAAGGAATTATTACCGACGCGGAAGCAAGGGAGCTGAATGTCGGCGGGGAAATCCTTTGTACCGTCTGGTAGATGGAAAAATTTGATAATGAGTAGGAGTGCTTGTTCATGTCGAGAATAGGTAAGAAACCGGTGACGGTTCCCAAGAACGTCAAAATAAGCCAAAGCGCTGATGAAATAAAGGTTGAAGGGCCCAAAGGCGTTCTGATGTCGAAGTTGCCGGAGGGTGTTTCCGTAAAAATGGAAGACGGCAATTTGGTGGTGGAGAGAAAATCGAACGACATTAAGGCGCGTTCTCTCCATGGTTTGGTCAGAACGTTGATTGACAATATGGTCAAGGGCGTCACCACCGGTTTTGAAAAGAAACTGGAAATATCGGGGGTCGGTTATCGTGCCGAAATGGCCGACAAGACGTTGAAGCTGATCTTGGGTTTTTCCAGTCCGGTGCAATACAGCATTCCCAAGGGCATTGACGTTAAGGTCGATAAGCAGGTCAGTATCATTGTTTCCGGCATTGATAAACAATTGGTCGGCAAGGTGGCGGCCGAAATCAGAGCGCTAAAAAAACCTGAACCCTATAAGGGCAAAGGCATCAGATATGCTGATGAGCAGATCAAGCGTAAAGCCGGTAAGTCCGCCACGGCTTAATCAAGGATAACATAACTGTCGTAAAGAGGTAGGAAATTGGCTTCTAAAAAGACTTTGAAAGTTAGGGAAAAAAGAGAAAAGAGAACGAGATCCAAGATATCCGGGACGCAGGAACGGCCCCGACTGTCGATATTCCGCAGTTTGAAGCATATTTATGTTCAGGCGATTGATGATGTGAACGCGAAAACTGTGGCGGAAGCGTCGACCTTAAGCAAAGATGTCGACAAAAAGATCAACAGCATGAAGAAGGTTGAAGCGGCCAGAGAAGTCGGCAAACTGATCGCGCAGAAATTACAGGCGATGGGCATTGAAAAAATTGTTTTTGACAGAGGGAGATTTCTCTATCACGGCCGGGTGAAGGCGTTGGCAGAGGCCGCAAGAGAAAATGGTCTGAAATTTTAATTTTTTTAAGGGTGAACGAAGAGGAAGAAGATCTTTGGATAAGAAAGAGATGAGAGAGGCAGAACTTCAGGAAAGAGTGGTGGCCATCAATCGCACCGCGAAGGTGGTCAAAGGCGGAAGACGATTCCGTTTCAGCGCTATCGTTGTTGTGGGAGATGGCAACGGAAGGGTAGGCACCGGCTTGGGCAAAGCGCATGAAGTGCCTGAAGCGATCCGCAAGGGCATGGAAATGGCCAAGAAAAATATGGTGAAAGTGGGTATTTTGGGAAAGACGATTCCTTATGAAGTGATCGGCCGTTACGGCGCGGGCAAAGTATTGTTGAAGCCGGCATCGGAAGGGACCGGATTGATCGCCGGCGGCGCCGTGAGAGCTGTTCTGGAAGTGGCGGGTGTGCACAATATCCTGACGAAATGTCTGGGATCTCACAATCCTCATAATTTGGTAAAGGCGACGATGGAAGGGCTCTGTCAGCTGAGGCACCCCGACGAAATCGCCGAGCAAAGAGGAAAATAGTTCCTTGAATTTGTATTGAGGTTTTTCATGGGCAAAGTGTTGAAAATAAAAAAAGTAAAAAGTGAAATCGGACGTCCCGAAGCACAGAGAAAAGTCTTAAAGGGAATGGGCCTTGTAAAACTAAACCGGACGGTGACATTGCCGGACACTCCGCAGGTGCGCGGAATGATCAAAAAAGTTATTCATTTAGTTTCTGTCGAAGAATCGAAGGAGTAGCGTATGGATTTGAGTTCTTTAAAAGCTCCTGCGGGCGCGGTCAAAAATAGAAAACGAATTGGACGCGGAAACGCCTCTGGTCAGGGTGGCACGGCCGGAAAAGGTCACAAAGGCCAAAAAGCCCGCTCCGGCGGAAAAATAAGAGTCGGTTTTGAAGGCGGACAAATGCCTTTATCCAGGCGCTTGCCAAAAAGAGGATTTTACAATCCTTTCCGGGAAAAATACACTGCAGTGAATATTATGGATTTGTGCCGCAAATTCAAAAAGGGAGATGTCATTGACGAGGAAGCCCTTTTGACCAGCGGGATCCTCAGAAAGAAGGGTGAAAAATTCAAAGTATTGGCAAAGGGCGACATTGATTTTCCTGTAACCTTAAAGGCGGGAAAAGTAAGCCAGGCCGCGAGAAATAAAATCACCGCCGCCGGCGGAGTTGTTGAAGAGGTCATGTAAATTGCTGGAAGGTCTGGGTGGCGTATCCAAAATTCCTGAACTGCAGAGAAGAATTTTATTCACCATTCTTCTTCTGGGAGTTTATCGCATCGGCGTGCATATCCCAACACCGGGGATTGATAACGTTGCGTTGCTGGCGTATTTCGAACATGCCAAGGGATCGCTTTTCGGCCTGATGGACATGTTCGCCGGAGGCGCTTTTAGCCAGTTCTCGATTTTCGCCCTGGGCATCATGCCCTATATCAGCTCTTCGATTATTCTGCAGTTGCTGACCATTGCGGTTCCGCACCTGGAACGGCTTTCCAAGGAAGGAGAAGCCGGACGCCGCAAGATCACGCAATACACCCGTTACGGAACGGTGATTTTGAGCATGATTCAGGGATTCGGCATTGCTTTCGGTCTGCAGCAGATGGCCGGTCCGTCCGGAGCGCCGATCGTTTTGAATCCGGGTATCGGCTTTGTGCTGCTGACGATGATTACCTTGACCTCCGGAACGGCCTTCATCATGTGGCTGGGCGAGACCATTACGGAAAAGGGCATCGGCAACGGAATCTCGCTGATTATTTTCGCCGGCATTGTCTGCCGGATACCGGCGGCCATCGGCAACACGTTCCGCTTGGCTCAGGCCAATGAACTGGGCGTGCTGGTCATTTTGTTTATTGTCCTATTGATGGTCGTGGTCGTCGGGGCGATTGTTTTTGTGGAGGGAGGCCAGCGCCGCATACCGGTGCAATACGCCAAGCGGGTTGTCGGCAGGAAAATGTATGGCGGGCAGACGACACATCTTCCGCTGAAAATAAACACTTCGGGAGTTATTCCCCCGATTTTTGCGTCATCGGTGATCATGTTTCCGGCAACCATCGCCAACTTTGCCCCTCAAACCTGGATGAAGGATATTGCGTCCTATCTGGTTCCCGGCAGGCTGGCGTATGAGGTGCTATACGTGGCTTTTATCTTTTTCTTCTGCTATTTCTACACGGCGGTGACGTTCAAGCCGGATGACGTGGCGGAAAACATGAAAAAATTCGGCGGTTATGTTCCGGGAATCAGACCGGGCAAGAAAACGGCCGAGTATATCGAGAACGTTTTGGAGAAGCTGACATTCAGCGGCGCCATCTATGTTTCCATCATTTGTGTGCTGCCGAGCATCTTGATTTCTCAGCTGAATGTTCCCTTTTATTTTGGTGGCACGGCACTGCTGATTGTTGTCGGCGTGGCCATGGATACGGCCAGCCAGATAGAGGCGCACTTGCTGACCCGACAATACGATGGCTTTATGAAAAAAGGGCATATCGTTCGCCGGAGATAACGGAAGACAGCATGATCATTTTGAAGCTTCCGGAAGAAATCGAGAAAGCCAGAGCCAGTAATCGTATTGTTGCTGAAGTCCTAAGTAGGTTGAGAGAAAAAATAAAGCCGGGCGTCAAAACGAAAGAGCTTGATAAACTTGCCGAGGAAATTACGGCAAAACGAGGCGCGAAGCCGGCTTTTAAAGGATATCGCGGTTATCCTTTTGCTCTTTGTGTTTCGGTGAACGATGTTGTCGTACATGGTATGCCTTCGGACAGAGTTCTGGAAGCAGGAGATATCGTCGGTCTGGATTTTGGGGTTTTCTACGACGGTTTTTACGGTGATGCGGCCATTACCCTTCCGGTGGACAAGGTGTCGGAAAAGGCCGAGAAACTGATGCAGGTCACGGAGCAGAGCCTGTATGCTGGTATCGAGCAGGCCAAGAGCGGCAACCGGCTGGGCGATATTTCCGCGGCGGTTCAGGATACGGTTGAAAAAGCCGGTTACTCGGTTGTCAGGGATTTTGTCGGGCACGGGATAGGAAAAAATCTGCATGAGGAGCCGCAGATCCCCAATTTTGGGAAAAAAGGACGTGGCATCGAACTCAAGCGGGGGATGATTTTGGCGATTGAGCCGATGGTGAACGAGGGAAAGTGCCATGTTAAGGTATTGCAGGACGGATGGACCGTCGTGACACAGGATGGGAGTTTGTCTGCCCATTTTGAACATTCGGTGGCGATTACCGACGACGGACCGGAGATCTTAAGCAGGCTGAATTGATTTTTTTGGTCAAGATCAAGGCGTGAGTGGCAAGGTAAAAAATTATGGCCAGAGAAGAAGCAATTGAGGTTGAAGGCAAGGTCATTGAAACATTGCCCAATGCCATGTTCAGGGTGGAACTGGAAAACGGACATAAGGTGCTGGCTCACATATCCGGCAAAATGAGGATGCATTTTATCAAAATACTGCCCGGAGATAAGGTGACGGTGGAGCTTTCGCCTTATGACTTGACCCGGGGGCGCATAACCTACAGGACAAAGTGAAACTTTTTGGTTCGATAAGGAGTGGTCATTGTGAAGGTAAGATCGTCAGTTAAAAAGATATGCGACAAGTGCAAAATCGTTAAGCGCAAAGGCGTTTTGAGGGTGATTTGCGAAAATCCCAAGCACAAGCAGCGTCAGGGCTAGTTTTTATCAGGAGGTTTTTACGTGGCACGAATTTCAGGTGTTGATTTGCCGAAAAATAAAAGAATGGAAGTGGCATTGACGTATATTTACGGAATCGGTCCCACCAAGGCCAGGCAAATTCTGGAGAAAGCGGGAGTCAACCCGGACACGCGGACGGATGATCTGGCAGATTCGGAAATTTCGGCAATCAGGACAATCATTGATAAGGAACAAAAGGTCGAGGGAGATCTGCGCAGGGAAGTGTCCATGTCCGTGAAACGTCTGATGGATATAGGCAGTTATCGCGGCTTGCGTCACCGCAAGGGACTTCCGGTTCGGGGGCAAAGAACCCATACGAACGCTCGGACCAGAAAGGGTCCGCGCCGCACCATCGCCGGCAAGAAAAAGTAAATGAGATGCTGAACGGGAGGGTTCATGGCTAAAGCGGTCAGAAAGACAGGTAAAAAGAAAGAAAAGAAAAACATTACAGAGGGGATTGCCCATATCCAGTCCACTTTTAACAATACGATTGTGACGATAACGGATTTAAGCGGCAATGTGATTGCGTGGTCGTCGGCGGGATTGCAGGGATTTAAAGGGTCGAGGAAGAGCACGCCGTTCGCCGCACAGATGGCTGCGGAGGATGTCGTCCGCAAAGCAAAGGAACAGGGAATGCGTAAAGTGCAAGTTTATATCAAGGGTCCCGGCGCGGGAAGAGAATCCGCGTTGCGGTCATTGCAGATCGCCGGATTAACCATTACCTTAATTCGCGATGTGACGCCCGTTCCGCATAACGGTTGCCGGCCGCCAAAACGTCGCCGGGTGTAGAAAAGAACTTAAAACCAAAGAAAAGATAAGATAAAGGGAGGCTTTTTTGGCAAGGTATACTGAATCATCATGCAGGTTGTGTCGTCGTGAAGGCTTGAAATTGTTTTTCAAAGGCGACAGATGCTATTCGGAAAAATGCTCATTGGAAAGAAGAAACTACGCACCTGGAGAGCATGGCCAGATGCATAAAAAGCAGCGGTCTGATTACGGCGTTCAGCTGAGAGAGAAACAGAAGCTCAAGAGGATGTACGGCCTTCTGGAAAAACAATTCCGAGGTTACTTTGAGAAGGCGGACAGACAAAAAGGCATCACGGGAACCAATCTGCTCGTTCTTCTGGAAAGAAGAATGGACAATATGGTTTTCCGCATGGGGTTTGCCAATTCCCGACAGGAAGCCAGGCAATTGATTAGCCATGGCCATTTTCTGGTGAACGGCAAATCCGTCAACATTCCGTCCTATCTGCTGAAAGTTGGAGATGAGGTCAGCGTCAAGGAAAAAAGCCGAAACATGGCCCGGGTGATCAGCGCACTGGAAACGGTGGAGCGCCGCGGTGTGCCTCACTGGCTGGAATTGGACAAGGAAAATTTCAAAGCATCCGTTAAGATGTTGCCTGTCCGGGAAGATTTAACCATGCCTGTTCAGGAGCAACTCGTTGTCGAGCTTTATTCGAAGTAATATTTTAAACAAACCAGCTACTAAAGGATGGATTTAATTATGCAAAGGAACTGGTCAAGCTTGATTCGTCCCAAGCGTATCGAAGTGGATGATGCAACCCATACAAATTCTTATGGAGAATTTACGATTCAGCCTCTGGAAAGAGGTTTTGGCATAACGTTGGGCAATGCTTTGAGGCGAGTATTGCTTTCTTCCATTCAGGGATGCGCCATTGTTTCGGTAAGAATTGAAGGCGTCATGCATGAGTTTTCCACGTTGCCCGGCGTCAAAGAGGATGTCACCGACATTATTTTGAATTTGAAAGGCGTCCGTTTCAAGATGCTTTCGGGAAATGCCAAGGAAGTTTCCATTGATGTTTCACGCCCGGGTGCGGTGACCGCAGGCGACATTATGACCGACGGAACGGTTGAAGTTTTAAATCCCGATCATCATATCGCCACGATTTCCAAAGGTTCGTTTAAAGCCAAATTGATGGTCAAAATGGGCAAGGGCTATGTGCCAGCGAATAAGGAATTGGAGCCGGATCAACCGAAAGGAACCATTAACATTGATGCCATCTTTTCTCCGATTAAAAAAGTCAGCTATTTCGTATCCTACGCGCGCGTGGGCCAGGTGGCCGATTACGACAAACTGACGTTGGAGGTCTGGACGGACGGCAGCGTCAAGCCGGAGGATGCCATCGCCTATTCCGCAAAAATATTAAAGAAACAGCTCGACGTGTTCATTAACTTCGAGGAAGTGGAAGAAGAACCGGTTCTGGAAAAACAGGCGGAAGAGGATAATTTAAGCAAGATCTTGTTGCGTTCCGTCGAGGAGCTGGAACTTTCCGTTCGTTCGGCAAATTGTCTGAAAAATGCCGGCATTAGCACCATCGGAGAGTTGGTGAAGAAAACGGAAGCGGAGATGCTCAAAACCAAGAACTTCGGCCGGAAGTCTTTGAGTGAAATTAAAGAAATTCTCAGTGAATACGGTCTGTCGTTCGGGATGAATGTGGACATCAAAAACTAGAATCGGTAAAACCGGACAAGTTATAAAAAGAGGAAAGGAAGATAAGCGATGTATCATGGTAAAGCAGGCAGAAAATTAGGCAGAACTTCCAGCCACAAGGAAGCGATGCTTAGGAATATGGTCACTTCGATTATCAAACATGAACGGATCCGTACAACCGATGCCAAAGCCAAGGAGTTGAGAAAACTGGCGGAGAAAATGATCACTTTGGGGAAAAGAGGAAGTTTGCATGCGCGCCGTCAGGCTTTGGCTGTCGTGCGCGACAAGTCCATGGTCAGCAAACTCTTCGGCGAACTGGCCGAACGGTATAAAGAGCGCGCCGGCGGTTACACAAGAATTATAAAGGCCGGCTACCGCTACGGAGACAACGCTCCGGTTTCCATTATCGAATTCATTTCCGATGAAAAAAAGAAGGAAAAGGCCAAAGGCAGGGCAGCCAAGCCAAAAACGAAAGCCAAAACAAAAGAAAAAGAATAGCCGGACAACGAATCGGTTTTGAAAAAGGCAGGGATTCAACCCTGCCTTTTTTGTTGTTTTTTGGGTGCAAAAAATGTATTTTACAAAAAACTTTGGGTTTTGCGGTTCCGTAAAACTCTCAAAGACGGAGGTTTTTCGTTATGACAGAAAAGAAAGTCGGCGAAGTGATGAAATATTTTGCGAAACCTTCAGTGGCCGCGGTCAAGATTACGGATGGGGAAATCGCCGTGGGGGACAGCATCAAATTTTTGGGACACACGACTGATTTTACCGATGTGGTGCAGTCCATGGAGGTCGACAACAAAGCGGTTCCCAAAGCGGTGGCAGGCGATTTCATCGGCATCAAGGTTTCCGACCGTGTCCGTCCGGGCGATGAGGTTTACAAAATTATACCGGACTGAACATTTTGCAAAGCCGTTTGAATTCCCTGCAGCAGTCAAAAAAAGTTTGCGTGACGGCGTTCAAATCCCTGAAAACGCTTTCATTCAAAACGGATTGGTTCCCTGTGCCATCATACCTGAAAAACTATGAAAAAAATATTAGTCGTTGACGATGAAAAAGACATTGTCGAATTGCTGTCCTACAACCTCAAGAAGGAGGGCTTTGCGGTTATCGGCGCTTCTGATGGAGAAAGCGCCTTGAGGCAGGTGAAAAATCATCGTCCGGATTTGATGATTCTGGATTTGATGTTGCCCGGCATGAACGGTCTCGATGTCTGCAGACAGCTTCGCCGCCATCCTCAAACCGCAGGGCTCCCCATCATCATGTTGACGGCGAAGGGCGAGGAAATGGACAAAATCATCGGCCTTGAAATCGGAGCTGATGATTATATGACCAAACCTTTCAGCGTCAAAGAACTAATCGCCAGGGTGCGCAGCCTGTTGCGCCGCTTGGGCGAACTTCAGAAACCCTCGGATCAAAAAGAGTTTGCCCACGGGGGCTTAAAGATAAATTACGCGTCCTGTTCGGTTTCGGTAAACGGCAGGGTTGTCAACCTGAGTCCTACGGAACTGAAACTTCTTTTTTTTCTGTCGCGAAATCCCGGCAGGGTTTATTCCCGAAATCAGATTATTGATCATGTCTGGGGTGATGAAACATTTATTACCGACCGGGCGGTGGATGTCCATATCCGGCGGCTGCGTTCTCAAATTGAAAAGGACGTGGAAAATCCTCAATATATTTTGACTGTTAGAGGTTTCGGCTACAAATTCGCCGATATCCAATGAGCTCGCTCGGGTTTCCCTGGGATTTTCCGCCATTCTGTTTTCTAATTTTCGCACATCTGTCATCAAACTGTAACATGATTTCTGTAGAAAGGTCCCAACAAATAAAAAGGAGGGTCCATTTTCTATGCTGGAAATCTTCAAAAAAACCATCATGACTTTTGCCGCTTTCACGCTGATCTCTGGAGCGTGTTTTGCGGAGTCATCCATCGTCATCAAAGGATCAACCACGGTTTTGCCCGTCGCGCAGGCAACGCTGGAAGCCTTCATGAAAAAAAATCCCACCGTGCATATGTCGCTTTCCGGCGGCGGCTCCGGCGAAGGCATCAAGGCGCTGATTGACCGGACGACGGATATTGCCACATCCTCTCGCGAAATCAAAAAGGAAGAAATCGCGCTGGCGGAAAGCAGAGGCGTCAAGCCGGTGGCGCACGTGGTGGCGCACGATGCCATTATTCCCGTGGTGCATCCGAGAAACAAGGTGTCCAATTTATCCGTTGACCAGTTGAGTCAGATCTATCAGGGCAAGATTACAAACTGGAAAGAAGTCGGCGGAGACGATCTGAAAATTGTGGTCATTTCCCGCGACTCATCTTCCGGAACGTTCGAGTCCTGGGATCACTTTGTGATGAAGAAATCAAAGGTTGCTCCCAGCGCTCAGATGCTGGCGTCCAACGGCGCCATTGTTCAAGCGGTGTCGAAGAACCGCTATGCGATCGGTTATGTGGGAATCGGTTATCTCAACAAGAGCCTCAAGCCTCTGCAGGTCAATGGCGTGATTGGTTCAGCGCAGACGGCGCTTTCCAAGGAATATCCCCTTGCCCGGGAACTTTATATGTACACCAACGGGGAGCCGCAGGGTGACGTCGCCAAATACATCGCCTTTGTCAAATCAAGGGAAGGCCAGGAAATCGTGGCCAGGGAAGGGTTTGTTCCTTTGATGGATTTGAAAAAATCGGGCAGGAAATAAAATATCACCACGGTCCACCATGCGCTGAGGTTCGCCGTCTGCGAGCCTCAGCAAACATCTTCAAAGACATCGGCCTGAAAAAAGAGGGGTCAAATCGCATGAATCGCCGGACGAAAGAAATTATCATTCGATATTTATTTTTTGTGATTGCCTTGGTTTCGGTCATCGTTCTGGGGCTGATTGTGTTTTCCCTGTTTCGCGAGGGCGTCCCCACATTCAGGCACGTTTCGATAAAAGATTTTGTTTTGGGAAGGGAATGGTATCCCACTTACGACCCGCCCTCCTTTGGAATTTTCCCGCTGATTGTCGGCTCTTTGATCGTGACGTTTGTGGCGACCATAATCGCCGTTCCTCTGGGCGTGCTGGCCGCGATATATATTTCTGAAATCGCGCCGCGGGCGGTCAAGGAAAGCCTGAAATCGGTCATCGAACTGCTGGCGGGACTGCCGTCGGTTGTGCTGGGATTTTTCGGCATGGTCATTGTCGCACCCTGGCTGCAGGAAACTTTTGATCTGCCCACGGGGTTGAATATCCTCAATGCCTCGATGATCCTGGCCATCATGGCGATTCCGACCATCTCCAGCATTTCTGAAGACGCCCTCTATGCGGTGCCCCAGGAATTCAAAGAGGCGTCGTACGCGCTCGGAGCGACGAAATTCGAAACCATTACAAAAGTCATTTTGCCTGCCGCCCTTTCGGGGGTTTCCACAGCGATCATGCTGGGCATGGCTAGGGCTATCGGGGAGACCATGGTTGTTTTGATGGTGGCGGGAGGCGCGGCAGCCATTCCGGAAAGCCTTTTCGATTCGGTGCGTCCCATGCCGGCAAGCATTGCGGCGGAGATGGGAGAAACGCCTTACGGCAGTCTTCACTACCATGCGCTTTTTGCCATCGGCATAATCCTTTTCTTCATGACCCTGGCGTTTAATTTAATCGCGGATTACATCTCCCATAAATTCCGCCAGACGGGTTCCGCGACACTGTGATTTCGAGGACAGGAAGATGGTTCGAGACCGGGCGATGAAATGGCGGTATTTTAAACAGCAGATCTTCTTTCTTTTGGTGAGGGGAGCGGCCCTCGCGATCACCCTGACGCTGGGGGGCATTATTTTATACATTATCTACAACGGGTATTCGGTCATCAGCTGGGATTTCATCACCCAACCGCCGACGAATTCGATGACGAAGGGCGGCATTCTGCCGGCCATCGTCGGGACGGTTTACCTGACGCTGGGCGCGATTTTGATCGGTCTGCCGCTCGGCATTGCATCGGCCGTTTACCTGACGGAATATGCCAGGCAGGGCAGGATCGTGCGCATCATCAAAGTCGGCATCAACTGTCTGGCCGGTGTTCCCTCGGTCGTGTTCGGACTGTTCGGTTTGGGCTTTTTTGTGATTTTTCTGAAATTCGGCTCCAGCATCCTGGCCGGTTCGCTGACGCTCGGATTTCTGATTTTGCCGACCATCATCGGGGCCTCGGAGGAAGCGTTGAAATCGGTTCCGCAGACGTTTCGTGAAGCTTCCCTGTCGTTGGGCGTTTCCAAATGGCAGACCATTTACCGGATTGTTTTGCCGAACGCGCTGCCCGGCATTCTCACCGGCTCCATTTTGGGAATCGGCCGCGCCGCGGGGGAGACCGCTCCGATCATGTTTACGGCCGCGGCGTTTTTCACGGCGAAACTGCCCGCATCAATATTTGACGAGGTGATGGCCCTGCCCTATCACATTTATGTGCTGGCGACGGCCGGAACCCATATCGAGGCCACGCGCCCCATTCAGTTCGGAACGGTGCTGGTTTTGGTTGCGGTTGTACTGGGCATTGATCTGACGGCGATTATCATCCGCGGTTACATGCGAAGAAATAAAAGGTGGTAGCGATGGAACAGGAAGAGATCATCCGATTGAGTCAGGTAAACTTTTACTACGGCGAATGCCGGGCGCTCAACAATATTACCATGCGCTTCAGGAAAAACAGGGTGACCGCGCTGATCGGCCCTTCGGGATGCGGAAAATCCACGTTGCTGAGGCTTTTGAACCGGATGAATGATTTGATTGACGGGACAAAAGTGGAGGGAGAGATTCTTTTTGAGGGCAGAAACATTTACGCGCCCGATGTCGATCCGGTGGAAATCCGCCGCAAAATCGGCATGGTCTTTCAAAAGCCCAATCCTTTTCCGAAGACGATTTACAATAATATCGCGTATGGGCCGAAACTGACCGGTGTCAAAGTGGAGGATATGGATGCGCTGGTGGAACAAAGCTTGAGACAGGCCGTGCTGTGGGAGGAGGTCAAGGATATCCTCAACAAGTCCGCCATGAACCTCTCCGGCGGACAGCAGCAGCGGCTTTGCATCGCCCGGGCGCTGGCGATGAAACCGGATGTTCTGTTGATGGATGAGCCGACCTCGGCGCTGGATCCGATTTCCACGGCCAAAATAGAGGAGTTGATCGAAGAGTTGAAAAAAGATTATACGATCATCATCGTGACCCACAACATGCAGCAGGCGGCGCGGATCTCCGATGAGACGGCTTTCTTTTATCTGGGAAATCTTGTAGAGTATAACAGCACCGAAAAAATCTTTACCAATCCGGACGTGAAACAGACGGAAGATTATATCACCGGCAGGTTCGGATGATTGGAGGATGTATGATGGAAGAACGAAGGCATACCTCTCTCCATTACGAAATGGAGCTGCAGGAAGTCAAAAACGCGCTCATCTATCTGGGGGGGTTGACGGAGAAAGCCATTCAGACGGCCATGCGATCTCTCACGGAAAGAAACACTGAACTGGCCCGTCGAGTGATTCGGGATGATGACGAAATCGATAAAATGGATACGGAAATCGAAGAGCGGTGCATCCGGATTCTGGCGTTGCGACAGCCCGCCGCCATTGATCTGCGTTTTATCACCACGGCGGTCAAAATCACCGGCCATCTCGAGCGCATCGGCGACATGGCCGTGAACATTGCCGAAAAGGCGATTCAGTTAAATGAAGAACCGCAACTCAAACCCTATATCGACTTGCCGCGGATGGCCGGCCTGGTCGAAGCAATGATCAGGGATGCCCTGGATTCCCTGATCCGGGGGGATCTGCAGAAAGCCGACAGGGTCAGGCGAAACGAACAGGAGGTGGATGACCTCAATGAGCAGATATTCCGAGAATTGCTCACATTTATGATGGAAGATTCGAAAAACATTCACAGGGCTTTGCTCATTATGCAGGTTTCCAAAAATCTCGAGCGCATCGCCGATCATACCAAGGGCATCGCGGACATGGTCACCTATATGCTCACGGGTAAAAACGTGCGCCATGGGGAGCCGAAAGTATCGGGGGATCCCCGTGAATAAAAATCTTTTTTTCAAAATATTCTTCAGCTATCTGGTGGTGATCTGCCTTTCATTTCTCGTTCTGGATCTTTTGTTCCGTGACGAAGTGAAAAGCGTTTTAACGTCCCAGATAGAAACCGAAATGTTGTCCGCCGCCCGACTCATTGAACTCAGTCCGCGGGAAGAGATTCAACGACAGGTTGCGCAAAGGGCGCAAATCACCGGCAGCCGCATCACGCTCATTGACGCGCGGGGCCGGGTCTTTGCCGATTCGGAAAAAGACCTCGCCCAGCTGGACAATCATTTAAACCGGCCTGAGGTTCAGGAAGCCCGGCTCAAGGGCTCCGGGAAATCCATAAGGTTCAGCCGTTCGCTGAACATCGACATGCTTTATGTGGCGGTGGCCGTCAGGGACGGCGACGCCATCACCGGTTATGTAAGGCTGGCACGTCCGCTGCATCAGGTGCAGACGGTCATTGACAAGGTTTACCAATCCATATTCTTTGCCATCGCCATTGTCGCCGCTGTGGCATTGCTGATGGCGCTTTTCATAGCTTACCGGCTGGCTGAACCGATCAAAGCCATGGAAAGATTCACGGAACGGTTGCGGCAGGGAGAACCGGTCGGCACGATTATTTTATACACGGCCGATGAAACAAAGAAGCTGGCCGACAATATCAATTTTCTGGTGGAGGAGCTTCGGGATAAGATCCGGGTTGCCAACGAAGAGAAAAGCAAACTGATGGCGGCGTTGACCAGCATCACCGAAGGGATTTTGATCTTGGATGACCAGGGCGTCATTGAATTTGTTTCGCCGGTCCTGGCCGAAATGCTCTCGGCGCCATACGATGACATATGCGGCAAGACCTTGATGGAGGCTTTCCGGAGCGTCGATTTGCAGAAAGCGTATGCCGAATTTAAAAATACCAAAGAAACGCTTTCGCGCGAAATCGTCCTCGTTGCCGCGGAACCGGTCATCCTGAACATCAGCATCTCCGCTGTCCATGGCCATCCCGAGGGTGAAAAAACGATGATTGTCTTTCATGATGTCACAAGGCTCAAAAAGCTCGAGAAAATCAGAACGGATTTTGTCGCCAATGTGACCCATGAGATCAAGACGCCGCTGACGGCCATTATCGGGTATCTGGAAACCCTCAAAAGCGGCGCCGTTGAGGATGTCGAGGAAACCCAAAGATTTTTGGACATCATTTTAAAGCAGGCCGAGAGATTAAACCGGCTCGTGGACGATCTGCTTGTGATATCCAATCTCGAAATGAAAGAAACAAAGTTGAATTTTGAGGACGTTTCTCTTCCATCGGCGGTGGGAAATGTTGTTTCTCTCGTGCAGGCCAGAGCTGCGTCGAAAAAAATCGTCATATACAACAACCTCAAGGAAAATCTTGCACCCATCAGGGCGGACCGAGACAAACTGACTCAAATCCTGGTCAATGTTATGGATAACGCGGTTAAATTCACGCCGGAGGGCGGCAGCGTTTTCATCGAAGCGTCGGCCACAGAGCGGGAGGTGGTTGTTTCGATCCGAGATACGGGCATCGGCGTTCCCGCGGATGAAATTCATCGGCTGGGCGAACGCTTCTATCGGGTTGACCGTTCCCGGTCGCGTGAATTGGGCGGCACGGGTCTTGGCTTGTCCATCGTGAAGCACCTGATGATCGCCCACGGCGGCAGAATGGAAATTGAAAGCCGGCTGGGTCAGGGCACGAAGGTGTCCTTGTATTTCCCCCCGACAGGGAACACGCCATAATAATATTCTTCCCCCAATCAAAGGAGAAACATTATGAATGATGAAACTCCGTGGTATTTGAGAAAGTCGCCTTTAGGAAATGGGTATCAGCATTTTTCTAATGTGGCGCGGCAAAAAACGGTTTTAGATGCCAAGACAAAAGAACTCATCCGATTGGCTGTTGCTTTGGTTTTCCGCTGCCATCACTGCACCGAGCACCACCTCAAAGACGCTTTTGAAGCCGGGGCGACAAAGGCAGAGGTCTCGGAAGCGCTGCTTCTGGCTTCGCTGCAGGCGGCTGGTACGCAGCTCAACTGGAGCAAGGAATTGTTTGAAAAGTATTTGAAAGATTGACGCGTGATTCAAAATATGATCGAATAAAAATATGGAAAGCGCGATTGCCAGAGCGATTCAGTCAAAATATCAGCCGGTGGCGCTGTTGTGGTCGAATGAAAAACCGGATGCGGTTATGCAATTTGCCGAGGGCAAGTGGGGTTGCGTGATGTGGCTGGCGCTTCACGCGGCCAAAGGCAAGATGGCTGTTGCCGATCAAAAGACCTTCGGCTGTTTTGGCGGCGGTGTTGGTCTGGGATTCGGCAACCTGTACAAGAATTTCCCCGGAGGCGAAGAAGGGTTCTGTCATTTTCTTTCCGTCGGCAACGCCCAACGCCCGGGAGGGAAGGAACTTGCCGAAAGCGTCAAACCGTTCATGACGCGTGAAAGCTACGATAATTTTCTTCACGGTGAACGCTACGTTCAAACGCCTGAACTGGTCGAAAAGTTCATCGAAAATCTGCCCATGACGAATATTCCCGCAAAGTATGTCGTGTTCCGTCCGCTTTCCGGTATCGATCCGACGAAAGAAAAACCGCAAACGATCCTTTTTTTTGTCAATCCCGATCAGCTCTCGGCCCTGACAGTGCTGGCCAATTACGGACGAAGCGGCAATGAAAATGTGATTATTCCTTATGCGGCCGGTTGCCAGACGATCGGCATCTATCCTTACCGCGAAGCTCAATCAAAAAATCCGCGTGCTGTCGTCGGCCTGACCGACTTGTCCGCGCGCGTTTATGTTCGCAAGCAGTTGAGTGATCCCCACCTGATGACCTTTGCCGTTCCGTATGCTTTGTTCGAGGAGATGGAACGAAACGTTCCCGGTTCCTTTTTGGAGCGTCACACCTGGAAGAGTCTGTTGTCTTAAATATTGTTTCCTCGTGATTTCGGCCAAATATCCGGACAGGCAACGATCTTTTTTTCATTTCTTCACTTTGTCGTCATCATAATGTAACATCTTTTTTGTAGCGTGGACCTCAAATATAAAGCTCCGTTGAGGGGCGAAACTTATTTGAGGAGGAAAACATGAAGAGATTTGGGTTCATTTTGTTGTCGCTGGGGCTGATGATGGTCTTCAGCACGTCGGCCTTCGCGGTTGACGTGAAATTGAGCGGTGAATATTATGTCGCCGGAATGTATTTGAACAAAACAAGGGTCGACGATGCGACTACCAGTCCCAGCACCGCCTTTTTTTATCAGAGACTGCGCGTGGGAACGGATTTCATTGTTTCTCCCGGCTTGAAACTGATCACCCGTTTTGATGCTCTGGAAAGAATCTGGGGCGGAACTAGAAATTCGGAGAAAAGTCCCCCGTCGCTGGCCGAAGACTCATCGGGGAGCCGTTTTGAAAATGAGAATATCGCCGTTGATTGGGCCTACATTAATTACGTATCTCCCATCGGCACATTTGACGTCGGCATGATGAATGACGGAAGCACCGGAACGATTTTCGGTAACAGTTATAAACCCCTGGGCCGTATCAAGTATTCTTATAAAAAAGAACCGTTCACTTTTAATTTTGCCTACACAAAAGTAAAAGACCAAAGCCAAAGTTCTTCGACTGCCGCCCCGGCAAGTTTCACGGACGGCGATAACGATAAATACAGTGTGGAAGGCGTCTACAAATGGAAGGATGGAAAAGCAGGCTTGCAGGTCAGTTATTACCGTTACGCCGAAAAACGGCCGACGGATAATTATAACAGGTATTATTGGCTTTTCACCCCGTACGTCATCGCGAAAATCGGGCCGGTCGATCTGCAGGCGGAATTGAATTACGCATCAGGTCAGTACAAAAAATATGATCAGCCGGATGCTCATACGGATGTGAAGCTGGAAAACATCAGCGGCTGGATAGATGCAATCGCCACGTTTGCCCCTGTTTATGTCGGTGCCACGGTTGCCTATGTGTCGGGCGATGATCCCGATACGAAGGACAAGCAGGAGGGCGGCACCCTCAAGGGTGGCAATGATTGGAATCCCTGTCTGATCATGTTCAATTATTACGACGTGGCGAATTGGGCGGGGGCGATTTCGGGTCATGACGGCTCGCAGGTCTCCGGTCCCATGACCAATGCTTGGTTCTTTCAGGGCCGGATCGGCGTGAAACCGAAACCGGAGATGGATGCGATGTTGTCCGTATCTCACGCGGTTGCCGATGAAAAGCCCCAGGGTTTTCCGAACAGCACTTACGGGACGGAAGTGGATTTGACGGGCACCTACAAAATAACCAACAACCTCTCTTATATGTTGGGCATCGGTTATCTGTTTACTGGAGATTACTTCAAAGGGAAGGATTTGCCAGGAACGAAAGTTAATGATGATTACATCGTGATGAATAAACTGGTCCTGACGTTCTAAAATTACAAAGATTCTTTCGCCGGAAAAATTCAGGGCTTATGGCATCTTTTCGATGCCTTAAGCCCTGATTGTTATGATCGAAAAATTTTCCCTCTCTTCAATCTCCTGGATTTCGGACGGACTTGACCCGTTTTAAAATTGATTGCCCGGAATGATAAGGTGTGTTAACTTGCCCCGAGACAAAATCGTTATATAAAATATAAAAATATCAACGACATAGGAACAATGAGATTCAGCCCTGAAGCATATCTGGAGAGCCTCAACATTCATCGGATGCACTTGGGTCTTGCCTCCATCAAAAAGTTGCTGGGGCGATTGGAAAATCCGCACAAAGCCTATCCGGTGATCATCATTGCCGGCACCAACGGCAAGGGATCCACCGCGGCGATGACGGCCTCCATTTTGCGTAGCGCCGGCTACAACGTCGGCCTCTACACCTCGCCGCATCTGGTTGATGTGCGGGAAAGAATCGTTGTCAACGGGCAAAAAATTCCCCGTGGGGAGTTTCACCGGATCATTGCTTGCGTGAAGGAGAGGGTTCAACAGCCGGTCACTTATTTTGAATTCCTGACCGCCGTGGCTTTTGTTTATTTTCAAAAACGGAAAGTTGACCTAGCTGTCCTGGAAGTGGGCTTGGGCGGCAGGCTGGACGCAACCAATGTTTGCCGACCGCTTGTTTCAATCATCACCAACATTGATCGGGACCACACGGACTATCTGGGCGGAACGCTCGAGGCCATCGCCCGTGAAAAAGCGGGCATCATCAAGACGCGGGGGACGTGTGTCACGGCGGAGAGGTCCAGAAAGGTTTTGGATGTGTTTGAGTCGGTGTGTCGGCGCCGCAAAGCGGAACTTTTCCGCGTGGGACGCGATATAAAAATCAGAAGAGAGCCGAGGGGTCTTTTTTATTACCGGGGACTTGACCGCAATCTGCGGGGATTGGCCGTTCCTTTGCGGGGCGACCATCAACTGTCCAACGCCGCACTGGCTCTGGCGGCGGCCGAGATCTGCGAAAGGAAAGGATTTGTGATTGGCGATGAGGCCATGGGCAAGGGGCTTGGGGAAGTCCGCTGGGAGGGCAGGCTGGAGATCTTGCGTGACAGGCCTCTTTTCATTCTCGACGGCGCTCACAATCCGGCCGGGATCGGCGCACTATGCCGGTCTCTGAAAAAGGATTTTTCCTATCACCGGCTGATTTTCATTTTTGGCGCATTGGCGGATAAGGACTACCGACGGATGCTGAAAAAAATCATCTCACTTTCCACAAAAATCATTTTGACACCGATACAGACCACCCGTGCGGTGCCGTTTGGAGAACTGCTGCAGACGGCCCGTGGAATGATGCGGGACAAACCGATTTGCGCGAAGGACGCGGCAAATGCGATTGCGTTGTCGATGACCCTGGCCAAAAAGAATGATTTGATCTGCGCCGCGGGCTCGTTTTATCTTGCAGGCGAGATAAAACAGGCGTTTGATAAACTTGCCTTCTGTGATAATGAAAAAACGAAAAAATGTTCGCTTCAAAAGGGAAAGGCACGATGAACGCTTCGGGGCGTGAAAAAAATCAAGGCAAGAAGAAATCTTTTTGGTTGCCCGACGCTTTTTTTATCATCAGTCTCTGTTTTGCCGTTTGTGCTTTTTCCCCTGCCGTTTTTGCGCTGGATGCCGGACAGCAGGCCGTGGACGATTTCGGCGAGATGTATCTTCTTCAGGGAAAAACGATGGTGATTTACAAAGGACAGGCTCCGGATGCAGGCGATGAGCATGCCCAGATTCAGGGGGAAGGGGCGGTTTCCCGGGAAAGAGATATTCCGCCGCAGGGAACTGAAAACGCCGTGACGATTGAAGCCGACAGCATGGGCTATGACAATGCTCGGGACGCCTATCATGCGCGGGGCAAGGTCAAAATCTTTTACAGCGGAGCCGCCCTGTATGCCGATGATGTTGAGGTGAACAAAAAAGACAATCTGGCCACGGCGCAGGGAAACGCTTTTCTAAAGATGGGAGAGGATACGCTGCGCGGCGAAAAAATCATTTTCAATATTCAGGATCGTACCGGCGCGGCTTATCAGGCGGACGCCTTTTACGCGCGGAACAATTTTTACATCCGCGGAGAAAAGATAGAGAAGACGGGAGAAAATACCTATTTTATCAAAGAACCTTCGGCCACGACCTGCAACGGGGAGAGTCCCGACTGGCAAATCACCGGCAAAGAAATGAAAGTGACCATCGAAGGTTATGGAACCGTCAAAAGCGCGTGTTTCCGGACGAAGGGGATTCCGATTCTCTATACACCCTATGTGATTTTTCCGGCGAAAACCCGTCGGCAGACGGGTTTTCTGCTGCCCCGTCTGGCCTATTCCCGCGACAAAGACGGCCTGGACATCGAGCTTCCTTTTTTCTGGGCGATTTCTCCGCAGATGGATGCCACCCTTTATCCGCGCTATATTGAGAAAAGGGGCTTCAGGCCGGGCGCCGAATTCCGGTATTATTGGGGGGAACATTCGTTTGGAACGCTCTATGGAGATTACCTGGAGGATGACCGCCACATCACGGAAACGGCTGATTCGGTCAGTCGCGACTGGCAGGATACGCACAAGCGCTGGTCTTATTATTTTAATCATCAGACGGATTTCAGCCCCGATTTTTATGTCAGAGCCGATCTGAAAAAGGTCTCCGATCCATGGTATTTCAAAGACTTCTCCGCGCACAATTATTATGCCGATCATTACGCTCGGGACGGCGAAGATGATTTTAAAAAAGTGTCTTTTCTCGCCGATGAGTCGCTGCGTTATCTGGAATCGAGTGTCCGAATCGTGAAAGGATGGTCCAATTTCAGCCTGACCGGACTGATGGATTCCACGGAGGACTTCGGCGCGGCTAATAACGATCGGACGTTGCAACGCTACCCGCAGGTCGTTCTGACAGGCGCAAAGCAGCGGCTTTTTAATACACCGCTTTATTACGACCTCACCGGCAATTACAATTATCTTTACAGGGAACAAGGAGACAAGGGGCATTATGTGGAGTTGACCCCTTCGGTTTCTTTACCGCTGAATCTTTACAATTATCTCAGGTTCACGCCGCGGTTGGCCTTCCGGGAAACATTCTGGAGCCGTGATGATGACGGCGCCGAAGATGAAAGCGGCGGCAACGCCGTTTTCAATGCGTCCGTTTCGTTGAGCAGCCAATTATCCCGTGTTTATGACGCTCATGGAATGGGCTGGGAGAAAGTCAGGCATGACATCAAGCCGGAGATCATCTATTCCTATGTCCCCAACGTGTCCAGAGACGACCTGCCGGATTTTTATGGGCCCGCGTTTTCTCCGCTTGACAGACCCGTTTCCCTTTTTTCCGGAGATGCGCTGGCGGAGCAAAACGCGCTGGGCTGGTCCCTGACCAATACGCTGACGGCCAGGATGAGGGATGAAAAAGGCATGCCCCGCTACCTCGAATTTCTTCGCCTGAAAATCTATCAGGCCTATGACATCAATGAAGCCAAAAAAAGCATGGACGGCGTGACCGGCGAACGAAGGCCTTTCTCCGACATGGGCATCGAACTTGACGTGTCTCCGCACGAATATTTTTCTTTCAAATCGCGCAATGTCTACAATTATTATGACGGCTGGAAACAAAACAACGTGGATATGCGCCTGAAAGACCGGCGCAACGATGCGCTTTCGGTGGGTTATCGGTACACGATGAATTCCCTCGAAGAAATCGGCATTGACCTGAAAGCCGTTGTCACCCCGAATATCGAGGGGCGTTTTGTCTGGCGCCGGGATCTGGAGAATGATCGGCTCCTGGAAAATACCATTGGCGTCATGTACCAGAAACAATGCTGGAGCGTGGGCATGGATTACACAAAGACGGAAGATGATGTCCGGTTTCTATTCAAGATTTCCCTTTTGGGTTTGGGGAAAACGGGGATGAAATAACTCCCCCTCTCTGTATCCGTAATTTTCATGTTTTCAAAGGATCGGGCTTTTTTCATATAAAAATCATTCCAGGGCAGTTATGGATACCTTCGTTTTGGCCGCAACCAGTTTTACCATCGCCGTGTCGCTGATGATTTCCGGCAAAAGGGGCAAGCTTTATGCGGCGTTCTCCGGATTGTGCGCGGCTGTTTTTATTTCCCGGATTGCTCTCTTTTTGCAGGATTATTTTGATGAAGAATTTCTCAAAAAGATAGAATATTGGGGCCTTTTGGCCGTCGCCCCCAGCGCCCTTTATTTCTTTCGCCTTTTGACACGGAACAAATCGTTCGTTTTAAAGAAAACAACCCTGGCTTTTTCCTTCATCAGTGTCGTCGGCGCCGCGGCGGTCCTGACGACATCTGCTCCGGCGGCGGCGGTCCGTGTCGTCTTGCTGGGTTATGTTTTTTTCGCCTGCGTGCTTTGTTATGCCGCGTTGATTCTTCACGAGAGAACCTTGCCGTCGGGAACCGAGAAAAAAAGGCTGGGCTATCTTATTTGGGCCTGCCCGATTGCTTTTGCCGCCGCCCATATGAACTTTTTGAATCACTGGGGGGCAAACCTGCCGGTGGTGAGCGGAATAGTATCTTCCCTGCTGCTTTATTTTATTTTGCTGATTATCGCTTACCCGCAGTTGCGCGAATTGCATGAGTTTTTCGCTCGTTCCCTGATTATCATCATCAGTACCCTTGCCGGCGCCGTGATTCTGCAAGGGGCTCTTTGGTTGTCCGGCAAAGACGTTCTATCCTTTACCGGCTTGCTGACGGCTTCATTTCTGATCGTCATTTCCCTTTCGCCGACCAGGTTCATTTTGAGAAAAATATTCGGCTACTTCTATCCGGACAGCCAGGATGTTTTCACCTCCCTGTATGAATTCGATGAAAAGCTGGAAAAGGAAAAATCCTTGCTTTTGGCGGAAATGGCGCCGGTGATGGCTCATGAAATCCGCAATCCGCTCGGATCCATCAAAGGCGCGGCGCAGTATCTTCAGTCGGAGGCCGCGACGGTTGAGCAAAAAGAACTGTTGAATATCATTGTGGACGGAACGGACCGGCTCAACGGCGTCGTCAGCCGGTTTCTGGATTACGCGCGTCCTGATCAGTTGAACCTTCAACCGCAGAACATCAATGCGATCGTCAAAAAGGCCGTGTCCGTTATGGCGGCCGACAGTTTGACGGAGAAAATCATTCTTATCCAGGAATTGGACGAAACCCTTCCCGATGCTGCGGTCGATGAACAGCGGCTGATGCAGGTGATCCTGAACTTGATGCTCAACGCGGTGGAAGCCATGCCCGACGGAGGCATGTTGACCTTGCGCACCGCGAGTCTGAAATCGGACGGGGAAGGGGAAATCATGATGAGCGTTTCCGACACGGGGAAAGGCATAAGCCAGGAGGAGATCAAGGATATTTTCAAGCCGTTTTTCACGACGAAAGAAAGGGGTGTGGGGCTGGGGTTGGCCATCTGCCAGAAAATTATCAGAGGACACGGCGGTAGCATTCGAGTTCAGTCCATCCCCGGCTGCGGCACTGAATTTGTCATCCGGCTGAAAGCCGCCGAATTCAGCGAAGGCGACAATCCCACTTGATTTAAAATGCAAAGGGTAATAGTCAAAAGGAATGAAAAAAATTTTGATCGTCGATGATGAATTGAACATGCGTCTGGTACTGTCCGCCATGCTCAGGAAAGAAGGTTATGACGTGACCGCCGCGGCCAACGGCCAGGAAGCGCTGCGGATGTTGCAGCAAAACGATGTGGCCGTGGTGATCACAGATTTGAAAATGCCGGATATCGACGGCATGGAGCTGCTGACGCGCCTCTCCGACAGCCATCCGGAAATTCCCGTCATCATGATTACCGCGCACGGCACGGTGGCGACCGCCGTGGAGGCTTTGAAAAAAGGAGCTTTCGACTACATCACCAAGCCGTTCGACATCGATGACTTAAAGAATGTCCTGGACAAAGCCGTCAAGACCCGTCAGCTGAAGGAAAGTGAACTGTCCTGCTCTCCCGCTGAGATTGAACGCATCGGGATGATCGGCGCCAGCGCGAAAACCTTGGAAATTTTCGAAACCATTCAGCGGGTCGCTCCGATGACAACCACCGTCTTAATTACCGGAGAAACGGGCACGGGGAAGGAGCTGGTGGCCGATGCTATTCATTACAACTCCCCAAGGAAAAATCATCCGCTGATCAAGATCAATTGCGCCGCGATCGCCGAGACCCTGATGGAAAGCGAGCTGTTCGGCTATGAACGAGGCGCTTTCACCGGTGCGGTGGTGACCAAACCCGGCAAGTTCGAACTCGCCCATAAAGGCACGCTGTTTCTTGACGAGGTTTCGGAAATTCCGCGCGAGATGCAGGTAAAACTGCTGCGCGTGCTTCAGGAACAGGAATTTGAACGGGTCGGCGGCCTGCGGACCATCAAAGTGGACGTGCGCATTATCGCCGCGACCAACCAGAACCTGCTGCGCCAGGTCCAGGCGGGAAGTTTCCGGGAAGATTTGTATTACCGGTTAAACGTTTTTCCGATTCATATCCCGCCGCTTCGGGAAAGAAAAGAGGACATCCTGCCTCTGCTGGGTTACTTCCTGGAAAAATTTAACCGGAAACTGGGGCTTTCCCTTCAGATGCGGGAGGAGGTGAAAGCCATGCTTCTGCGTTATGACTGGCCGGGGAACATCCGTGAACTGGAGAATCTCGTGGAACGGATGATGCTTCTGGCGAAGCATCAAGTCATCACGCTCCGCGACATTCCGGAAGAATTCAAACGCGGTTTGGACAAGATCGTCACTCTGCCGGCGGCTGAAAGCAAAAAACCTTTGAAGGAGTTTATCCGGGGGCATGTCGAAAACGTGGAAAAAGAAATGATTGTGAGGTGTCTGAAGGAATGCGGCGGCAACATCACCCGGGCTTCCAAAAAACTGGGCCTGAGCCGCAAGGGTCTGCAATTGAAGATGATCAAATACAACTTGCGGAAAGATTTTCCCCCGACATCAGAACCGTGAAGGAGGGCAAAACATGAACTTCAGAATGGGCATGATGGCCGTGCTGGCGTTTTTGGCCGTCGTTTTTTTGGCGCAGAATATGGAAGCGGTCACCGTCCGTTTCTTGGTATGGGAACTATCGCTGTCGCTGGCCGTATTGATTTTTTTGTTGTTGCTGTCTGGTCTGATCATGGGCTGGCTGCTGCAGAGCTTTGCCGGATATCTAAAAAATAAAAAATCAGGTTCTAATCCGGGGAGGTAGAAATGGCTTTGCCGCTTTCCTGCGGACGGAAATGCTTTTTCAGCCCTTCGTAAATGTAGATGACCGCCCGCACGTAGGCGTCGCTGTGATTGTAGGCAAAGACCGCTTGGTACAGGCGGTCTCCCTCATTTATCGACTTGCCGGAGAGGTTGTTTCTGTACAGATAGTTTTCCACGCTGAAGATGGTGTCGTCAATGGAAAAAGGATCGATGTCGTCATCCCGGCCGTCGGCGTCAATAAAAAACGAAAGCAGCGAGGAGGGAATAAACTGGCCCCAGCCGATTGCGCCGGCATAGGAGCTTGTGAAGTACTGCGGCGGACGGCCCGTCCGTTGTGAAAATTTGTAAAGCGCCGTAAGTTCCCGAACGGCAAATTTCTTGCGGTTTGTAAAAAGGTATTGCGAGACGAGGGAATTGAAAGCGTAAAAAATGCCCCGCTGATGACGATCGGCGAAATTGGTTTCCATGCCGATGATGGCGGCAATCAATTCCTTGGGAATTCCGTTTTTGGCTTCGGCTTTCTGGAGAACGTCCTGCTGTTGTTCAATAAATATTTTCCCCTTTTCAATTTTTTCGTCCACTTCCATGCGCGCAAAGTACCACGCCAGATCACGCCTTTTGTCCAGATCGGTTTGTCTTTCAGCCGATTGCTGGAAGTATTGCCCGATGGTCGGCTCCAGACGGAAGGTTTCATCGCGAAGCTGTCTGTCAATCCATTCTTCGGGCACGCCGTTGTTCATGAGTTGCTTTTTGAGTTCGATGAGGGGATCCGCCGCTTCCACGGCCTGTCTTTCCTGGGGCTTCTGAAGTTCTGTTTTGTCTTGAGCCCCGGCCGGTTTTTGTTCGTCTTTCAGCACAGGGGCTTTTGTTCCGGCGCAACCGGCTGCAACGATCAAAACCATCAATAAGGAAATAAAATGTTTGAGATTCACGCAATGCAATTTCACGGCGGCCTTTGAGGGATTCCTTGAAATGTTTTTGTTAATCTACTAAACAAAAAATCATGTTGTCAATGAATTTCGTCAAAACTGTTTTTCATTGTGATTGACAGCTTGAAATATCTGTGCTTTTTATAAACAGGGATTTTGCTTGAATCAGTTGGCTGTTTGATTTTTTCGTTGTCGAGGACGAAGATACCGCTTTTTACTCGGCAAGGGGGATGCACTTGGACGACAATCAGTCAGTCATTTCCGGTTCGTTTAGAACGATCCTGCTCGAGCCTAGAGGATTTTTTTCGTGGGACTATGATCTGTATCAAGGCCATACCTACCTCTCCAGCATCAGTGTGTCCCTCCTGAAAGAGAGAGGGGACTTCAGCATCTCCGGCGAAAATTACTCCATTTACCATGAAAACATCAACGGTCCGTTTCTTCTTTTCAGGGGACCCGAAATCATGGCGCGCGCTTTCAAACCGAATTATTTTCTCAATCAGTTTACGCTGGAACATCAAGGGCGCAGCTATTCGTTGAAATCTCTGTCATCGGCAACCAAAACGTTTTATCTTATGGATGGAGAGACGGCGGTTGCCACCGTCCGGCGCCGGGGCGTTCTGTCGTCCGGCGGCGAGGCTGTTTTGGCCGATCATCTTTCCCTGCCCCTTGGCATTTTCGCCATCTGGCTGGTGATCGTGATGTGGAAAAAAGACCACGAAACCAATGCCGCGGACTAACCGGTAGCCCGGCAAGGCCCGTTGGGTGACTTTTCGATTTGAGACAATTTGATGCCATCAGGAGACGATGATTACGAAACAGGATGTCATCGCGGAAGCGAAGAAATTGAAATTTGCCGACATCGGCTTTACGACGGCCGAACCTTTTGTGTCGCAAAGAGACTATTTGCTTGGGTCTCAGGAGGGATACGAATGGGCGGAGCAACTGGGACTGGGACTTCTTGCGGGAACCGATCCAAAAACCATTCTTCCCGGCGCCGAATCCATCATCGTGCTTCTCGAGTCGTATTTCGAGGAGTCTTTCCCCCCGGCGATGGAGCGTCATTTCGGACGATGTTATCTGGATGACGACCGGGTGACGAAAGACGGTCTCGCGCTTAAAATAAAGGCATTCCGGAAATTTCTTCAAGCGAACGGAATCGATTCCAAGGTGCCATTCAACCTGCCGCACAGACTCTCGGCCGCCCGTGCGGGATTGGGGACATTGGGGAAAAATTGTTTGTTTTACGCCAGGCGGGTTGCCCGCCGGAGCTCTTTTGTTTTTCCCATCGCGGTGGTGGTAGATCGCGCGTTTCCAGCCGATGAGCCGAGTATGATCAGAGATTGTCCCGATTGGTGTCGCAGTGCCTGCGTGGCGGCCTGTCCCACCCGCGCCCTGAAGGGAGAAGGCAGAATTGATCCGTGCCGGTGCATTTCATTTTTGACATACTACGGCGAGGGCCTCACTCCGCGGGAGCTCCGGGAACCGATGGGCATGTACGTTTACGGTTGCGACCGTTGCCAGAATGTTTGTCCGCGCAACGCGCCCTGGCTGGGCGTTGAAAAAAATCCCAATCCGCGCGTTGCAGAAAAAGCGGAGAAATTCAAGCTGCCGCGTCTTCTGCACATGGATCAGACCTATTTTCTGCAGCATGTGTGGCCGCACATGTTTTATATGTCCGCCGAGGATATCTGGCGCTGGAAAATGAATGCCGCGCGGGCGATGGGCAACAGTCTCGATCCCGATTATGTTCCGGACCTCATCAAAGCGTTTGAAGAAAACGAAGACGAGCGCGTAAGGTGTATGATCGCCTGGGCTCTGGGCCGCATCGGAGGCTCCGAGGCTTCAGCGGCTCTACAGAGATTTCAAGAAGGCAGCCGGGGAATGGTCCATGAAGAAATCACGCTGGCGATGGATTCGATTGCCTCGAAGAGAGAGAAGAAACAAGGCTGAAAGGAACTTGGCTGTTGGTCCTGAACTGGAAGAGGATAAGGCTTCGTAAATAGAGACAAAAATTCCTTTTCAAAGCGTCCATTATTTATTCTTCTGTCATAATATCTATGATTTCCAGATTTCGCTTTCCGCCGGGAGTCTGCACTTTGATTTCGCTGCCGATAGTCTTGCCGATGAGGGCCTTCCCGATGGGAGAGGTGACGGAAATCTTGTTTTGATTGATGTCGGATTCATAGGGTCCGACCAGCTGGAATTTTATTTTTTCACCGGTGTCGACATCCTCCAGACTCACGTAACAGCCGAAAACAACCCTGTCGGTGTTTAATCCCTTGAGCTGAATGATATTGGACATGGCCAGTTTATGTTCCAGTTCCTGCACTTTCGCATAAAGAAAGGATTGACGTTCCTTGGCGGCCGTATACTCTGCATTTTCGGACAAGTCTCCGTGAGCTCTAGCCACTTCGATATCGCGGACATTTTCCGGTATCGCCACGTTCTTCAGGGTTTCCAGGTCTTTTTTCAGTTTTTCAAAACCCGCTTTGGTAATGGGCATTTTTTCCATAAAAACTCCCGATGGTTTTTGCCGATTCCTGACGTGAATGAAACAACAGGCAGGAAAACAATGTGTTTTTCTGCTTAATCAATAAAGGAGGGTCTGTCAAGAAACATTTATGGCTTGTCGCGGGCATTTGTGCTATTGATTGCCCCGAAAGTAAGGGTCAAAGCAATGCTCGATAAATATAACCGGGAAATAAATTATCTGCGCGTTTCCATAACGGACCGCTGCAATCTGCGGTGTGTGTATTGCCGTCCCAAGGAAGGCATTTCCCTTCAAGGGCATGATGATATTCTCCGCTACGAGGAAATTCTCCGTGTGGTGGCCGTGGCCGTCAAAATGGGTCTGGTCAAAGTCCGCGTCACGGGTGGGGAGCCACTCGTTCGCCGCGGCTGTGTGGAATTTCTGGCTGCGCTGAAAAAAATCAACGGCCTGCGTGACGTCAGTCTCACCACAAACGGCATTCTGCTGGAAGATTTTGCGCCGAGCATATACGCGGCCGGAATCAGCCGTATCAATGTCAGTCTGGATTCGCTCAATCCTGATAAATACTCCCGCATTACCAACGGCGGCAGCCTGCAGGCGGTTTTGCGCGGCATCGCCCGCGCGGAAGAAGTCGGGTTTGCTCCCATCAAGATCAATACGGTTGCCATTCGGGGCTTTAATGAAGATGAGGTGCTGGATTTTGCCCAACTGGCCATCCGGAAACCTTACCAGGTGCGCTTTATCGAATTGATGCCTATCGGTCAGCACCAGCTGACGGGCGGCCATGACTATATTCCCGGCCGGGAACTGATTGAAAAAATCAGCCGGCACTATGCACTGGAAAAAATTCCAGGCAAAAAAGACCGTGCGGATGGTCCTGCGAAAATATTCAGGATTCGGAAGGGGCAGGGGGAAATCGGTTTTATCAATCCGGTGAGCGATCATTTCTGTTCCACGTGCAACCGGTTGCGTCTGACTTCCGATGGTAAATTGAGGGTGTGCCTGCTCAGCGAAAAGGAAATTGATTTAAAAAAAGCCCTGCGGGACCACTTGAGCGACGCGGAACTCGAACGACTTCTTGTGGAAGCCATCTTTTCCAAACCCCAGAAGCATGACCTGGTCTGCACGGAAAACAGCTTGAGAAAGTGCCGGAACATGTCGGCAATTGGTGGTTGAAAAAAAGCAAATTAGAAGCTATATTTTTATTTATATTCGAAACGTTCAGCGGTAAGAGGACAGAGGGGAATGGCAGGGATCGGCAAGTTTGCCGAAAAATGTTGGGGTCGCCTAAATGTTTGCCGACTATAAAACAGACCGGTTTTCCGGTGGCCGATTGAATTTGCCGCACAACGAATTTTTTTTCCTGCGGCAAAAAGAGCTCGTTTTGGATTTAATTTCGCCGCAACCGGGGGAAAGAATTCTCGATGTTGCTTGCGGCACCGGAGATAACTTTCAATTCTTTCAGGGCAAGTGGTGTTCGCTGACGGGAATAGATGCCTCGCCGGAGAAACTCCAAGTCGCCCATCAACAATATGGCGACCGCGCCGAGTTTGTTTTGGCTCAGGCCGATGACATTCCCTTTTCCGACAATGAATTTGATGTCGTCACCCTCATTAATGTTTTGGAAACGGCTTCAGATCCGCAGCAAATTATTTCCGAAGCCATCAGGGTCTGTCGGGGCCGTGTATTTATCGGTTATATCAACAATTACTCTTTTGTCGGGACCCGGCAGCGTCTGAAGGAAATTTTTGGATTTCCTGTCAGCCGGAGAATCCGGTTTTACAGCTTTCCCGAAATCAAAAAAATGGTGGCCGAGCATGCCGGAGAAACGACGGTCAAATGGGGGAGTGTCATTTATTTCCCGCTGATGGTTTATGATTTTTTTGAAGAGCTGGAAGAGATGTTGCCCATCAGGAAAAATCCTTTCGGCGCTTTCGTCGGCATGACCTTTCCGGTCAAATACACCTGTCGGACGGTTCAGTCTCCGGTGATCAACTCCTTTCACCTGAAAGCCAAAAATCAAAGCGCCGCACCGGAGATTATCCGGGAGATGCTCCATCGGGCGGATCCATGATCAAAGAGGCTATGTTATATGAAAAATTGACCGATGGATGGGTGAAATGCCATCTCTGCGCGCACGTCTGCACGATCAAACCGGGCCGAAGAGGCTTCTGCGGCGTCCGGGAAAACACAAGAGGTGTTTTGTATTCGCTGGTCTACGGGACGCTGGTTTCCGAAAACATCGACCCCATTGAAAAAAAGCCGTTCTTTCATGTTTTTCCCGCGTCCAGGTCGTTTTCCATCGCTACGGTGGGCTGCAATTTCAACTGTTCGTTTTGTCAGAATCATGACATCTCCCAGATGCCGCGCGTATCTTCGATGATTGCCGGCGATGATTTTTCCCCCGCGGACATTGTTGCCATGGCCAAACGGAGC